>LFFM01000809.1_pt1 | contig 22192 bp, 12 predicted proteins | sample 643131 | NCBI WGS metagenome assembly LFFM01 (sample SAMN03777445, study PRJNA286221) | soda lake metagenome | biome: soda lake; feature: Kulunda steppe; material: water; isolation source: sample Tc-Br brine of Tanatar trona crystallizer | place: Russia: Kulunda steppe | collected 2011-07
AAGCGGACAAAAGAAGTCACGGAGACACGGATAAGAGGGAGCAATGAAGATACGATAGAAAAAAAAGAAACGACTATATGTGATATTTGCAACGGATCGACGAAGAGGGATTGTAAGAAATGTAATGGGATTGGGCACAAACCGTGCCGATGCTGTGATTCTGGGTCATACACCTGTAATAACTGCCAAAATGGGCAGGTAACCTGTCCAGAATGTGGTGGAGATCCAATTAGCCGATGCGAGGACTGCTTAGGAGAAGGCATGATACCATGTGATTCCTGCGGTGGGCAAGGAACTCACCCATGTGAAGTCTGTAACCAGACTGGGAACCTGTTCCGCGCAAAGATTGGCGAGGTCGAATATAAATCGGAAACACATGAAGAAATCATGGATGCAGAGAAAATACAAGAACGAGTTGGGAGGAAAGGGTTAGACAAAATTAGAAATTCTGAAGGTCGTCTCCAGGATAGCAAGGTTGAACAACCACATGATCACCCCACTCCTGAACAAGATGTAGTAATCCGCACAGAAACAGAAATCCGGGCTGTTCCTGTTCAAGAAATAGAATACTGCTATGAAGATTCGAGATACACTCTCTACGAAATCGATAGCAAAATACACTATGAAAATAACAACCATCCACTCAGCGAAATTGCAAAATCAGAGCAGAAAGCTCTTGGCGCGATATTTTTATTAGGAGTGCTAATTTTGATCGGCCTCCTGTTTTACCTTTTCCTGTATGTTCCATAGTGCTTCAAGTAGTGGGATAGTCTTGAGGCTTGCACAGGAACCCATCCGACGATCAGCGGAGCAAGTTTCGTCGCATCTGTGATGCCGTCTCGTTTCGTTTGACCTATGATCTCAGTAGCCGAGTTCAATTAAAGAACGAAGCCGAGGAATTCTATCGTGCTTGCCCTTGTGTAGACTGGCGGAATAGAATGTTAACAAGTAGTACCCCACCTCCATTTTACGGCCTGAAATGCCAAAATTCGTGGAAAGTACTCTACGAGTATTTATACTGTGCCTCGGTTCCGTTACGCTACAGAAGAGCGTCACTCAAAGACGAACAACCGCGTGGATAATGTAAACTCAATCGTTGTTCAGGCCATATTTTCCCGGCCGAGACAGGTGAATAACTGTTCGACTTCGTCCCAGACCTCACGGACGTTGCCGGCCTGCTGGGTGTTGCCCTCCTGTTTGAGCGTCCTGGCGTGTTCGTACATCTCTGTGAGTGTCGGCATCTCGGGGTTCCAGAGGGTACCCCAGAGGTAGACGTCTTCGAGATACGGCGTCACAAGCTGTTTAACGTGGACGTCGATCGTCTCGATGCCGGAGGCTGCCTCCGCGTTCAGGAAATCATCGCTCGTGAGGATGCGTGAGAGGGTTCCGTCCGCGACGTAGTCTGCGATGTCCGCCATCTTCTCTTCCGGTCCGTAGATCAGGAACGTGCCGCCCCAGGCGGTCCGTGGATCGAATGCCGCGAGCTTGTTCTGGAAGAGCGCGTTCCGGACGAGAATTTCGAGTTTCGACTCATCGAACCTGCTCGCTCGGGATCGGCCGAGAACCGGCGCCAGAACCACCGCCGGTCGATAGTCGGCATCGGGGTCGAGTTCGTACTTGTCCTCGACTGGCCGAAAACTGTCGGCGGGGTCAAACACGTCCCCTTTGATCGCTTTCGTCGCGTTCTGGTCCAGAAATTGAGGTACCGAAGACATCGTGAACCCTTCGAGGAACGCCACAAGTGGTCGGTTGAGTTCCTCGTACTGCGGTGGGTTGTACGCGGCGAGGCCGTCGATCCGCGGTCGGATGTCCGCCTGAACGTTCTCGAGACGACGGTTGTCGAACGGAATGATCGCATCCACCGCTTGGGAGGTTCGGGCGAGGCCGACAATGCCGTTGACCTTCGCACGCCCGCCGAACTCGGTGTACTGTGAACCTTTTGACGGGATGACGACGGCACTGAACATCGGCTTTGGGAGCACGAAGTCCTCCTCGACGACCGCGTCGCGGACGTTCTCAGCTAACACCGGGGTCGATCCGCAACCGGTCCCTTTGGTCACGCTGTGAACGAACATGACCGCCTGCGAGTCCTTGATAGGCTGCTTGTCCATGTCCCAACGTTCGGTGAACGGGTCGCCGTCACCCTCGAAATCAACTTCCATCAGCCGCTTGCCGATGTCCCAGCGGTAGCCCGCGCCCGCATAGTCGTGTTTGCCAAAGCCGATGATGCAGTTGGGTAGTAGGTCGTTTCGGCTGTACCCCTGTTCCTCCTGGGCGTAGTAGGTCCCTTCGAGTTCGCTGATGTTGGTGTTCAATAGCCCGTATCCGGCGAGGCCTCCCTCCCATATCCGCGCCCGACGCTCGTTGTTTTCCCGGAGCGTCTCTCGGCGGAGCAAGATGGCGTCGAGGATATTGTTCCCCGCGCCGCCGACCCCAATGACGTACCACTTCTTTCCGTAGGATTCGCCGTCCAGTGGAGGTGCTGGTTCGACCGGTCGTCGGTCCGGTTCCGGATCATCGTCCGCGTCGGCCTCGAGTTCGTCGACCAGTTCCGGATACACCTGCTCGACGGATGGTAATTCGCCTCCGTGGGCTTCCCTGACGTGTTCCACGAGGGTTCCCCGGTCCCACTCTGTCGCTCGTTTCATGCAGATTTTGCAGAGATTCGTCATCAGCGCTATGTATCGGTCGCCCCGGGAATACCTAAAGGATTGTGACTGTTTCGTTAGCCGACCAAATCGGCCTACATCTCAGTCGAGGTACCTGTCGAGGAAACGCTCTCGCAGGGCTTCGACCCCCGCACGAGCGTCTGCTCGGTCAGTAAACTCGATGGTAAGGAATCCAGGGGGTGCGTTCGCCTGCAACTCGACCGTCTTCACGACGTCCGTCTGTCGGCGACAGAAGTCCACCAGTTCGACGAGCAGGTCGGCTCTGGCGATGCTGTCGGGGAGGTTTCCGGTCTGGTATTCGACGAGGGGCGCTCCCTCGTCCGCGAGGGATTCCAACTCCCTAAGCACGAATAGCGCTTCGTCGGCGACCGTCCCCAGACTGATACCGCTTCCCCTCGAACCACTCGCCCTGCCCTCATCGGAGCCACTGACGGAGGCAGTTTTCGAGCCATTGGCGTTCGACCGATCGTGGGATCGCTGACCCGCTCCGCTTGCATCGACGCTTAGAACCGGTCCGTTCTCGAACGCGATCGCGTCGTTGGTAACCTCGGCGGCGACGCCGTAGGTCTGTTCGAGCAGTGGAGCGAGCTCGTCGATCACACCCGACGGGACTGCGTCGGGGATAGTAACGTTACCACCGCCGTGTTCGATCGTGCCGTCGAGGCCGTTGAGGAAATCCACGGTAAGGAGAAGTTCATCGCTCGTCTCGCGCGCGTCCGAAATCTCCCGTTCAGCATCATCGAATGCGCAGTTGTGGAACGCGGCCGTGGCGCGGTCGATCCGCCGCTCGACCTCGAGCACGCCTTCGACGCCGGCACCGCGTCCCTCGACGACGATCTCTGCGAGCCGATCCGCGAGCCCATTGTCGAGGCGGTTGAGCAGCTCCCTCGTCGACTCGAGATTGTCTTCGGCCGCCGCGCGCTGCTCCGCGAAACCCTGGCTCCGCCGTTCGACGTATCGCTCCGTCTCGGCCCGATGGTCGCAGACGGCTTCGACGACGAGAGCGACTTCCCGGACAGATGTGCCGTCGTCCTCAAGGCGCTCGGCGAGGACATCCTCGACGTCCCTGACGTGGATGGGTTCACTCGAAAGCGGGAGATCCACCTCTCGATAGCGTGCTGGTAGATTGACGATCTCGAAGCGATCACCGTACACCGACGTCACGCAAAGCGCCAACTCTCCGGTAGCGAGTTCGCCTTCGATCGCCCGCCTAAGGTCGCGCTCAATGCGTTCAACCTCCTCCGGACTGACGAGATTCCGTGCATGCTCTCGAGTCTCGGCGACTGCCTCCGGCACGACGGGGTCGAGCCGCTCGAGCGTCGATTCGCCGATCCGATCCTCAAAGACCTCCTGCGGATCGACGTCCGAGTCGGCTGCCGTCGCCCGCGCTGTCGCACTGACGCCGTCTTCTCTCCGTGCGTCGGCGGTCGCATCGGCATCCAAGTTGTTCGGCGTCGACGTTTCAGAACCGTTGCGCGATCGGTAGAACAAGGCCACACTGACGGCAACGATAATGAGCGAAAGGACTCCGATGCCGACAATTGCCACCGTTCCTGTCACAGCGACGGCGATCATAAGCTATCGCTCGGTCCGGATATCGTCCCGGCGTCCGGCTCCGGTCGTTCGACGAACTGTGATTTACGCTGTTGCATACCAGATGATGGTAACGTCCATCCTATAGAATTATCGGCAGCCGTGAACGTTTCGGTCGGTCTTCAGCCGCCTCAAATCTCTGACCCCTTTTAATTCTCGAAACGGAGGAGTAGGAATGACATACATATACGATAAGGGATCTGTCCATATGGAATATATTTTTATTCCTGGATGATAATCTCGCGGCTGAAACTATGGGCACGGAATCAGGGGGTGGGCGGAAGACGTTGTTGCTCGCGATTGTCGCGGGACTCATCGTGACGAAGGTCGTCTATTTTATACCAGTCGTTCAGATCGTCGCCCCACTGTTTGGGGGCGCAACGACCGCATTTATTCTCAACAACGGCCCCATCGACGGACTGAAGGCGGGATTCTTGAAGGGCGTCGCGATGTTCATCCCGGCGATTATCTTGGCCACGATATTCGCGGAATTACTTGCCGAGATTCCGATCGTCGGCTCGCTGTTGGCGGGCAGCGTCATGCTCATCGTCGTCGTGATCGTGATGAAATCGATGATCATGGGGATGATCGGGGGATTCATCAGTGGGGCTATCGCCCAAGTCGTCAGAAAGAGTGCACCCTCGGATGTCAGCGGTGCGGGCTCGAATGCGACCGAGGGGACCGCCAAGACAGCTACCACCGCAGATGATGTAAAAGGGACCCACACAGAACACCGGGAGGACGTGAACGCTGACAGGAAGCAGAGAGGTTCGAGCGATTCGGCTACGGTCGCTAAACGCGAATCCGGAGGGGCAAACTCGACCGAGTCGTCGGCCGACAAGTCGAGCGCTTCACAGCGGGCAGGCGACGGGCTGGAATCGTCGGATCGGCCAGAGTCGGCGTCGACCGCAGGAGGAACGTCCCGAAGCCGATCGGCCTCGACGGCGGATGAGACACCACCCGAGCGCGACGAGGACGAGTCTACGTCGCCTTGTCGGGAGTGCGACGAGCCGGTCGCCGACGACGTGAATTTCTGCTCAGAGTGTGGGGCGACGTCGCCCACCGCGGACGAACCGGAGACCGACGGGCCGGAGACCGATACGGCCGACACAGATGTGACGTCATCGACACCGTCGGGGATCGCGCGAGCAGATGTCGGTCGGGCGGCGGAGTCGGTCGAGCGGCGGCTTCGCCCGACGTCACCGGTGGCGAGACAACTGTGTCGGGTGCTGGCAGGCCCGGAGACGGACGAGGAAGCGGTCGAAGCCACCCTCGAAACGGCCGTATCCGACCTCGAGGCGGTCGCCGCCGTGACTGACGAGTTACAAACGGTAGGGGAGATGACCGACGCCGCAGAAATCGAGTCGATTCGGCGACGCGTCGAGCGAGAGGGCGCAGAACTCGGCGCCGGACTCGGGCCGATCTTCGACGCCGTGACGGCGACGCAGTCGAAGGTCGAGTCCCGACAACGGGAATCCGAACAGGTGCTCGACGCATCCCGTACGGCCGTTCGCGAGGCGCAACGGGCCGGCATCTTGGAGGAGGAGACTGCAGGAGATCTGGACAATCCGGAGACAGTTGTCGCTTGCAGCGAGGAACTGGCGACGGCATTCCGTTCGGGTGAGGTCGTTGCCGTGGACTCGTCGCTCGCGACGGCGGCCGCCGAGGTCGAACGTACCGTGCGTCCCGAAACGCCGGTTTCGATAGACCTCCTCGAGACGCTGTCCACACGAGAACGTCAGGAGTTCGAGCGGGTGCTGCGTACGACGATCGAAACGCTCGAAGAGTGCATCGAGTTGCAGTCGGCGACGGCGGACATCCGTGAGGACGACGTCATCCGCCGGCTCGATTCGCTTGATGCGGAGCTTCGCCGAGAGGACGATTCAGTACACCGTCACATCGCCGATCGAATTCGCGAGTTCGAGGCCGTCCTCGATAGGGGCGAGGTGGACCCGGTTCGGCTGTACGCGATTTACCAGGAGTGTACGTTCTACGATCGGACGTTGCTCCCGCGACTCTCGCGCAGTGCGGGCAAGAGCACCACCGGAGATGTCAGTGGCTCCGTCGTCGACATCGAAGACCGGATCGCTGCCGTTGAGGACGAGTTCATCACCCGACGAGCCGATCACAATCACACGATCCCGCGTCACTTCCTTTCGCTCGCTCGTGACCTCTGCGGTCAGGCCGGTCGGATAGAACGCCGCGATCCGGAACGAGCGGACGGGATCCTCATCGCGACGGAGGAGCTACTCGACGGCATCGAGACTCTGTACGAACGAAACGAGTACAGCGTCATGCTTCGCCGGCTCCGGGGGTAAACGAATTCAGACGCCAGCGCAATTGACGGTATCAGGTCTGGACTCCAACTCGCCGACCGTGGCTTCGAGTCCACTGAACCCGGTCTCAAGCATGTCGAGGCTGAACCGAGAGGGGTTAGACGAAAAAATTCAATTCCGAGACCATTTGGTAAAATATCTTCACAATATATTTTAGATATAATGATATTCTCTACCCGTTAACTATTTCCCCGTCTGTCCGAGAGTGAGATTTGATACGCAAATGACGTACCTGTTCGTTGGGGCTGGGCAGGCGGGTGGTGCGATCGTCGACGCTATCTTCGAGTATACGAATGACTCGTTGCTTGGTCTGTTCGATTCGGCGGACATTTCGACGCTCGGACAACCTCTAGTGTTCAACTCTACGATGCGGGACTTGCAGAACCTTTCGAACGTCCCGCCTGACGGTCAGTACGGAGTTTCCGAACAGCACGGTCTCGTCAAGGGGACCGAACCAGGATTCGAGGAGATGGTCACCGGCGGCTTCGGCCGAAATCCGGTCAAGGCTGACGAGGTGATGACGGAGCACGCCGGACAGCTGCAGACGATACTCGGCGAAATCTCCAGCGGAGTGGAGACGAGCTACGCCGAACCGGCCGACACGGACGCCGATCCCGATTCCGGGGACGAGGAGCCGCCGGAACCGTCACCGGACCCCCTCGAGGATTCGTCCGTCCAGTTCGCCTTCCTGTTTCTAGGTCTCGGCGGCGGCACCGGTTGTGGGATTGCTCCGCACATCGCTCGCGAAATCAAGGCTTTCACCGACGAAAGGGCAAAGGTTATCGCCGTGACGATGTTGCCGAACACCCGCGGTGTCGGCGACGACGATGAGGACGTCAGTGCGGGGCGCCAAGCCTGGAACGCGAAATACGGTCTGGATCGGCTCGAGGACGAGGTCGACGGTATCGTCCTTGTCGACAACCAGCGCCTCTCGTACCTCAACAGCGCGGGCGGCGAGTTCGGAGAGTATAATGAATACGTCGCGACGGCGATTCACGACTTAATCGCCGGACCGGTGTTGAACAGCGTTGACGCGAGCGCGATCGAAGGGATCGACACGCCGGATATCGACGTTCGAGATATTGTCACGTCGCTGTCGTTCGGGATCGGGACTGGGTCGACAAAGCCAGGCTATGCTGCGATCGGTCGCTCGGTAACGATGACGCAGTCGTTGTCGGGCTACCTGCTGCCGTTCGTCGGGAAACGATCGATCGACAGCGCGGCACTCTCGCGGTTGTCTGCGTCGAAACAGACACTGGCAAAAGCCGATGTCGACGACGCACAAAAGGCCATTGCGCTAATCCGAACTCCGAGTTATACCCTCGATGCCGGATCAGAGGGCGTCGAGCCGGGAACTATCAAGGAATTCCTCGAGCGAAGCTGCCGGCTCAGCGAAGTCAACCTCGGGATCGCATTGAGCGATCGTAACTTGACGTCGGTCACGACGCTGTTGACCTACCGTCGAGAGGATCTCGCCCGCCTCGAGGACATCGAGGAAGCGGCGGAGGCGTACGAACGGGAAACGGAGGAACTGGTTGCATGATTGGTGGGCGGGATCGACGTGTGGGGCTCGTAATCGGTGCGGGACTGGCCGTCTTGCTCGCCGCCGCGGGAACCGGTGCAGCCGACACGCCGGTTGCGCTCGAACCAGCAAACGCCCTCACCGAACAGGCCATCACCGCGGAACGACTGGCCGAGCACTCGCTCGAACTGGCAGCCGGAGCACTGGCCGTGGGAGTGGGCCTAGGAACCGTCCTTGCAGGAGGGGTGACCTACTGGTACAAGAACCGCGAGTTCCAGAGGCGGTTGAATCGATGATTGGACGCCAGGAATCACTGATGGATTCGGTTGACTCATCAACGTGGACGACGGTCTCGCGGGCGACTACAATCGTCCTCCTCGTCTGCGCGGCGCTGGCACTCGGCGCGAGCGCAACTGCCGCAGCGGCCGAGTGTGGCGAGGAGACCGGTCTTGAGGTCGTCACGAACGGCAACTCGGTCGAAGCGGGTGATCGGATCCTCGCGGGCGAAGCTGTCGAAGTGACCTATTGCGAGGACGGCGAGGCTACCCGTATCGAGTGGGAGGCCGTCGACGGTCTCGAAAACGTGGTAGACGAGGAAGCGCCGGATCGCTACGAGGTCACGTTCTCGGGCGAGGTAAAAACCGTCGACCTCGCTGCCGGTGCCGAGGGCGTCGACGAGTTCGATCTTGATGTTGGACTCCTCGACATCGGGAGCTTAGACGAGTCGCTTGAGAAACTGAACGAGACGACGGCGGCGCTCGAGGCAGGGAACGCTTCACTCGACGACGCCGAATCCGCCGTCGAGAACGTGACTACTGACAAGGAGACAATGACAAAAATGCGAATGGAAAGGAGCGAAGAGATCGTCGAGAACGCGACGGTCGGTGGCGTCGCCGGCACCTTCGCGGAACTTGATCGGCTCGATACTGAGTACGACATGCACACAGCCCGAATCGATGCTGCTCTCGAGGGGTATGCGGACGCGATCGAGGCCGAACGGAACGAAAACCGAGGCGAACTCCGACTGTTCGTCGGGGGCGGTGCCCTCGCAGGACTGCTCGTCGGAGTGATCGCTGGCGCCGCAGTGCCACTATTGGCCGCCCGTCGCGTCGAGGAGAAACTGAAACTGAGTCGAAACGTGAGTTACGACCGGAAAAGCGCGCTGCTGCCCATCGTATTCGGGGTGCTGGTGCTGACCGCGGGCGTTGCGATCCTGTGGCTCCACGATGGGTTCGCCCTCTTGGGGGTGGTGCTGTGAACGCTACGCTCCGAACTGCACTGGTGATCGGCGGGCTGATCGTCGTGGCGTCGGCAGTCGGTGCCGGACTGTTCGTCTGGTCGAGTTCGCAGGTCGTCACGTGGTTCGTGCTGATCGGTATCCCATTGATTGTTGTCTCCGGCATCGCGGTGTACGTCCGCGGGGTCGTCGCCCGCAGCGGTACGAGCGAAGGGCAATTCGTCAAACAGCGTGCCAGGAACGTCGCCGAGGAGTTCAAGGACGTCATCCGCGAGACGAACGACTTGCGGACGGCCTACCCGTCGTGGTCTCCCGCTGTCGACGCGCGGTTCGAATCCATCCAGGGTGAGTTCCGTACACAGGGTGTGACTTTCGACCTGGAGTCCGGTGCCTACGACCTCTCGAAGTCGGCTTCGAACGCCGAACTCCAGGAATTTGAACGACTCTCCGCGGAGATCGAAGGGCTCCGCGAGACGGTCGAGGAGGAGTTCTGGGAGTTCGTCGACAAGGAAGTCAGACGAACGACGGATTCTCTAGACCGACTCGTCGAAGTCGGATTGATTGACGAACCATCGCTCCCGTCGCCGCCGGCCCCGAGTGCTACCACACCCGAGTGCCGAGACATTCTCGAGGATGGCCGGCGCGAGGCGTCGGACGAACTCGAAGCGGCGAAATCGACCGTCCGGGAGATGAGTCGCGGCAAGACGCGTGCCAACGACGTCGATGCGATCGGGCGCGAACTCACGGACGCCGAGACTGCGATCGAGGCTGTCGATTACGACGCGGCGGTCGAAGCGATCCTCGAAGCTCGCGACCAGCTGCGTGAACAGTTCTCCGGGGACTTCGAGATCGAACGCGACGTGGTCCTTGATCTCATCGAGGCCGTAGAGGACGTTGGGATCGAAGAATTCGTCGACGTCACTTACATCGATCAGATCAGAGAGGTCGAGTCCGTGGTGACGGATCTCGATTCCGGGCTCGATCTCGCTGAACTGACGCGCCGTCGCTCACAGCTTCGACAGGCCTGTACGGACGCTATTGCCGCGATGCAACGTGACCTCACGGATGACGTGCGGACGCTCCACGAAGTCGATCTGCCGCCGGGATACTACAACGAACCTGGTGTCGCCGACGAGAATCACGTCGAAGAACTCGAAGAAATCGACGACCTCGATCGATTCACCCGGCGGTGGCAGGGGACCGCGGCTGATCTCGTCGAGGCACTGGACACCGCGAGTACGAAGACAGCGGTGGTCGAGGCCTACGACGATGTCGCCGAGACGATCGAAACGGAACTCGAACGAACGGGGTCTGTTACCGGCGCTGAGCTCCCAGTTCGGCACGCGGATCAGTTCTTTGGGCTCTATTACCGACGCAATCCGTCGGTTGAGTTCGATCCCGAGGAACCCGCCGTGCGTCAAGGGGACGTTGAGACCTACGCGGTCAAGGTGACGGTGACCTACGAGACGGGCGGGCCGACCAGAACCGCGACCGTGGAGCTGTTGGGCTCTGGCTACGAAGCGAGGAAAACCGTTGAAACGCGGGTCGCCGGCGTCGTCTCGTTCGAGGACGTCCCCGCGGGCACTTTGTCACTCGAGGCGACCCCGGGAGAGGAGGCGTTCGGCCGGATCGAGCGGGAGGTCGATGTCGCCGGCAACGAGTCCCTCGAAATCGAGTTCGCGGAACGAAGCCTCCTCGAACGGGTGTGCAGCGACGTCGATACGGATCTAGAGGAACACCTCCCACAGCTCCAATCCCGGTTAGAATCGCTTTACGAAGAAGAAGGATACATCTCGACGTCGACGGAGCTTCCAGTGCGGCAGACGCACGCGGACTGCCTGCTCGCGATCTGGGCCGAACGGACCGGACGGGACGCCGTTCAGGCGGACGAAGAAGTGATCGTTTACGATCGCGATCAGCTCGAGCGGGAACTGACCAACGTTGTACGATACAACATCGAGCCGGGCTCGAGCCTCTCGTTCGAGAGGCTCGAACGGAACTTCCTGACGGCGCCGGTACCGCCTGCCGTCGTACAGGACGTCGTCGCGACGATCGAGACGGAGTACAGCGTCCGAACAACCGATTCGACACTCGAGGTAGAATAAGATGGCACAATCCGACACATTCACGAGATGGGGAGTGATCGCCTCTGGAGAGGGCGGCGGTCGCGTCGCATCACAGTTTTTCAGTCGTACCGAGAATCCGGGGATCGACGATCGAATCCTCGTGATGAATACGAACCGTGCAGACCTGCGGAACACGATCAATCGGATGCAGGATCACCTTCGCGGAGCCGACGAAGAGAAACTCATGGAGCAACACGCGCTGGACTTCGGCTCTCAGCAGGGTGCGGGAAACTTCTTTCCGAACGGCAAGGCCTGCGCCGAGGAAGACATCGATCGGATCGTCGGTCAGGTCAAGGATACATTCGGGACCGCCGACGCGTTCATGCACATTGCTACTCTCGGCGGCGGCACCGGAAACGGCTCCATTCCGTACGTCGTTGACCAATTCCGGAACGGCCTTACGAACGTCCAGGAAGAGGATCCGGAGTCGTGGATGGACAGCGTCATTCACGCCGCCTTCGGCGTCTGGCCATACTATAACGAACCGCCACAGCGTCACTTCAACGCTGTTTGCGGCCTCTCGAGGCTGCTCCGGACGGAGGAACGGCAACAGAACGCCGACATGGTGCTGTTGGCATCGAACTCGCACCTTGACGACAACGGTCACACGACCAGCGAGTACGATTCGATCAACAACGCCGTAATTACGGCGACCGACCTGATGATCGGCGCCGGACGGGAGACCCGCAGCGTCATCGATATCAAAGATTACGTTGCGATCCCCTCCCAGATGGATGCCTACCATTTCACGCCCGCGGTGGCGACCGATCTCAACGGCTCGGTATACGAACTCGAGTACATGTTCGACCAGGCCGCGGACAACACGTTCGTGCCGATGGACGTCGGGACCACGAGCGTCGCATACGCCATCGTCCGCGCGCCCGAACGCATGATCGACGACGGGGCGATCAACGAACCCAACGTCTACGAAGCGTTCCGAAATTGGGCGAGCAAGCAGGACATCAATGTCGCCGGTCAGGCGAGCCTCACGCCGAAACGCGGCCGGGGCTCGGATGTCGATGTCCTATTGCTCCTCGGGGGATTCGATCTGAATCCGCTGCTCGACCACTCCTGGGACGATTTCGAAATGCTGGGCGGGAGTTTGGCGGGCGGTCCCGGTAACAGCGGACTGTCGGAGACCGATCTCGATCGTATCGTCGATAACCTCGAGGATTACATAGACAAGAACGCGGAGTGACGATGGCGACGATTCGATCTACATCCGACGGCGGCTCACAATCGATCCCGAGACTGGTGGCGCTGGTTGCGGTCCTTACGCTAGTTGCACTCGCTCTCGCATCAGGTACCGTCGCCGCCGACGAACACGTTGAAATCGATCGAGAGGACGACAAGATAGATATCAACGGGCTCGAGCAGAACGAGAACGTCACCGTCGCGCTCGAGGAACGGGACGGAACTGAAAGGGAAATATCCGAGGACACTCGCCTCGATATCGTCGAGCTAGTCGGCGATGTCGACGAATCGCTCGAGAACGAACGGGTGATCGTCAACGACGAAGATGGCAACGAGGTCGGAAACGAGACGCTAGATCTCCGGGTATTCGCGCTTGCATCCCCCGATGAACTACCGGCGTGGATCGGCGATGACACGCTCTATCTTCCGCTCGATCGGTCCGAAAGCGTCGGCGTGGACGGAGATGGTTCGGTTGAACTCGATATAACGAGAGCCGAATCCGATTCCGATGAGTCAGGTGAAACCGAACCTGTCGACGGGATCAGCATCGCGACCGACGGTGGGCCACTGACCCCCGAGGTCGACGACGTAATTGCGGATGCCACCCCCGCCACCAACCTCACCGTCGATGTCGTAAACGGCACCACGTCGCTAACGCCTGCTGGCGAACTAACGATCGAGCCCGAAATTCGGACCATCGGTGACGAATTCGTCCTTTGGCATCCGACGCTCGAGGACGGTAAAACGTACGAAGTCGCCGCCGGCGGTACCGACGAGTTGTCAGTCGAAACAAACGATGGGACTCTAACGCTGCCATCCGAGGGGGTCGATCGTGGAGCGGAAACCGTTTCTGTCTCTCTCGAACGTGGCAACGACGTCTACCTCGAGGAGCGATCGGTCCCGGTGCGAGATAGCTTCGAACTAAATGCGACGATCGATGACGATGGGAACATCGTGTTTGAAGAGGGCGTAAACGGTCTCATGGTCGACAATGCGACGACGTTCGGAGGGTCGGTGGAATCGATCTCGTTCACCGACGAAATGGTTTCGAACGGAGTTCTCACGCTGGACGATGCGACGGTAACGGAAGATCACGAACTCCTGCTGGGGACGAACGCCGGCGTTGCCACACTTTCGTTGACCGAAGAACCGGCGCCGGATGAACCGTCTCCATTAGGCCAAATTATCGCAAACGTTCCGCTGATATTTGTAGGAGTGTTTCCTGTGCTAGTCGGTGTATCGTTAGGTGTGATTTTGGGTCGAAGGAGTCTCGATAGAGAGGATTACATCGGCTCGATCGTCATCGTCACGTTCAGTGCAACGGCCGCGTTCGTCTCTGTTCTCGGATTGATCTTGCTGGAAATCGACGAACTAACGCTTTCGATGACCGACCCGTTGTTGATCACAATGGTAGTGAGCGTTCTCGCCGCTGCCGGTCTTGGACTGGTGGTTCAGAATATAACTGCGAGTCGTACTCTCGGTGGCAGTGAACCGTCGAACATTCCGACGTTCCGGGCGACGGTCTCTGTCACCGATGGTTCGAGGGAACTTGCCGGGGCGAAGGTCAGCTACTGGAAGTCGAACGAAGATCGTTCCCGAGCACGCACAAAACAGACGAACCACCAAGGAACGGGAACGATCCAACTTGATTCGGGCTCAACGTACAAGCTTCAGGCGAAGCACAACGGGAGGACCTCGTCCGTACAGACGGTGAGCGAAGGGCAGTCGAGCGCAAGCTTGATTGTCACATCCGAGAGTCGACTCAGGGTCATCGATCGGACGGATAACACCCCCATCCCGGGCGCATCGATCCAGCGGTCGGACGCATCCGTGACGGGTAAGACCGGCGACCGAGGGGCCGTCAAGACCAAGCCACCGGAGCAGGGTACGAGCGTTGAGGTCACTGCGGAGCACGAGAAATTCGAATCACGGACCGCTGTACTGGATTTCACCAAGGAAGACAGCAAGACAATTCGCTTGCCACCGAAATCGGGTACCCTGCAACTCATCTCGAAAGTCGACGGAGTTTCGGTACCTGGGTTGCAGCTTTCGATCGAACCCGAGGAATCCTTCCTGAAAAAGTGGGAGGGAAGCAAGCGTCCGCGATCCAACCAAAACGGGAAGGCCATCGAATCCGGACTTCTGGTCGGCTCGTACACCGTTTCGATCGGGGTCCCGGGCGATCGGTCGGATCTGTTCGGGTGTGATTCGACCTCAGTAACGGTCCACGAAGGACAGACCACGACGGCAGAGGTTGACGTCCGGTTCACTTGGTCGCTCTCGCAGAAACAGCGCCACCGTCTCGAAAAGCTGCGTGGCGAGGTCGAGGGGCTATCAGCCGCCAGTGGACGGGATACTACCATTCCACGATACTACGGCTCGGTCGCATCCGTACTTCTCGAGACAGTCGACTCGCTACCCGAGCAGGGGCACCTTTTCGCCTCGAACGATGGCGATCCGGACGAGGTCGCAGATGCACTACTATTGGCCGCCGAGAACACGATCGATACGATCAACGACGCGATGACGACTAAGCGTAACATCGATCTCTTCGCTGCCTGTGCGGACATGCCCGATGCCAGGGTCGAGTGGGATGGCGAGTGTAACCTCGAGACGCTGCTGAGCCGGCTCGATATGGCACCCAGCGAGGCCCGTAAGGAACTGAGAAAACGGTATGAGACCGTTTCCGATACCGTCGAGACCGAGCGCCGGGAAGTGTCGGAAATTGCTCCCGCTCAGGAGATGCTCCAGCAGGCCCGGCGCATCGCGGGCGACGCCCGCCGCGGCCCCGAAGGGATGGCCACGGTTTACGCCGCCACGTTGCTGCTCGACGCGGTCGAACAGTTGTTCGAACACGACGAACTACGGGAACGACTCTCGCGGACGGTGTTCTGACATGAGATTTACGACAACTCGCGGTTCGACACTGTTGCTCGCAGCGATCGTTGTCTCCTCGTTGGCGGTATTGCCGCTGGCGAGCGAGCCGGTCGCGGCCGAGGAGCCCGAAACCGCAGACGACTACTTCGAAACGTTCCGTGCCCTCGAGGGGACCGAGGCCTTCGAGGAGTACGACGAGTTAGAGACGGTCCGCACATTCGCTGTCACCCGAGCTCAGGAGATGGGTGAGGTCGACGCCGAGGATCGACGGGCGTTCGACGCAACCCTCGAAACGATGGATGCCTTCGAGACAGCCTACGAGGCTGTAGAGAACGACGAGTACAAGCAGGCCCTCGAAGCGGCCAATGAGACCGAACGGACCATCGAACGACTCGCCAACTACGACGAGTCCCAGGCGACGCTCGCCCAGCTAGCGCTGACCCGCTTCTATGAAACCAACGGCGGCGAGCTTGAGACGTTCGCCGACGAGGCTGACCGGACACCAGAGGAGATTGAGTGGTTGTCGCTGGCGGCGACCGCCTACGAGCGCGCTGAGATCACTGACGAGGCCGCGGAGTTCAACCAGCAGGTCGAACAACGCCGTAGCGAGTACGAGCGCGACCTCGCGGCGATCGACGCTGCGGAGAACGGCTCCGCGACGTTCCTTGAGCGTTGTGCCGACTGTACCGAGGTTAGCGGTGCGATCAGCGGGGACGTGGTTGGAATCTTCGGGGAGTACGGGGCAGCCCAGGAACAGTACCGAGAAATTATCGACGCCGAGCAACGTGCTGCGGCACACGGCCTTGAAGAGCGCGAGGAAACCCTCGCCGAAACCGGTGACGAACTCGCGGAGTCTCGGATGGCGCTCGCGATCGTTTCGGTGTCAATGCTCGTCGGCTACGGCGTACTCACCGGGCTGTTCGCGACGGTGGTGATCAGCCAGATCTTCGTCTGGAGACGAACGTATGAGGCCGCACAGGTCGGATCGGTCGTCCAGATCGGTGATAACAATGTCTAAACGCACACTCGTACTGGCGTCGATATTTGTGGCAGCTCTCGGACTGACCGTGGGTGCGGTGAGTGTCGTTGCTGACGAGGATCCCGAGGGTGAACCGGAGTTCACGGTGTGGAGCGAACCGGGCGACCTCGACGTTACGTTCGGAACGACCGACGACAACCAGATAGAGCGAACGGTAACAGTCCAAATCGAAAATACCGGCGACGAAGCTGGGTCTCCCGACGTCGACGTCACGGATACCCCTTCAGGCGTAAGCGTTGATTCAGGTTCTGAGCCTAATCTCGATCCGGGAGAACGAGGCTCCGTCGATTTGGATGTCTCGATCGAGTACGACGCTGACGACGGAACGGTCGAGGGCGGGGTCGCCGGAGACGATGACTTCGAGTTCGACGTCGACGTCGACGGACCGCCGCTCGCTGGCTTTGACGACGAACCGTTCGACTTAGGTGATATACTCGTCGGCGAATCGGAATCCGGTGACGTTACCGTGGAGGAAGTCGGTGGGGACCAGGGTCTCAACGGCGTCGAGTGGACGATCGTCAGCGACGATTCTGACGCTACGCTCTCACTCAACGACATGGATGGAAGCGGTTTCGGGGAGGGCAGTGTCACTACCGGCGCAGGCGGTGACGACGAGGCTGAGTGGGAGGTCGATGTGAACAACGAGGTAGACCAGCACGAGGATCTTGAGTGGACCATCGAACTCCACGCTGACGGCTACGACTACGCCACACGTGAAGTCGACGTCGAAGCTCGAGTCATTTATCCGGCCGAGTTCGGCGGGATGGATCACGACGGGACGATCACCTTCGACGAGCCCCGCGACGAGACGAGGACAATCACCGAAACGATCGACCTCGAGGTGAGCAACGTCGGTGACCTCGAACTTGACGTGTCCAACGTGCGTGCGTCCTCGGACGAATCGGGAATCGACGTCACGGTGCTCAACCACCCTGACGAGATCGATGGAACGAGCACCGAAACGGCGACTCTCGAGGTCGAAGCCAGCACGGGCCTGAGCGAGGGCGAGTACGACCTCTCGGCGACCGCCGTGGCAGACGACTTCAGTATCGACGACGAGAGCTACTCTGGAGAGCTTGAGATCGAACACGAACTCCAACTCGGTGCTGAGACGGGCCTCCTCACACTCGGCGACATTCCGATCGGCAACCCAGAGCCGGCGTCCGTCGCGCTCGGGGAGGAGCTCGGCTACCGAAATGTCGAGGACCTCTCGGTCGAGTTGGAGGATGGACCGGACGACTGGCTGACGCTCAAGGCGAGCCCGAGTTCGCTCAACGCTGGCGGCGAAGAAGACCTTGAGTTCGACCTCGAGTTTACGACTGACGCCGAACAGGGGTCGGACTACGAGTGGACGTACGTGGTCAGCGGGAGCGACGTCGACGACAAGACGGTGACGGTTTCCGCGACCCCGGTTCCGCTCGACCTTGGCCCGATCTCTGCCGAAGTGTCCAGTCTCGACGACGAAGGGGCCGAACAGGCTTCTGTCTCGGAGGCGGTTGTGGCTGTGATTGACGAGATGGACGAGCAGATGCGGGCCGGCGAGGCGGCCGACGCCGACATCTCCCGGACGCTCGCGTTCGGCGACGCGACGATCCTATACCTCGAATCGCTCGGCGACACGATCGACGCAATCGAGGATGGCGAACACGATGCGGCCCAAATTGACATGCAGCGTGCGGCCGCCTCCTACAGCGCCATGAGCATCTTCGCGGACGACCTCGAGAATCCGGCGCTGCATTCGGCGAGCGAAGACGCCCTCGTGGACGGCGAGGCGGCGCTCGAAGCAGTTATTGACGACCAGGAGGCCCACTACGAGGCTCGGCTCGAGGACGGCGAGGGCGACCTCCGCGAGGAAGCGATTATCAACCGCGAACTGGCTAGAATCGCCTCTCTCCAGGGCAACGAGGAACGGGCTCAGGAACTCAATTCCGAAGCCGACGATGCGTTCGACGCCTATACCGAGGCTGTCGCCCAGGGTGAGGCCCAACGGCAACACGGCAACGAACGATGGGAACAGCTGAACGACGATCAGTTCGTCTCCGTCGCCGGCCGGCCGCTGCTTGTCAACCCTGCCCACTACGATGAGTTCTCCGAGCGCTCCGCCGACCTCCACGATGCCTACGAAAATGCAACCGCAAACTTCGAAGCCGCAGGCGAGACCGACCGTAGCGAAGCGGTCGCCGCCGAGTACGATGAACGTGCGTCGGCGATCGAACTCGCGAGACTGTCGCTGTACGCGTCGATCGGAATCTACGGCCTCTTCGTACTCGGGATCGTCGTCTGGACGGCCCGCGGGATGTTCTGGTACGTCCAAGATGCCCGGGAGTCCGTCAACGGTGACTTTCTCGTCTGAACGTCGACGTACTACGGCGTTTTTATCGTTTTTTCACCGCGGGACGAACTCAGTCGTTCACAGCTGGTTCTCGACGGTTGGTATCGGCCGATAGAGCATGATCCATCGGCATAGACTATCGGGATAAGAACGACCCAGAGGTGCCAGTCACGGTGATCGAATGGTTCCGCTCGGTTTCGGGTATCGGGACTTCCGTTCGATCGACGCCCCCTCGCGTGTTACGCGGTATCGATCCGAGGCGGCGTCGAGACGATGTCGGGAAGGATATCCGTCGTGATCCCTTCGTTCGCGCCGAACCGCTCGACGGACCAGGCCTTGAGGTGTTCGTCGGTCCAGTCCTCATCGTTCTCGAGGGCCGGCCCGGTGGCCCGGATCGTATACTCGCGTTTCGTGTCTGCAAGTCGGTAACGAATGGTTGCCTCGAGGGAAATGTCGCCGAACGCGTTGAGATCGACGAAGTGTTCGATCCAGTCGCCGGGCGGTACCGACTCGCGGCGCGCCTCGGTGTAGAAGGTGTTGTCGATCGCGTCACCCGAGGCGGCGATTTCGACATCTTGCACGGGAACATCGCCTTCGTTCTCGAGGACGAGGACAACCGTGCTGAACTCGCCTGCTGCCTGCGTTTCTGAGCCGATCCGGTATCCGAGGGCATGCCCTCTACTCGTGCCCGTCGTCTCGCAGACCGGCGCGAGCGTCTCTAGCGTTCGTTCCGTCCCGTCGTCCCAGACGACTGAGATGGCTACCGGGACGGGTCCGGCAGACGAGACGTGATCGAGCACAACACTCGTCGTCGTCTCTCCCTGTACCGGGATCGATATCGATGTCGAAGCGGTCTCGCCCTCGACCCTGATCCCACGGACCCGACAGTTCTGCCCGGTTCCGTTCTTGAACTTTGCGACGAGCGTCTCGTCGACGGGATCGATGACCGGCGTCACCGCCAGATTACGATCGGTCGTCTCGAGACGCTGCTCCGGGAACTCCTTGAGGACGGTTTCATCGGCCTCAACCCGGAGCGGCGGAATTCGGAGACCGTCGTTGGAGAGCGCTACATGTGACTGCGAGACGAGTGCCCGTCGTCCGGGCTCGAGATTCCCGATCTCGCGTCGCTCGCCGTCGAGGACAACCGTGACATCCTCGACTTGACGTGTCGCTTCGAGCCGCAGTTCATCAGTGACGATGTGGCCAAGCGCTACTGGCCCATCCGCAACGTCTCGATCGATGGTCACGTCGGCCTCGAGCCCGTTCAGAAACCCTGGTTCGGAGTACTCGGCGGAATCATCGACCGGTTCGTAGTCCCGGTCGGCTTCGGTTCCCACTCGTCCGTCCCCGGCCGACCGGCGGTCGCTCGCTGAATCCTCGGGTTCCCTAGTGTTGGAATTCTGTCTGGTCCCAATCGTCCGGTCGCCCCGGTCTCGCCCTTCGGTCCGGTCCGATCGGCCGTCGCGTTGACTCGACCGTTCCCGGTCGCGATCGCTTCGTCGTTGGCTGCGACGTTGATCGCGGTCACGAGGCCCGGCGGGTTCAGCGAACGGTCCTGCTCCCGTCATCTGTATCCGTTCGGTGACGCCGAGGGCCTCGAAACCGATCCGTGCAACTCCATTCTCGGTCACCGGCACGACAATGAGCAGTTCGTCGTCCTCGATCGTCACGGGGGTTCGGACGCGATTGGCGCCGGGAAGTTCGAGAAGCAATCGATCCGCAACCGCCACCGTCGGGGGTGTCTCGACGATGGCCTTAAGGACGGCCTCGCCGGGTTCGACGTCGATCGAGAGGGCAGCAGGGAGCGTGCAAGTTGGTGCGTACTGCCGAGTCCGATCCCCCCTGACGACCTCGAGTCCGACCGATACCCGCCGCTCCGGTTCATAGGGTCGAGTTACGGTCCCCGTCCAGGAATCGCCAGGTGGCAGAGAGTCGGCGGATTCGTCCCCTTCGAGCAGCCTGACGGTGTCCAGTTCCACTCCACCGCGGTTTTCGAGCGCAATTGCAAGTTCGACTTTTCCGTCTTTGATCGCAACCGGGTCGATCGACGGTTCGACTGCGATCGACCCGCTCGCGGCGTCCTCGACGGAGACGGCCTCGCCCCCGATCTCGGTTCCATCAACCTCGAACGTCGGAACGGCGTCCCCTTCGGCTTGGACTGCCTCGACCGGAAAGTCGACGATCTCGGTCTCGCCGGCGGCTACCGAAACGGTTCTGGAGGCTGGTGACAGCTTCACCGCCTCGAGCACAGCGTCGATCGTTACGCGCCGATCCTCGTTAGTCGGATTGTGTACCGAGACATCGAGCGTACTACCGACGCCGACGACCGACGTGAGTGTCTCGATTCGAATCCGGTCGCCCCGGTGGATGTATGTCGAGACCGTTCCGTCGCGAACCGAACAGACCATGCCCCCATCTCTCGTCGCGTAGACGTCCCCGCCCGGCAGCGTCCCGACGGGCTCGGTCGATCCGTCGATCCCGATGTCGCGGATCCCGTCCGCCGTACGCACTAGGACGTTCTGCTGGCCGGTGGGAGCGACGTGCATGGATTCGAGTTCGGTCTGCCACCTCGAGTCGCCGGTTTCGGCGTCGAGACATGTCACCTGACCGCTCTGGAGTGCGACGATGAGTGCGTCACCGCACCGACCGAGACTTCGGATCACCGCCTCGAGGTTGTGGTCGAAGACGGTTCGGCCTCGCTGATCGAGGACGGTCAAAAACGACCAGGTGGCGATCGCGAATCCTGTCGGCGTCGCTACGAGTTCGTCGTTGTCCGGCCCGCCCGGTCGGTCACGATCGACCTCGAACGCTGCTCGTCCCAGTTCGAGATCCACGCCGCGAAATCGAGTCGGCTCGAGAACGCCGACGATGCCGCTATCCGAGCGGGCCGCGAGCGCGTATGCATCCCTCGCTTGTTGATTCCACAATCGATCGCCTTCGATGGAGTAGATCGTCAGTTCGCCGTTTGCGAGGACGGCTACCCGGTCATCCACCGCGACATCGTCTATTGGTTCCCCGTGGTCTATACCTATCCGCTCGCTACCGCCGACAAGTTCGATTCGTTCGCCCGAGGCGACGACGATCACGTCGTCGCCGACGGCAACAGCATCCACACGGTCGCTCTCAAACGAGTCTACCTGTGCGTAGGACTCGCTCATTCATCACCACCTCCCGTCGGCGCCTCGGCCCCGGCAGTACCCCCCGAGTCGCTGGTGCCTGAATCGCCCGTATCGTTCGCGTCGTGTCCAGCAAACGCGTCCAGGAGCG
>LFFM01000810.1_pt1 | contig 22179 bp, 13 predicted proteins | sample 643131 | NCBI WGS metagenome assembly LFFM01 (sample SAMN03777445, study PRJNA286221) | soda lake metagenome | biome: soda lake; feature: Kulunda steppe; material: water; isolation source: sample Tc-Br brine of Tanatar trona crystallizer | place: Russia: Kulunda steppe | collected 2011-07
GGCGGGATGTCGATCGCTACATTTGCTCGGAGCATTGCGAAGCCCCGAAATGACCGGTTCTGTTACCACCGGCGCGCTCCGCGCGTCAAGGTGGGCCATGAGGCGATGTCAAGTCAACATTGACGTCGTTAATGATATTTCGATGGCCGGAATGCTGTGGTGCATGGCCCCCCGAAAACAACGGGCTATTTTGGCTCCCGCCTTGAATCGCCAACGACAGAACCCCATACTCCCGGCGATCTCCGATGTGTTATGCAGGAAGCCCATGGATTGTGTACAATTTCAAAATATTGCGGTCGTCGGTCTACAACGCGTCGATGCCCCGGTGGTCGTGTCGTCGAAGTCCATCGAAGACCGGCTTCAATCGATCATGGAACGCGCCGGATACGACGCCGGACTCCTCTACCAGCTGACCGGAATTGCCGAGCGACGGCTCTGGGAGACGGGAACCTCGCCCAGTGACGCGGCGGCGATGGCCGGTCAACGGGCGATGGAGCAAAGTGGCGTATCCGCCGACAACATCGGCGTGATGATCAGCACCTCTGTAGGCAAGGACTTCGTCGAGCCCTCGGTCGCCTCACTGGTCCACAACAAGCTGGGGTTGTCGCCGACGGCCCTGAACTTCGACGTCAGCAACGCCTGTCTGGGCTTTTTAAACGGCATCGAGATCATCGGTACCATGATCGAGCAGAAGCTAGTCGACTACGGCCTCGTCGTGTGCGGCGAGAGCAGCCGGGAAGTGCTGGAGGCGACGATCGAACGGCTCAACGAGCCCGGCTACGACTTGTCGAAGATGCGCGACCAACTGGCGACGCTGACGCTGGGCTCCGGGGGCGCCGCCGTGGTCCTGGGCCGAGCCTCCGAGCACCCGGACGCCCCACGCGTTACGGGCTCCGTGACCCGGGCGGCCACCGAACACAATGAATTGTGCCGCGGCCAACGCGACTGGATGAAGACCGACGCCGCCATGCTTCTGGTCCACGGCCTCCAGTTGGCTCAACAGACCTTTGACGCCGCGAGGACCCACCTGGACTGGACGCCCGACGCCTTAGATCACGTCGCCGCCCACCAGGTCAGCGCCACCCACACCGCCCGAGTGGCCGAACGACTCGAGATTGACCTCGATACATTCTGCAAAATCTATCCCGACTACGGCAATGTCGGTCCGGCCTCCATTCCCATCGCGCTGTCACTTCTGGAGGAGCGAAGTCAACTCTCCGACGGCGACCGCATCGGATTGATGGGCATCGGAAGCGGACTCAACTGCGCGATGATGGAGCTTCGATGGTAACCACGACGGCACAACAGACCCCGACACTGCCCGGCCTCGACCGCGACGAATACCCCTTTTCGGCGAATTTCGTCGACGTCGACGGCCACCGCATGCACTACGTCGACGAGGGCTCCGGCCATCCGGTGGTCATGGTCCACGGAAACCCGACCTGGTCGTTTTACTACCGCAATCTCATCAAGCAGCTCCGCGGCGACTTCCGGACCCTGGCGCCGGACCACATCGGCTGCGGTCTCTCCGACAAACCCGCCGATGGTGAATACGATTTCACACTCCGACAGCGCGTCGCCGATTTCGATCGCTTCATCGATGCCACCGTCGACGACGATCGCCTGACACTGATCGTCCACGACTGGGGCGGCATGATCGGCATGCGCTGGGCCACCGAAAACCCAGAGCGCATCGAGCGGCTGGTGATCACCAATACCGCCGCCTTCCATCTGCCGGATTCGAAGCGACTGCCGGTGGCCCTGTGGTTGGTGCGCGACACGCCGGTCGGCAAATTTCTGGTCGATCGATTCAACGCCTTTAGCCGCGGTGCCGCACGTTTTTGCGTCACCGACGGCATGTCCGACACCGTCGCCGCCGGCTACAAGGCGCCCTATCGCAAACGAGAGGATCGGCTGGCCACGCTGCGCTTTGTGGAGGATATCCCGCTAAAGCCCGAAGACCGGGGCTACGCTCTGATCACGGAGACCGCCGACAGGCTGTCGCTGCTCGAAGAGCGCCCGATTTTGATCGGCTGGGGCCGACGAGATTTCGTCTTCGACGACGCCTTTTTGGAGCGCTGGCAGGAGATCTACCCCGACGCCGAGTACGCTATTTTTCCCGACGCCGGCCACTACGTGCTGGAAGACCGGGCCCGCGAGTTGGGCGAGCGGATCGAAGAGTTTATGTTGTCAAACTGATTCACCACCGGCATGAAACCGGTGGGGTCTTCCTCCCTTTGTCGCCGTCTCCCCTGCGGCCCCACCCGGCTCGATGTCGCCAAATTCATTCACCACCGGCATGAAACCGGTGGGGTCTTCCTCCCTTTGTCGCCGTCTCCCCTGCGGCCCCACCCGGCCTCGTGCCGGTTGGGAGCAAAGTTTGACAACATACCACCCAATCACGCCGTACACCTGCGGCCCAACCCGGCCTCGTGCCGGTTGGGAGCAAAGTTTGACAACATACCACCCAATCACGTTGTATATTTGCGGCCCCACCCGGGCTCGGCCCGGTGGGGAGCAAAGTTTGACAACATACCCGCCTGCGCGCTCCACGATTGAGGAAGGCCCCCCGATAATGGTACCCCGTCGCTGAATTGCTCAGTCCTCCGGCGGAGTCCACCATGCAGTCCCACGACAATCCCAATATCGCGTCGGCCCTCGGCGAGATGGCGCAGTCGATGCCCGACGATACGGCGATCTACTATCCGAAGCACCGGACGCCCGATGGTACCTGGCGCTACGAGGAAATGACCTACGCCGAACTCGACGACTACAGCACCGACATTGCCGCCGGTCTCCACGAAATTGGCATCACGCCGGGAACCCGGGCGGTGCTGATGGTGGAGCCGTCGATGGAGTTCTTTGCGCTGACCTTCGCCCTGTTCAAGGCGGCGGTGGTGCCGGTGATGGTCGATCCGGGCATGGGCCTGTCGAATCTCAAGACCTGCCTCGAAGAGGCGGAGCCCACGGCCTTTATCGGCGTATCGAAGGCCCAGCTCGCCCGGGTCGTGCTTCGCTGGGGCTCGTCGACAATCGAACACCGCGTCACTGTCGGCCGGCGCTGGCTGTGGGGCGGCCATAAGTTGGAGCAGGTCCGCCAGAAAGGCGCCGACGTCGACGCCTTCCAGGCCCCCGGTGTGGAAGCGAGCGACATGGCGGCCATCCTCTTTACGAGCGGGTCGACGGGCGTTCCCAAGGGCGCGGTGTACAATCACGGCAATTTCACCGCCCAGGTCGATCAGATCCGAACGACCTACGACATCGAGCCCGGAGAAATCGACCTTCCGACCTTTCCGCTCTTCGCCCTATTTGACCCGGCACTGGGCATGACGACCGTGCTCCCGAAGATGGATTTCGCCAATCCAGGTACGGTCAATCCGCGCAACCTCGTGGAGCCCATCGAACAATTCGGGATCACCAATATGTTTGGCTCCCCGGCGGTCATGGACAAACTCGGCCGCTACGTCACTGAGAACGACACCGCGCTTCCGAGTCTCAAACGAGTTATCTCGGCGGGAGCGCCGGTGCCTTCGCAGACCCTTCGTCGCGTCTCCTCGATGCTCGACGGCGACGCCGAAATCCACACGCCGTACGGAGCCACGGAGTCACTACCGGTGGCCTCCATTGGAAGCCGCGAGATTCTGGAGGAGACGGCCGACAAGACCGACCGCGGAGACGGGGTCTGTGTGGGCCGACCGGTAGACGCCATCGACGTGGAGGTCATCGACATCGTCGACGAACCGATCGAGTCCTGGAGCGACGACCTGATCGCAGCCGACGGCGCCGTCGGTGAATTCGTCGTTAATGGCCCCCAGGTCACCGAGCGCTACTACAATCGGCCGGAAGCGACGAAAGAGGCCAAAATCGAGGACGGCAAGGGCCTTCGCCACCGCATGGGCGACGTCGGCTATATCGATGACGCCGGCCGGATGTGGTTTTGTGGCCGCAAATCACACCGCGTCGTCGTCGACGACGACACGACGATGTTCACCATCTGCTGCGAGGCGGTCTTTAATACCCACCCCAGAGTCTACCGCACGGCTTTGGTCGGAGTGCGACGAGCCGGCGCAGTCACGCCTGTCCTCTGCGTCGAATTGGAGGAGGAACACCGCGGTGCGGTGCGCGAACGGATGCGCGACGAACTCCGAGACATTGCCACTCAATTCGACCATACCGAATCCATCGACACCTTCTTATTTCACGACTCGTTTCCCGTCGATGTACGCCATAATTCCAAGATTTTTCGCGAGGAGTTGACACAATGGGCAACGACCAATCTGAAGTAAGAGCACTGGTCACCGGCGGGGGGGGTTTTCTGGGCAAGGCGATTGTGGAGCAACTCATCGATCGCGGCGTCCAGGTGCGCTCCTTTTCGCGGAGTGACTATCCGAAACTGCGCGATATGGGCGTGGAGCATATCCAGGGCGACATCGCCGATGCCCGCGCCGTCTCGGAGGCCGTCGACGGCTGTCAGATCGTCTATCACACGGCTGCCAAGGCCGGCGTCTGGGGTTCCTACGAGGAGTATTTTCGGCCCAATGTGATGGGCACCGAAAATATCATCGACGCCTGCCGAGTTCACGACGTTCCCCGGCTCGTGTACACGTCGTCGCCGAGCGTCGTGTACGGCGACCAACCGCTGCGGGGGGTCGACGAGTCCGTTCGCTATCCCGACGAATATCTAACGGCCTACCCGGAGACCAAAGCTATTGCCGAAAAGAAGGTCCTCAAGGCCAACTGCCAGGCGCTGCGAACCGCGGCGTTGCGCCCCCATCTTATCTGGGGGCCCGGCGACAACCACCTGGTGCCTCGGATCGTCGACCGCGCCCGGCGCGGCAAACTCAAGAAGATCGGCGGCGGCGAAGCCGTCGTCGACTCCGTGTACATCGACGACGCCGCACGAGCTCATCTTCTGGCCGCCGATGCCCTGGACGACGGCGTGGCCTGCGGCAAGGTCTACTTCATTACCCAGGGTGACCCACGGGAGGTCGGCGAGTTGATCGATCGCATCGTCGACGCCGCCGGCGTAGCCCCCGTGGAATCCGATGTGCCGGCGAAGGTGGCCTACGGGGTCGGCTGGTTGATGGAGACGCTCTACAAGCTGCTCCGAAAGGACGAGGAGCCGTTGATGACCCGCTTCGTCGCCAAGCAACTATCGACGGATCACTACTTCGATATCTCGGCGGCCCGCGACGATCTGGGCTACGAACCACAGACCACCATCGACGAAGGCATGCGACGACTCGGCGAATGGATTGAGCGCGAGGGGCTTTAGCTCATCGCGACGCAATGGCCTCTGCTCCATTGCTTCAACTCCGGGAGCCCCGTTTGAGCCCAATGGGGCTAATTCACTTCGTCAAATGACAACTCGTAGTCGAAGTCGTGCCCGGCGCCGATGCGGTCATTGCCGACACGGATGATGTAGGGTGTATCGGCCTCGAAGCTCGTCTTCGCCGTCGATGATGGACTGTTGATCGTCGACGATTGAGAATTCCGTCGCACCAATTGATGAGCCATCTCATAGACGAATATCCGGCCCAGACCGGTGCCTCCTCCGGTATGCTCTAGCTCGATGTCGTACTGCGTCGTATCGTCGACTTCCAGGTAGTAAAAATCGTGAGAACCGACGTAGTCGTCATTGGCACTACCGAAGTGTGTATCGCTAATATCGACGATGTCGATGGGATCGACGACCTCGGTTTCGATGTTCACGTCGTCGGTCGTCGGTCCATCATCTCCCAGATAACGCACGTTGTAAGCGCCGGGCTCGACGCCGACGACGGAAAGATGTTCGTCATCGGCAATCGTGGCGATCACGGACTCTGTGGGATTGTCCTGGGCCTCGACGACCAGCGGCAGTAATTCATCGTAATCGTGACTGACTTCAACCACACCGTGAGCATCGGCGCCGTCGACACTAAAGCTGCCGAGTCCGGCGGTGTCGACAATCTGTGCATCGACGGTAATCGTGGAGTTTTGTAGCGACTGGTATTCGTAGATATATACCGTGTGTTGGCCACTCTCCATGGCTCGAAAAGCGAGAAAATCGGCGATGAGACCCGTCGATCGATCCATCTGGTGTTTGCTGGCGACGACGTGCTGAGAGTTGTCATGGACGGCGATGATATCGACGGTATGAAAGTCGTTGTTGTCCTGCTCGATGTGGACCATATCACCGCTGGAGGGGTCGACGGTGGCCTTCTCGGTGGGCTCGACGATAGTGGCTTCCGACTGGAAGTCGTCGAGTACCGTATTGGTCGAGTTGTGATAGGTGATCTCGTAGGTTCCGGCCTCCAGATTGGGCAATCCGATCGACTGTGCTTCGATCATCTCCCCGTCGTAAACGCGATGACCAGCCTCGTTCTCGACGGTTACCTCCACTTCTTCGGTCGCCGTCTGTGACGAGGTCCAACCCACTTCCAGCCCATCGCGCTCATCGACCTGGATTTCCGTATCGCGTTGTTCACCAGGTGATAATACTCCACTGTACTGACCGGAAATACGGTAATCGCCGCTGCTGAATACCGGCGCTGTTCTCCAGTCGACCACCAACTGCAATTGCCCGGAACTCGGAATTTCGATGTCGGCCGTCGTCCCGTCGAATTCACCGATATAATCGGTAGACGACGCCCAGGCCTGGAGCACGGGCTCCGTATCCTGCGGTAACTCCTCCCAGGTCAACTCCAGACTCTCACCGGCTTCGTAGTCCTGAGAATAGAAATAATTGCCGTCCAATTCGCCGATCTGGTGTTCCAGGTCCTGGGTGGCAAACTCGAAATCCGTCGGTGTCGGGGTCTCCATGGACTCCAAACTTCCCACGTAGCGCCAGTCGTCGCTGCCCACCGGTTGCTCTGCGACACCGCCGGGTTCGACAACCAGCAGATAGTGCCCGTCTTCGGGGATCACAAATTGCCGAGCTTTGTCATCCGTGGAGCCCGATCGGCTGCGACGCTGGTATTCCACACCGCCATCGTCCTCCTTGAAGACCACGAACTCCGAACCGGGAAGTCCCAATGAAAAGAACTCAATCTCAATCCAATCACCGGCGGCGGCCTCAAATCGGAAATGGTCTCGATACTGATCGGGGTGACCATCGTCGTTGAGGTCTTCGGGAGCATCGATAACACCGCTAACTACCGCCGGGTCCCCGATATCGCCGACATCAACATCGACGGGATCGCCGCCGAATTCGGGGTCTGTCGTACCGTCGGCGACGGCGTCGGCGTCCTCTGCCATCGCCTCGGTCTCGGTCATACATTCCCCGTCGTCCAGGACCTCGCCGCTGCCACAGGATTGTTCGGCGGTGCAACGCCGGCGATCACTATCGAAGACCGTCCCCTCATCGCAGATCTCATCGGTGGGCACGCAGCCCTGGGCATCGCTGGAAAACATCGTGCCCTCACCACAGCTCTCTTCGGTGGCATAACACCGATTATCCGTCGGGTCCCGTTCTGTTCCCTCTCCGCAGTCGACGGGCTCCTTCGGAACACAGACGCCATCGTCTTCCACCGCTCCCTGGGGACAGTCGAGCTCCACGGCAACACAGCGGCCGTCGTATTCCTGTGTCGACTCATCGCACTCCAGGCCGGTGCACCCGAACCACAGGACCGCTCCCATCCCGATTAACACGATTCCAATTCGCAGCGCGCATCGTTCCATCATCTGTGACTCTTCGACGTAATTTCGGTGTGACCTATCTACCTCCAACCCAGTGGTTCACCCCATACTGGCAACGTAGTCAATATCCCCGGCACCGGACAACTTCAAATTAAAAAAGCCCCGCATCCGCCATGACGACGAATGCGGGGTGGTCGGTGTTTAGAGCCGACTAAAGAGCCTTTCGATTACTCTTCGGTGAAGGTCATCTCGTAGGCAAAGAGGTTGTCCAACGTCCAATCCGATCCGATGCGCAACACGTAGGTTTCACCGGGCTCGAAATCGACGACGACATTGTCCGGTGTGAAATTCGCATAACCAGACTCATCGATATACTCATCGACCACTTTGTGGACGTGGATTTCGCCCCAACCACTTCCGGAGGTCCGCGTCAACTCCATATCGTAGGTCACAGGCTCTGAGACCTCGAACTGGTAGTAATCGTGAGGACCGGCGTAGTTTTCATTGAGGTCAGAGCCGGTGTAGGTGGCCGAGAAGTCGGTAATGACTTCCGGAGTTTGATGGTCGACGTCGATATCGACGTCCTCGATGTCGAGACTGCTGTCATCGGAAAAGACGAGCACGTCGTAATCAGCGGAGTCCAGTCCGATCAGTCGCAACACGTCTCCGCCCTCCGGATCTTCTCCGAAGTCTTCGGCTTCATCGACCATGGCCCCGTTTTCATCGACGACCATAATGTCGATTTCCGCTCCTTCGGGGTTGGTCTGCGTGAGAATCGCCACATCACCGTGGTCCGCCGTAATCGTTTCCGCTGTGTACGACGGCACCTCGTCGGTGCTGATATCGACGTCGGTGGTGTCACCAAAGTCGTACCAGTAGACGGTGTAGGTCTCGCCACCGGCTGGCACGAAGAGCTCAATCTCGTCGGAGGTCGAAAGGTCCTCCTCTGTGACGATCGTGCCGTCGCTATTCTCAATGAACAGCATGATGGAGTTCCCTTCCGAATTGGACTGAGTGATGGAGTACAATTCATTGCCATCACTACTGAACGTCGTTGCCTCCGTGGGCACACCGACCTCGGCGGTAAAGTCGAGGTCTTCGGCGTCGCCGAAATCGTACCAACGGACCGAGAAGTCTCCTTCCGGGGTATCATTGACGTATTCGTATTCGTCGCCCGCCGACAGAGTCTCTTCGAGGACGATCTCACCGCTACTGTCGTGCTGGATGTAGAAGTCGACCGGGTTGGAGTCATTATTGTCCTGACTCAACACCACCAGGTCGTCGGTGTGGGCCTCGAAGGTCGCGATGGTCTCCGGAGGAACGACTTCGGCGTTGATGTCGACATTGTCGGTCTCGCCGTAATCGTACCAGTAGACCTGGAAGTTGCCGCCTTCGTCACCGACGTTGAAGATATAATCTTCGTCGGCATTCATGGGCAACTCCTGATAGACAAACTCGTCGGTGGAGACATTTTCGACGACCACATCGAGAGCGATATCGTCGTCATTGGTCTGATGTAAGATGACACCATCGTCGGCATCGGCGCTAAAGGTCTCGGTCAGCTCCGGTGGATAGACATCGAAATCGATCTCCACATTCGGCGCCAGACCGAAGTCGTAGTACTGAATGGAGAAGTCTCCGCTGTAGTCACCGGTATTGACGCGCAGTTCGCCGTCGTGATCCAATTCGCCTTCACCGACCACAGTTCCCGTCGCTTCGTGCTCGACGATCACCTCAATCGATTCATCAGCACCGTTACTCTGAGTGATCACAATGGAGTCCCAAGCATCGGCGGTGGCCGTCTCCTCGGTATCCGGGGATACGCCCTGGGCCTGGAAGTCCAGTCCCGTGACTTCGTCAAAGTCATACCAGTAGACCGTGAAGTCCCCGGTGTGACTCTCCGGCTCGTAAAACACCTCTTCGTCGGGGCCGACAGTCTCTTCGAAGACCGTCTCGCCGCTGGAGTCGTGATTGACGAAGAATTCGATATCCGCATCTTCGTTATTTTCCTGGAAGAAGACGACAATGTCGTTGCTTCCGGCATCGAAGGTGTCGAGAACCGACGGGGAGACCACATCGGCCTGGAAGTCCATGTTTTCATTGTCGCCAAAGTCGTACCAGTAGACCGTGAAGTCTCCGGTGTGTTCATCGATGGCGTAGTGAAATTCGCCTTCGTCTTCCACGGTGTCCTCGGCGACAATCTCGCCACTGCTATCGTGGACCATCCAGAAATCGAGGGGGTTATCGTCGTCGTTTTCCTGAGAAAGGACGATGATGTCTTCATCGTCGGCATTCACAGTCTCCAATTCCTCCGGAGAGACCACATCGGCCTGGAAGTCGAGTCCTGAGGCATCACCCCAGTCGTAGCGCTCGACCGTAAAGGTTCCAGTGTGTTCATCGATTTCGTAGTGCGTTTCGGCACCGTCATTGAGTGAATCCTCGAACACCACGTCGCCGCTGGAATCGTGGGTGACCCAGAAATCGATGGCGTCCGAATCGTTGTTGTCCTGACTTAGCACCACTACATCATCGTCATCGGCATCGAAGGTCTCGATGGTGGTCAATGCGCCGAGGTCGAGGTTGACTTCCAGTCCATCAATCGGCTCGAACTCGTAATAATACAGCGTGTAGTCGCCTTCCAGATCATCGATGGTATACTCGAGCGGGCCGTCATAGCTGAAGAGCGATTCCCGGTCGATTTCATCCTCGATGACCGTCTCGCCAGTGCTGTCGTGAACGAACATGACGTAGAGGTCTTCAAAGTCATCGTTGTCCTGACTGATCTCGACGAGGTCGCCTTCGTTCCCCTCGACGGTGGATTCGACCTCGGGGGGCACGGCATCGACGTGGGGTTCAAAGAAGGGGAAGACGTCATCGGTGTTATTTTCGTAGCTCACGGTGTACTCACCGGGCTCTACATTCAACAACTCGATGCTGCTTATCTGGGTGATGCTGTCTTCGGCGACCACTGTGTCGTCTTCAAAGGTAACAGTGACGTCCAGAGAACCGGTGGAATCATGGTCGTATTCGACGATCAATGCGTCCTGTGCGTCGGCATTGACCACGACTTCTTCTTCGGCGCCAGGCAGAAGATTGAGGGCCGAGTCGGCGGCAATTTCGTAGTCCAGATCGTAGGAGCCGTAGCTGGTCTGCCAGTCGACGACAAAATACAATTCTTCGGACTCCGGGATTTGAACGCCGGGCATATCACCATCGAATTCACCGATATAGTCGTCGGGAGACGACCAGACCTGCAGCAGATATTCCGCCGTCTCCGGTGCTTCCTCCCAGTTAAACTGGAAGAGCTGACCTTCGACATACTCCAGATCATCGACGTAGAAGAAGTTATCGCCGGTATCGCCGAGCGTTCCGGTCAACGTCTCTTCATCGAAATCATGGTGTTCCGGATCGGCCCCTTCGATCTGAGCGATGGAACCGAGATAGTCCCAGTCCTCGCCGCCGACGCCGTATTCATTGTACTTCTGAACGGCACCGGGGACGACGGCAATGTGATAGTGGCCGTCTTCCGGAATAAGAATGGTTCGCTCTTTGTGATTGCCCGTTCCGTCGGCACTGAAGCGCTCGTAATAACCGTCGTCTTCAGCGGATTCGATAACAAAAGCCGGGTCGGGAAGGCCCAGGGCACGGAGCGAGACTTCAAAGGAATCGCCGCGTTCGGCCTCGAAACTAAAGACATCGCGATGCTGGTCGCTCTCGCCGTCGTCATTGAGATCGGAGGGTCCGTCGATGGTTCCCGTAAAGTCGGTTTCTTCGTCGAGATCGCCGATGCTCAACTCGACGGGCTCTCCGCCGTATTCGGGATCCGTATTATCTTCGGCCATGTAGTCCGCTTCGCTGGCTCGCTCCTCGAGTTCCGTAGCGCAGTAGCCATCGACAATGACATCGCCTGGCTGGCACTGGCCGATCGGGTAACAGAGGCGGGCGTCTTCGTCGAATTCGGTGCCCTCCTGACAAATATCTTCGACAGGCACGCAGCGATCTTCGTCGCCGGAAAAGGCCGTCGCCCCTTCACAGACGGAATCCGTGGTGTGACACGTATTATCCGACGGGTCCAATTCGGTGTTGGGACCGCAATCGACGGGCTCGGCGGCGACACAGACGTCGTCGTCTAGCTCGGTATTGGCGCCACATTCGAGTTCCGGGACGCAGCCGTCCTCGGACTCCTTGTAGACCTCTCCTTCCGGACAGTCGAAGTCACTGGACTGAACGCACTCTCCGTCCTGTTCGACCGTGCCGTCTGCGCATTCCGCACCGCCGCATCCGGCAGAGGTTACCGCCAACAAGGCCGCCAGGCCGCAGGCAGAGCTGAGTAAGTACAAAATCTTTCTCATGGTGGTGTTACTCCTTCTCGGTGCTACAAATGAGTCGCTCATTGATGTTTCCTATCACTATCTCGCCGAAGCGAGACGACGGCAAGACACAGGTTCCGCGCCCGAACAACGCTGACGAACGCGCCAACCGGCGGGGTGCCCGTGCCTCACCGTCCAGATCTCAGATTTCATCGAAGGTCAATTCGTAGTCGAATAGCCAGTCGAGAGTATCAGTACCGCCGATGCGGATGACGTAAACCGTGTCGGCCTCAAACTCCCAATTCAACGTCTCCACGCCACCGGAGGTGTAATCCGTTTCGTGGACCATGTCGTTTCCGGTCTCGTACATCACGATCCGCGCCCAGCCGGTACCGGAGACCTGGTCGAGATTGATGTCATAGGTCGCGTCTTCCGACAGCTCCACCAGGTAGAAATCGTGTTGACCGAAGGTGTTTTCACTGATGTCGGTGCCTGAATAGGTCTCATCGAAATCAACGGTCTCCGGCACCACCAGATCGGTGGTCACACTGATGTCGTCGGCCTCCAGCCCCAGGTCGTCGTCGTCGCGAAAATGCACCGAGTAATCGGCGGGAGTGAGTCCGACGACAGACCATGCATACTCGATGGTGGAGTCGAACTCCTCGACGGTGACCAGTTCATTATCGTCGTCGTTGACAATCATGATATTCAACTCGTCGGTCTGGTCGTGTGTAACTTCGGCGACTTCCGCCGTGGAACTGGAGTCAACAGTGAACGTATCGAGCTCCATGGGCTCCAACTTGTCGACGGTGACGTCAAAGCCGTCGATAGCAGGAGTATCGTAGTAGTAGACGGTGTAGTCACCGCTCTGGGGGGCGTCGAATTGCAGGTCGTCGTCGGCGGACAACGTCTCGTCGACGGCCACCGTGTCGCCACTGGCATCGTGGTTGACGAAGACATAGGCATCTTCGTCATCATCGTTGCTCTGATCGACGGTGACGGAACTGGCAACATCGGCATTGAAGGTCTCGGCGCTGTCGGCTGCCGTTGCATCGACGGTGACATCGAGATTATCGACGTCATCGAAGTAATGGACGGTGAAGTCGTCGTCGCTGTCCGCGCGCCACTGGAAGGTGTCGGATGGCTCTACGTAGTCTCCGAATACCAGATCATCGGTACTGTCGGCGGTGACCGACAAAAACAACTCGGCGTCGTCATCGTTGCTCTGTTCGAGCGTCACCAGATCATCGACGTCGGCGCTGTATGTCGCCGCTTCTTGCGGTTCCGTCGCCTCCAGGTCCACATCCAAATTGATAGCATCTCCGAAATCGAGATACTCCAACGAGTAGTCACCGGTCATCTCCGTAATGTGACTACCAATGCTCTCCCCATCTTCGAGCCAATCCGCGTAGACTTCGTCGCCGGAGTCGTCGTGACGCAATACGACGTAGATCTCGTCGCCGTCGGCATTATTCTGCTCGGCCGTCAGGTAGTCGTTGAAATCGGCATGTTCGGGGCCCACGGTCTCAGGTGTAATGACCTGCACAAGACCGACGAAGAGATCGAAGTCCGTGAAACCCCAATCGTTGATAAAGGTCACGGTGTAATCACCGGCTTCCAGGTCGAAATGCAGCAATTCCTCGTCCTGGTCAATGGAGTCTTCCAGGATGAGTTCACCGTCGGAATCGGTGACTTCAATATCGGCATCGAGCGTGGTGGTGCCGTCTTCGGACCAGGTGATGCGCAGAGCGTCTCCGTCTTCGACGGTGACTTCCATCTCGCGCTGTTCGCCGGCATCGAGATCGGATGCCGGAGCGGCATCGACGGAGTAATCGAGCACTTGACTGCCAAAACGGGTGTACCAGTCAAAGACCAGATACATGTCGCCGTCTTCCGGGACTTCCACGTAAGTTACGCCATCGTCTTCGTCAGCATCGATTTCCTGGTCGAAGTCAGTGGCACTTGCCCACGACTGGATCCTCATATCGGCACTGGTCGGCATCTGAGAAGAGAGCAATGCGACGGTGTCGCCGGCTTCAAAGTCATCATCGATGAGATAGAAGTTGTCGTCGTAATCACCGAGCGTCCCCTCCAGAGCACCGTCGGAGAAGCTGTGATCGCCGGGATCGGGACTGTCGAGTTGCTCGATGGCTCCCACGTAGTCCCAGTCGTCACTGCCGATCAGGTGCTTTGGAAGCGCTCCAGGGGCAATCCGAAGATAGTACGTACCATCGGCGGGAATCAGGACCTGACGGTCCTTGGTTTCACCGTCGCCATCGGCACTGAATCGCTCGAATTCGAGTTCGGCATCTTCGTCGTGCTCATTGGAGATCATGAAGGCCGGATCGGGAAGCCCCAGGGTGTGGAGTTCGACGTGGAAGCGATCTCCGGCTTCGGCCTCGAAGCTGAAGTAATCGACGTGCTGATCGATCTCGTCGTCGTCGTTGAGGTCCGAGGGCTCGCCGATCGTGCCTTCGAAGATCGCCTGGTCACCCTCATCGATATCGATGGCGACAGGCGTTCCATCGAATTCCGGGTTGGTATTTCCGTCGGCCTCGTATTCGGCGTCAGAAGCGAGGTTCTCGGCAGCCGAGATACAATAGCCGTCGTCGTTGACGACATCACCGGGCTGGCACTGAGCATCCGGGTAGCAGAGTCCGGATTCATCGTCGAAGTAGGTGCCGTCTTGACAGACGTCGGCCACGGAGACACAGCTGTCTTCGTCACTTGAGAAGGCCGTGCCTTCGCCGCAGGCCTCGTCGGTGACGATACACTCATTGTCGTTGGGCTCGAGTTCGGTATCGTCGCCGCAAGAAGCGGGTTCGTCGGCGATGCACTCCGAACCGTCGACTTCGGCATTGGCCCCACAGACGACTTCGGCGATGCATTCATCGCCCTTGAGCACTTCGTCTTCACCGCATTGATAATCATCGGCGAGTACACACTCTCCATCCTGTTCGACGGTGCCGTCGGCGCATTCGGCGCCTCCACAGCCCGTCACGGATAGCCCGGCCGCCGCCAACACGGCCAAACCAGCTCCCAAAATCCAACCTCGGTTCTGCATAATATGTTACTCCTGTCGCGTCGATTCTCGGGCACCGAGCGATCTCGGTAACCCAACCACAATGAAATGTACTGGACCTAACTTTCTAACGAACCTTCGATGGAATGTCTAGCCCCTTATTCCATGTTTACAGCCAGTTAGCGTCTATACGGGCCCCACCAAGCAGTCGACAGATACCCCGTGTTGACGCGGAAATTCAGTCAACATCTCCTGATCCGGCCCCCCGGAGCGATCTGACAGGCGCTCTGGTTTCGTGTGATCACTTCTGAGTTTCAGTGATCGGAAAACTCGTTCAATCGGCGACGCTCGACGACCACAGTGCCGTCGTCTGCGCCTGCGACCATCGCCCAGGGGCTGCGGATGAGATGACGACAGTAGTCGATGTCTCGAGAGCGATACAGGGGTTGGTTGGGGTCGAGAAATTTGGCGGCGGCCCGGGAATCGAGAATGCGCCGCCGGACCGCATCGGCATCGGGACTGTGGCCGCCCGTCAACTGAGTTCCTATCCACTGAGCGCAGGCCAGATCTTCGTCGCCCGTCGGGTGACTGGCGATGAGTTGAATCCGGCGTCGCCCCCCGGCGATCAGACTTCGCAGATGACGGACCGTGGCTTCACCGTTGGAAAACCCGGTGACGATCAGCGGCCCGTCGAACGCGGCGTGCAGCGTCGCCCGCACGCCATTGGTCGTCGTCAGTACCACCTCCCGGCCCGTCACATCGGCTACGGCCATCTCGGCCGGCGAATTGCCGAGGTCGAATCCCGGGGGCGCCAGGGCGTTGCGTTCTCCGGCCAGGACACGTCCGGACCCAGCGGCAGCGAGGCGGCGGGCATCGTCGACGGTCTCCGCAAGCCAGATCGAGCGCGCTCCCCGTCTCAGGGCGACATGGGTCGTCGTAAAGGCGCGAATCACATCGATGACAACGCGAATATCCGCCGCCCCGAGCTCCGGAGTCCGCCCCCGGTAGATGGTGATATCCATATCGTCGGCGCTCCTCACAACGCGAAGAGATGCCAGTGATAGGCGGTCTGCGGCTCCTCGACGTGCGCGGCCGCCATAAAGCGCGCAATGTGATTGTGGGGAGCGTCGACATAATCGACGATCTCCTGGCGCTCGTCATCGCTCAACGCGGCCCAACTCTCCAGGGTCTGGCGGTTGATGGCGCTGTTGATAAAGAGGAATTGTTCGGCAAAGGCCTCCATCAACTCCTGCTGTTGTTCTTCGCTGAGGTCCTCAGGGTCGAAGTCTCCGTCATCTGCGGATTCTTCGATGAGCTCTCGAGTCGTTTCGTAGTCCTCTCGATGCTCGTCGTGATCGTCGAGCAGGGCATCGGCCACCGACTGTTCGTAGGCCTCGTAGTCCGTATCGGCGGCGCCGAAATGGCTGATGCGAACGACGGCTACCATCCGAGAATTCGTCCGGTGAAAATCGGCATCACCAAACCCGGCGAAATCCCGTCCCAGGTCGTTGGCGGCAAAGGCAAATTCCGTAAAGACTCGCAATACGCGAAGAGCGGCGAAAATCGAGTCCTGGTCCTCCTCTTCGAGCTCCTCTGCCCGCCGGACCAGCTCCTTGAATTCGTCGACGGCCTGGCGCTGCTCCCAGTCCCGCACCTCGGTCTGAAACCCCGATAATTCGGCGGCCGTCACCGGGATATCGAGGAGGTCAAAGAAATCATCGATATCGCCTGCCTCGTCGTCGGCTCCGTCACCGGCGGCCATCTGCGCCAGTCCACCGCCATCGCCATCGTCGCGCTGGGACTCGTCGGCGACGCGGGTCGCCGTTTGAACGAGTTCGCCAATCTCGCCCCAGCCGTCAGCGCCGACGGCATCCGGTGCCTTAAAAAAGGCCAGGCCGGCAGCCGCGCCCCCCAGAATCATCAACAAAATGACGGTCAGACAGCCACAACCGACAACCCACTTCAAACAGCCGCCGCCTCCGGAATTGCCGCTGTCATCGACCTTCTGGCTCGGCTCCTCGTCGCCCGGTGCAGTCGGGTCACCGGAAGCGGGCTCGCCAGGTGGTTGTTGCGATGGTCCGGGGTCTTCGGTCATCGCGATCGGCGCTACAAATCGAAGTTTCATCATCTCAATATCCCTGAATGAAGTGGTTCACGCACATCCCCAACGCGGGCTCAGAACTTCGATCCACCCGTCGGCCCTGGCGACACAGCATCCGCAAATTCCTGAGTAATTCTGTCTCCGTACACCGTGGAGTATGAACCACAGGCCCATCAATTTCCACCCCTGCGGCCCGGCCCGGTGGACTCCCTCCGGCGATCCCAGCTCCATTTTCCGGCCACCGGCTCTGCGAGGAAGGCTCACGGGACACCGCCAGGCGATTCGTTTCCATCTGCCTGTGAAGCGCTTAGATTTCGATGGAACATCGCTGTAGAATACCGGTCCGGCACCATCGCGACGACTCCGACCCCCAAGAGGCCTCCAGCATGAAGATTCTCGTCATTGGCGGAACGCAATTCGTGGGTCGCTATTTTGTGGAAGCCGCCCTCGAGCGCGACCATGAGGTGACGCTTTTTCATCGCGGCCAGACCAATCCCGGCCTTTTTGAGGAGGCCTGTGAAATCCTCGGCGACCGACGCTGCGATCTCGACAAACTCGACGACCACTGGGATATCGCCGTCGATACCTGCGGCTATATCCCGGACGACGTCGAACAATCTGCGAGATATCTCCGAGATCGCGTCGAGCACTACCTCTTTGTTTCGACGATCTCGGTGTATCGAGACCTGTCGGCACCGGGCACCGACGAGACGGACTACCTCAAGACGCTGGAAGACCCGGATGTTCAGGAGGTCAACGCCTCGACTTACGGCCCCCTAAAAACGGAATGCGAGGCTCGGGTCACCGGTGTCTACGACCACCGCAGTCTCATCGTGCGCCCCGGTATCATCTGCGGCCCTCATGACCCGACAGACCGCTTTAGCTACTGGGTCGACCGCGTCGCCGACGGAGGCCGAGTCCTGGCGCCGGGGTCGCCGACGGCCACCGTTCAACTCATCGACGTCCGCGACCTGGCCCGATGGCTCGTCGACAGCATCGAAGCCCGGCGACTCGGCATTTACAACACCACCGGACCGAGCCGCACCTTCCAGTCGATGCTCGACGCCTGTCGCGACGCCTCCGGCTCCCATGCCTCGCTGACCTGGGTGCCGGACTCCTTTTTACACCGCGTCGAAATTGACTCCATGACCAAAATGCCGCTGTGGAATCGGGAGCGCCAGGACCGCAAGGCCGGATTATACGCCATTGACTCCAGCAAGGCCGTTGACGCCGGACTTCAACACCGCTCGCTTCAGGAGTCAGCGCGCGACACCCTGCAGTGGCTTCGACACCACCCTCTCAAGGAGTGGAAGGCCGGAATCAGCCGACTTCGGGAACGAGACATCCTGGAATTCTGGCATCAACAACGGGAGCACGAATCGAATTGACGACTATGACGCCGGGTCCGAATCACCGGCGAGTTCACTGGTCGAGTAGTAGATGCGCTGGATACCGGTGCGAGCCCGTTCGAAGGCCTTTGCGTTTTCTGCCGTCGGATCCATGACGGCACACAGATACAAAGGAATGTCGTCGAGATTGATCGCCTCGCACAGCAACTGCTCGCGGCGCAAGTCGGGCATGACCACCAACAACTCGGAGTCCGGCGATTTCCCCTCCGCCAGTGGACGGGCCTGCACAGCGAGCATCTCGCAGGCCTCCTCGTCGCCGGCACGGGCGATCATCAGACCGTGATCATCGGCGAGCAGCATCAACTCGATATCGTCGAATTCCTCGACCAGATGCTCCAGTTGATAGGTGATCGCCTGTTGCGTCTCCTCGCTTCGCCGGCGCCGTTTATCGCTGGATTCGTCGCTCATGTCGCCTCATTCGTGGTTCGCGGATCGTGCGTCGATTCCGGGTCGGCGACAATTGAAGCACAATCAACGCCGGGCGCAAATTTTTCAGATTCCACCGCCGTCAACGCAGTATCCTTCGCTTGCATCGCAGCCGCCAACTGGAATACTTCCAGGTCGTGACGGCACCTACCTGGAGCGCGGAGTTTTCCATGACCATTGCACCAACAACATCACTTACCGTCGTCGGCGCCGGCCCCGTCGGTTGTGTCTTATCGACGCTGCTCGCCGAACGAGGCTTCGAGGTCACCGTCTTTGAGAAGCGCCCCGACCTGCGTTCGGCCACCCTGGCCGGTGGCCGATCGATCAATCTCGTCCTCACCGAGCGCGGTCTAAGCACTCTGGAGCGCATCGGACTGCGAGACCAGGTCCTGGAATTGACCGTCCCCGTGTTGGGTCGGATGATGCACTCCGACACTGGCGAAACGGCGTTTCAACCGTACGGAAAAGACGCGTCGGAGTGCAATTACTCGGTCTCTCGCGGAAGACTCAACGAATTTTTGCTCGACGCCGCCGAAGAAGCAGGTGTGGACATCCACTTCGACTGTCCCCTTCTGGGCGCCGACTTCGACGACCGCACACTCCAGGTCGACACCGCTGATGGCGACGATCCGACCACTGTCGACTTCGATGTCATCTTCGGCTGTGATGGCGCCCCATCCGTGCTTCGACAGGCCCTCGTCGAGGCTGGCGAAATCAATGAATCCGTCGAATTTATGGACTGGGGCTATAAAGAATTGGTCGTTCCCGCCGCCGACGACGGCTCCTGGGCACTCGACCGGGACTCACTGCATATCTGGCCTCGAGGCGACCACTTTTTGATGGGACTCGCCAATCTCGACGGCAGTTTTACGGGCACCCTGTACCTCGATCGCAGTGGACCGGAGAGTTTTGAGAGCCTCGACGATCACCGGTCGGTGCGCGACTTTTTTGAGCGCTACTACCCAAACGCCACGCCACTGCTCGGCGATTTCGTCGATGAATTCCTGGACAATCCCACCGGACGCCTGGGAACGGTGCGCGCCGATCCCTGGTACCTCGACGGCACCGCCCTGTTGGTTGGAGATGCCGCCCACGGCATTGTCCCCTTCTTCGGCCAGGGCCTCAACTGCGGCCTCGAGGACTGCCTGGTGCTCGACGACTTACTCGACGGCGCCGACGACTTCGCGTCGCTCTTCGCCGCCTTTTTTGAGCGCCGCAAGACCAACACGGAGGCCATCGCCGATATGGCCCTCGAAAATGCCGTCGAAATGGGCGACAAAGTCGCGGACGACGAGTTTCTGCTAAAAAAAGAGGTGGAATCGCTCATCGAGCAGCGCTTCGACGACATCTATCGATCGCGCTACGCGATGGTAATGTACAGCACCAATGACTACCGCGCCGCCTTCGAGGCCGGAGAGGTCCAAAAGCAGCTGCTGACATCGCTTTGCAGCGGTATCGACGACGCCGACGACATCGACCTCGACGATGCCCGGCACCTGATCGAAGATCAATTGACGCCGGTCTACGACCACTACAACGTCGACCTCGACTTTTGATGAACTCACCGGGCGAAATCTCCATTCTGTGTACTGGCGATCTCCACCTGGGACGCCATCCGAGCGGCATCGCCACCGGCGATCACTCTCCAACGAAGGTGTGGCGTCGAATCGTGGATGCCGCCGTGGAACGCAACGTCGATGCCCTGGCACTGACCGGCGACATCGTGGACCGACAAAACCGCTATTTCGAAGCACTGGGTCCCCTGGAGCAGGGCATTCGCCGACTCCGAGGAGCCTCGATTGCTACCGTCGCCGTCGCCGGAAATCACGACTACAACGTGCTCGGCGAGTTGGCCGACGCACTCGATGACACCGCTTTTACCCTGCTCGGAGCAGGCGGCACCTGGGAGTCGATGATCGTCGACACCGACAGTGGACCGATGCGCTGCGTCGGATGGTCCTACCCCGATCGCCACGTCACCGACTCGCCGCTTGCGACACTCGATATCGATACCACAGATGACCTCCCCACCATCGGCTTGCTGCACGGCGAGGTCGACCGACCGGATAGTTCCTACGCTCCGGTCACGTCATCGGAACTCGCCGGCTCCGGCATCCAGACCTGGCTGCTGGGCCACATCCACCGGCCGCACACCCTCGATATCGGCGCCGCTCACACCGCGTTGTATCCCGGATCGCCACAGCCGCTCGACCCCGGAGAAACCGGCGTCCACGGCCCCTGGATCGTCGACCTCGACGCCGACGGCGGCGCCGGGGTCACTCAGCTTGCGCTGGCGTCACTGCGATACCGCAACCTCAATGTCGACCTCGACGGCGCCACTGACGACTCCTTTCGACAAACCGTCTCCACGGCCATTCGCGATGACCTGCGCACTATTGCCACCACCTTCGAGCGCACCGAGCGATTGGTCTATCGGCTGGAATACACCGGACGCACAGCGCTTCACCGCCGACTCCGAGACCGCAGCGAGGCGATGATCGGCGATCTCCAACTGCACTTCGAGGGGGTCACCGCCGACGTCGACGCCATCCGCCGCCATACCACGCCCGACCTCGACCTGGAGGCCATTGCCGGCGACGGCGACCCTCCGGCCGTCCTCGCCCGATGGCTGCTGCAGATACAAAACGGCGAAGACACCGACGAGACCCGACAGCTCCGGGCGGCCATCGACAACCGCATCGACGACGTCTACCGGGCCAATGCCTACGAACCGCTTCGCGCCGACGAGCAGACCGCTCGACGCCCCGACGGTGACTGGACGACGAACCAGATCATCGCCCAGGGCCTGGCGCTACTCGATGAATTGCTCGCTCAATCGCAACGCTGACGCTTCTCACTGCACGGCCGAAATCCGACGCCGATGAAGGCCCCGATATGCCTTGTCAGCTACTGCCAAACCCTACGCCGATGAAGGCCCCGATATGCCTTGTGCTATCGGGGAATATGCCTTGTCAGCTACTGCCAAACCCGACACCGATGAAGGCCCCGATATGCCTTGTCAGCTACTGCCAACCCCTACGCCGATGAAGGCCCCGATATGCCTTGTGCTATCGGGGAATATGCCTTGTCAGCTACTGCCAAATCCGACACCGATGAAGGCCCCGATATGCCTTGTGCTATCGGGGAATACGCCTTGTCAGCTATAACCGCCGAACCCCGACGCCAATAAAGGCCCCGATATGCCTTGTGCTATCGGGGAATACGCCTTGTCAGCTATAACCGCCGAACCCCGACGCCAATAAAGGCCCCGATATGCCTTGTGCTATCGGGGAA
>LFFM01000811.1_pt1 | contig 22177 bp, 26 predicted proteins | sample 643131 | NCBI WGS metagenome assembly LFFM01 (sample SAMN03777445, study PRJNA286221) | soda lake metagenome | biome: soda lake; feature: Kulunda steppe; material: water; isolation source: sample Tc-Br brine of Tanatar trona crystallizer | place: Russia: Kulunda steppe | collected 2011-07
CGTCCAAAATGTATGATAGCGTCATTCCCTGTGAGAGTGGAAATAAATTTTGGCAGAGAGAAGTTTCGATAAAAGTGGCTCAATCTGTTGAATCTATATCGTTCGGAAACCGAATGGGCGCTGCAGGATTTGGTGAACTACGTGGAGACGTTCCTGCCGGGAGCCCTTCGGGCTCCGGGCGGGCTTTCGTCTCCCCTTGTTCGCCTCGCTTCGCTCGGCTCACCCGCGACAATTCAGCGTTGGCAATCGATTTCGCGGTTCCTGCCGGGAGCCCTTCGGGCTCCGGGCGGGCTTCCACCATAACAGCACCGCGTGCTGAGCACTCGTGCATCGAATCCATGCGTACGCCCGGGCTCTCGGGGCTTAATACTACTCCCGGTCCGGCTGGCTCTCAGGGGCGTACGCGCGCCTACCCACCAGCTGTCAGGGTGCGTTGACAAAATCGTTCGCGTCGATGTTAGAATGAGGAGAGTGCCGCCTGCTCAGCCGATTCCGGGTCAGTCCCCCACTCATCGTCACTGCTCGTATCACCACTGGGGGTACCGTTCCGGATTCGCTTCACCTCATCAATCGACTCACACTGCGTGAGCTCCTCGAACTCGACCAACTCAGTTGGATCTCGTTTGTCGTCGTCCCAGTCATCGTGCCGCGGGTCATTATATTGGGCTTGGTATTGCGTGTTGAGATTGCTGTACTCTGCTCGTACAGCGCGCGTTTGTAACTCCTCTTGGATCTCCTCGACCGGTCGCACTGGTGGTGTTTCAGCGCGCACCCAGTACTTCGTCCGGTCCGGGCGCGTGGTGACTTCTGCGATGAAGAACTCCTGGTTGCTCCGCATCGGATTGTACCCGGTTAACCGCGGGATGTCAGTGCCGATTTCCCTCGACTCGAACCATCCCCCGAGTTTTATCAATCGGAGTGCGGTGCGCTGCACGGCGTCGGGGATAACATGAGCTGCGTCGGCTATGAGGTTGCGTGCGGTGGTGGCTGCGTTGTCGTAGCCTCGCACTGATGTTGTGTGTGCGACCGGGATCACTTTGCTGAGTCCCGCGGCGTCGAAGATGTCGATGCGGACTTCGTATGGGTGTGGGACGGGGTGTGTTCTGCTGATCCGCGCTTTTTCCCGTGTGCCTTCGTCGTGGTGCAGCAGGATTTCGACTTCAGCCTTGCGTGGGTGTTCTTCGAATGAGGTGTGTGATTCTACCGTGCAAGAGTCGTATCTTGTCATGCTTCTCCTCGTTGTCTGTACCGGGTTTCGTCGTCGAAGCGGTCAAGTATGCGAGCGACTGCGCAGCCGCCACATTCGCCACTGCCGTTTCCGCCACGGTCGGGGTGGAGCGGAGCGAGGCTGCGAAGCACCCGTCCGCAGTGTGTGCAGTAGTGTTTGTTTCGGGGCATCCTGTGGATAATAGTAGCCTATGGTGTGGTTTAAAACCTTGCCGCATACCTAATCTTCAGCGTTCCTCGCGGCTGATTTCCGGGTTTGAAGCGATTATGCGGGGGTGGTGTTCGCGCGGGAGAATCAGGGGTGTCTGCAGTAGTTGGGGAAGTTGTGTTGACAGGGTCACGCGGGCCCGGGTTCGCGCGGGACAGTGATTCGGTAAATTGCTTCTTTCTGACCGGCTGTGATGATTGCGACTGTTGTGTTACGGTCGGTGCGGCGGATTGTGCTCGCCGGGAGTTCGTCTCGAATTGCTTCGACCGCGGCGCGTATCGCGTCGTGCGCCGGGTGGTCGTTGACCCACACCCAGTGCATCGGGTCGATGTCGATTGCCGGGCGGCCGTGCTGGTCGGTGACTCGGATTACGTCGATTGTCTCCGACTCCCTCATGCGTGTTATTCGGGTTCACACTCGGGTAAAACAGGGGAGTAGGATTTGAGGGTAGGGGTACGCGCGCCGTAACTCACCTGTAGGAAAACCCGAAAACTACAGGGTCACTGGCTACCGGCACCGCGTGGGGCTTGTTGCGGGCACCGGGGCGCATGTGAAGCTAGGGTGGGGTGTCGGTTAAAACAGGGTTGACGGGTCTAATCTAAACTCGGTAACTCATCCTGGTCCGTTTCCTTTCCCTGCTTCGCATTCAGATGGATAATCACGTTCCTCAATGCTTTAATCCGTGTGTCGTCGTCTAACGGCATATCGCCCAAATGTTCAGCTGATAGTTGGACCAACTCACTGGGATCTATGTCACTGTAATCGACAGGAGAGTTATCGGCTAGTGCAATACCGAAATTCGATATGAATGTAGATTGACGGACCTTGTCGGGATCAAGCCCGTTCCCAGCGATGAATGGTTCACCGCCGTAAGTGATGATTTCTTTGTTGTCGTCTGTTTCGATGTCGTAGTGTTCGGTCATAATCCCTGTATTTTGTTGTGTGGTTTAAACCCTCGGCGTATAGTTGACAAGAACGGTAGTGCCGGAGTGGTTCACAGTGGCTTTCACCCTACCCTTCAGGGTTACAAACACTGTTCCTCGCCGGTCAGTCAGTCGTTTCGAGCGGGTCTAACTCCTTCTGACCGGACTCGACCTTCGCCCGTTCAACCTTCCACTCGGAGTTGTCGAACGGGATTTCGTAGTTCTTTTCGGCGCGTTTCAGTATCGACTGGATTGCGCTTTGTGGGATTTCAAAGTACTCTGCAGTCGCTCTCTTCGACCGGCCTTTCTTGACTTCCCTGATGAAGTTCTGAGCGCGGTTGTACTCTGTCGGGTCTTGATACATGAATCCATCCTCAACGTAGTACCCGAACGGCGGTCGGCCTACACGCTTCCCGTCACGCCTCGCCTTGTCGATACCGGATTGAACGCGGTCCTGAATCATTCGCCGCTCAGCGTCTGCGAACACTATCATCATGTTCATCATCATCTCACTCATCCAGCTGTCCTCACCAACGGTTCCGATTGCCTGTGTTACACAGTCAACGTCGATGTCCTTTGACCGGAGTTCTTCGACGAAAGACGCGAGTTCCGAAAAGGATCTCCCGAGCCGGTCAATCTCTGTTGTAACGACCGCGTCGAACTCGTTCACTCGCTCCCGGAGTTCCTGATACTGTTCGCGCTTCACCGTCGCTCCGGATTCAATGTCCACGAACCATGTGATGGTCTGTTCGTCGTACGCGTTCGTGATTTGCTCACGCTGCCGATCGGCGTCCTGGTCGCCGGTGCTCACTCGGACGTACGCGGCGGTGTTTCGAGGTGTTTCACTCATACCTAATCCTTGCCGGGGGAGATTTATAAAACAGATAAGTATTCTTGACGGTATGGAATGGTGAAGTTATCCTTACCACACGCCTAATTTAATCACCAGTATGACTAGCGCCGTCATTATTATCGCCTGCATACATATGATTACTATTATCGCAGTATCAAGCATACTGATGTTGTAAGCGTTCGTACCGCGGGTGCTGGTGTCGCTACTCATCGGTCCTCACCGTCCTCTAACTCAGCTACAATCTCTTCAGGGTCCGGATCGCAAAACAACAGTTCCGCTTCAAGCCCCATCTGCACTTCACCGTCCTCGACCGGGAGTGGTGTGAGTCGGTACTCGGCTCCACACCCACCGCGGTGTTCCTCGCACCGCATGGTCCCGAGTCGATTCATTGGATCGCTCGGAACGTACGTGCTCGCGGTCCCGCCGCACTGCGGGCATTCAATGGTGAGCTTCGTGGTTCTGCCTTCGAACTCCGGTGTTATTTCTGGCGCGTCTACCATGTGTGAAAGTCGGGTTCAAAAAAGTATAAAACAGGTCGCACGTGTTGACAAGAACACTACCACCGTTCAGCCACCGGCTCAACCGGGGAATCCCCTTCTACAACGCCACTAACCCGTAGAAAACCACAAACACGCCTATCACCCACACAATGAACCACAGTGCAGTCAGAATCAAGACCAGTACTGAACAGTGTCCTTCCTCACTCAGCGGTTCAAGCGCTGCGTAACTACACCCTCGGCAGAACACCGCATCTGACTGATTCCATGATCGGCAGTTCCGGCATGTCTGTGTCAACCCGACTCTCTTCCGAACCCGTACAGTCACGGTTGAGATACCTTGTTCAACGTACTCAACCGCTGAGACCACCGCGTCGATGATGCGGCTTAGCGCGACCATCCCGTGGAAAACCCAGTGACAGATTACAACCCACAACGGGACGGGTTCTGAGTCGCTGCTCACCGGTTCTCACCGTCCTCGACGACGTATTCATCCGGTCGTGCTGTTTCCATGTGATCCCAAAATCGACACTCACATTCTAGTTGGATGTGCGAATCGATTGTGTGACGGGGTGATGTGACTCGCACGTACGTCTCGCAGTTCGTGCATTTGAGTCGCGGATACGTTGTCGTTGTCATCGGTCCAGTACCTCACGCACCCACTCCGCATCCCGCGGAACGCACTGTGCGATTTCAATCGCTGATAAATCCAGATTTCGATGCAACTCCCGTGTTATGTGCTGCAACTCACTGCGACTGGACACCCACGCGTCCGGGACTGTGATTGGTGCGAAACTGCAGCTGCATTCCATGCAGTCACCCTGCGGGGACAGGGTCACTGGTTCGTTGCATTCGGTGCAGTATACCGTCATACACGTATATATCGGGTTTAGACCCGTTTAAAACAGGTAACAGTTGACAAGAACGCTACCACCGTTCCGGCACCACATCCAACTCACACCACCGGCAGAGATACTCGTACCCGTGGTGTGCTTCCGCCCGGGACCCCTGCTCGCGGGCGTACCGCGGTGGTTTCCCGCACCTGCCACACCTGGTCATTCGACCCCAAACCGGTCAAGAACCGATTCAACGACCCTCACATGCTCGTTATCCCGCGCGTCCGTCCGATACTCACCCGCGTCTTCGATCGGCACCTCGTACCGTTCGGTGAGCTCGTATAGGAACTCCGGGTCACCGGTTTTATAGACTCGCCACCCGGACCGGTGCGATTCGATGTGACCGTGGATGCCGCCGAGTGACGTGTCGGTCGCACCACACTCGGCACATCGATAAATAACGATCGTCTCACTCATTGACTCTCACCACCTTCGAGGTCTTCCAGTTCCTCTTCAACCTCTTCACGGCCCTTCTGTAGTTCTCCGGTCGCTTCGCCTACTGACCGGGCGAGTTCCGGGATTTTCTGAGCGCCGAAGAGCAACACTACGATGAGTAGTATCACTAACACTTCGGGGCCGACCGGGAGACCGAATAGTGGGGTTGGTGCGATTGTCATTACGTGCTAAAATCGGGGATAAAGGGGGATAAGACAGGGTACAAGCCCCAGTGGGTACATCGACAGGGTATGAAGGATGTCCCGCAACCCGCGGCGGAACCCTACAGTCCCGGGGACCGCGTACGCGTGTATCTCGGACCCGGTGACCCGGACTCGGCGCTGCACGGCGTCGAATGCGAGGTAATCGACCGGTACAGTGATGACTTAGACAGTGAGACCGGGCGTGAGCTAGACAAGTATACCTACCGAGTCAAGCGTGTTGACAACTCCAACGTGCCCGGTGTGGAATTCAGACACCGTGATCTCGTTCCCGTTGATTAGAACGAATCCAACGTCGTCTGCGACCGGCCACCGTCTTCCAACCGCGTCGCACCCGGCAGTTGAATATCCCGCTCCTCTTCCTCACCCGTATCGACAAGCACCGCCGTTTCATCCCCAGCACCCTGCTCACGCACCTCAACCATCTCTTTCACCGCTTCCTGAATCTCCCCGACACGGTCCGCAAGCCCCATCGGCTCAAGCACCGCTCGGTCCAACTCCTCACGGAACTCCTGCTCGTCCTCTTCACTCGCCTCACGTTCCACTTCCATCCACTCTTCCATAATCCGCCGAATCTCCTCACGTTCCTCGTCACTGAACGACCGCGGGTCCGGGACGTGCATCCGCTTCGCTTCACCGACCGTCAACTCGTTCCGATTCATCCCCTGTCCCTGCTCAACACGCCCTTCAATCTCACGGAAAAGCGGGAATATCGACGAATTCATCACACCAAGCAACACGAGCGGGTCAATATCAACGTCGTCACGAATATCTACCTCGTAGTTCCGCTGGTCAAGCGGCATCTCAGCGGCGTTGTACAGCGTCCGAGCATCACGCCAGTACTCTTTCGGCAGGATAAGCTGCGGGCGCGGCATCTCACCTACGTCGAACCACACTCGACCGGAACTACTGACACTCGCGCCTTCATGCACATCCTGTGTCTTCCCGTACTCCAGGTACTGTATCAATCCGTTCCATCCACGGTCTTCGAACTCGTCAAGCAGGATTTCCTCGTCAGTACGTTGCTGCAGCAACGACTTATCGGCGTTATCCAGGATTTCATCGACTTCCTCACGTAAATCGAGAACGTACCAGTGCTGGTCTTCTTCCTGAAGTTCAATGTACTCAGTCGGGGAGATATGCTTCAGGATCGGTGTGATGAACCGGTCATCAATCCCGAGTTCCTCGTACTCACTCTCCTCTTCGAAGTAGAAATACGTGTTATTCCCGGTTTTCGTCCCGAACTTCACCTTTGCAAGGTCTCCGAGAGTCGTCATCTTCGGCTCTTTGAGTAACTCCCAGTAAATCGCGGGCGCGTACAGGTACCGGTCCCACCGCTCAATGTCGTGCAGGTCTCCTTGCCGGAACGTAACGCGTCGATGCTCGGCATCGTCGTGCAGTGTTCCGGACTCGTGGTCTTCGTCGATAAGGTTGACAATTTCGTCCGGGTCGAAGCGTTGTTTGATGTGAATCAGGTCCGTGAGATTCGAATTCCGTTCTTCTTCGTCGTCGCACCGCTCAAGGATTGTGATGCACGTCCCGATAAGCGGGACAGCGAATTGCTGCGTTCGAAAGTCGATGACGGCTTTGATTTTCGTATTGTTCAGGAAGAACTCCTGCAGGTCTTCGCCATACCCGACGGTGAGCCACCGGTTCGATGTGAGGTACCCGAGTCTCCCCGGGTCACCGTCACTCCCATCGCTCAAGAATTCGAATCCGTGAGTAAAGAAGTAGCAGTAAATGTCGGACCGGTCGCTCAGGTCAATCCCGAGATCGTCTAAGTGCGCTCGGGCATTCACGTCCTCGCTAATGTTTTCATGCCGGATGTACGGCGGGTTCGCCACGATAGCATCGAGGTCGGACGGAACGACTGCGTCCTGCGTGTCAGTACCGCCGTTAGTCCCGACGGTCGCCCGCTCCGGGTCAACGACAATTCCCTGGTCTGCGTGCGCTCGGAAGAAGTCTTCAACAAGGATATTGACGTTATGCGTTTCGTGACTCAAGTCCCGGATTGCAAGGTTAATCGCGGCTAAGTGCGATGGGAACCGGTTGATGTCGACACCGTATAACTGGTCCAAAATCTCTTCGTGGTCACCGTTCCCTTTCAGCTCCTGCAACCGGTTGTACGCACCGACAAGGAACCCGCCGGTCCCACACCCCGGGTCAAGCACCGTGTCGGACGGGTCCGTGACAGTGAGCTCAGTAACCAGTGCAACGATTTCATCGGGCGTGTAGTACTGCCCGAGTTCGTGGCGTTCCTCAGCTGGGATAATCTCCTCGTAAATCTTCCCGATTACGTCCTCGTCGAACTTATCGAGATTGTAGTCTTCAAGGTTTCCGAGAAGGTCTGTTACTTGTCGTTGTGCCGTGTCGGTGAGAGGTAACGCGTCAAATATCGGGTCCTGCTCGTACACCGCTTCAAAATCAACCGCTTCAATCAGCGCATCGAACGTTTCCCGGCGACTGTCACCGTCCGCGAGATCGTCAACAGTTACGTCCGGGACATCAACGTACGCATCGGCGTTCTCAAGGAGTTTGTAGAACACCAACTTGTTCATCAACAGGTACGCTGCCTGCGCTACGAACGTACGCTGAACGGCTTCAGGGTCGTCGTCATACCTGTCGCTCCACCCCTGGTCGTCAACCCACGTTTCGAATTCGGATTCGAACTCGTCGTCGTTTAGTTTGCTGCGTAGCGCGTCGTCGAACTCTGTTGTGATTACGTCGTGGAATGTTTTCAGACGGGCAACGAACGCGTCGCGGTGCGGATCCCATTCGATTACCTCACTGTCAAGACCGGCGAGTTGCTCCAAGAAGTGCGGGGTGAACGCACCGATGTCGGTGATGTCGTACGCCCGTGTCCGCCGGTCTAACAGGTTCGTTCCCTGCTCGAACGTGCGGAAGAGCACTAGGTGGTCGCCGTTGTACGTCGCAAAGTACTCGGTTCCGAGGTGAAGAGCGTACCGTGCGGCTTGTTCGATAACGGGCTCAGCGTATGGGTCGATGCTCCGACTCGGCGTGCCTTCGGGCTCTCTCTTCGCTTCGATGACACAGAAGGGTTGACCGTCGGCTTCAACGACTAAGTCTGCGAACCCGTTACTGACGTGTTTCTCGGGCGTAACTCCGCTGAATTCGATGCCGTGGTGTGTGGCACCGTCTTCGATTGCGTTCGCCAAGTGCCTGTAAAGTTCTTGGACAATCTTGGCTTCAGACGACATTTGATATGCAGGATGAGTCATCGGTGGTTCTTAATACTAGGTGTCTTTGTTTTCGTAGTCACCGTTGAACGCGTCGGGGTAGCGTCTCTTCAGCACCGACGGGTCGTGGAGCGGAACCGTCACAACACTCGCATCCACCCACTCGGTCGTTGCTTCCCACCGGTCTTTTCCGGTTCGTTCCCACGGTAAATCCTGTTCAAGCTGTTCTTCTACCCACCGGCGCGCGGAATCCGAGTGTGTGAACGCTCGTCTCCCGTCGCGTCTTTCCGTCCGGTATTCAGCGACGTGTACCGGGGCTAACTCGTGGTCCGACGGAATACGCGTCACGCGTCCTCAACAAGAATCGCAGCAACATCATGCACCGGAACGAACTCTATAACTCCTGAGTCGATCCCATCACTCGGCTCGAATACGTACTTGTGACCGTGCTCATGCCACTCCCCGGTCCCGTCGAACCGTCGTTCCACCCATGCCTGAGCTAGTTGTTTGTCGGCTCTCGCGGCGAGTGCGTTTTTCGTCCCGCGTAACTGGCATACCCAGATACACACAGTCCCGGCGTCTTCTGCGGCGAGGTCGCGGCGAGTCATGCCTATCATCGGCACCCGTGATTGACTGTAAAATAACCTTGCAAACCCACTCGTCACCCCCGATGTGTGTCACCGGTCACAATCCTATGGATCGCAGCACGCGTCACACCCATCCGGTCGGCGAGCACCTTCGCCGGTAAATCCGGGTACGCGGCCCGGATAAGCCGGGTATCCGACCGTGACAGTCCATCCTTCGCACCGGCTCGAACCGCGTCTAAGTGGTTGGCGTAGTGCGTCCCAGTAGTGAGGTGCGACGGGTTACAACACCGTTTACTGCTGCATAAGTGCCTGACTACGTCTGCATCGATACTCCCGATGCGGTGACCGGTGTCAAGCGCGTACGCAACGCGGTGTGCGGGTATCGTTGTCCCGTCTACCCACAATACGCCGTATCCGCACCGGGTTGCGTGTTCGTCGCGCCATTCCCAGCATTCATCAGGGTCACAGTCACCGTAATCGACCTTCGACCAGAACCTATTCTCTATCCTGAGTCTTTCACTGGGTTGTTTCCCCGTCGGATGCTGATGCTCGTTACCCGACATCTTGAGCGCACCTGATGCACCACTCGTGATTCTGCGTTTCGATGGGTGGGTGCCCGCATTCCGGGCACCTGGTCTCTTCAAGGTCATCTTCTTTTTCGTACGGCGCGAGTTCGTCGCCTGCCAGCGGTTCGTTGCTGTCTGTAACTGTTAGTGTGGGTGCTGCTCCCATACTATATGTTATCAGTTGGTTGCGTAAATAACTCCGCACACGATTTAATCTTCAACGGCCGTTCACGGCCGTTACGCGCGCGAACACCACACTCCGCACACTCAACATCTAATTAAGATATGAATAACAACTTCTTATAATAATAGAATATCAGTAGGTCACCGGCAGTAACCCTTCACGCGCGTATGCAACACCGACAATCCCGTTCAAACCGCCTTTCAGCCGGGTTACACGGATACATATCGACTCGTCCACGGGGTCAACCACACCAGCACCGTCACTACCACCGGCACTCGCACCGACGGTCGCCGCGCGCGCCGTCAACAGTGCATCATCTACACAGTCACCCGTGTATGAGTTACTGCCTACACCCGACACGAAAACTCAAGTAATCAGACAAGATCAACAGTGCGTGAGTGACCCCTCACCCACCCTAATGCGCGCACGCCGGCGCGCGCGTAGCCTACATCACCAAACTGACACCAGTATTGACAAAAACACCAGGGTCCGTACCGACTCACGTAGCCTCGAAGGGTAGGGGTAACGGGTGAGAAAAACGCTTCCTCACCACTCAGTCAGTCCTGTTCAGCGTACCGTTCACACTCAACAACCAACCGGGCGAAATCCACATAACCGTCACATACCGACTCCACGCGGTCAACCCACTCATCGGACCGCCCTAACTGCTTGAGCCGGTCACGCGCTTCTGCATGCCCATGCAAGCATGCTAGTTCCTGGTCAATACGTTCCTCACCGTTCTCTGTGTCTGTTGTTGCTGTCATAGTATCACAGTGCCGGAGCTGCACTAGCTGGTTGCTCCGCTAACGCCTCAACCTCACCTTCCGAGTACCCGAACTCGTTCTGTAGTGTCTCCATCGCCGTCTCATCCTCTTCTCGGACAACATACCCAATCGCATGCTTTTCAATCTCAGAATCAGCCTGCGAGATTGTCGTACTCATATCGAACTCCGACTCATCATTATCCAAACGCCGGTCACCCGGACCACTAAGCCCTTGTTCAGCCGCCCTTTCCTTCGACGAGTCCTGATCACTCGCATGACCGTGCGGGTCCGCGTGTGTCTCAGGCTCGTAGTGATCCGTCCAATTACTGATACCGGCATCAAGCAACGCAGCCTTCGCAGCCTGCGCATGCGGGACGTTCGCATTCTGTTTCGTAAAGTCGATTTTGCCTAACTCGTCGTCAGTAAGCCCGACTTGCCCTATCGCCCCATCTTGCTCTGCCTGCATCTCAGCTGCTTCCTCACCGAGAACCCGCTCAGCATCCGGGTCGGCATCTTCGGCGAGTTTCACGATCGTGTCTCGCCGGTCGTCATTCGGTGCTAACACGTCGTCCCCGAACTCGGCTATCAACTCGTCTCGAAGACTGTTAGCGACATCAAGGTTGAACACATCAGCTTCAACGTTTTCACGGTACCGGGCGAGCCCGTACCCTTCCTCACGAATGTCCGCAACGGTTTCATCCGGTATTTCGCCAGGGTCAACGGTGTGTAAGGGACCGATGTGCTCCCATTGTTGCTCCTCGCCTTCGTACCATGATTTACGAAGGTAGGGTCCATGTGCATCTACGTACTGTATATGGTAGCTTGGCATTGGTATCACTCTGTGTTGCTAGTTCCGCTGTCGTCGTTGATGAACGACTCCCCGTCCCATTGATGCGCACGGTGTTTTGCACAGTAGCCGCTGGGATGCTTTGTCGTGTCCCGACACCGACTTCCGTCAGTGTTGTGACCGCTACATGCAACGGGGTCGTTAAGTTTTGCCTCGCCCGCCTCTTCACCGGGGTCATCGGCATCCTCATCAGCATCGTCTTGGTACTTCTCCCAATCTTCAACCAGCTTCCCCTTCTGAATCTGCTTCGAAGGATTGTCCAAATCCAAGTCGAACGTGGCGAAATAATTCGTATCGAACCCCCACTCACCCACCTTCTCATCCGGAATTAAATCCCGGTACTCAGCATCGACAGTCCACTGATCAGCGTCAATATCCTGAAGCCCCTTCACGCGGAACCACACATCATCCTGCTTGTAAGCCTTCCACCCACGGTACACCGTCGCGCAATCAATCAACCCTTCATCAACCTTCCCGTCAGCTTGAATCACGGCATCTGACTGGTTCCTCAAAATCGCTGCTAAGTCAGTGTCGTGCTCGTGCCCAATCGCAATCAACCGCGTCGAACCGCCTTCACCCTTCCTGAGCGCGTTGATGAATTGCGAGAACGTCTCTCTGACTAGACCGCCGCCGTGAGCGTGTGCATTCACCTCAGTCGACCATTCATCACCGATGACAAGCTTTTCCCCGTCCGTGTCACGCACCCACTCAAGCATCCCGCTGATAGTGTCCGCGTACGTCACGTCCGGATGCTCATCAGGGCCTTTGATGTTGGTGAGAATCGATAACTCTCCGTCGAACTCTTGCCACAACCTCTTTGCTAAGTCAATCGCTTTCGTGGTCTTCCCAGTACCCTTCGGGCCTTTGACGACAACTTGCTGCGCAGCTGGCTTCAACGCCTTCACCAACATATCGTACCCGGTCGCATCCGTCCGCGACTCACTCAACCCAGTAACCGCGTTCAACGTACTCGCATCGTCGTTCAACCGCGCGGCGCGAATCGCATCCGTCGTTTCCTTCCGTGACAGGATTGAATACAATGGGCTGTCCTCATCCAATCCGGCGCGTTCCGCTGCGAGAATCACATCGCCCGTAGTCGCGTCGTCAGACAGGATCGCATCGATATTCGCGTCTACGTCACCACTCCTGACTTTGTCCGCTGTCTCAGCTGGTTTGTATTCGTTCGTCATTGTGACCCACCGGATTCACCGTCAGCTGCATCGGTTGACAAGCTCTCCTGACCCGTGTCGCTTTCACCGTCTTCACCCCCGGGTTCATCCCCGGATTCTCCGTCTTCACCGCCGTTTGAGTTCGACTCAGCCGGCTGGTACGTCCCTTCGTACCGCGTCCCCTGTAACGCGTCCTGCAGAACGTCCTCGAAGGAATCATCAACTGCCGATAGGGAATGCCGGATGTGGCTGTCGATGTCCCTGACCGCGTTCGCATCCGCCGTAACACGGAACGTGCTCATCGAAGCGATAAGGTCACGGCCAACCAACGCTAACTCGGTCAGCACACCACGGTTCGCTTCGATTTTGTCCGCCTGGATGGATACTTGTAGATCGTCCGCGCACTCCGGCGGATTCCCGGACGCTTCATTCGTCTCAGGGTCGAATCCCCGAACAAGGTGGCACCGACCGCCTGGTGTGCTAATCGTTGTTAACGCACCGTCAACCGCTAACTCGTTAATGCGGTCCGGTGGACCGGCGTACGCGGCTATATCCCCGGACTTGTCTCCGTCCGCCGCACGGTACACGTCTTTGCTATCCAGGTCGAAAATGAACTCTTTGTCCGGATTCCACAAGTACCGCTTCACGACAAGGTACACTGGTGTGACCGCGGACATCGTTGCTGCAGTGACTGCAGCCGTCCACAGTCGCTGTGCATCCGATGCATCACCCCATATCTCCCCAGGGCTCCGAACCACACCGAACGCAACCAACCCGGCGTACACGGCGAGTAACGCGACTGCACCAATCCGGTACCGGCTCTCTTTCGTAACCTTCAGTTGTTTCACTACCCACGCTTTCGAGGTCTCGACAGGGTCTTCTTCAAGCCTGATACGCTTCTCGGAAAACAGTTCCTCGTAACTGTTGTGGTGCTGTCGCCGAAGCCATAGCGTCACTATCAGTAACGCAATCACTGTCCCGATAACACCGCTCACCGCGGCCAGCTGGACAAGCCCAACATCCGGTGCCGACTCCAACACCGTCACGCCTTTATCATCTACGACTATTCCTTCGTCACCGACCGCAACACCGATTTCTTTGTCGCTGACCGGAACGGCGAGCGTTCGTTCCTCACCGGCCGGGAGAACGAAACTCCGGAACTCAAACGTGCCGGCGTCCTCAATCGGTTCGGCGATAAACGCTTCACTACGTTCATCACCGCCTTTGAGCGTGACGTACGTCATGTACCCGCTTCCGTCACGTTCCTCGAAAGACACGTCTGTCAACTCGGCTCCCGTAGCGAATTGATACAAGACACCGTCTGGAGTTCCTTCCGCACCAGCATCACTGGCATCGGAACCACCCGCATCACCGTCTGTCACGGCTGCCGTCGCAGTCAACACATCACCCGCATCAGGCTCCTCAACACCCGCTAAACGCCCCTCAACCGCCGCGCGTTCCTCGGCAGTGAGTTCCGATACGGCCGCTTCGATACGGGCTACATCCGCAGACTCCAACCCTTCCTCATCGAACTCAACGTCAGATACATCGACTCCGTACTCCCCCATCGTCTCACCGATAATCGACTCATTCGCAGTCCCTGCGTCCGCGGCAGCTGTCACTGACATCATCACCGCGGCAGTCGCAACGACCAACACCACTGCAGCCGCGACACCCAGCACCCGCAGCGCGGTTGACAACTTTGCTTGCCTCGCCGTCCGTTTTCTCGTTGACATCAAAAAATCACCTTTGAGGGGTTAGTTCTGCAGCAACCAACCGAAGCCCAGCAACGCGGCGATACCAGCGACAATCCCAGCCGTCCCCGGCCCATCACCACCGGGGAAGAACCCGCCGCCCTGCTCATCAAGCAACGCTTCCAGCTCGTCGATGGTATCCTGCATCTCCCGCTGCTGCTCCTGGTACTGCTCAACCGTGCCTTGTAGATCCTCACCGGCAGTCGGGTCCGCCGGCGCATCCACACGCGGCGACCCGACAACCGCACCCTCAACGTCCACATCCGTCACGACCGCCACATCATCATCCGGCGGGGTTCCGACAACCCATTCCGTTCCGTCCTCGCTCGCAGCAGACCAGTTCCGCACCGGCTGCTCGAACTCGCCCGCTACACCGTCCGGGTCCTCGTACTCGACCGTGACCACGTAGCCCCCGTCAACATCGTCAATATCAGTCCCGGTCACAATCTGCACGAACTCGTTATCATCATCGTCAACATCCACGAACTCACCGTCAACAGTGATGTCTTCTCGCGGAATGTCTACAATCTCAATCGGCTCTGACGGGTCAAGCACAGTCGTCTCATCCTCATCCGCATCTTCAATGAAGTACGCGCGTTCAATCGACCCAGCCGGGATCGTCTCACCCACACCAACACCGACAGGGTCCGACAGGGATGCGAACAGCATCCCGGTCGCCTCACCCACGTCAGGGTGGTTGATGGTCATTTGCTGCGCATCAGCTGCAGTGATGCCCTGCGCAGCGAGTTGCCGGGTAACAGCATCTCCCTCGTTAACCGCATCATCTCCGATGATGTCCCCCGGGCCTTGAAGGTCATCCGCGGTGATTTCCCCCGCATCTGTCGATGACACGGTCGCTTGCACGTACTCCGGGATGTCCGCTTTAATCGAATCCCTAACGGCGCGCGCGTTATCAAGCGCGGCATCGATCAACCGCTTATCCAACGATAAGACATCGTCAAACGTCCCTTCCGGGTCTTCAGCCCACACACCTAGCTGAGTTGTGTTCCCGATACCCTCGAACTCCGGCGCTACCCGGTACAGGGCGGTGGTTGTTCCACCGTACGTCCCGACGAACAACACCGGGATACGAGTCGTCTCCCCACCACCGATGTCCTCAACATCACCCTCGTCATAGCCTTCGATCTCGTATAGTGGGAGTGATGTGTCTACGTAGGTTCGGGCGATAACAATGTCTTCGTTCTCGCCTTCGGTGCGAGCGACGATTTCGGCGTCGGCGTCAAGGTCGTCCTCGTCAATTGACTGCAACTGCGACTCAACATAACCTGACGAAGAGCCTGGTGTGGTGGAGTAAATCACTTCATCCTGGTCTTCCAGGGCTGCGGCGAGTACCGGGGCAAGAGCGTCCACCGACGAGTTCCACGCCTCAGCCATTTCAAGTCGGAACCGCTCGAAACGCCGGTCCACTTCTTCTATCGTCGCGGCTTCAATCGCGGCTGTGTCCTGATTTTCGGCGATACCGTCGGTCGTGGCCGCCCGGACCGCATCCCACATCATCCGGTGGAAAGCGGTTTCATCGTACGGGATTCCGTCGCCAAGGTACTGGCCTTCATCAAGGTCTGAGTCGATGCCAGTCACTGAGTCGAGGTCGTACTCGTAGCCGTGTGTCTCGGCGATTGACCGGCGTTGCTGCTCCCCGTTGATTTCCAACGACCGGGCGGCGGTGTACTTGTTCTGAGCCGCGAAATCGTCCTGTGCTTCACGCACGGCGTCCGCATCTTCTGCTGGCTCATCACCGAAGAAACGGTCGTACACTCGTGCACCACCCCAACCGGCCGCTACACCGGCTCCGATACCGGTTGTCCCGGCTGCGGCTGCGCCGGCGACCGCAATAGCGGGCGCGATAGCCTCAGCATCGCCTACTGGGGAGTAATCTCCCGGGAGTGCAGATGCACCGATACCGACTGCTGCTGCACCGGCTCCCGCCCGCATGAGCCCGCGACGCGATACTACCGGCCCGTCGTTGACAGGTTCGTCCTGCCCGTCGTCAGTCGTTGTGTTTTGAGTTGTCATGAAAAATCACCGTAGGGGTTTAGGCCCGTGTGCTGACGTAAACCGACACACCACTGATGACGACCCACGCACCGAACGCAACCATATCGTACCCAGCGATGACGCTTTCCACAGCCGGAACGAACACGTACAGTGCCGGGAGTGCAAGCGCTCCAGCAATCATCGCCCACTCCTCTTGCTCATAGTCGTCGCGCGTGACGGTGCCATTCACTGCTAGCACACCGATTGCGAGTAGCGTTCCGATGAACGCGATGGATATATCAGTCGCACCGACTGTGAACAGTGCATCCGAAAAGTCGTGACCGCCGAACACGTCGACAGCCAGTGTCCATACGTCGAATTCCACGCCGCTGAAAAGCGGGATTGCGATGAGCGCGAGAATATCGACCACATCGATGTTCCCGGCTCCGAATCCTGATCGTGCCATGTTACACCCGGGGGTACGGGTCCCACCCGCATTTAAACGAGTTTTCGTCCCAATCGTCCCACCCACACTGTGACCCCACGACCCTGTTTTAACCGTGCCTACCACCGACTATCACACATGACAGACATAACAATCCGCACCGCCGCCCCCCGAAGCGGATCCGAATCAATCCGGGTATCCGTCCCGGCTGACATCGCCGGAGAAATAGGCGTGTCTCCCGGCGACCAAATCGCTCTCATCGCCACGGATGACGGGGTGCGACTCGTCCCGGCATCGTCGCTCATTTCGTCCGATGGTGAGTGAATCTCTCGCCGCGCTGCTCTGGCTCGCCCTGCTATGCGCATGGGGACTCGTCGCTCACCTGTGGCTTCTCAAAAAGACCGGGTGGCTGGATCGGGACAAACACATCCGCTGAAAAACTGGTGTGGTGTTGAAATGAAAAAATGAAAAATGAAACTGCAACTTCAACACCAACTTCAACACCTTCAACACCACCGGGAAAAGAACGAGGGTCCGAGCGCCTATGAGTAGGCGTCTCCTGACGACCGTGCAAGCACCCACGCGTCGCTTGGTGCCGGGCCGACCCAATACCCTCGCTCCGCGTCAAACCCGGTGAGAGTCGTCTGACGCTTGTCTGCGAGCGCCTGCTCGGCGCGCGTTGGCTCCCGGCTTCCCTTCGCCACGTTCACTCGCCACCGCCCCGCATCATCCGTTTCGCCGGTTTCGTTGACAATCTCGTCGCCGCCGAGTGTGATTTGACGGCTTGAACCCTGGGTTCGAGGGGATAAATCAGTGGTTTCCCGGGTCTCACGCGGTGCATCGACAGGTAACCGGCACTGACCGACCGCTTCAGAACCTACCTCTTCTTCACCTGAGTGGTGAATCAGGAACATCCATAGATCCTTACTCGTCTCCCACCGGCCACACTCAGACTCAACAATGAACCCGTGGTGCCTGCACCAATGCTTCAGCGACTCTTCCATACCCCACTTACCCCACTCGAACGGGATTCCTGGGGGAGCTGTGTACCTGACGAACTCGTCCCAGTGCGTCCGGACCTTCGCACCTTCACGCTGCGTTAACTCATCACCGAACGACTGCCATGTTGGTGTTGATGTTGTTGACAATGTAATCACCCTGTGTACCGCATCTCGTCGTACAACCGACGAGCTGCCTCGAACTTGTGCCGCGGGAGTCGCCCGTCATCCGGGTACTCCATCCCTTGCACTTCGAGAACTCCTTTCAAAGCCGCTGTCGGTGGATTCACATCATCCAACGACCCGTTGCTGTACTTGTCCCGAGCGGCCAAACACGTCCGTAACGCGTCTACCGCATCGTCCATCACACCACTCGCGTTCCCACAACACCGGATTTCTTCGAGCACTGCGATCAACTGCAGCGCACCACCGCCGTCGTCGTCGTGCGCGAAACACACCCACCCATCACACCGGCTCACGGCGAAATTCGTGGACTCAGCATCTGGTGTGGATGTCCCACCGTGGTGTGGATGCGGGCCGCGGCCGTTCGACCCGTGTGACGCGTACGGGCCCGTGTTAGCAATCCGCTCCGGGTTCAGGTCGTAGTACTTCGACCGGTTCGAACTACCGCCTGTGAACCGCTGCGCGTCTTTCTGAGCCTCGTCGAATGCCTTCTGTGTCTGCTCTTCATCACTCAACTGCTCTTCACCATCAATCAGTGACTCGGCCAACGCATCCACCGCATCCTGCGCATCAGGAATACCCATCGGTGTACCGGCGATGTGCGCCCACGTGGTACCGATTATCCGACCGTTCCCCGGGTATCCCCGGATTTCAGCGTGCCCGGCGTCTTCGAGGTCTTTCATCACCTGCTTCCCGTCTACGAACCCCGGGATCCGACCACGAACCAACACGTGAACTCCGGTCATCGACGTTGAGAGTTCAGCATACGCGGCGAACGACTGGATAATGTCCCACGCCTCACGCGTCATAACCCCGGTCCCATCACCTCTCGGATTGACAACATCGTCAAGGTCGATGAGCACTAACCCGGGATCCGGGGAAAAGTCGGCGTGCGGAACGATAAGCATCGGGAACAACTCCCGAGACTCCTCGCCGTCCCACCGCCACGACTCGTCACAGAACCCGTCAGTCCTACTGTTCAGCGCTTCGAGGACATCACTGTAGGTTCCCCCGACTCGGTTCATCATGGACACGTTCTCTCGCCCCCACTTCACTGTCCCAGCGTACCCGTCGTGCGGGGCCCGCGGCTGCTTCGTCTCTAAATCCCACGCAAACCACGCACGGGCTTCATCACCGAACTCAATCGCATCCTGCGGAATCCGACGGTCACACTCCTGGATACTCTCCGGAAGGTCTAACAGCACCTCATCCGCACCGACTTCAAGAACTTCAACAGCGCTCCCGGGCTTGTCACGTGCCTGAGCGCGCTGGTCAGCGTACTCATCAATCCCTACCATCACTCTCCACCCCCGTTAACCTCAACGACTCGCTGAGCGTTCTGACGTGCGTGTGGAACGATGTTCTCCGGGAGATGTGGTTTCACCCAACTGAAACCTTCACGCATGATGTGCAGCCGCTCACTGCCGCGTGTGAGCGCTACGTACCAACTCCTCGCCTCATTCTCCCGCGTCGCCTTCGACCGCTCCATCTCCGTACTAATGGTTCCGGTGATACCGTCATACACTACACAGTCACTCGCTTCACTACCTTTACTCCCGTGAATCGTAAGCACTCGGACTTTCTTCACGGCGTTCTCACCGACCGCGTCGTACCTGACCGCTGCATCCTGCAGCGCTTCAAGATCGTCATCATCGAACTCACCACCTTTGGTGAGGCGTCGAACCGTCGCCGCACCGTCAGTGTACTTCCGCCAGAACGCCGGCTTCACCCACTCATCAACGTCGTCAACCGACAGGGACTCTTCTCCCGCACCGGTCTCTGCGTCTTCGATGAGTGAATTGACAACATCATCCCGCTCGTCACTGGACAGGGTAAGCGTCGCGGCATGCACGTGCTGCAACACCGCCGCGACTTCACCAGGCGTCAACCGGATAGTCGCCGGGTCATGGTTGTACTGCAGCAACCCGGACCCGTGGTTCGATTCGCCGTAATTCCCCGGAACACCCGACAACTTCAACACCGCATTCAACACCTTCACCTGGTGGTCGTCCCAGCCGTAATCATCCAACTGGCATTCGTGAACCACACCAGCCTTGTCCAGCGCAGCGCTGATACCCTGTATCTGCTTGCGTGTCCGTGCGAGCAGCAACATGTCCCGGGTAGGTTCACCTTCGACGTACTCCTCGAAGAGTGCCCCCGGGCTCCCGGGCTGCGACGCACCCGGCACCGTCCACCCAGCCGCACACGCGTACTCCATCGGGGGCGACCGGTACTCCATGATTTCACCGCGACCATCCCGGGCAATCGGTGGCGCGTCGAACTCTTGCTCCAACATCCTCGCCGCAGCCTGCCAGTGCGTCTCCGGACACCGCCACGACTTATCCAACAGCACTTCCGGCAAGTGGTCAAGCCGTTCCGTGAAGAACCGCGGGTCCGCACCGGAATATGCGTTAACAACTTGTAACGGGTCACCTGCAACAATCGCCGTCTCAGCGTTCGTAACCCACCGCTCTGCGACTTTCGCCATCAACGGATACGCGTCGTGATACTCGTCCACTACAACAACCTCAGTCGGGGGGAGTTGCCCCGTGAGACCAGCTTCGAGTAACTCCCAGAACTCAATGAGATCGTTCCGATCCTTGAATTCCTGCCAGTCCTCGTACAGTGACGGGACGTTAACACCCGGCCATTCCTCAAGCAAATCGTCGTACTCAGGAATGAGGTGTAAGTCACCATCATCAGTCGGGTCCAACAAGTTGTTGTGCGCATACTCTATCACGTCGAAGAACAACTCACCGCGTGTCGTCTCCCACGGCTGCGGTGCGTAATATTTCACGTTCAATACTTCAGCACAGAAGTACGACTTTTCGAACTCGGTAACGGCCGGACCCATCGACTGCCCCGAATTCTTCCTGTAGTCTTCTTTATTCTGACTCAGAAGCCCGGTCACCCGGTTGCACGCAGCGTGCGTCGTCGTCCAGAATTCCAGGTCAAGGTCATCATCAATGACACCCCACTTTTTCAACCGTCGTTCAATCGTGTCTGCCAACGACCGGCGGAACGTCACGATCGTGATGTCGTTCGGGTCAACACCGTTCTCAATGAGTGTTGCAACCCGTAGGCAAATCTGCGTGGACTTCCCCGCACCCGGCGGGCCGTTCAACCGGATTGAAGCGCGCGGCGGGTACGTCTCACCGCCCTTGATCTTCGCGTCCTTCAGGTCATCCGGCAGACCTTCAACAATTTCAACCGGCGGGTCGGCGTCCTCATACGCTGTCGCTTCGGTATAGTCAGTGAGTTCCCCTACCATCACTCCTCACCCCCGTTATCGGCATCATCATCGTCGGCATCTACACCACCGAACGAGTCCATCCGCCCGTACCCGGGCGACCCGTCCGCACTACCACTGCCACTGCTACGATTTCCCGCGCTACTGCTACCATCATCACCGGCATCATCACTGAAGAGGAACGAGAAGAGTTCACCAACATCAACACCAGTATCAGCACCATCATCACTCGGTGCTGCACCCATCCGGTCCATCTTATCCGGTGCCTCTTCGAAATACGACTCCTCATCAACCTCGAACCGGTCACCAGAAACACACCAGAACGTCTGCCAACGACCGTTCACAGTCGTTGACTGACTCACCGTGTCACCGGCCAGTGCCGGGCTCGTAACACCGCGCGCAGCAAGTTCCTCTTGCAACGCACGGTCTGATAACTCGTGTGTTGACAGGATCGATGCCACCGCTTCCCGCGGCACCCGCACCTCAGTGTGCTCCGGTGGTTCAGCATCAACATACACACCACCTTGTTCGACCGTATCTGGAATGTTACCGTACGCAGTTGCGTTCGAGATGTGATTTTCGAGCGCGTGCACTGCAGTTGTACGGGGACCGGTCTCCGTCTCAACTTCTTCCAACTCACTCAGGATACCACCGATGTAATCATCCCAATCTGCCGCGCCGTCCTCACCGGTCATCCCGGCGCGTTCAGGGTAGTCACGATCTTGAGCGGCCGTGTATGCCTGCCAGAGTTTCCGCTCGTCAAACAACACGCCTTCCGGGACAGTGATGTCCCGAGCGTTGACGAATTCCAACTGGAACGATGGGCCTTCAGTACCGGACCGGTCACTCCACCGTCGCTTCGTCACCCCCATCAACTCTTTGTTCAGGTGTTCATCGAATTCAACAACTTCGCCATTCTCAACAGCTTTCCGGTGTTCAACCTGCTCCGTCTTCTGCTGCAGGTGCTGTTTGAGCTGC
>LFFM01000813.1_pt1 | contig 22150 bp, 18 predicted proteins | sample 643131 | NCBI WGS metagenome assembly LFFM01 (sample SAMN03777445, study PRJNA286221) | soda lake metagenome | biome: soda lake; feature: Kulunda steppe; material: water; isolation source: sample Tc-Br brine of Tanatar trona crystallizer | place: Russia: Kulunda steppe | collected 2011-07
ACGGTCGTCGTTACCGACGGGCGCGACGGGAACGGTCACTCGAGGCCCACCGACGGGTAATACTCACTTACACGGACCCGTTGGCGTGGCTAGTCGACCTCGGTGGGGTCGACCTCGGGCAGGGTGATCAGGTTCTCCCGGCCGATCCGTAGCTTGTCGATCTCCCCGTCGTCGTCCATCGCCGAGAGCAACTGTGAGACCTTGGCGTTCGACCAGCCGGTCTCCTCGACGATCCTCGCCTGTTTCATCCGGCCGCCGTTTTCGGCGAGCAGGCGGTGAACCCGCTCTTCGTCGCTCAGGAGTTCGGGGTCGATCTCCTCCTCGGGCGCCTCGAGGTCGGGCTCGTCCACGCCGTCGGAGTCCTCGCGTGGTTCCTCGAGGTCGGAACCCGGGTCGGCGCTCCCGGCGGGGTCGGCCGCGCCCTCTTCGTACTCGAGTTCGGTCCGCGTCTCGTCGTCGGTCCCGAAGAGCTCCGAGGGCGGGTATCGGGTCGCGAGCAGGTAGCCGCCGCCGCCGACGAGAGCGAGGAGGACGAGCAACCCGAGCGCGGAGAGAATCGTCGGGGCGGGGAACAACCCGTCGGCTCCGGCTCCGTTTCCGGTTCCGTTACCCATTGCGCCCTCGAGGAAGGTGACCTCGAGTTCGCCCTCCTCGAAGACGTACGGGCCGTCCCAGACGAGTGCGCCGTTTTGCGTGCCGATGGGCGGGTCCTCGAACCCGTAGTTCGCGGGCGGTTCGATGACGAGACGCTGGTCGTCGGCGAGGGTGGGAAGCCAGGTCTCCCCGTCGGCCCAGAAGACGTCCCCGAGGTGCAAGCGGTTGCCGTCGACGGCGGCGAAGTTCGACCACTCGAAGCCGTAGGCGATGACGCCCACCTCGTGGTCGTCGTCGGTGGCCTCGATCCGTGGGTCGGCCCACCCGTCGTCGTCGATCGACATCTCCCGGTCGGTCGCCGATTCGGCCTGCGCTCTGGCGGTCTCGAAGACCGTGACGTCGTAGCCGCCCTCGAGGGCGATGTCCCGTTCGCCGCCGGAGACGGCGTCGGCGTACTCCTCGAAGCGCTCGACGTCCTCCTCGGTCTCGAGGTGGTAGCGGCTCTCGATCGTCCAGCGGGCGTCGCCGTCGGCGGAGACGTTGATCCGGATCGCCTGTCGGGGGTCGGCCGGCTCGAGCGGGGACTGCCCGTCCGCCAGGGCGGCCCGGTCGGAGGGGTGGTCGACTCCCGTCGCCGGGGCGGCGGCGACCGCACCCATCGAGGAGACGACGAGGAGGGCCAGGAGGGCGAGGACGGCGGCGGGGGGAGACCGCATATATGTGCCGACGGTCGGTTGCCCGGGAAAAAACACTTTCTATCCGGAAACAACCGGTTGTTACGGTCGCCCTTCGGGAACTGGGTGGGCGATAACCGCCGATTGTAGAGCGGCTCCGGACGTGTCGACTGGTTTTTGTGCCTCCAGCCCAGACGTAGTTCCGAGATGAAAGCCGCGGCCCCCGTTCTCGTCGCCCTCCTCGTGTTGTCGTTGCCGGCGATGGCCGTCGTCGCCGCCGGCCCCGCAGCCGACGACACGCGTGCGCTCGCACAGGCGACGGTCTCGGACGGGCTGGTCGAGGCCGATGGCACGACGAACCGACTCACCCTCGAGGGCGACGTCCACAGTGGGTACCTCGAGCCGGGCACCGACCTCGGGGCGACACTCGGGGTTCGGGACGATGCGCTCCGGGCCGACCACGCCCGCTACACCCTCGAGTCGGAGTTCGACGACCTCCCGGCGGACGAACGCCGGGAGGCGATCGATACGGCCTACGAGCTGACGAGCGAGCGGATCCACGCCATCGAAGAGCGAGAACGGGACGCGGTTCGCGCACACGCAAACGGAGCGATCACCGACGAGCAGTTGCTCGCGACCCTCGTTCGGAACTACAACGCCGCAGCCGAACTGGACGACGTTCTCGAGGAGGTGGGGGACTACGCCGACCGCACTTCGGGGTACGACGGCGCGAAGATCGGTCACGCCGAGATGACCCTCGAGGTGTTCTACGGCGACGTCCGTGGCGACCTCGACGCGGTGGCTCGCGGCGAGTCCGTTTCGACCCGGGACGTGGTCGTCGATACGAGCGAGAACGGACACAGCGTCGCGATGATAGATGGGAACACGTACGTCCGTGAGACGACGCGGTTCGACAACCGCCAACCCGCCGAACCCGACGGTATCGGCGATATCGACGCCGCGGACACCCGCTTCCAGGACGAACTCTACCCGTGGGCGTTCGACAACAGGGTCGGTGGAAGCCAGCACAACGAAGCGCCCACGGCACAGCTCTACAGTGCCCGCACGTCGACCCCCCAGGGTGACCTCTCGGCGTACCTCGACGGCGCGACCGGCGCGGTCTACCACGAGGTCCAGTCGCTCTCGATCGACGGTTTGCCAGTCGACTCGCGCGAGGAGACGTGGACGAACGACTCCCTCGAGCTCTCGATCAACGAGACGCCGGTGAACGGCCCGATCGAGGTCACGGTCGTCGACGCCGAGACCGGCGAGCCCGTCGACGCGACGATCGCAGCCGACGGCTACGAACTCGGGGAGACCGGTGACGACGGTTCGATGTGGCTTCTCACGCCCGCCGGCGGGTTCGAACTGGCCGCCGAGGCCGACGGGAACTCCCTCGAGGTGACGGTCGCCGAGTAATCCCGTCCGAGGGTTCAAGTACGGGAACGAGCCGAGAGCGACGCGTGTCACTGACCGACGGACGGGCGATCGGGTCACCGCTCGCCGCCGTCCTGTTGATCGCCGTTACGGTCGCCCTGGCGGGCGTTCTCGCCGTGAACGTCGGGGGATGGTCTCCCGAGGCCGGCCCGGACGCAGCGATCGAGATGAGCGTCGACGGCGATACCGGCGCGGTCGTCCTCGAGCACGTCGCCGGCGACCCGATCGACGTCGAGGAGCTCTCGGTCGTCGTCTCCGTCGACGGCGAGGAACTCACCCACCAGCCGCCGGTCCCGTTCGCCGGTGCCGAGGGGTTTTACGGGACGCCCGACGGGCCGTTCAACGTGGAGACGGACGACGAGTGGACGGTCGGCGAACGCACGACGTTCCGGGTCGCGGGGACCAACGAGCCGACGATCGAACCGGGTAGCGACGTCGTCGTCGCCCTCACGGTCGACGGGCGGACGGTCGCGCGACTCGAGGCGACGGCGACCTGACTACTCGGGCGCTCGAGCGACGGTCGTGATCGCCACGTCGGGTTCGTAGGAGGGCCCCTGGAACATGTGTCTGACCTCCTCGAAGCCGGCGGTTTTGAACATCCGGTCGGCCTCGTACTCGTCGTAAAAGAGCATGATCGCGTCGGCGAGTTTCTGCGTGAGCGTGTTCTCGGGGTAGTTCGGGCCGACGACGAGCACCTGGCCGCCGGGTTTGAGCACGCGGCGAAACTCCCGCAAGGCGAGGATGGGGTTCGGCCAGTACTCGATCGAACCCGACGACCAGACGATGTCGAAGGTGTTCGTCGCGAACGGCAGGCGTTCGGCGTCCCCACGGTGGAAATGAACGGGGCCGCGCTTGCCGAACTTCGCGTAGGCTTTCTCGAGTTGGTGTTGGCTCTGGTCGATTCCGTACACTTCGTCGACGTTCTCGAGGAGCCCCTCGGTGGCGAAGCCGGTGCCACAGCCGACGTCTAGGACCGTCGCATCCTCGGGAAAGTCGAGCAGCTCGAGGGCGTCGGTGCGCATCTCCTCGTTCCAGATGAAGGGGTTTACCTGGTCGTAGACCTTCGAGAGGTACTTGTAGAACAGCCGGGCCCGGGCCTTGTTCTCGAGAATACCCATTTACAGTAGCTTTCGGTCGCCGGCCAATATGTCTGCCGTTCTGGCTCGAGGGAGTCCTGTGGACCACGACCGTCGAACACTTTCGCAACTACCTTATACGCGTTGTCGCAAACTTCCCCACGCTTAGACTATGCCGAGGCCAGAGGTTCTCGAACGACTCCAGTCGGCGGAGCAGGAGGCCGACGATATCGTCGCACAGGCGGAAACCGATCGCGACGACCGAATAGCCGAGGCCCGCGAGCGCGCCGAAGAGATCCGCTCGGAAGCCGAGGGGGACGCGCGCGAGCTCAAAGACCGCCGCCTCGAGGAGGCACGCGAGGACGTAGACACCGAGTGTGAGCGGCTCCTCGCGGAGGGTGACGACGAGCGCAGGGTGCTAGAAAAACGTGCCGACAAGCGGATCGACGAGGTGACAGAGTACGTCGTTTCCCTGTTCCAGGAGGACGTCCATGCTCAGACCTGAACGGATGAGCAAGGTCTCGGTGACCGGCTCCAAGGGCGTCATGCCCACGGTCATCGAGACGGTTCACGACCTGAACCTGGTCCACCTCTCGGATTACGACGGCTCCTGGGAGGGGTTCGACAACGGCAGCCCCATCGAGGGGGCCGACGACGTCTCCGAGAAACTCGTGACGATCCGCGCGTTGGAGAGTACCCTCGACCTCGAGGCCGACGAGGTGACACCCGAAGCGCCCGAGGAGGGCTGGGAAGAGCGCCTCGAGGAGATCCGAACGCGGATCAACGACCTCGACGACGAGCGTTCGGCGGTTACGAGCGAGCTCCGGCGGGTCGAAGAGAGGATCGGCCGCGTCGAGCCGTTCGCACAACTCGACATCGATCTGGATCTGCTGTCTGGCTACGACAACGTCGAGGTTCTCGTCGGTGAGGGGTCGGTCTCGGCCATCGAGGACGCCCTCGAGGCCGACGACTCGATCCGTGCGTTCGAGACGTTTACCGGCGGCGACGTCGTGGCCATCGTGGCCGCGCCGACCGACGGCGACCCGGAGGGGAGCATCGGTGACGCGCTCGTCGGCGTCGAACTCACCCGCCACGAGGTCCCCGAGACCGAACAGAGCCCACGCCAGTACGTCGGGCGACTCGAGGACAAAAAGCGCGGCCTCGAGAACGACCTCGAGGAACTCGACGCCGAACTCGAGGGGGTCAAACGCGAAGCGGGCGGGTTCCTGCTGGCTCTCGAAGCGGAGCTGTCGATCGAGGCCCAGCGCGCGGACGCCCCGTTGCAGTTTGCGACCACCAAACGTGCCTTTATCGCCGAGGGATGGGTTCCCGAAGAGCAGTACGCCGACCTCGAGGCGGGCCTGAGGGAAGCCGTTGGCGACAGCATCGAGGTCGAACAACTCGAGGTCGTCGACTACGACGAGGTCGTCGAACACGACCACGACCACGGCGAAGAGGGCCACGACGGCGAAGACGAGCGCCACGCCGAACCCCAGACGGCGAAAGCCGCCACCGACGGCGGCCGGAGTCAGGGAAGGGCGGTGACGATGGACGACGAGCCACCGGTCAGGCTCAGCAACCTCACACCGGCGAAACCGTTCGAGTTGCTGGTGAAGATGGTCAGCCAGCCCAAATACAGCGAACTCGATCCGACGCTGTTTATCTTCCTCACCTACCCCTTCGCCTTCGGCTTCATGATCGGGGATATCGGGTACGGTATCCTCTACATGCTGATGGGCTGGGGTGCCTGGAAGGTCTTCGATTCGGACGCGGGGAAGGCCTTGGGGACGATCGGTATCTGGGCCGGTATCTTCACGGTGATATTCGGCTACCTGTACGACGACTTCTTCGGGGTCTACATGAGCGACGTGGGTCTCGACTTGCCGCTTGCCGGTGTGCTCACCAAGGGACTGCAACATCCCGAGAGCTGGGCGATGCTGTGGATTATCATGAGCGTCGCGTTCGGGATCGTTCACCTCAACATCGGCCTGGTCGTGGGCTTTATCAACGAGCTCAGCCACGGCCTGAAGGCGGCGGTCCTCGAACGCTTCTCGTGGATCCTCGCGATGAACGGCCTGTTCATCTGGATCTTCAGCACACACGCCGTCGAGCACAAACCCGAGTTCCTCGTCGGAACCACGGGTGTCCTCTATGAGACGCCCGACTTCGCCCTCGGGTTCGAAGGGTTCCCGGAGATCGTCGGACTCGTCGGGCTCGCGATGTTGCTCGTCGGCGTCGTCATGGTCGGCAGCGCCGAGGGCGTCGCCGGCCTCCTCGAGACGCCGGCGTGGGCGTTCGGTCACGTCCTCTCGTATCTCCGGATGGTCGCCGTCTTGCTCGCGAAAGGTGGGATGGCGTTCGTCGTGAACCTCCTGGTCTTCGGCGCTGCGGCCGACGAGACCGGTTACATGGAGTTCGCGTTCTTCGATTCCCCGGAGGCTCCCGCGGGCGGCGATGTCGTCTTCGAGGGACTCGTCTGGATCGGACTCGAGGGCAGCGCCCTCGTCATGGCGCTCGCACTGATCGGTGCCGTGCTCGTCTTCGTTCTCGGCCACATCGTGGTCCTGCTGCTCGGGATCACCGCAGCCGGCATCCAGATGCTGCGTCTGGAGTACGTGGAGTTCTTCCAGAAGTTCTACGAGGGCGGCGGCGAGGAGTACGAGCCGTTCGGTCACGAACAGGCGACGAGCCAGCAGGCGGACTGATCGGATCGACCGCTGGCCTCCTTTCGGTTTATTACCGAGACGGGTACGTCTCGCCTTCCCCGAACCTGGCAATTGCTATCACGTGGGCTGAAACCGGCGGGTCCGGGCGATCCGTGTCGGATGATTTCGAGAGTTTTATAGGGTGTGCAGCGACAGATACGCGTGTTCGGAGCAATCGAACCTGAAGTGATCCTTAACCATGATCGAGAACACACCTGCACTCGCGAACGTCGCACTAGAAGCCGCCAGCACCTGGGAAGCAAGCGAAGAAACCGCCCTCGCGGCCGCCGCACTCTCCGTCGGTCTCTCCGCGCTCGCCGCGGGATACGCCGAGCGGGGCATCGGTGCCGCCGCCGTCGGTGCGATCGCCGAAGACAGCGACAACTTCGTACCCGGACTGATCATGACGGTCCTGCCGGAGACACTCGTCATCTTCGCGCTGGTCGTCGTCTTCATCATCTAACTGCCCGCCGTTTCTCTCACCAATGAGTTTGGACACAGTCGTCGAAGACATCAGGGAGGAAGCCCACGCGCGTGCGGAGAACCTCCGCGAGGAAGGCGAGTCCCGCGCCGAGGAGATCCTCGAGGAAGCCGAGGCCGACGCCGAGGAGATCCTCGAGGAGGCCGGCCGGGAAGCCGAACGCGAGATCGAGCAACTTCGCGAACAGCGACTCTCCAGTGCGAAACTGGAGGCGAAACAGAAACGCCTGGAGGCCCGACGCACCGTCCTCGGGGAGGTACGCGAACGGGTCGAAGACGAACTCGCCGCCCTCGAGGGTGACAGTAGAGAGGAGTTGACCCGGTCGTTACTCGAGGCGACGAGCGAGGAGTTCGATGCCGGCGACGACGTCCGCGTCTACGGCCGTGAGGGCGACCAGCGACTCCTCGAGTCGATCCTCGAGGAGTACGACGGCTACGAGTACGTCGGCGAGTACGACTGCCTCGGCGGCGTCGTCGTCGAGAGCGACCAGTCCCGCGTTCGGGTCAACAACACCTTCGATTCGTTGCTCGAGGACGTCTGGGAGGATAACCTCCGGGAGATAAGCGAGAGACTCTTCGAGCAATGATGCGTGGAGCCTCGAACACGGAGTACGTCAGCGCTCGCGTCCGGACCCGGAGAGCGGCGCTGTTCGCCGACGAGGACTACCGCAAACTCGTCCGCATGGGGCCAAGCGGGATCGCCCGCTTTATGGAGGAGTCGGAGTACGAACGCGAGATCAACGAGCTCGGGACGCGGTTTTCAGGCGTCGACCTGATCGAGTACGCACTCAACCGAAACCTCGCGAAACACTTCGGTGACTTACTCGAGTGGTCCGAGGGCCGGATCTACGACCTCGTCGCCCGGTACCTCCGGAAGTTCGACGTCTGGAACGTCAAGACGGTCATCCGCGGGATCTACACCGACACGCCACCGGAGGAGATCCGGACGGACCTGATCCGTGCCGGCGAACTCGACGATTCGACCGTCGACCTGTTACTCGAGGTCGACACGATCGAGGACGTCATCGAGGTGTTAGACGGGACGGTCTACCACGACCCCCTCGAGAACGCCTCCGAGGAGTACGAGGAGACCGGCGCGTTGATTCCTCTCGAGAACGCCCTGGACCGTGAGTTCTACGAGCACTTGCTCGAGGACCTCGGTCGCCCCGAAGAAGGGCCGGACGCCAAATACGTCGAGTTCCTCGAGGCGGAGATCGACTTCCGGAACGCCCGGAACGCCCTCCGGCTTGCACGGAGTGGCGCGGACCTCGATCCCGCCAGCTACTACATCGAAGGCGGCGTGTTGTTCGATGAGTCGGAACTGAGCCAGCTCGTCGCCGACCCCGACGGACTCATCGACCACATCGCCGACAACAGACGCTACGGCGACCGACTCTCGGGAGCGATCTCGAGGCTGCGCGACGCCGACAGCCTCATCGAGTTCGAGCACGCACTGGACGCTGCGTTGCTCCAGTACGCCGACACGCTCTCGAGTATCTACCCGGTCTCGGTGTCGTCGGTGCTCTCGTACATCCTCGCGAAAGAACGCGAGGTCGAGAACATCCGCGCGATCGCACGTGGTCGCGAGGTCGGGCTTTCCGAAAGCGAGATCGAAGAGGAGCTGGTGATCCTATGAGCCAGGAAATCGCAGTCGTCGGCAGTCCGGAGTTTACGACCGGCTTTCGCCTCGCGGGCGTCCGCCGCTTCGAGAACGTCCCGGACGACGAGAAAGAGACCGAACTGGACGACGCCGCTACCGCCGTCCTCGAGGACGACGGCGTCGGTATCGTCGTCATGCACGACGAGGACCTCGAGTACCTCTCGCGGGGTGTTCGCCAGGACGTCGAGACGAGCGTCGAGCCAGTCGTCGTCACCATCGGGAGCGGAACCGGCGGTGGCGGACTACGCGAGCAGATAAAGCGGGCGATCGGTATCGACCTAATGGAGGAGGACGAAAGCGAGTAATCATGAGCCAGGCAGACGAAACCCAGACCGTCGACCAAGACGGTGTAATCGAAAGCGTGAGTGGTCCCGTCGTGACCGCTGCGGACCTCGACGCCCGGATGAACGACGTCGTCTACGTCGGCGACGAAGGACTGATGGGCGAGGTCATCGAGATCGAAGGGAACCTGACCACAATTCAGGTGTACGAGGAGACCTCGGGTGTCGGCCCGGGCGAACCCGTCGAGAACACGGGCGAACCCCTGAGCGTCGACCTCGGGCCGGGGATGCTCGACACCATCTACGACGGTGTCCAGCGCCCGCTCGACGAACTCGAGGAGAAGATGAACTCGGCGTTTCTCGACCGTGGGGTCGACGCGCCGGGGATCGACGTAGAGAAACAGTGGGAGTTCACCCCCACCGTCTCCGAGGGCGACTCGGTCGAACCGGGGGACATCATCGGTGAGGTCCCCGAGACCGCGAGCATCACCCACAAGGTGATGGTGCCACCGGACTTCGAGGGTGGCGAGATCACCTCGATCGAAGCCGGCGACTTTACGGTCGAAGAGCCCGTCGCGGAACTGTCCTCGGGCGAGGACGTGACGATGCACCAGGAGTGGCCGGTCCGGCAGGCCCGTCCGGCAGCCGAAAAGCGGACGCCGACGGTCCCACTCCAGTCCGGCCAGCGCATCCAGGACGGCCTGTTCCCGATCGCCAAAGGCGGGACGGCGGCGATCCCGGGTCCGTTCGGCTCTGGCAAGACGGTCACCCAACACCAGCTCGCGAAGTGGTCCGACGCGGACATCGTCGTCTACGTCGGCTGTGGCGAGCGTGGAAACGAGATGACCGAGGTCATCGAGGACTTCCCGAACCTCGAGGACCCGATGACGGGCAAACCGCTGATGAGCCGCACGTGTCTCATCGCGAACACCTCGAACATGCCCGTCGCAGCCCGTGAGTCCTGTATCTACACGGGAATCACGATCGCCGAATACTTCCGTGACATGGGCTACGACGTCGCGCTGATGGCCGACTCCACCTCCCGGTGGGCGGAGGCCATGCGCGAGATCTCGAGTCGACTCGAGGAGATGCCCGGCGAAGAGGGGTATCCGGCGTACCTCGCGGCGGCATTGTCGGAGTTCTACGAGCGCGCCGGCCTGTTCGAGAACGTAAACGGTACCGAGGGATCGGTGACGGCGATCGGTGCAGTCAGCCCGCCGGGCGGGGACTTCTCCGAGCCGGTCACCCAGAACACCCTGCGGATCGTCAAGACGTTCTGGGCGCTCGACGCCGACCTCGCCGAACGGCGACACTTCCCGTCGATCAACTGGAACGAGTCGTACTCGCTGTATCGACAGCAACTGGACCCGTGGTTCGTCGAGAACGTCGCCGAAGACTGGCCCGAGGTTCGCCAGTGGGCGATCGACGTCCTGGACGAGGAAGACGAACTCCAGGAGATCGTCCAGCTCGTCGGCAAAGACGCCCTGCCCGAGGACCAGCAGCTGACCCTCGAGGTCGCCCGCTACCTGCGTGAGGCGTGGCTTCAGCAGGACGCGTTCCACGACGTGGACACCTACTGTGAGCCGACGAAGACTTACCGGATGCTCCAGGCGATCAAGACGTTCAACGACGAGGCCTTCGACGCACTCGACGCTGGCGTCCCGGTCGAGGAGATCCAGAGCGTCGACGCCGCCCCGCGGCTCAACCGGATGGGCACCGCAGACGAGTGGAGCGAGTTCATCGACGAACTCGAGACAAACCTCGCTGAGCAGATCAGGGAGCTGTACTGAACATGAAGGAATATCAAACGATTACGGAAATCAGCGGTCCGCTGGTGTTCGCCGAGGTCGACGAACCCGTCGGCTACGACGAGATCGTCGAGATCGAGACGCCACAGGGGGAGACCCTGCGCGGACAGGTACTGGAGTCCTCCGAGGGCCTGGTGTCGATCCAGGTCTTCGAGGGGACGGGCGGTATCGACCGAAACGCCTCGGTTCGCTTCCTGGGCGAGACGATGAAGATGCCCGTCACCGAGGACCTGCTCGGACGCGTCCTCGACGGTTCCGGCCGGCCGATCGACGGCGGGCCCGAGATCGTCCCCGAGGAGCGCCAGGACATCGTCGGCGCGGCGATCAACCCCTACTCGCGTGAGTACCCAGAGGAGTTCATCCAGACCGGTGTCTCGAGCATCGACGGGATGAACACCCTCGTTCGTGGCCAGAAGCTGCCGATCTTCTCGGGGTCCGGCCTGCCACACAACGATCTGGCGCTCCAGATCGCCCGTCAGGCGACGGTGCCCGAAGAGGAAGGCGACGAGGAGACGGAGTTCGCAGTCATCTTCGGTGCGATGGGGATCACCCAGGAGGAGGCAAACGAGTTCATGGACGACTTCGAGCGCACGGGCGCACTCGAGCGGTCGGTCGTCTTCATGAACTTGGCGGACGACCCCGCAGTCGAGCGGACGGTCACGCCGCGACTCGCCTTGACCACCGCGGAGTACCTCGCGTTCGAAAAGGACTATCACGTGCTGGTCATCCTCACTGACATCACCAACTACTGTGAGGCGCTGCGCGAGATCGGTGCCGCACGTGAGGAGGTGCCGGGTCGCCGTGGCTACCCCGGGTACATGTACACCGACCTGGCCCAGCTCTACGAGCGTGCAGGTCGACTCAAAGACCGTGACGGGTCGGTCACCCAGATCCCGATCCTCACGATGCCCGGCGACGACGACACCCACCCGATCCCCGACCTGACCGGCTACATCACCGAGGGGCAGATCGTGATGGACCGTGACCTCCACAGCCAGGGTATCGAGCCGCCGGTGAACGTCCTGCCGAGCCTCTCGCGGCTGATGGACGACGGTATCGGCGAGGGGCTGACCCGTGGGGACCACGGCGACGTCTCCGACCAGATGTACGCCGGCTACGCGGAAGGTGAGGACCTCCGTGACCTGGTGAACATCGTCGGTCGGGAAGCCCTCAGCGAGCGTGACAACAAGTTCCTGGATTTCGCCGACCGGTTCGAAGCGGAGTTCGTCGAGCAGGGCTATGACACCAACCGGACCATCGAGGAGACCCTCGGTATCGGCTGGGACCTCCTCTCTGACCTGCCGAAAGAGGAACTCAACCGTATCGACGAGGAGTTCATCGCGGAGTACTATCACGAAGACGAAGAAGCCGAGGCCGTCCAGGCCGACTGACCCCAGGATCCTCCGTTCGACTCGAGACCCGTCCCTTTCGCCGGCCGCGTCACCTCGAGGACGCCTCGCGGTCGGAGACAGTCGACCACTCGTCTCACTCACACTCCCCAGGTAGTGGCGTGCAAACGGTAGACGCGCTGAAAGCGAACCGGCAGTCGTGGCGGGGAACACGACCCAGGCCGAAACTGATACAACCCGAGGGTTGGACGAATACAACGAACCGATGTCTTCGAAACCGACAATCCTCGTCGTCGACGACGAGCACGACCTGGCCGACCTCTACGCGAGCTGGTTCCGACCGGACTACGAGACGCTCGTCGCCTACGATGGTCGGTCCGCACTCGAGACGATCGACGGGGAAGTCGACGTCATGCTTTTGGACCGGCGGATGCCCGACATCTCGGGTGATGAGGTCCTGGGACGGATCCGCGCGGCCGGCCACGACTGTTGGGTGATCATGGTGACGGCGGTCGATCCCGGGCTCGACGTCGTCGAACTCGACGTCGACGACTACGTGACGAAACCCGTAAACCGTCCGCAACTGACCCGGATCATCGACAACCTCCGGACGAAATCGCGCTTCGAGAGCGACAGACGCGAACTCGTGGCCCTCTCGAACAAGATGGAGACCTTAGAGGAGGAGTTTTCCGTCGAGGAACTCGAGGGGACCGACGCATACGAGCGACTCGAGGAGGCGTTACAGAGGCGAACGGATCCGAACAGTGAGTGATACTGTCGGTCATAGATACGTACACCACCCCCGAGAGAAGACGAACTGACACGCGCTGTCCCGCCAGTTCTGTCACACACGGGTTCACAGGTCCATGACCGACAGTATGAAACCGCGAACCCGGCCGCGTGATCGGGTGCAGGGCGCTCGGGTACGACGAAAGAAGTGACTTTTTATTCCGCCGCTACGTGCCGACGGCATATGCGACTCGCGTTCGTCTCCCTGGAAACGACACACCATCGTCGGACGGAGACGAACCAGCGGTTCCGGGATGTCTACACGGGACTCACAGACCGTGGCCACGACGTCCACGTCGTCTGTGCCAGTTTCTGGTCCGACACGGAGCCCACCGTCGACCGTGGGGGGATCACCTACCACGGCGCGTCGATCACCCCCGGGGCGCGTCGGTCCTTTCTCTCCCGGCTTCCGTTCGTCCTCCGGTCGATCGGGCCGGACGTCATCCACGTAAACGCCGAGCCACCCGGACAGGTCCGGGCTGGGAGATGGGGGTCGGCCCTCACCGGCGCACCCGTCTTCCTCGAGTGGTACGGCGACGGCGGGAGCCCCGACGACGGGGTCCACCGGCGGATGGTCGATCGGGCAGACCGGATCGTCACGCCCTCGCGACTCGTCCGGACGAACGTGCGGGAACTCGAGGCCGACGCCGACCGCGTCGAGGTGATCCCGAACCCGATCGACGTCGAACGAATCCGCGCGGTCGACCCGGCCGACCCGGTCGACGTAGTCTACGCCCGCCGACTCGACGAGGGGGCGAACGTCGAGAGCCTGTTGCTCGCACTCGCCGAACTCCGTTCCCGGGAGTGGACGGCGACGGTCGTCGGGGACGGCCCCGAACGCGGGACCTACGAGCGACTGGCGAGTGACCTGCGAATCGACGACCGTGTCACCTTCGCCGGCGACCTCGAGGAGGACGACCGGATCGCGATCTATCGTGGGGCCCACGTCTTCGTCCAGACCGCCCGCCGCTGTGTCTTCCCGACGGAACTGCTCAGGGCGCTCGCCGCAGGCTGTGTCGGCATCGTCGAGTACCACGTCGACTCGAGTGCCCACGAACTCGTCGAGGGGCGCAAACGGGGCTTTCGGACGACCAGCGAGGACGAACTCGCGAGCGCGATCGTCGAGGCGGGAGGGCTAGAACACCGCGAGTACGACGACTCCTTTTCGGGGTACGACCGACGGACGGTCATAGAACAGTACGTCCGGTCCTATCGGGACCTGGTCGAAACGTAACGCCGGGAGCGGGACTAGTGGCCCTCGAACCCCTCCGGACCGCGGGCCGCCAGTGCCGTCCGAACGGCGGCGACGTTCTCCGGGACGTCGTGGACGCGGATGACGTCCGCCCCCCTGTCGGCGGCAAGGGCCGTCGCGGCGACGGTCGCCTCTGTGCGGTCCCCGGCGTCGTAGCCGACGTGGTCGAACATCGACTTATGTGAGTGGCCGACGAGGACGGGACAGCCGAGCGCGTGGAACTCGTCGATCCGGTCGAGGAGTTCGAAACTCTCCGGGCCTGACTTCCCGAAGCCAAGCCCCGGATCGACGACGATCCGCTCCCGGTCGACGCCGGCCTTTTCGGCAAGCAAGACGCGTTCTGCCAGCTCCCCGAGGACGTCCTCGACGACGTCGTCGTACTCGACGTCACGGTCCGGGACGACCGGTGCGTCGATACTGTGCATCACGATCAGAGCCGCATCGTACTCGGCGGCGACGAAGCGCATTTCGGGATCCTCGAGGCCGGAGACGTCGTTTATCGCGTCCGCGCCGGCCTCGAGGGCGGCCTCGGCGACCGCGGCCTTGCGGGTGTCGACGGAGACGACGGCCTCGAGGTCGGCGATCGCCTCGATGACGGGGACGACCCGTTCGATCTCCTCGTCGACGGAGATCGGGGCCGCGCCGGGTCTGGTGGATTCGCCGCCGACGTCGATCACGTCCGCGCCGGCGTCGACCATCGCCGCCGCGCGGGCGAGGGCGTCCTCGAGGGCGTCGTACTCCCCGCCGTCGTGGAAACTGTCGGGGGTGACGTTCAGGATGCCCATCACGGCCGTCCCCTCCTGCCAGGGGTAACTCGCTCCGGCCGCCCCGTCCTCGAGGCCGACAGTGTCCCGGAGTTCGGCCCCGACCTCGGCGAGCCCGGACGACCGGGACTCGAGGCGGTCGATCAGCCGTTCGAACTGTGTGAGAGTCCCCATCAGGACGACCTCGACGCGTTCTTCCTCCCGGGCCAGCCCGGAGCGGGCACACTCCCCGCCGACTCGCAGGAGTTCACGTTCGATCGTCCGGGCTTGCCGGTAGGGCAGGGCGGTCCGCACGACGCGGTGGACGGCGCTGTCTGCCGTCCGAGAGACGGTGTTCGCGCGAACGTCGGTGTTCTCGAGGACACGCCGGGCGTCCGCCGGTTCACGGATCCGCTTTGTCACGTCCGTCCGTGTGTACCGCGAGCGTGCCTCGGCGACGGCGAAAAGCGAGCCGGTAACGAGCACGCAGTCGTCGGGGCCGGCGGCCTCGAGGGCGCTCGCGAGGGCGTTCCCGACGGACGGGCGTGAGCGGACGTCCCCGGCACCTTCACGTTCGAAGACGGCCTCGAGAGTCGCGACCTCCTCGGCGCGGTCGAGTGGGGGCTGGCAGGCGAAGACGGCGTCGGGGGTCGGTAACACGGCGGCCATCTCCCGGTGGTCCTTATCGGACATCGCGCCGAAGACGAGATAGAGATCGCCGTAAGAAAAGGTAGACAGCGTCTCGGTGACGCCCGCACAGGCCCCGGGGTTGTGTGCCCCGTCGAGGACCACGAGCGGGTCGGTCCCCATCACCTCGAAGCGGCCGGGCCAGTGGGCGGTTCGCAGTCCACGGGCGAGGTCGGCCTCCGAGACGTCGGCGACCTGGCGGGCCAGCGTCGCCGCGATACCCGCGTTCTCGGCCTGGTGGCGGCCGGGAAGGGGAATCTTCGTCTCGAGGGCCCACTCCCCACCGTCGATCGCGACCGCCGACTCGGTGTGGTTGGCCCGCCCCCCGTAGTCGACCCGTACGTCCGCCCTGGGGTCGGTGCCGACGGTGACCACTTCGCCGGCGATCTCGCGGACGGCCTCGAGGGCCTCCCCGGTGACCCCAGTCACGAGCGGCCCGTCGTCGGGTGTGACGTGGGCCTTATCGCGGGCGATCTCCTCGACCGTCTCGCCGATGATACCCGTGTGTTCTAAGGTGACGCTCGTGACCGCACTCGCGACGGGGTCGACGACGCTCGTCGCGTCGAGTTTCCCGCCGATGCCGACCTCGAGGACGGCCACGTCGACGTCCTCGCGGCCAAAGTGCCACAGCGCGAGGGCCGTCATCGTCTCGAAAAAAGTCGGGGACCGGCCGTCGGCGGCCCGCTCTGTGACGTACCCGCGGGCCTCTTCGACGAACTCGACGACTGCCGACCGGGGGATCTTCCGGCCGTCGACCTGGACCCGTTCGCGGACGTCCTCTAAGTGCGGGGAGGTGTACAGCCCGACCGAGAGGCCGGCTTCACGGAGGGTACACTCGAGCATCCGTGCCGTGCTTCCTTTCCCGTTCGAGCCGGCGACCTGAACGAACTCGACGGTTCGGTGGGGGGCACCCAGATGAGAGAGAAACGCCGCCGTCGAGTCCGTGCCGGGTCTGGGCCGAAAGCGACGGAGATCGAACAGAAAGTTCGCCGCCTCGTCGTACTCCATACGGGAGCCACAGGGTCCGACCGCTTTAGGGTATCGAACTCGAGGCTTTGGTGTCGATGCGGGAGAACGCGCTCGTCGACGGGAGCGAAAACGAACCGTAGGCGGGACGCCCACGGGCGGATCGTTCCATGTTTGAACTACTCCTCTTTTCTTACCAGTGGTTCTACCATTGACACTGCCGGACAACAGTCAGTGAACACTCGATCGCGTCTCACGGCGCGCCGCCGGCGGTGGCGGCCGTTCGAGTGCGATCGAGTGTAAACCGTTTTGTCCAGTAGTACGAGCTAGAGGTGTACGATGACAGCCAACCGTTCGATCCAGATCAAAGTAAGTCATCAGAAAACAGGAACTGTTGGTATTCTTCTTCATCGTCTCGGAGTAACCGATCGGTCCCATCGTGATCGAGCAGTTGGCCCTCTTCAAGACCGTCGTGGACTGTTTCGATAGTGCCGGGATCACGTTTCTCGGTAACCTCAAACGTCTCAACTGGCCGCAAGAGACCCCACATTGCACCAATTGAGTGAGTCAAGACTGCCAGAGGAGTGAGAATCAACAAAATCGGCCAGAGGGTTGGATGCATTCGATAGCCTATTGTTCCTGCAAAGGTGTACACAAACAACATTGTCAGTAATGCCAATGAGATTGTCCCATACAGTTCCATTGAGGGCGCCGTTCCTGGAAATAAATAGGCAAACAGAACAAAAAACGGTACAAATGGAGAAAAAGCCCAGGCAATAATCCGTGTATAATAGAGCGGTCGGTAGCCGACTGGGAGCAATCTACCATCTCGAAGCGTCCCAGAGATCCACCGTCGACGCTGATTGATCAATGACTTGACTGATGGTGGGGCCTGATTTCTGAACCGCGCGTCCACGAGGCGATAACTGAGATCCCGAGTTTGAGCAGCTCGCCAGATGAAATTAGTGTCTTCAGTGATCGTGGAGACATCCCACGTAATCTCATCTTCAATCTCGTGACGAATCGCAACACCACCACCCCAAGCATAGAGTGGATACCGCAACCGGTGAAATCCCCACTGCTCAAACTGGTAGCCAACGCGGAAAATCTCAGAGAGGTAGGCGAGTTTGGAGCCGGTGTACAGGGGTTTTTCAGTGAACTGAACGATATCTGCATCAGGAATCCCTGCAAAGCCGGTCACAAGTGTATCTTCGTCAAGATACAGAACGTATTCATGGTCACACTCGACATTCTGACGTGCCCACTTGACAGCCCGTCCTTTGTTTGTCGCCACACAGTCGAACTCCTCGGGAACAACGTGGACTTGCGCTCCGGAGATAGTGATGTCTTTTTCAGCGATTACATGGATGTCAACAATGGTATCAGGAACGGAGTTGACAGTAGCCTGGACAACGTTTTCCGCACCGATTGTGAGAATACGAACCTGAATATCTTCGTTTTCCCACTGATGAGTGTTCTCAGAAGCCTTCCAACCCCACGAGAGGACGAGTACTTCAAACAGCCACCAGAACGCCGAAAACGCGTAAAGAACAAGTGCTGCCCAAAGTAGAACGACGAGAGTGCTCAGAAACAGATCGTTAATCAAGAAATCAAACATATTCGTTCTGCCGTTGAAGTATATTCATTCTGGGATCAGTATAATACACGGGGTTTGTCCAATCCGTACGATTGCTACGTTACCTCACCCCTCGCTTCTCTAATGGCATTAAACAACGATGGAATACAAAATCCAAAAATCAACTGTGCTGATTTAATCAAACAATATTTTGAACGTTGCACGCGATAACTACCCACGGACGCCCCGCGCCACCGTGCGCGGGGTATCACAACTCGTCGTAGGCGGTGTCCGCCAGGTCCGTCGTCGTGACGATTCCAACGACTTCGCCGTCGTCGTTTACCACGGGCAGGTGGTGAATCGAGTGGTCGCTCATCGTCTCGACGGCCTCGGCGAGGGTGTCCCCGGGGCTGACACTGAGGATGTCGGTCTCCATAAGCGAACTGACGGCCGGTACCGACGTCCCACAGTAGGCGTCCTCGTCGGTCGCGAGCGCGACGAAGTCGGTTCGCGTGAGGATACCTTCGGGGTGGTTGTTCTCTCCGACGATGACGAGCGAGCCGATCCCCGCGTCGAGCATCGCTCGAGCGGCGTCGGTGACCGGATCGTCTGGGTGGATCGTTACGACTGACGGGGTCATGACCTCGCGGACTGGTTGTGAACTCATAGGTTGGTTCGAGTGATATTCCGGTGGCGTTCTTTTAGGTATCGATACTGGTTCACACGTCGATCACATGTAGGAGGCGTCCCAGCGGGTCGGCTTGCGGGTGTTCCCACAGTTGTTGCACTTGATCCGGCCCATCGTGTCCATCGCGTTCGCGAGCGAGCCACAGTTGGTGCAGTAGTAGCCGTAGTGGCTCTCCCGATCCGGGTTCGTGTAGACGTTGGTAAACGGCGCTTCCGAGCCGACTTCCTCGTCGACCGTGTCGACGTAGACGACCTCGCCGTCGGTGACGACGCTGCGGAACTGCTTCGATTCGGCGTCCAGGTAGATGTGCTCGAAGTGGCGATCGCCGTCGATCTCCAACTCCTCCTCGTCGACCTTCTCGAAGCCGTACTCCTCGTAGAACTCGGTGCCCGCCCGGTTGTCCGCGAGCACGCGCCCACGCAGGTACGCAACCCCCGCCTCGGAGAGCCGATCACGGGTGCGTTCGAAGAGTTCGGCACCGATCCCACCCCCGCGGTAGTCCGGGTGGACGTGCAGCCAGTGGAGGTCACCCTGGCCACCCTCGGTGACCACGATGCTCTCTGAAAAGGCGACGGGCTCGCCGTCTTCCTCGGCCAGTAACACGGTGGCGTCCTCGAGGGTCTCCTCGAAGTTCCCCTCGCCGTACCACTCCGAGACGGCACTCTCGATCGTACTCGGGGTAAGCGAGTACGAGCTCTCGAGTGAGCGTTTGGCGATCTCGGCGACGGTCTCCCTGTCGTCGACCGTGGCTTCCCTAACTTCCATATTAATGCTGTCGGATACCGGAGTGATAAACCTCCGCCTTCGGGCTATATTTCGGTGCGCGGTATCGGGTCACGGAATCGGGGAGAGGACCGAAAACGGTCGCGAGAACGAGGTAAACGGATCGGGCGGGTACCGCCGTGCTCTCACCCGACTCCGCGTCGGGGACGGTCGGTGTTCGCCGACCGATCAGGCGTCTTTGGGCTGGCCCCAGTACTCGTCGCGCTGTGGGCGGTCCGTGATGGCCCGGACGTCGATCGGTTCCTCTTTGGCGGCCCTGGCCTCGAGTGCGGCCGTGGCCGACGCTTCCGTCGAGAAGTAGGTGATCTCCTCCTCGACGGCGGCCTCGAGCAGCGTGCGGTCCCGGGAGACGATCACGTCGACGCCGCCGCTGCGGACGGCCTCGACGAGGTCGACTTCCTCACAGAGGTCGTAGTACTCGGTGAAGCCGGCGACGAGCTCTTCGCCCGCCTCGGTGTCGGGCTCCGGGAACTCCTCGGCCGAGAGGTCGACGATCGCCGTCCCCTCCTCGGGGACGGGCTTGCTGACGGCGTTTTGGGCTTTGTCGTAGGCCTTGCCGAACGTGTCGGCGGTGCCCATCACCTCGCCGGTGGACTTCATCTCGGGGCCGAGACGCGGGTCCGACCCCGGCAGACGGTCGAACGGGAGGACGACCTCCTTGATCGAGACCTGCTCGGGCACCTGCTCTGTGACGTCGAGTTCCTCGAGTGAGATGCCGGTCATGACCGTCGCGGCGATCTTGGCGATCGGGACGCCCGTCGCCTTCGAGATAAACGGCACCGTCCGCGAGGAGCGGGGGTTGGCCTCGAGGACGTACACTTCGCTCTCGGCGTCGGGATCGTCGATGCCCGTGACGGCGAGTTGGACGTTCAACAGGCCGACGGTGTCGAGTTCTTGGGCGATCTGCTCTGCCACCTCGCGGACGCGACGGTTGACCTCGCGGCCGAGCGAGCGTGGCGGGATCATACACGCCGAGTCGCCGGAGTGAACGCCGGCAGTTTCGACGTGTTCCATGATGCCGCCGATGAGGACGTCCTCACCGTCGGCGACGGCGTCGACGTCGAGTTCGACCGCGTTCTCGAGGAAGTCGTCGACGAGGATCGGCTTGTCCGGGCTGACGCGAACGGCTTCCTCGATGTACTCCTCGAGTTCGGCGTCGTCGTAGACGACTTCCATCGCGCGGCCACCGAGCACGTACGACGGGCGCACGAGGACGGGGTAGCCGATCTCGTGGGCGAGTTCGAGGGCCTCGGTCTTCGAGGTCGCCGTCCCACCCTCGGGCTGGGCGATGCCCAGTTCGTCCATCAGGGCGTTAAAGCGATCACGGTCCTCCGCGAGGTCCATCGCCTCGACGGAGGTTCCCATGACCGCACAGTCCAGGTCACGGCGATCGATCTCGTCGTGGAGCGGTTCGCCGATGTTCACGGAGGTCTGGCCGCCGAACTGGACCATCACGCCGTCGGCGTCGGTCGCCTCGATGACGTCCGCGACCTCTTCGGCCGTGATCGGCTCGAAAAAGAGCCCATCGCTCGTGTCGTAGTCAGTCGAGACCGTCTCGGGGTTGTTGTTGACGACGTAGGCGTCGATCCCCATCTCCCGCAGCGCCTGGACCGCGTGGACCGAACAGTAGTCGAACTCCACGCCCTGTCCGATGCGGATCGGGCCGCCGCCGACGACGACGACGCTTTCGACGTCCCGGTCGACCTCGAGTTCGCCCGCCGCGGCTGCGCCCTCGAGTGGTCCTTTCTCGAACTCCGACTTGCGTGCGGAGTAGTAGTACGGCGTCTCGGCGGCGAACTCGCCGGCGCAGGTGTCGACCTGTTTGTAGGCGCGACCGGGGACGTCCGCTTCGACCGTGCCGACGTCTGCCCCGGCGGCGGCGGCGATCACGGCGTTCGTGTGTCCGGTGATCGCGGCCTCGGTGAACTCCCCTTCCTGGGCGGCCACCGTCGACTCGGCGATGTTGGCGTAACGCTCGGTGTACCACTCGAAGACACCCGTCAGGGAAACGACCTCCTCGACGGTGTAGCCGCGTTCGAACGCCTCGAACATCGCGTACGGGCGGTCGGGCGAGGGCCGTTCGAGGTACTCGGCCTCGAGTTCCTCGTCGCTCACTTCCTCCCAGTCGACGCTTGGCTCGTACTCCGAGGAGCGAAGGGCCTTGAGCAGCGATTCCTCGAAGGTCCGGCCGATGGCCATCGCCTCGCCCGTCGACTTCATCGCCGTCGTCAGTTCGAAGTCGACGTCGTCGAACTTGTCCTTGGGCCAGCGTGGCACTTTCGTGACGACGTAGTCGATCGCGGGCTCGAAGGCGGCGGTCGTCTCACCCGTGATCTCGTTTTCGATCTCGTGGAGGCGTTTGCCGAGTGCGACCTTCGCGGTCACGCGGGCGATCGGGTAGCCCGTCGCCTTCGAGGCCAGCGCCGACGAACGGGAGACGCGGGGGTTGACCTCGACGACGCGATACTCGCCGCCGGGCGTGCCGTCGTCGCGCCAGGCGAACTGGATGTTAAAGCCACCCTGGATGCCGAGTTCGCGGATGACGTCCAGCGCCGCGGTGCGCATCTCCTGGTGACCCTCGTCGGGGACGATCTGGGAGGGG
>LFFM01000815.1_pt1 | contig 22092 bp, 20 predicted proteins | sample 643131 | NCBI WGS metagenome assembly LFFM01 (sample SAMN03777445, study PRJNA286221) | soda lake metagenome | biome: soda lake; feature: Kulunda steppe; material: water; isolation source: sample Tc-Br brine of Tanatar trona crystallizer | place: Russia: Kulunda steppe | collected 2011-07
CGCCGCGGTAGCCGACGACCCAGAACATCCAGAGGAACGCGGGGATGGTGAGGAACATGATCCACACCATCGGGCGGAACTGCTCTTTGAACATCCCGAGCTGGTCGCCCATCGCCTCCATCTGCTCTTCTTGGATCGCGTCGAGCGCCTCGTCGTCGTCGCGCTCTTTCGCCTCCTTCCGTCGTTCCTGGATGTCCTTCATCCGGTCTTGGTACACGCTCATCTTCTCCATGTCCATCAGGCCGGCCCGAAGCAGCGTCGAGTACAGACCGGTCGCGAGCGCGAGGACCATGATAACGACGTAAAAGGGGACGATCCCCATCAGCGGCCCGAACAGGAGGTCGATCGAGCCGGCGATCACGTCACGAACTGGGGCGACCGCGTACCCGACGAACGCGCCCAGCGTCGCGACCAGCGCCATTTTGTCCCACTTCGTCCACGACGTCGTCTCCGGCGTCTCGAAGTCGCCGCCGCTCGTGAGGTCGTCGTCCTCCTCGAGCCCTTCCTCGATCCCGTCACGGTCCGCGATCGCGAACCCGGTTTCGCCGTCGACGAGGACCTCCTTCTCGATGAGTCGGCCCCACTGGCCGCTGGTTATCTCGTCGCGGACGTCGACCCACTTTACCTCGTCCTCTTCGGCCCGATCGAGGACGACTTCGAGGGCGTCCCGCATCTCACGGTCCTCGCGGACGAGTGCACGGACCCGCCGTTCGACCTTGCTCATTACGACGCAGTTACACTCGGACGGTTAAGAACCTTGTAGGATCGCCGCTCTGCCCTGTCGAGCCGGATCTGGACGCACTGGAGCGCCGGATTACGCCTCGATGACGTCGATTATCCGGTCGAACACGTCCTCCGGGGGGGCCTCACCGTCGACCTCGACGAGGTCGCCCCGATCACGAAAGTGTCTGATGACGGGTTCCGTGTTCTCACGGTACACGCGGAGCCGCTCGCGGACGGTCTCCTCTTCGTCGTCCTCGCGCTGGACCAGCCGCTCCTGGATCGCCCCGTCGTCGGGCCAGTCGTACTCGACGTGGTAGATCTCGCCCGTTTCGGGGTCCATCCGGCGGCCGGTGAGTCGGCTCACCAGCTCCTCTTCGTCGACGTCGAGGAAGACGACGGCGTCGAGGTCGGTGATATCCGAGAGGAACTCCGCCTGTTCGAGGTTTCGGGGATAGCCGTCGAGCACGAACCCGTCCGCGTCGGAGAGGGCGGCTTCGACGATCTCGTTGACGACCGGGTCGGGGACGAGCTCGCCCGCCTCCATGAACGACCGGGGGGTTCCGAACTCCGTCTCCATATCTTTGTTCGCGCGGAGCGCGTCGCCGGTCGTGACGTGGTCGATACCGTACTCTTCGGCCAACTTCTTGCTCTGTGTCCCTTTACCCGCACCGGGTGCACCCAACAGAAGGATACGATGGCTCATGTCCGAGCGCTCGCCCGCCGCACGTAAAGCATTGAAGATACGCGCCGCGGACTGCCGGGGGATCGGAAGGCAACAGGACGGAAAGGGAGGACTGAACGAGAGGACCGAGTTGGGCCGATCGGAGCGGGGCAGGGCGGCCACGTCGGACCGCTCGGCGTTTCACTCCCCGTCGTTCAACCGGAGCGCCATCTCCAGCTCGAAACTCTCGGCGTTGGAGGTCTCGAAGCCGATCTTCTCGTACAGCCCGACGGCCGCGCGGTTCCACCGCTCGACCGTGAGCCACACCTTTTCGACGCCCGCCGCCTGTCCGTATCCGAGCAACACCCGAATGAGGTGGGTACCGATCCCGGCGCGCTGGTACGTCTGGTGGACGAAGATCGCGAGTTCGTAGGCGTCGTCGTCGGGGACGAGCGTCGCGTGGCCGGCGGCGTCCTCACCACACCACGCGATCACGTTGAGACAGTCGTCGTCGAGGATCGCGTCGAGCCACTCACGGATCCGTGACTCGCCGCCGGGCGGGATCCCCTGTGCGCGGTCGGCGGGGTCGAAGGAGTCGTACATCGAGACGAGCGCCTCGTAAGCGTCCGCGGACCCCTCGTACGCGCGCACCTCGATCTCCCGGTTCTCTCGATCGGTGAACCCGAATGGCGGTGCCGGGAACCCCTCGGTGACCGCTTCCGGATACCTTCGGTCGCTCATCTGACCAGCGTGACCGACGTCTTGGCGTTCAACAGGACGAACTCCGCGATCGGCCCGATCGTGATCTTCCCCATCGGACTGGTGTGGCCCCCACCGAGTACGATCTCGTCGAACGCCTCCCGCTCGGCGATCTCGACCAGCCGACTGCCGGGGTCTCCCTCCACGTGTCGGATCTCGGCGTCGATCCCGGCCCCGGCGACCGCCTCCTCGGCCCGGTCGATCACGGCCGTCGGGTCCGTCGACGAGTCCGGGTTCTCGACGACCGCGATGGTGAGGTCGTCGTCCGCGACCGCTGCTCGCTCGACGGTCCGATCGAGCGCGCGGAACGAATCGTCGCTGCCGCCGATCCCACAGAGTACCTTCATGTAGCGCTCCTCACGGTCCGGGGAGAAAAGCGTTCGGCGACGACACCGACAACCCTTTTATTCACACGGTGAATGCCCCTGAACATGAACGACCCCTCCGGTCCTCCCACGGACGTCCCAGACAACGACGATCCGACCGGACCGGGTGCTCCCGACGAGTCCGAGGACCCCGCTCGTGGAAGCGACGACGCTACTGCCGGAAGCGACGAGGAAGACGACACGGCGGAGGGACCGTCAGCGACCGAGCAGCCCCCGCCCGACGTTCGGAAGTACGAACGGTTCAAAAAGATGGATGGCGCGCGCTACGAGCGCGTCAACGAGTTCCTGCGTGATCGTACGTACATCACGGCCCGCGAGTGGGCGATCGCACGGTTGTGTGCCGACTTCCGCACCGAGACGGGCGTCGAGATGACGAAGATCGGCGAGAACCTTCCCGAGCTCGTCCCGTTTATGACCGACACGTACACGCCACAGGCAGTCAATCAGGCGCGGTACTCCTTCGAGGAAAAGGTGACCAAGTCGGGCGCGACGTTCCTCTACGGCGCGATGTCCGGCTTCTTCACCGCGGAGGACTTAGACGAGATGATGTACGAGGTGACGGAGGTCGCGAAGTTCCTCCTCGAAGTCGAGGGTGTCGACCTCGCGGTCGCCGACGAGCTGGAGGCTGAAGACCGGATCTCGGAGGTGATGCGGGAAGTGCGGGAATCGTCGGCCGACCTCCGCGGCGAGGAGGTGCGGTGTCCGGAGTGTGGACACGTTCACGAACCGACGGAGGAGTGACCGTGGCCTCGAACGACGGGAACGACCTCCTCGACGCCATCTCCGACGCGGCACTCGTTGTCGACTCGTCGGGGACGATACGTGCCGGCAACGGTCACGTGGAGTCCGTGTTCGGCGAACCGAGCGATGCGATCGTGGGACGCTCGGTTGACGAGCTGCTCGTCGAACCGGACGCGTCGGAAGGGTTCCGCTGGGGGGCATACCTCGCTGACCCGACCGCGGTGTCGATCACGGACGGCCCGGACCTTCACGCCCGTCGCGGCGGAACGGCAGGAACGGGGGTCCCAGTGCGGGTCGGACTCACCCCGATCGATCGCGACGACGACGTCGCGATCGTCGCGACCGCCGTCGATTTCAGTCGTGAACGGGCACGGACCGCGGAGCTCCACCGCCGGACCGAGACGCTCGCGGCGCTCCACGGCGCGACACAGGAGCTGTTGAAGACGACCGATCGCGAGGCCGCGGCGGAGGCGGCCATCGAGTACATCGACGACGTGCTCGGGCTCTCCATCGCCGCGATCTGGCTCTGCGATGAGGAACTGGACGCCCTCGAACCGGCCGCATGGACCGACGCTTCCGACGAGCTGATCGGACAGCACCCGACGTACGCCGCGACGGCGGACAGTCTCTCGTGGGAGGCGTTCGAGACGGGCGAGCCGCGGTACGTGTCTGACACCCACGAGGACCCCAACCGCCACAACCCCGACACGCCGATCCGGAGCGAGCTGATCCTCCCGTTGGGTCGGTACGGCGTCTTGAACATCGGTGCGACGGAGCCGGACGCGCTCGACCCGTCCGACCGGACTGTCGCGCGCCTGTGGGCAGCCAGCGTCACCATGGTGTTCGTCCGGATCGAACGCGAACGACAGCTGCGTGCCCGCGAAGCGGACGTCTCGCGTGAGCGCGACCGGCTCGAGGAGTTCGCGAGCCTCGTCTCACATGACCTGCGGACGCCGCTCAACGTCGCGGCCGGCCACCTCGATATCGCCCGTGAAACCGCCGCGGACGACGAGACGCTGGAAACGGTGGCCACGGCGCTCGACCGGATGGAGGCGATCATCGCCGACCTACTGACGCTGGTGCGACAGGGCGACGTCGTCGACGACGTCGAGCCGGTCGGTCTCACGGCGCTGGTCGCGGAGGTCGGAACGACCGTCGGGATAGCCGATGACCAGCTCCGCGTTCTCGACGAGGTGGCCGTCCCGGCGGACCGCAGCCGGCTCGCCCAGCTGTTCGAGAACCTGTTGGCGAACGCGCTCAGACACGTCGGCGACGATGTCGTCGTCACCGTCGGTCCGCTTCCGGACGGCGATGGGTTCTACGTCGAGGACGACGGCGAGGGGATCGAACCGGGCCGTCGCGCGGAGGTGTTCGAGGCGGGCGTGACGACCGACGACGACGGCACCGGATTCGGACTGAAGATCGTCTCCGAGATCGCCGACGCCCACGGGTGGCGTGTCGACGTGACCGACGGAGAGGACGGGGGTGCTCGCTTCCGTTTCCACGACGTCGGCGGGATCCGGATCGGCGACGACGACGGCAGCGACGACGACGGCAGCGACGACGACGGCAGCGACGACGACTAGATCGGATCGAACGGCGGGAGCGCACGCGTCGAGAAGCCATCCGGCGTAGAGAGAACGTCGACGTTCGGGCCGCGGGCGACACCCGGGAGTTCCACGTCGATCCGTCCCTGTCCGGTCACCCCGTTCTCCGAGACACGAGCGATGACACGGTACGTTCCCGGCGTCGCCGTGATCCCACGCAGCTCGACTGCCTCGCGGGCACCGACTGTTTGATCCCGCTCGACCACCGACACCCCATCGAGGAGTGCGGACATCTCACCGTCGGCCGTCTCGTGTCGAACGACTTCCAGTGTTACCTCACGCGGGCGGTCGAGGACGTTACAGAGGCGGACACCGAGTGGCGCGTCGACTCGATCCAACGTGGGGTCCTCCTCGGTTCCGTCCTCGTCGGTCGATCCGTTACCGGCTCCATCCGTGTCCGTCCCGACGCGCCCGCGTTCGACCGCCAACCGGATCGTCTCTTCCGAGGTTACACGGTAGGGCACTGGTCGGGAGTACAGTTCGCCGACCGACTGCTCACCGTTCCGTTCGTGAGACACCGTCCCGGCGTGTTGTGCGGTGACGTGGTAACCGCCGTCGACCTCGTAGTCGAACGTCGCCGCCGTCGTCAGGTCCAGCTCCGTGGCACCGTTCCGGACGTGTTCGTTGTGCGTTCGGACCTCCTCGACGGTGGCAACGTACTCCACGACTGACGACTCCGTGAACGACTCCGGCCGCTCCGGCGGGTCACGCTCCATGAGAGAGGGGCTCCCGGCACCGATCCGCTCGACGCATCCACTCCCGGCGACGACACCGACGAGGCTGCCGACCCCGGCTGCGATCTTGACCGACCTCGCGAGGAACCCGCGTCTGTCCATGCGTGGACGCTGGTGTGAGGAGGGCATAAGCACGGGGAAGACACAAAGAGCCGTTTTGGTTACCGTCCGGTCCGGTCAGACCCGCTCGGATCCGGACGTGGGCGGGGAGCGGATCAGTCGTCGGCGAGCGGATCAGTCGTCGGCGACTCCGGGAGCTCCTCCCTCGTCGTAGCCGGGAACGGTACCGTCGTCGTTCCACCCGCGGATCTCGTAGTACGTCGACAGCGCGTCCTCGAACCCCTCGATGTCGTAGGGGAGCGTGTCATCGTCCCGGTCGAACCCCCGGGCGTTGTTGAACGCACGCTCCAGTTCGACGATCCGCCCGCCGAGCGCAAGCAGGTCCTCGTAGTCAGCATCGAGCAGCGCGGCGAGCCGGTCGTCAGTGACCGTCCCTCGCGAGAACTTACACACTACCGCCGAGTCGAGCACGGCGTTCCGGTTCTCCTTCGCGACGAGCTTCGGCGGTTTCCCCTCCAACCCGGTGGGATCGAGCGCCTCCTCGTTCCCGACGAGGGGGTACTCGTACGGGTAGAACTCGCCGTACATGTGGTCCGCGCCGCGGTTCGCAGTCGCGAAACCGAGCCCCTGCCCGTTGAGCGTGCGGCCGTCGTGACCGGAGAAGGGCATCCCTTTCACCGTCCAGTCCTCCGCGCTAAATTCCTCGTGTGCGCGGTGGACTCCCTCGGCGAGCTTGTCTCCGACGCCCTCGCGGTAGGCGATCTGTTCGACGAGTGAGTGAACCAGATCGGCGTTACCGAACTCGTCTTCGGACTCTAGGAACATCGAGACGACGTCGCCACAGGAGATCGTGTCCATCCCGAGGGTGTCACACAGCTCGTTGGCCTGCATCACGTCGACGATGTCGTCGACGCCGGCGTTGCTTCCGAACGCCATCACGGTCTCGAACTCCGGCCCCTCCGTCTCGATCCCGTGAGCATCGTCCCGAGTCGGGAGCTTGCAGGCGAACGCACACTGTGAGCACGTTCCCTTGCGGTATTTCTTTTCCTCGACACGGTCACCGGAGATCCCCGACGCTCCCTCGAAAGAGGTCTCGGAGAAGTAATACGACGGGAGCGCGTCGACCTCGTTGGCGAGCTCCGTGACGCTCGAGGTCCCCTGCCGTTTCATGATCGAATCGGAGGTGGCGGCCTCGCGGTGAACGTCGCCGGCGTCGTCCGGCCACTCGATGTCGATCCCGCTCGCGGCGTCGCCGTCGAACGTGATCGCTTTGAGGTTTTTCGCGCCGAAGACGGCACCCAATCCGCCGCGGCCGAACGCCCGGCTGTCCGAGACCATCACGGACGCGAACCGGACCCCGTTTTCGCCGGCGGGACCGATACAGGCGAGGTGTTCCGCCTCCAACCCGTGGCTCTCGGCGAACCGGTCGGAGACGGCGGGGACGGTGGCTTCCTCTAGGTCCGGGACTGCCTCGAATTCGACGACCGGGTCGCCGTCGCCGTCCGCCTCGCGGACGTGGACCGCGGCGAGCTCGTCGCTCTCGCCGACTATCTCGACGGCTCCGTAACCCGCGCCGGTGAAGTTCCGCGAGAGGAACCCGCCCGCGTTCGACGACAGGAGCCCGTTGGTGAGCGGGGAGACCGTCGTCGCCGCCATCCGGCCGGTGTAGGAGGTCCGCGAGTACTGCATCGGCCCCGTCGAGAGAAACACTCGGTTCTCCGGCCCGAGGGGGTCGACGTCGAACAGGATCCGGTCGTACGCGAGACGGGTGTTGAGTCCCCGCCCGCCGATGTATTCGGCGAGTCGCTCGTCGATCGGCTCGGTCGACACCGTCCGATCCGTCAGGTCGATCGTGAGAAGCGGTCCCAGTGCGTGTCGCATGGGACTATCCTTCACCGGAACGGCGATAAACCTCCGGATGCCCGCGTCCCTTGCGGCCGCGACGGGAGGAGCCCGCGTGAACCACGTCGGCTCCCTACTCAATGGTTCCGAGCGCGTCGACCGTCTCCTCGAACACGTCGCGGGCGTTGGCGTTCAGATCCCCCATCACGGCCGTCCGATCGCGCTGTGCGGCCGCGATCCCGACGACGCCCGCCCCGGCGAGGGGGTCGAACACCGTGTCTTCCGGCTCGGAGAAGTGGTCGAGCAACACCTTCACGACCTTCGGCGGCAGCCGTGTCGGGTACTTCGGCATCTCGGTCAGGTAGTTGCGTTTGATGTCGAGCACGGAGAGGTTTGCTTCACCCTCCTGACAGTGGTCGTATTCGCACTCGTTCGTGTAGTACCACTCGTCACCCTTCACCATCCAGAACAGCTCGTACACGTTGTGAGCGGGACGTTTCTTACAGTATGGCGCGAAGTTGTACGCCCAGTAGAGCTTCCCTTCCAGCCGCCAGTCGTCGTGGTCGAGGACCGTCCGGTGGACCTGATGGCTGTTGTCCCGACCGGAGAACACGATCGCCTGTCCGTCGTCGACCGTATTTCGCGCGAGCACGTCGAGTAAGGTGTCGATCTTCGCGGCGTACTCCTCGGCGTCCCACTCGACGTAGCCGTCGACGACGCGGGACTCGTCGCGGTTGTAGTTGCTCGCTTTCCCGTCGAACTCCAGCCCGAACGGCGGGTCGGTGATCGCGAGGTCGGCCTCGACGCTCTCCCACTCCGTCATATCGCACAACGAGTAGGACATCCCCGTCGGCGAACCGTCGTCGGTCATCGACTCGGCGAACGCCCCCGACACGGAACACTCTCACGGTCCGTCGGCGAGCGCACCCGTGATCGTCCGGCTTCCGATTACACGTACTCGTCCGCCGTCGACCGCATCCCGGCTCGCCTCAGTCGTCCGTCGCCGATCGGGCTGCGACGCGGATAGCGCCGTACACCGCGCTCGCGAGCGTCGTGACGATCACGACGATGCTCTCGACGACCGACAACGAGGGGAGCCCCCAGCCGCTCTCGTCCTCGCCGGTAGTCCCGTCGTCTCCGGTCCCGCCGTCTTCGCCCCCGTCGGTTCCGTCCGCGTCACCGGTGGTATCGTCGTCGGCTCCCGTTCCGCCGTCATCGTCACTGCTGGTGGAATCCGACCCCCCGTCAGCGTCTGCCGAACCTGACTCGTCCTCAAACGCCTCGGACACGACCAGCCGAGAGGCGGTCCCGTCGGGGACGAACAGCCCGTTCGGGACCGGGACCGGACCGTACGCGATATCCGGCGCGTCGATGTCGAGCGAGAGCCGTTCGAGCCCGTCGTTGAGCCCGAGCGCGACGAACCGGCCGGTTCTGGACCCGGTGCTCGCGACGACGTACACGACGTCGTTGACGATGGTCGCGCCGCCGCTACGGAGCCCCCCATCGATCGTGTACTCCCACGCGAGCTCCCCGGAGTCGAGGTCATACACGGCACACCGCACGGGGTCGTCGAGCCCGTCGTCGAGAAGCGCGATACGCCCGTTTCCGACGGCCAACGGATGGTTCGCATCCACTCGCAGCTCGGTGGCCCACCGCTCGACCCCGCCCGTCGCGGAGACCAGTCGCAGGTGGCGGTCGGCCTTCACGACGATCCCTTGGTCAGTGATCGCGGGCGGGGACAGCACGCCGGCGTCGATCGCGTACTCCCACTCGACTTCCCCGTCGAACGAGAGTGCAATGAGCCGTGAGGGAGGAGTCTGTCTGTCGGGCACGTTGACGTAGAGGGCGTCGTCGCCGACGGCGACGGTCGGAAGCATGAGGCCCGGTGCGTTGTCCCCGTTCGTACTGAACCGAGCGTCGAGGGACGCCGACCAGGTCAACTCGCCGGTCGACGCGTCGAACGCGAACACCGTTCCCTCCGAGTCGGCGACGTACACCGTGCCGTCGTTGACGATCGGAGCCCCCGGCTGACCGCTCACGCCGAGCGACCACCGTTCCTCGCCATTGTCCCGGCCCACGGAGACGACGGTCCCTTCAGTCGTCACGCCGACGACCGAGTCGTCGCCGACGGCCGGAGACGCGATGAACGCGTCGTCCGCCCGGTAGGCCCACACGCCCGTCCCGGAGACGAGATCGGTGGCGACGAGCGCGTCGTCGCTGCCGGCGTACACCGTGCCGTCGTCGACGACCGGCGCGCTAACCCGGTCGTTTCCGCCGAGCGAGTAGGCGGTTTCCGCGACCGACGTGATCGGCTCAAGCGTCGCCGTCCCCGTGCGCTGCTCCCCGCCGAGCAGGGTCGGCCACGAGAACTCGTCGACGCCCGTCGATTCTGCCGTCGCGGTCAGTGTCCCGCCCGCCGACAACACCACACTACTCGCACCGGCCCCTGCTGTGAGCCGGAGCAAGTCCCGTCGCGACACGGATCCCGAATTCATTAGTTAGACGATACGTTGTATGCGTGACGATTAAACGCCTCGGTGACGGAAAGCGTTGTCCACCTCAGTCCGAGTGCGCCCGCCGAAACGGCCCCGGCGGGAGTCGGAGTTCGTCGAGCTCGGGGAGGTGTTTGACGTTGAACACGACCCGCAGCTCGTCGGAGAGCGGGTAGCCGTTACACGAGAGCCGGAAGCCGCGATCGGACTGCGCCTCGGAGAGGATGATGTTGGCCGGCTGGGAGAGCTCGCCCTCGACGAGGTAGACGGCGCAGTTCGCACACGCACCCCCACGACACGAGAACGGCCACGCGAATCCGCGGTTCTCGGCGGCTTCGAGCAGGCTCTCGTCGGGCTCGACGAGGAGCCGACCGTGATCGACGTTGGGGAGGTTCGCGTCCGCCGCCTTCGCAAAGAGGTCCTCGTCGTCGATCGACCAGCCGCGGTCGACGATGACCTCGTAATCCAGATACTCCACGCGCGTCGGCCCGGTTCCCGCCGTCTCGTCGGCGGTCAAGTCCACGTCCGACAGGTCGTTTCCGTCACCGTTCTGCCCGACGTCGGCTCCCTCCTCCGTGAGCGCCCGATACGCGCGCCTGACGAGCTGGAACTCCTCCACACTGCCGCCGCGGTCGGGGTGTGCCTCCTTCACCCGGTCACGATACGCCCGCTTGACCGTGTCCTCGTCGGCGTCGTCGTCGATCCCCAACACGTCGAACGGCGACACCATGTCCGTCCACTCTTTGCCGTGGGGGATACATAAACCGTCGACAAGGCGTCGATACCGCCGGTGTCCGTGTCCGCTGGAGGGTCGCTTCACCGCGAGGACGGCAGCTCGGTCTCGACCGTTTAATATCCACGGCCCCGATCGGACGAGTAATGGGAAACGCGGATCTCCGTGACCTCGCCTCGATCCGGGAGGTCGCCTTCGACGAACTGGAGGGGAGCGTCGTCGCCGTCGACGCGCACAACTGGCTGTATCGGTACCTGACGACGACGGTGAAGTGGACGAGCGACGAGGTGTACACGACGGCGGACGGGACGGAGGTAGCGAACCTGATCGGCGTCGTCCAGGGGTTGCCGAAGTTCTTCGAACACGACCTGATCCCAGTGATGGTGTTCGACGGGGAGATGACCGAGCTCAAAGCCGACGAAGTGGCCGAACGTCGTGAGAAGCGCGAGCGGGCCGAAACGCGGCAGGCGGCCGCCGAAGAGCGCGGCGACACCGTCGAGGCGGCCCGGCTCGCTGCACGGACCCAACGCCTCACCGACACGATCCAGGAGACGACCCGTGAGCTGTTCGAACTCCTCGACGTGCCGGTGATCGAGGCACCCGCGGAGGGGGAAGCACAGTGTGCCCACATGGCGGCGACCGGGAGCGTCGACCACGCCGGCAGCGAGGATTACGACACGTTGCTGTTCGGCGCGCCGACAACGCTTAGACAGCTCACGAGCAAGGGAAACCCGGAACTGATGGACCTGTCGGCGACGCTCGCGGCACTCGAGCTCGACCGTCACGGGTTGATCGATGTCGCGATGCTGTGTGGCACCGATTTCAACGAGGGGATCCACGGGGTGGGGCCGAAAACCGCCGTGACGGCGGTCAAGGAACACGGCGACCTGTGGGGCGTACTCGAAGCACGCGACGCAACCATCCCGAACGCCGCTGCCGTTCGTGAGCTGTTCAGTAACCCGCCGGCGACGGACGCCTCTTTCGACGCGTCGATCGATCCGGACGTGGAGGCGGCCCGGCACTACGTGGTCGACGAGTGGGGCGTCGACCCCGCAGAGGTCGACCGGGGATTCGAACGGATCCGCGAATCACAGGTTCAGACGGGGCTCGACCGCTGGACGTGATGGCTCCGATCGCCGAACGTGACGGCTCGGATCGCCGGACGTGACGGCTCCGATCGCCGGACGTGACGGCTCCGATCGCCGAACGTGACGACTTCGATCGCCGAACGTGACGACTTCGATCGCCGGACACCGAGGTCCGAGAGAGACGAACGATCGTCATCGGCACGTCTGACGCCGCGGTAGGTTTACGGTCATTCCGCGTAAATCCGGGATCATGAAAGTGTTGGTAGCAGGAGGGACCGGGTTCATCGGGTCGCACCTCTGTCGGGCGCTCGTCGAGGGGGGACACGAGGTAACCGCACTGTCCCGGTCACCCTCGGAGACGCCGGAGGGAGTCGACTCGGCTATGGGTGATGTCACGGCGTACGACTCGATCGCGCCGGCCGTCGACGGCCACGACGTCGTGGTGAACCTCGTCGCGCTCTCGCCGCTGTTCGAGCCCGACGGCGGTAACGTCATGCACGACCGGATCCACCGGGGTGGGACGGAGAACCTCGTTCGTGCCGCCGAGGAAGCCGGGGCGGACCGCTTCGTCCAGATGAGCGCACTCGGCGCGGACCCGAGCGGTGACACGGCGTACATCCGTGCGAAAGGACAGGCAGAGAATGCGGTAACCGGGAGCGACCTCGACTGGACGATATTCCGTCCGTCGGTCGTCTTCGGTGAGGGCGGCGAGTTCGTCTCCTTCACGAAACGGCTGAAGAAGCTGTTCGCCCCGCTCGTCCCGCTGTACCCGCTCCCCGGTGGCGGGAAGACCCGATTCCAACCGATCCACGTTGGAGACCTCGTCCCGATGCTCGTTGCCGCCGTGGAGTCGGACGAGCACCTCGGCGAGACGTACGAAGTCGGCGGTCCCGAGACCCTAACGCTCCGGGAAGTGACGACGCTCGTCTACGAGGCCGAGCGGAAGGGCGTGAAGGTCGTTCCGTTGCCGATGCCGCTGGCGAGGCTTGGGCTCGGCGTGCTCGGTGCTGTCCCCGGGTTCCCGATGGGCTCCGATCAGTACCGGTCGCTGAAGTTCGACAACACGACCGCCGACAACGACGCTGCCACGTTCGGGATCGAGCCGTCGGAAATGACCACGCTCGCGGGGTATCTGGGCCTCGAATGACGGTGACACGTCCGGAGAGGATGCGGGCCGGTAACGCGACTGGGACGACACTGACCAGTGACCGGGCGGACACGACGGGAAGGATCGGAGCGGTTGCTGTCGAACGTATCAACGGAAAAACTAGTTCGACTCTCGACGGGCGACAGAAACGAAAACCGCCCGAAGAGACGCGGTTTACCCGCGACACGGAGGGTGTGTGGATCTCAGGTCTGGTAACGTCACCAGAAGCCTTATATCCGAGATTCCACTCTCCTCATTTCAGAGACCAAGGGATTTCACGATGAAACTGGCAATGATCGGATTCGGACAGGCGGGTGGGAAAGTCGTCGATAAGTTCCTGGAGTACGACAAACGGACGGGATCGGAGATCGTCCGCGCGGCCGCGGCCGTGAACACGGCGAAGGCGGACCTGATGGGACTCGAACACATTCCGGAGCACCAGCGAGTGCTCATCGGACAGTCCCGTGTCAAGGGTCACGGGGTCGGTGCCGACAACGAGCTCGGTGCGGAGATCGCCGAGGAGGATATCGACGAGGTACAGGGAGCGATCGACTCGATCCCGGTTCACGAGGTCGACGCCTTTCTCGTCGTCGCTGGGCTCGGCGGTGGGACCGGCTCCGGCGGCGCGCCGGTGTTAGCGAAACACCTCAAGCGGATCTACACGGAACCCGTCTATGGGCTCGGCGTCCTCCCGGGTAGCGACGAGGGCGGTATCTACACGTTGAACGCCGCCCGCTCGTTCCAGACGTTCGTCCGGGAGGTGGACAACCTGATGGTGTTCGACAACGACGCGTGGCGGAAGACGGGCGAGTCCGTCCAGGGCGGTTACGAAGAGATCAATGAGGAGATCGTCCGGCGGTTCGGTATCCTGTTCGGCGCGGGCGAGATCCAGCAAGGCCAGGAAGTCGCCGAGAGCGTCGTCGACTCCTCGGAGATCATCAACACCCTCTCCGGCGGCGGCGTTTCAACGGTCGGCTACGCGGAGGAGGAAGTCGAGGAGCGAACGTCCGGCGGCCTGCTCTCGCGGCTCCGCAACGACGACGGCGGCGACGAGCTCGACAGCGCACACACGACCAACCGGATCACCAGCCTCGTCCGCAAGGCGGCGCTCGGCCGGCTCACGCTTCCGTGTGAGATCGAGGGCGCGGAGCGGGCGCTCCTCGTGCTCGCCGGCCCGCCGGAGTACCTCAACCGGAAGGGTATCGAGCGCGGCCGCAAGTGGCTCGAAGAGCAGACCGGCTCGATGGAGGTCCGCGGTGGCGACTATCCGTACCGCGGTGCCGGGTTCGTCGCGACCGTCATCCTGCTCGCGGGCGTTACCAACGTCCCCCGGATCAAGGAGCTCCAGCAGGTCGCCATCGAGGCACAGGACAACCTCGACGAGATCCGAGAGGAGAGCGAGGACAACCTCGACGAGCTCGTCAGCGACGACGGCGACGAGCTCGAATCCCTCTTCTGATCGGCCGGATGGAGGTCTTGGTCCCCTTCTCCACCGATCGCCCGAAATCTCGCCTCTCCGATGTGTTATCCCCGAGCGAACGGGAATCGTTCGCGCGCTCGATGCTCGCGGACGTCCTTCGTGCCGTGATCGACGCGGGTGGCTCCCCGCACCTTTTGACGACTGCCGACCTCGACGTCCCCATCGAGGCCGACACGTCCGCCGATAGTCCTCACCCCGCCGATAGTCCTCACCCCGCCGACGGTCCCAACCCCGCCGACGCTTCCCCCTCCGCGGATGTCCCCGTCACCGTCGACGCTCGACCGCTGACCACGGCGGTGAACGCGGCGCTCGATCGACACGAACCGACCGGAGCGGAGCCGGTCGGCGTGGTGATGGCGGACCTCGCGCTCGCGACGCCCGAGACGCTCGGCCGCCTCTTCGGGGCCGACGCCGACGTGGCGATCGCGCCCGGGCGGGGCGGCGGCACTAACGCGCTGGTCGTCCGCGACCCGGCGTTCCGGGTCGACTACCACGGTGCCTCCTACCTCGACCACCTTCGGATCGCGGAGGAGATAGACGCGAGCGTCGCCGTTGTCGACTCCCATCGATTGGCGACGGACGTCGACGAACGATCGGACCTGGCCGAGCTCCTGATCCACGGTGACGGGGAGGCGACGGCATGGCTCCGTGACGCCGGTGTGGGCCTCGACGCCACGAACGGTCGCGTCAGTGTTGATCGCGACCGATGAGATCGGCGCGACGGTGTCCGGCCACCGGGAGCCACGGTGGAACCGCCCGGTTCCCGCCGGGACCACGACGCTTTTGAGACCTGCCCCCTGAGAACCCGGCGTGTTCACGGCGGCAGACGAGTACGGGATCCGGATCGACATCGACGACCGGGAGGTGGAGCGCCTGCTCTCCGTCACGCCGGCGGATGTCGAACCCGCCGACCGGCTGTCGTTCTGCCGGAACGTGTTCGTCCCGCTGACGACCGCATGCCGGTACACCTGTACGTACTGTACGTACTACGACGTACCGGGTGAAGCGTCGATACTGTCGCCCGAAGCGATCCGCGAGCGGTGTCGCGTCGGTGCCGACGCGGGCTGTACGGAGGCGCTTTTCACGTTCGGCGACGAGCCGGACGATCGGTACACCGCGATCCATGACCAGCTGGACGAGTGGGGGTTCGACTCGATCCACGCGTATCTCCACCGGGCCTGTGAGATCGCCTTGGCGGAGGGACTCTTACCTCACTCGAACCCCGGAGACCTCACGGAGGCGGAGTTCGCCAGGCTCCGTGCGGTGAACGCCTCGATGGGCGTTATGCTGGAGACGACTGCCGATGTCGACGCACACGCCGGCGGACGCCGGAAGACCCCCGGCCAGCGGCTCAACACGATCCGGGCAGCGGGGCGGCAGGGCGTCCCCTTCACCACGGGGATACTCGTTGGGATCGGTGAGGGGTGGCGCGACCGCGCCGAGAGCCTGCTCGCGATCCGCGAGCTCCACGAACGGCACGGGCACGTTCAGGAGGTGATCGTGCAGAACGTCGTCCCGAACGAGCGCTCTGACTTCCCGAAACCCGATCTCGAAACGATGCGCCGCGTCGTCGCGATGGCGCGGGCCGCGTTGCCGGCGGCGGTGTCGGTACAGGTACCCCCGAACCTCTCGCCGGCAGCAGAGCTCGTCGACTGTGGGATCGACGATCTCGGCGGGGTCTCGCCGGTGACGGACGACTACATCAACCCCGAATACGCCTGGCCCGAACACGACGAGCTGCTGGCGGTCGCCGACGCCGGGGGTGTCCCGCTCGTCGAGCGGCTGGCGACCCATGAGCGCTACCTCCCGGACGAGATCCGATCGGCCAAGGGAACCCGCCTCCCAGGCGGGCCCGCGTCGTCGCCGACGGGTCGCGACGCGTGGCTCCCACCTGCCGTCATGGACCGGATCCGCGAGGACGACGTTCACGGTCGCCGGTTACGGGCGGTCGCACGCGGATCCGGGCCGCTCCGGGTGAATCGGACGGAAAAAGAGGGGTGATCCGCCCCGAAATCGACGCCGGCGGTAAGTATTTTAAATATCCACCGGAACACGTGAGCAATGGTACCAGTACCACTACAGTTCAGTTTCGAGGCGTGGCTCGGAACGCTCGTCGGGATCCTGTTCACCCTGTTCCTGTTCACTATCGGGCTCGTGGGCGTGTTGCTGATCGGGAAGCTGCTGTTGCTTCCGTCGGTCGAACGCGCGCTCGGATCGAAGGAATTCGACGACGCAGTACAGAGTCTCGGGACCAGCGTCGCGAACGCCGTGGTTTGGGTGGCGGCGATCGCGATCGGGTTCACGATCGCGGGATACGGCGCGTTCCTCTCGGCGTTCGCCGTCTTCGGTGGCGCGATCGCACTCGCGATCGGGTTCGCTGCCCAGGACCTGCTCGGGAACTTCGTCGCCGGCATATTCATCCTGAAGGACAAACCGTTCGAGGTCGGCGACTGGATCGAGTGGGACGGGAACGCGGGTCGCGTCGAGGATATCGACCTGCGCGTTTCGCGGGTGCGAACGTTCGATAACGAGCGTATCACGGTCCCGAACGGCGACCTCGCGAACAACGCGGTCACCAACCCGGTCGCGTACGAGACGCTCCGTCAGAAGTTCGTCTTCGGGATCGGCTACGACGACGACATCGCGGCGGCTACCGACATCATCGTCGAACAGGCGGAAGCACACCCGGACATCCTCGACGACCCCGCACCATCGGTCCGGCTCGTCGATCTCGGGGACTCCGATGTCGGGCTCCAAGCACGCTGGTGGATCGAGGACCCCGACCGCGGCGATTTCGTCAAGGTCCGCTCGGAGTACGTCACGGACGTGAAGGAGGCGTTCGACGAGGCGGGGATCGACATCCCGTACGTCCACCGGCAGCTCACCGGGAGCGTCGAGGTTATCGACTCCGTCGCCACCGACGAGTAGCGCGACGGGGCGGATTATCGTCCGGCGGCCGCCTCGCCGTCGTCGTCCGACGGCCGGTACTGTCTGCTCACTTCCTGCCAACGGTTCGACCGGAACCGGACGCCGTTCAACACGGCGGGCACGGCTTTTTCCAACACCAGCGCCGCGTACAGCCCGCCGACCCCGAGCGGCGAGACCAGACCGAACAGTGCGGCGGGGAGCGCGAAGACGTAGAGCCCGACGACCGAGGCGACGAACGGCCATCGCGTGTCTCCAGCGCCGCGTAACGAGCCGGTAACGGAGCCGTCGATACCGAGGGGGATCGCCGACAGGGCGGCGACGACGACGAACGTCGTCGTCGCGGCGACGGCCGCCGGGTCGTCGACGAACACGCGGGCGATCGGCTCCGCGGCAACGACCATCGCGACGGACGCGAGGACGTACACGACCGCCGAGAGCCGGATCACGTCGCGGCCGTACGCCGTCGCCAACGACTCCTCGCCGGCGCCGAGTCGCTTCCCGACGAGCGTACTGGCCGCGATCGAGAAGCCCCAGCTGAAGCTGCCAAGCAGGGCTCTGACCCGACGGCCGACTTCGAGCGCTGCGACCGTGACGGAACCGAACGACGCGGCGACCCACAACAACGGGAACACGACGACGCCTTCGGCGACCCGCCGGGCCATGAGCGGCGTGGAGACGCGCAGGAGGTCGCGAGCGAGCCCGGCGTCGAACCACGGTCCGGAGCGTCCAACGGGGACCGGTGACGCGCCGCGTCCGAAGTACGACCGACCGGTCATTCCCCACGCGAGGACGACGGCGACCGCGGCGATCGACACCGCGGTGCCGATACCGGCGCCCAACACGCCCAGCCCGACACCGAGGACGAGCGAGACGGTCAACCCGACGTTCAACAGCGCACCCCCGGCGCGCACGACCATCGGCGTGAACGTGTCCCCCACCCCCGCATACGTCCGGCTCGCGATCATGTTGAAGAACTCGAAGGCGAGCGCAGGGGCGGTAACGACGAGGTACACCACCCCGAACCGCAGGGCGTCGCCCTCGCCGCCGACGAGTGCGATGAGCGGTTCCGCGAACCAGACGAATCCGACGACGATCGGCGTCACTAGGAGCAGCGACACGAGAAGGGACTGTTTGACGACACGTGCCGCCCGGTCGGGCCGGTCGCCGCCGTAGTTCTGTGAGACCAGCGAGACCGTACCGCCGGCGAGGCCGATCGAGAGGAACTTCGCGAGCTGCCAGTACGCGAACGCAAAGGCGAGTCCGGCGACCGCGTTCGCACCGAGTGCGATCCCGATGACCGCGAGGTCCACCGTGTTCTTCGACATGATAGCGAAGCCGGTGACGATCCGCGGCCACGCCAACTCGACCGTCTCGTCGAGCCGTTCCCGGTCGATGACTCCGGCACGGTCGAGACCCGAGGCGACGGCGACACCGAGCGCGACGAGCGCGACACGAAGCCGAGCGATCCAGTGCCGGAGGCGCGAACGCATTACGTTCGGTACGGGTGTCGTCGGCTTGTGTCTGTTCGTCGCGGAACCGTCAGGGCCGTGGCGACACGCGCGCTCGTTCGGGCCGACGAGTGACCACACGAGAGGCCGGAAAGCACAACACGTTTGTTCGACCTCCGAATGGTACCATACATGAATCAGTTCGCGTGGCGGACGTATCTCGTAACGAGCGCCGCACACTCCGCCGGCCGGGACACCGAACGGATCGTCGCTGACGCGCTGGCTGGTGGGGTCGACGCCGTCCAGCTCCGCGAGAAGGGGACCGACGCGCGCGAGCGGTATCGCCTCGGGAAGCGCCTCCGCGAACTAACGGCGGAGGCCGGCGTTCCGCTCGTCGTCAACGATCGGATCGACCTCGCGGCCGCGATAGACGCGGACGGCGTCCACCTCGGCCAATCGGACCTCCCGGCGGCTGTCGCGCGGGAGCAACTCGGCCCGAACGCGGTGGTCGGGGTCTCGACATCGACCGTCTCGGAGGCGCGCGCCGCCGAGGCGGCCGGCGCGGACTACCTCGGTGTCGGTGCGGTGTACGCCACCGGGTCGAAGGACGTCCCCGACGAGGAGAACGGTATCGGCATCGAGCGTGTCACGGCGATCGTCGATGCGGTTGACATCCCGGTGATCGGGATCGGGGGGATCGACGCCACCAACGCGGGTGCGGTCGCCGCGGCGGGCGCGGCGGGTGTGGCGGTCATTTCGGCGATCACGGGCGCCGATGACCCGGAGGCCGCGACCGCGGCGCTCGCGGAAGCGGTCGAGCAGGGGGTGGCCACCGATGTCTGAAGACGCCACGGAGCACGCGAGCGCCGCGGACGGCGTAAACGCCGTGGACACCGGGGACGACCCTACCGTCCCGGTCGACGCCGACACGCTTCGGGAGGCCCTCAGGGCGGTCAGCGAGGTCGCCCCGCTCGTCCACCACCTGACGAACGACGTGACGACGAGCGAAACGGCAAACGTCACGCTACACTGGGGCGGGCTCCCGGTGATGGCCGACGCGCCGGCCGAGGCAGGCGACATGGCCGCCGGTGCGGACGCAGTCGTGATCAACACGGGGACGGCGTCGACCACCGATATCGACGCGATGATCGACGCCGGCGAGCGGGCCAACGAGGCGGGCGTCCCGGTCGTCCTCGACCCGGTGGGGTACGGCGCGACACCCCATCGCGTCGAGTCCGTCGGGCGACTGCTGGACGCGGTCGCGTTCGACGTGATCAAGGGGAACGCCGGCGAGATACGGGGACTCGCCGGTGAGACGGCCGCGGTCAAGGGAGTCGAATCGGTGGACGAGAGCGGCGGTGCCGGTGACGCGGCGCGGGCGCTCGCAGCCGAGACGGGTGCCGTCACCGTCGCGTCCGGTCCAACCGACACCATAGCTAACGGGTCGGCAGTGTACGAGGTGTCCGGCGGACACGAGCGACTGGGGTCGTTCGTCGGGTCCGGCTGTATGCTCGCCAGCACGCTCGGAACGATGGCCGGCGTCGTAGACGGGGCGTCCGCAGGCCCCCGATCGACCGTCGCTGCAACCCTCACCGGATGTGTCGCCTACGGGCTCGCGGGCGAGCGGGCCGCAGCGACTGATCCGGCGGGTCCCGCGAGCTACCGGACGGCGTTCATGGACGCGGTCGCGGCGATCGCCGATGAGCCTCCTGCGATCGATGTCGAGTCGCGAGTGACCCGTCAGTAACGCGCCATCAACGATCGGCAACGCGTTCGATCGGCACTGCGAACACACCGCTGAGACGCTGTCGGCGGTTCACCTGGTTGCGCTCTTCCACTCGCGGAGACCGATTCGACCGGCGTCGAGATCGGCGGCGGGTGCTTCGGTCGCCGCCCAGACGAAAAGCGGTGCGATGCTCTCGGGGTCGCGGGCGCGCTCCATCCCGGTGAGGTCGGTCGCGACGAGCCCGGGGTCGACGACGCCGACTGTCGCGTCGATGTCGGCCGCGAACCCGCGCGCGACGGCCTCCGCGGCCGCCTTCGAGACGGCGTACGCACCCATTCCCTGTTTGGACTCGTGGGCGACGGAACCTGACGGGACGATGATCCGGGCGTCGTCGGAGAGGTGAGGGAGCGCCTCCGTGATCGTCGCGAAGACGCCCCGAGCGTTCGTCCGCATCGTGTCGTCGAACTCGCTATAAGCGACCTCGTCGGTCGGCGACTCGCCGGGCCCGCCGTGGAAGACGGCGGCGTTTGCGAGCACGACGTCGATCGGGCCGGCCTCGCGGGCGACGCGCTCGAAGAAGCGTTCGAGGTCGAACTCGTCGCGGACGTCGACGCGGGTGCCCCACGCGCGTCCAGCGTCCGCGTTGTCGTCCGTGTCGCCGCCGACCTCGTTCAGTTCCTCGACCACACGGTCGATGGCGTCGCCGTCGCGGCCGCAGACGGCGACGAACGCGCCCGCTTCGACGAACGACTCGGCGACCGCCCGCCCGATCCCGCTCGTTGCCCCGGTGATCGCGACCGTCGGATCCATATATGAACTGTTAGGCGCGTCGACGACTTAGTGGTACCCACTCGAGTCGTCTGGGTGGTATTTATACGGGTGCCGCCCGTAGGATCGGATATGGACGCGGCCCCGGACATCGACGCTGTGGCTGGCGAATCCGTCGTCGTGATCGGCGGCGGGTTTGGCGGCCTCTCGACGGCTTGTTACCTCGCCGACGCCGGCGCGGAAGTCACCCTCCTCGAGAAGAACGACCAGCTGGGTGGGCGTGCCAGCCGCCTCGAAACCGACGGGTTCCGATTCGATATGGGTCCTTCGTGGTACCTCATGCCCGACGTGTTCGAGCGGTTCTTCGGTCACTTCGAGCGCTCGCCGGAAGAGTACTACACCCTCTCACACCTCAACCCGCATTACCGCGTGTTCTGGAAGGACGGCGACCAGGTCGACGTGCTCCCCGACATGGAGCACAACCGCGCGCTGTTCGAGTCGTACGAACCGGGTGCCGGCGACGCGCTCGACGAGTACCTGGAGGAGTCGAAACGGACCTACGAGATCGGGATGGAACACTTCGTCTACGAGGACCGCCCGAACCTACGGGATTACGTCGACAAAGACGTCCTCCGATACTCATGGGGGCTCTCGCTTCTCGGGAAGATGCAGGGCCACGTCGAGGGGTACTTCGATCACCCGAAGCTCCAGCAGCTGATGCAGTACACCCTCGTCTTCTTGGGCGGTTCGCCGACGAACACCCCCGCGC
>LFFM01000816.1_pt1 | contig 22080 bp, 16 predicted proteins | sample 643131 | NCBI WGS metagenome assembly LFFM01 (sample SAMN03777445, study PRJNA286221) | soda lake metagenome | biome: soda lake; feature: Kulunda steppe; material: water; isolation source: sample Tc-Br brine of Tanatar trona crystallizer | place: Russia: Kulunda steppe | collected 2011-07
AGAAGAAGAAGAAGAAGAAGAAGAAATTGACACGCGCACGCAGAACAAACGGCATTCCACTCTCTCTGGCTACCGCACTATGCTATGAAGCATAGATTCTCTCCGATGCAGCACTGAGGGGAGGACCAACAACAGAACAAGGGAGAGAGAGCCACGTCGGTCGTTGCAGCATTGGACTCAGAGGGGGAGGCGACCTACCACGTCTCCATGCCGGATTGTGGGGGCCTCTCCTCGTGGGTGGCTGGTGTCATGGTGATTGGAGGAGAGGGTTCGTGGACGAACGATCGCGCATAATAGTATGCCTGGAAGGGACGTCGCATGACTCCATCCAATCGACACCATACCCGCCACGAAACCCCAATGTGACCATGCTTCACGCCGATCCAGCCATTGCGGCCTAGCCCCTCTGCCCCGTCGTCATTGCCTCGAACCACGGCGATAGGCGTGTCGCTGTCACCGCAGTCAACCGCACAGCACCGCATCAACAAGTATCATCTTCCATCGTTGTATCCGAGTCCTGGTAACTGAGCAATAGTCGGACGAGATTCAACACAGCCGTCCAGTACTTCCGCTTGTCCTCGAAATGGAAAAGAGTTCTCCATTGGCTCCTTCGGTCGGGTGGGATAGGTATTGTGTGGCATCGGTGGGGCGATTCCGCCACCAGAAGAGCAATCCGTTCCACGAGGGTGGTCGGTGCCATCGCGCGGAACCACCGCTGAACAAAGCTAGTCCAGATAGGCGCCCGAAGTGGGCAGCCAGCTAGATGTCTCGGGTCAGCAGTCCATGTGCGACATTTTCCGCACGTTCTCTCCCGAAGCAATCGCTGCACTGCAAGGGAGTGCAAGTACCATCCGGCACGAATGGCACACAAGGCGCTGGCAGTGGTCCCCGACGGTGCGTACTTCAGCCACACAGGGACAGTGGTGAGCTCCATGGGCATCCCGCCTTCGGAGACAGATTGAGTATGCGGAGAGGCGGCATGCAACCATCGGAGAGGCGAGCGACTCGGTTCGGTGATCGGATCGGGGGATCGGGACAGCCACGAGTTCCACCGCATCGTATGGTATTCGCGAATGTTCCGTGGCGAGCTCTCCGTCACTTGGGGGAGCGAGGAAAAGGTTCCCAGTACCTTCTCGGCGTTCCGCCGCACCGTCTCCGATTCCCGGGCCGTCAGCTGGGTTGCGTGCCAAGCTCCGTGAGCGTATTGTTGTTGCTCTGTCATGACTTGGTGAAGAAGAGCCGCTCGAGAAGGGTATTGCGTTGCCGACGCCAAAAGCTTCTCGCGAAGCAGTACCGCCCTCTCCCTCAACGTTATCATGCCTGCCTCCCACAATACGAACTGCGATGATGTTTGGGGGGGAAGTCCCAAGATCTCCCTCAGACCACGTCGCCACACTCCCTCAACCCACCATGGAGTGGAGGAGCTTGCTGCCGGGGAAATAACCGGTAGCGTATGCATCGATCGACCTGGTCCAATGGTGTGGTAGACCCGCAACCTCAGCGCCGGTGGCCCCCGAGCAGCGCGTAGGACCTTGGCCTTTGCGACTGCCAGTTGCTGGGCGACCTGATGGTGGGCATGATGAAACCCAAGATCGTGATCCAGGTAGGTCCCAAGAACCCGTACGACTTTCGTGAGCTCAATGTCAGCGCCGTTCAGGTGGAACTTGGGCTCTCGTTGAGCAACAGGTAGGCAGCGACGGTGCAGGACTGCAATTTGCGTTTTCGTTGGGTTCACCTTGAGTCCAAGGGAGGTGAACCTGCGATGAGCTGCGTCCAAGAGATACTGCGTCTCCCTCTCCGACCGGCCCAGGAGGCAAACGTCATCTGCATATGCCACTGCGCTAGGTTCAATCCTCGCCCGTTCCTCTGGCCGGTCAAGAATCTGTCTGACCCGCTGTGCGGACCTGTTGATCCACCGTAGAGCCCGTTCGAAGAAGATAGCAAACATGAGAGGGCTGCTTGGGTGGCCTTGCGGGACGCCAGCGTTTGCCCGGAAAGGCGAACTCCGCGCAGGTCCCACCTGGACGGCCAACTCGGTGCACAGTGACGCTGAGAGCAGACCCACCACGTTCCGTCCAATACCAACCCGTCGCAACGTCTCCGCCAAGGAGTGTGTCGGAACCGAGTCGTACGCGTTGGACAGATCGAGGCTGGCGAGATAACTTGCCTGCCCCGTTTCCAAAGCCCTTCGAGATGCCACGTGGGCGATCCACAGCGGCACGGCAGCCGCTGCACCCACGTGGCTCCGAAATCCTGTCTGGGAAGGGGAGAGGATACCAGCCCGCTCGACTCTTGCTGACAGCCACTCGGTTACGACTGCGAACGCCGATCCTCCCATCTGAGACCCCCAAGCGACGGGGCGGTATGCTTTGACGTCGTCTACCTCCGATCCTCGTGGATAAGGTTTCCCGGGTTTCCGGACCGGCGACAATGTACGCCGTTGCCATTCCCTTGGGACGCGATGCGTGTGCGCCATTGCCATGACACAAGTCACCAACATCTCATCCATCGCGTCCATCGCTTCATGGAAAACCTCCTGCGAGGGGATCTCCGTCATCAATTCCACTTCCCTCCGTTTCTCCTCTGACAGGTCAACCAGCTCTGCGCGCTGGAGCATGCGAGCCTGCTTGTCCTCAGGCCATGCCATCTGGGCCGCCGCTGCCAGTCGTTTGCGCCACGCTCTCGTATATTCATCGGCGGTAATCGCCGCGTTCGAGTTCCCTTTTGCCACAGTCGCGGGGACATACGACCTGAGCTCTGTCCAGTCCTGCGCGGAGAACGGATGAAGGTCGATCTGTGGTCGGCCGGCGCGATCAAATAGCTCATCATCTACTCTGCACCACCGTGACTGCTGTTCATGCCCGGGGTTACGTTCTAGCAGAGCCTTCCAATGGTCTCGGAAAAGTTGCGCTGCTGTGTTCGGACTTCTCTGCGGTGCGACCCGCGCCGGGTTGTCGCGGGCCCTGACGTGCCGGCCTGGCGCGTTCCCGTGGGAGCGACGATCTCTGTCGCGCACGTCTCTCCACGTAGTCTCCCCTCCGGTCGAAGCTTCTTCCAGGGCAAAGAGACGAGTGACCACTTTCCATTGCCTCCGAGGCGGCACCGTGAACAAGTTCAGCGATGTGGTATGCGACTCTCTCTGGAGAGCCCTCCTCCAGATCGCGTCAATCTGTCGCAAGATGGAGCGGTACCGCTTCCACCGAGTCCTTACTGCTGCCAATGGGGGATCATCCGCTCTCGGGCGCGCTGGAATGCCGTGCCGAGTCTCGATGGTCCACCGCTTGTGGAGTAGGTCCTTCCATTCAGGAGGAAGGAACTGGGGAATGGGCCCCTGCGGTATGTACTGGAGGCCCCATGGCCACACGCTTTCAGTGGGTGGTAAGCCAAATGCACTTAAAGCACATTGGTGCACCGTCCCGGACAAGTCTGCCTCCATCTTGTCCATAAGCTGCTGCGGCCCGCCCAGCACTTGATCCTTGAATATGCGGGTCTTCCATGACCTCAGCATCGGTCCCAGATGCTCGTTGATTCGCACAGCAAAACGACCCCATGCACCGAGACTCTCCGCATCCCGAGAGACGTCTGGTAAGGCTGGGCGCTGCCGTTTCCCACCTTTCTTCCTCTTCCGAAATCGACGCCTTTTTCGTCTTGGAGGGCGCGTGGAGTCGCCATCGGAGTCACCGCTCTGCCGGTCCTCGCTGTACCAAATCTGTGTCCCGACCATTCGATGGAAAACTGACTCGGCGCGAATCGTCTCTGGAGGGTCTTGGACATGCATAATCGTCTCGTTCTGGCCTGGGCCGACGAGGACATGGTCAATCCAGGTCCGCGTGTCGCCGCTTGCCTCGAAGGTGTGTACCGTCTCTGGCGCGCCTGCGGCCTCCAAGAGGTTCCACGACGACTCTGCCTCAAATTGCACCATTTGGGCTCGGGTGTGGTTGAAATCCCCGAGCATGTATATCCGTGCATGGGGATACTCGGAGGCGAGGACCTCTTGCTCAACCTCTACGCGATCCGCCCATCTCGTGCGGATCGCGTGAGCCCGCTCGGAAGGAGATTGGGCATTTGGGATGTACGCGTTTCCCAGAATCAGCTCCTCCCTCGAGGTAAGCAGCACGTGGGTCCATACCACACCTGAGAATGGTTCAGTCACTGGAAGACGTCGCATGTCCCGAACGATCCGCTTGGGTGCAATGAGGCCGACTCCTCTGATAGGTTGGCACGGGATGGTGGGGTCAGCTCGTCGGACATACCTTTCGCCAGCAAATGCGCTCACATGGGGACGGGAGTCTGACGCTACTTCCAATCGGCTGAGGTCAGCGACTTCGGAGTCCCATGCATCGTCATACCAGACCGAGCACCATTTGTCTTGGAGTGCCACTGCTGCTGACGTCCGGTCCACTGGCGCCATGAAGCCAGTTTCCTGGAGTAATAGGATCGGCGGGATATCGGTCTCGTGCTCAAGCCACTGCTTCAGCCGATCCAGCTCGCTCATAATTCCTCCACCAATGCTGAGAGATCGTAGAAGAAGTGGCAATTCCCTTCGCTCTTCTCCAGCCTCGCCTGCTGGTGAGAGGGTGCCATCTCCCGTGGTGTCGGATCCATCTCCCGTCGTGACGGACTCAGCTGCACTGTCACTGCGTTCGCGCCGCGGCAGTGCATGTGCTTCGGCTTCGCGGCGCCTCTTACGCGGAGTCGCATGGTCTGGTGGTCGCAGCAGCAGCAAGTACGCTTTCGCCAGACTTGGGATGGCCGGCGCTGCCCGCAAAATCGGCGACGACGCACTGTCTACGAGTTCTTTCCATGGGATCACCCGAAGAACGGGCTTCTGTACCTGCGCAATATCCCCGCGAACATCGATCGTCGCCCAACGATGGCCGCACCGTACAGCGACTGCGGAAACCAGGCGGCGTTTGCGAGTGGAGACCATTTGCGCGGCGACTGCGATGGCCAGTGTCGTCCCGGGTGCAGACGGCAGTGCGTCCACGACGCTCCAGCGTGCTGTCACGGTAGCCTCGCGCAGGAGTGATGCCGAGTTCATCCTTCGGATGACCCATTCGAGCTGCTCGGCGGGAGGGACCGAACTTGGCCCACGCGGCTGAAGGGTGGTGTCCAGGACAGCCATCTCGGCCACATCCGTCGCCTCATGCTGACACAGCTGGTCCGCAATCTCGTTAATGGTGTCGGGGTTATTACTGTGTCGTGCGGCGACCGAGAGCATGCCTGTAGCGAGCGCCGCAACAATGCAGTTGGCAGCACTGGTGTAGCTCGAAGGGCGACGCGCCTCGACAATCGCAATCGGCCAAGCTCCCATGCCGGGTGGCAGATCCTTCACGACCTTCGCCAACGGGAACGGGCCCAACAGGCGCGTAGAAGGTCCGCAAAGGCGCCTTTGCGTGTGCGATTCCGTCGACCAAGCGGCAGGGGGAGGCTCTGTCGCAGATGCATGCGGATGACGATGCTCTGACACCGATGGCCCACTCCGCGCAGGTGCACGATTCGATTGTGCGCCCCGATCCACAGAGCTTGGAGGCGTCCTTGAGGGCGGCTTCGTCTTCGCCACGGTCCGTCCCTCCTCCTCACCCTCGAGCACGTTGCATTGTGCCAATCCATCTGTCGGCGCAATATACCTGGATTCCTGTGAGACGATTGCGCGTTCGATGGAGCGGCATCGGTGGAGGAGCGCCTCGCAGCCGCAGCGGCAGCTGGTGGCTGGGGAACTGCGGTCCGCATTGCAGGTGTTCCGGCAGGACGCATGGAGAATTCCAACGATGAACCAAGAAAAACCAAACGTTTCACCAATTGTCCAATGCGAGTAATTCTCCAAGTGAGACCAGAGGCCGCCCTGCTGAATGACGTCCAAGAGGGATTGGGAACCGACACATCGAACCGCCTCGCACCTGAAAGAGTCCACCTTCTGTGTCCTGATGGTCGGTATCGTGCCTCTAACGGGGAGTGCATTTCATGCCCACCACGAAAAGTGGCGCAAGCGGCCGTCAGCGAATGCAATGCATGCCCAGTGGGACAGGAACCCAACAGCGATCAATCGAAGTGTGTCGATTGTGCTGCGGGCCAGTACCAAGATGAGGTGGGGTCTGATGTGTGCGAAGCTTGCGCACCAGGCCAGTACCAGGACAGCATGGGGCAAGATGCATGCTTCACTTGTTCGGTTGGGAATTTCGCGGATAAACCTGGGTCGACATCCTGCGATGAGTGTCCAAGGGGGCAGTTTGCCAGTGAGGCTGGACTGTCGTTCTGCAAAGCTTGTGCGGCCGGCCAGTACCAAGATGAGGACGGCCAAACCGAATGTGCCATGTGTGCGGCCGGCCAGTACCAGGATGAGGTGGGGTCTGATGCGTGCGAAGTATGCGGAGTCGGTCGATACCAAGACGAGGAGGGCCAAACCGAATGCGCCATGTGTGCGGCCGGCCAGTACACAAGTAGCACGGGGTTGCCGTCCTGTGTATATTGCCCGGCAGGTACATTTTCGAAGAAGTTGGGAGCTTCGAGTGCCGACGATTGCGTTCCATCTCCTCCTGTTCCAGAAGTGAACACTTTTGTCCATCGCCTCGGCTCTGCGGCCGGCTCGTTTCGTGCCAATGGAGAGCCGTGGTTACTGGACGTATCATCAGCGATGTCGATGAATGCTTCGATGGAGCATGGTGCCCATCTGGCTCGACTCAACGATTTCTTGCTTGCAGCTTGGGGGATGCGTTGGGAGGACGGACATGCCGTGTCAGTGAACGCTTCACTCGCTCATGGACATCGCGCAGTTGGTGTCGTTTGTGCCATTGAGTGGCGCCCCGGTGAAGCAGCCGGGCTGGTAGAGGCCAATTTTAGCGATGTTGTCATGAACTACACGATGGGGAATCGCTCATCGTTTGTTGCCTCCCCCATAATGAATCAGACCGACGTCATCTTGTGTGGATCGCTTGGGCCGAACGCGGTGTACCTTCCCAACGATGAATCAGCAGCCGACCTCGGCTGTGATGGGTGCTCCATCCGAGTCGATCATCCCGGTGTACTGCATGTCTCGGTTGCAGTCGTGCTGTTGAAGCTGGATGACGACGGACGGATCATCCGAGACGACAGGCGATTCCAGGGCAACCCGATTTCGCCGGATCGAATAGTGACAATGGATGCGCGAGTGGTGGAGACCATTCCGACGACAGAAGTGTGGGAGGTGGAGGCGGAATCGGTCGACGGCGCGCCACTGTCACTGGACTCGTTGCTATTAACGGAGTACCAATATGCGCTGATGGTTCGACTGGTGCTTGGTGCGGCAAAGTTGCACGGGTACCAATATCCTCCAGACGTTCATCGCGATCCACAGGAGCCTATCCAACTCCAGTGCAGCTATCCGCCTGAGACTGTGCTGTTCGAGGGCGCTGTGTCACACGAGTCGGTGCACCCGGATCCGAAATGGCTGTCTTGGAGTCGCATGGGGGTCAACGTTTCAGTGGGGTTGACCCACACATCGGCGATGTTGCGGACGAACGTCAGTGAAGTGCACCAGCTGGTGCCACGCACTGTCTTGCAGAATATGATGTGTCGCCCCAGGAATGCTCCCAGTGGGCTCGGTCAGTGGGGTGTTTCCCTGCGAATTCCAATCGTTCCGACATTGCGAGCTGCGTGGTCGGATATCGCTGTCAGCGTTCCATCCTCTGCTGGTGACGGCCCGTCACACTGGTCTTCCAGCTGGTTGTGGGATGATGCCTCTCGGGGGCGAGTAACATTGGCTCCTCTCGATGGACTCCGAGGGAACTGGTCCTTGCTCTCAGATTGGTCTGCGTCGTCACATCCTAGCACTCTCGCACTGCGGCAGTCGCCGGGGGTGGAGTCAGATGGCTCCGCCGGAGGGGGGCTTCCAAAGGCGATTCGATTTGCGCCACAAGTGTTTCCGAACCAGACTGTTGCGCTCGTGTGCTTCGCGTTGGATGGCGAGTCGGCAGGGGGCTACAGATCTCTGCCATGCTTCGGTCCTGGAACAACTGTCCGGCTATCTGCCGCCCATGCGGAAATGGAAGCGTTTCATCATGACTGGAGTGCGCTGTCGTTCCGAGTACCTTCGTATGAGGCAGTGTGCGGTCATCAACCGGGGTCATCCCGCCGGGACTGCGGCAATCCCACTCTGGTGGTGAAGAATCCACTGCTGTGGAAATATCATGTCGCCGAGGGTGGGCAAATCGAAATGGAGCCACTTGCCGTGGCCTCGTCGACTACCATCAGCTCTTATTCGGATGATGATTGTCTGAGGCGAGCGCATGATGCTGCTGTGGACCATCTTGATGCAGGAGGAAGCTGGTCTATTCTTCTAGGAGGATGTTCTCAGTTTCGCCACACTGCACCTCGCCCACCGATCATTCTTCGCACCGGAGGACGAGTGGAGAATGGAAATGCGACGTCTCCTCGCCGGCTGGTATCCCCGCGACCGCCGTCTGGCGTGGAAATGCCCAGTTTTGCGCCTCCCAGCAGGGCTCTCTCCACCCAGTCTGCCTCGCGAGCGCAAGAGCATGCCATGAACACAGTCTTCCAATCGAGCACGTCGGTTGACTGGGACTCTGCGATTCACCTGGCCGATTGGTGTCCTGGGTTTGATCCTCCCAGTTCTTCCTGCATGGACCTTTCCTCTGGCGCACGGTGTGCATTTGGGGAAGGCGCGTATTGTCAGCCTTGCCCTCGAGGAGCCGTGTGTCCAGGAGGGTTCCGTGCGTGGCCGTTGCGGGGCTTCTGGACCCACAGTGCGTCGTCTGCAGAGGTGCATCGTTGTCCTCCTCCTGCCAACGAGCGGTGTCTTGGCTGGAACCGGACGGCACAAGCGTCGACTTGCGGCGAGGGGTACGGTCCAGATACCCCCTCGTGCGAAGGCTGCGCGCCTGGGTTCTATCCCGGTGACAGCGGTTGTCTGGCTTGTCCCGAGGGAGACCGCAGTGGGCTTGCGGTTCGGCCGCTCTTGTACCTCGTAGCGGGGGTTCTGTGTATTGTTTTTTTTTATGATTGCGTCGGTGCTGATGGTCGTACGGAAGCAGGGGGGAACTCTGGGGCAAGGCGTTTACCGTGCGATGAAGTACCTCGTTTGGGTGATTCTCATGTTGCAGACACTGGCGCAAGCTGGTCGATCTGCAGCACCTGGTCTACCGGGACCCCTGGCCCGTCTGGACTTTGGTTTACGGGCGTTTACATTTGATACCAGTTTTGCAATCCATCCGCATTGCGTTTCTGGTGATTCATTCCACATCGAGACACTTCAGCTGGTGTCAGGTTTGGGACTCTTTGGGGGGGTGATAGTGTTGCTATGGTTCTGGCGAGACTGTGCGGCCTCGTACAAGCCGTCAGAGTCGCAGTTGCGCAAGGGGACCATCCCTCCGATTGCGGAGACCAGCATCGCGGAAGAGCCCGAGGAAGATGCATTGCTGGATTCAGAAGGAACAGGGACGAGTTTGAGGAACGGACCGTTGGAACTCGAGTTGCTGGGCGATCAGGACAATGCGACTGGTGCAAGTACCGCTGATTCACCTGTTCACAGGTGACGACGTCTTTCTCGCACCAGGTTGTCGGCCCATGAGATTCAAGTCCGTGACGCTGCTTACTCGCAAGTTCTCGGGAAAGCACCACTGATCCTGGAGTGGTCATTACGGATAGCGTTGATGTGCTTGGTGATTCTGTTTGCGCTCATTGCGATGCGAGCTCTCGAGCTGGTGCACTGTCGACGAATGACCCGTGGTGAGGTGGCCGCGTTCGAGGCGGATATGGTGGGGCAGAATGTATCGTCGGCTGGAAATGAAACGGAGTCGGCTTCGTCCTTCGGATCGAACGACCTTCGGCTGGATAGCAATCCGTTTGTGATTTGCTACTCGAATGATCACATGCAGGTTGCAATGCTAGCTTGGCTCAACATTGCATGCGTGTTGATATTGCTTCCATTGGGTCTCCTTATATCCACTTGTCGTCGGGTTCGCTATGTGTTGGAAAAGCGTCCTCCTGCGTCTGAGTCTGGCAAAGTGGATTGGCGAACCTGGCGGCCGCACACCCGCTGGCGGCGTGCGGTGGTATGCCTGACTCAATGCGCGTGGTGCCTCGACGATGTCGAGTTCGATGATGTGGAGGAAGACGACGACAGGTCGCGTGGATCTTGTTTGTCCATGAGAAAGTTGTTCAGAAGGGATCGGCGAAGGTCGCGAGCTGCTGGAGAGCCTCCTAACGCCCGAACCGCTCGCGTGCATCGGGCGGCAACGATGGCAGGGTCGTCCAGTGGCATTCATGCAGCAGACAGTTCCCGTCGACCGTCGCGTGTTGTCACGCCCAACCCTTTGCATCGAAGTGGAAGAGGGACTGAGGCTACGCAGGCGGGGGTGGTGGACGTCGGGTCGAGTGTGGCAGACTCCAGCCGCCGACGTTCCGAGACTGTCGTGTGGCGGCCGAGTGCACATTCGTCAAGCTGGGCGGTGGACACTGCAATTGCTGGCCGGATACCCAAGGGGTTTGCGCCCATTCTGTCGTCAGGCTACCGGCCCACGTTTTTCTTTCTTCGTCCTCTGGACATGGGGTTGTTGGCGTTCCTGGGTGGATTAGCCGTATTTCGCGGCAGCTTGCGTGGAACGGCAGGGGAGCAGGTGGTGGTGGCGGTTCTTTGCACCCTCCTTCTTGGTCAAAGTGTGTTTATTCTCCTTGCGGCGCCGTATTCCGGGTACATGGAGTGGAAGATGCCAGTGAAGGAAGGATCGCTTTGGGTAGGCGCATTGGCAGTCTTTGTGAACCACTTGCACAACATCCACCAAGAGAGGCCGGATACACGGTGGCTATCGAAGAGTGGACTGGAGCGGTTGTCGATCGCATTGGTGCTTGCGGCTTCGCTCTTGTTCGTCATTCTGTTCGTCGGGTTCTGGGTGGTGCTGTTTCGTGGCGCACGAGAGGAAGAAAAGACGATCACAGCTAAAAGGAGCAAAACTGGCGGTGTTCCTGATCGATATCGTATGCTGGGTGTGTCATGGGATGTGGTTGCGTCCTCGTGCTGGAGTCGCGTTTCTGCACTCTGTCGGTGTTGGAAATCGCGCTGTGACACTTCTACCGTAAGGACGTCGCGGAAGGAAGATGGGTCGTTGCAGGATGCATCACCGCTTGCTGCAGGAAGTGGAGTGGTGAACCCCCTTCTTGCTAGCTGTGCACTGCCGAGGAGTCGTGGGAGTGGGCGGGCCTTGCTGCGAGGCAATGGCGACCAGCCAGTGAAATCGTACCGCGGGAGTTTTGCGCGAGATAACCGGCGTGCGTTCGGACCCGCGCTCTCCCGGTCAGCGACTCATCAGGGCAGTTCGAACGGAAGAGAGCAACAGCATGGACAAGCCATTTGATATGGGGTTTGTGTGTATCAAGTGGAGATGTTTGCTTATTCTTCGCAGTTGTAACGCAATTGCTAAAGGCGCTGCAAGATGGGCCGAAAGGCGCGGATCTCGCTGCGCTCATCGGCGATGGACACACCCGGTACGGTGTTGAACACGCTGTGGGCCAGCTCCAAGAGGGGCACGAGGCGGGGTGAAGCATCATGCTCCGGCACGATGAACACCCCGCCTGGCCGCAGGATCGGGAGCACCTCGCGCAGAAACCCAGGCAAATGCCCCACAGGCAAGTCTTGCAGGCCCTGGTTCATGGTGACGAGATCGACGCAGGCGTCATCGTCGACGGTAATGGATGTGGACAAAGCGGGGCCGGCGCTGCCACGCTCTGCTGCCGCCGCCAGATCCTCCCCTTGCTTGTCGTGGACCACGTACACATTGCCGTCCACCCCGAGCGCCTGGCAGAACGACACCACCGTCTCCTCGCCGTCGCCGATCGATGCATAGTCGTGGACACGGCCTAATCGCGCCACGCGGGCCAGCACGCTGGCAATTTGCTGCAGCAAGTCACGCTTCTGTGCGCGCAGCTGCGAGGCGGACCGCCATGGCCGGGCGGCGGTGGCTAGCACGCCACTGGCCTGCTGTTGGAGGGCAGTCTGCAGGGCGAGGTACGTGTCCAAGTCGTCGCCACGGGTTGTGGACCAGACCGCCTTGCCAATGGCGCTTTGTAGCACGCTGCGGTTCTCCACGTTGAACACGGACACTAAGAAGCCCTCGCAAAACAGCCGCCGGAGCCAAGGGTCCTTGTGCAGCCGGTGGTACGAGCCGGTGCGACGAAGCGTGATGGTCTCCAGCGATGCGTCGACCGATGGTGCGACCACGAACCCCTCGGAGCTGATGTGGCGACGAGTCTCGGATGGGACCAACGGCTCGAACTCGCAGAAGGGCGCGCCGTACCGCGCCCTAGCGGTCGAACCAGAGGGCCGGAAGCAACTGTGGGGATAAGGAGTGATGCTTGCGGGGAAAAGTGCTCCACCCGAGGATGCACACGACGTAGCTGCTCGTCCGAGTAGTGGTGTCGGTATGGAAGGTAACATGGCTCAAGCGCCGCTTCCGCCAGAGCATCATGGGCCTCCTGGAGAGCGGATTCGCCTTCCTCCCCACGGCGGACGGAAATAGAGCACGCACGCAAAGCAGCCTTCTTCATTCTGCGCATAGGGAAGCGCCGCGCAAGTCTCCTGTTCGACGAACCGGATCGTAAGGTTGAGCAGCGTCGCGGCTCCCAGGTCCGACACGAAGACATCTCGCGCCAAGGAAAGCCAATCGTGGAACGCGTACCTGGCTCTTGCAGGACAAAACTGTCATCAATGTCGAGCGCAGGGGAGTACAGCCGGGCGAGGGGCTCAGCGCTCTCAAACATGAGCGAGTTCCGCTCATTTTCGTTGCTCCAGTCCGCCGCGCGGCCCGCGGTGCGCTCGAGAGCAAACCGGACGCGGAGGAGGGCGGGCATCACCCACCTGGGAGGCCGTGGTCATGTTGCGCTGGCGCAGCACATAGACCGAGGCATGCGACGCGCGGCGGAAGACGAAAAAGTTGACGTCGCGCATTTTGTGGCGTCGAGGCGCGCGAGCTTGATCTCCACGTCCTCGCTCGCGTGGACGCCGTCAAACAGGTCGGGAAATTCGTCCACCGAGCAATGGGTCATGTCGATGTGCAGATACGTGTTGGGCACCGTCGTCAGCGTATCCACCAAGTACGAGTGAGAACAGCTCAGATACTTCGCCCTCCGCCGCTGGCGCGCTCGTTGCGGGTGGCCACGCGCTCGTTGCGGGTGGCCGCATCGCCGCATCCGGCTCTGCTCCTGAAGTCACACGATACGTGCGTGTGCACAATTTCCTTTATTTGACGCCCCTCTTTCGATCACCCGCAGCACAACATAATGGCGCGGAGTGATCCCCCATGCGGCACATGTGCGTGGTCACGGTTGTCCACGTTGCTGCACAGATTTGACGGGCATGATTTGCAAGAAATGTTGAGGGATGTCACAGTCGGTACCGCTTGGCGGGGCCCATCGCTGTGGCGGAGCGGCTGCAACTGCGGGCAGCCCCTGATCAAACAACGGCGATTGCACGGATCGACGGTCGACGTGCACAGGTGGTGGTCACACTTGTGCGCGATTCACCGGCAGAGCAAGGACATGATTCTGTGGAGGGTTGTTCGGGGGATCGGGAGCAACGGCTCCCGATGACATACGAGTGAGTCCGCCGACCGCGGCCATGCCAGCTGGCTGGAGAACCTGGTTACCAACGGGCTGCTCTGCAGTCAGATGGGAAGAATCAGCGCTGACTTCAGCATGACCTGAATGGTGATGCCAGTGCAGAGCAACGCGCCGCGGCGGAGTGAGGCAGGGCTTCGCCACGGTCGTTCTCCCATTCAGGAATCACGTCGTTCCTTTGTGTGTTTTTCTGTGTTATCGATTACGTTACAGTGTCATCACCAGCCGCACCAGATCGTCCAGGTGTCAGGGTGTAATCTCTCAACGTCGCCGCGGCCACCACTGCAGGCGCAGGATAGCCCTCTGGCTATATTGCAGAGAGACATCATGACGGACAACTGGAAGTATGAAAAGTCGATCGAAGCAGCGTGGGGTGCTCCGCAAGCGAGTGGCAAAAGAGGATACAGAGCATTCACGACAATGTCCCGCCGCGCTTGTGCCAGAAGATTACATACGTCAGTAGGATGCTCAATTCTTTGGTCGTGTTGATTCTTCGTTGATGGCGGTCAGTTGCCAGCGTGGTGCACGCATGGGCATGAGAGGGACGGGCAGTGCAGTCGCTCACAAAGGACGAAGAGCACGATCTCGCGACGGCAAAGTTACCAACAAGTTATTGCATGGATGAGTTGCCAGGGAATGCCTCATACATGCCACAGCGCTCCCTTCCAGCTGCCCACGATGCACCTCAAGTGTTGCGGAGCCCGCACCCGCTCACTGTCATTGGAGAATTGTGTCGCATCATACGGGAGTTCTCGAGAGAGGAGAGCGGAGATACTGGAGCCAGTAAGGTCTGAGTTCCTGTTGACGGTGCAGGCAGCAGCACTTGAGGGTGCTCTCCGAGGCTCACCGCCGGCACCGCTGGAACTTGAATCGAAGTCCAGCCCCGAATGACTGGCAAGTTCACATGACCTTGGAACGACGCGGGACAGGAGAAGCCTGCTGAGCTGCGTGCGGTGCAGGGATCAACTGGGGCAGGATAGATCACTTGGGAGCTGAAGTGAATCGAAGGAGACAATGGCTGCTGCTGGCGATGTGACCGAAGGTGTGTGGCTGGAGAGTGAGGGGTTTGCGAATTCACTGCCTCTGTTGTTTAGAATATCGTTCTTTCATGCATTCCGGATGAATTGTGCGGTAGAGAGTGTGGCGTTGGGCCGCCCAGAGAGGGTGGTTTCTCACTGTTCGGCCACGGGCCGAAGTCTTCCTCCCCTGCTTCGGTGTCCCGTTTCCTGGGGCAGTTTCCTGGTTGCACGGGCAAATTCTTGTATTAAGAGTTTCCTTCCTAGGGAATGGTTGATCGCCAGCGATCTGTCGTTGTCAGGAGCGTTGGAGACACCGGCTTCCCCAACGCTCGCTTCCTCGGCTGATCTGAGCGAGACCTTGCGCTTCTCTGTTTGCGATCGACGCGTCAGTGGAACTGTTCTTGTTGAAGCGTGCTTTGATGTCGTATTCCCCATGCGGGCTTCGTGAGAGAGCTTGGCTTCTCTCAGACGGTCCTCAAGGTCCTGCACCTCCTGTGCGGGTGATCGGAGCACGAATCACCTTATCTGCTGACGCTGTGGCAGAAACACAGACGATCCCCAGCAGAGGATGGTTTGTTGCCCTGCCCTGCATGTCCGCTCTTCGAGAGACTGCTTCTAGAATCGTCACTCGAACCGTGCGATGTTGTGATGTTGATTCCTTGCATATTGGGCGAGCGGGTCTCGCGTCTCGTGAATTGTCGCAGAGCAAGAACGGTGCGTCGTACATGCATCGGCTTGTCTGCACAACTACTTATGTACTGCCACCCAATGCATGACTCCGCCATGGTGATATGTTGGGACTTATTTTCTGGAGGGCCAGGGTAATGACAGAGGTTCGGAGACCTTGGAGCGTTTGCGGAAATCGAAGGAGACCTCTGCTGAGCGCGCTGCCACCGCTGATGTGGGGTTTGGGCAGATACTGAGGAAAATACGTTCTTGTTATCTTCTTCCGACGGAGACATACACATCGCTTGCTACTGGCTGGGAGTCATCGAAAGCGTCCTCGGAAGGTTCTGAAATCGGGACATCACTGGTCGATGCAGTTCGTAAGAAGAGGGATTCTACTGAACTCACAGATCCCCGCCGCATCCTCTTGGGATATCTTCTGGAGATCGCGAAGATTGCATTTCCACCAGAGGTGCAACCGTGCGTATCGCTTCCTCGCGCCTCCTTTCGCTCCTGTTGGCCGTAGCGGGGAGATGCTTGATTGTTGCAACAAAATGCATTGGTTGCGAGAGAGCTCGTTGGATTGCCGCGGCGGGCGGAGCACCAGAATCAATGCGGCCTTTGTCTGGCTGGTGCCTTGACCTTGAGGTTGGCTTGGATTTCGGTTGAAGGCTTTGGCACATTTTGTCACACGGCATCGTTCTAGACGATGTTGCGCTGTGTGATTCGGTATCACGCTTCTCGTTGTTCGTGGTGGGTTGTTGGTAGGCAAGGCGCGGTCGCTGGCGGAGGGGGAGTGGTATCAAGCGCTGGGTGCGTTGTCTCTGCTTAGTCTTGTACCGCTGCGTTTCTGCAACGAAGGGGATCCAACACTGCCGTAACATCTCTGTGTGTACTGGTCAGGGCATCAAACGCCGCATCTGGGTCGGGAACACCTGCCGGTAGCGGTGGCGGTAAAGAACGGTGCGTGGACCGCAGGGGAAGGGTTGGCAATGGTTGCGTCTGAAAAGGATGTGCCATTCGATTGTACAAGCTCGGATGCTGCGAGCCCCTTCGGCTCACAACATTGCACCATTTTTCGAATGTCGGCTTTCGCTGATGCGTCTTGTCGTTTTCCACCAGTGCCATGTGTCGTCACGTGTTGCTGTGTGGTCGAGAGAGGGAAATATGGTCCTATGAGTTGTGTCTAGGGAACTTCTTGCAGGATTCCGGAAGAACTCGAGTCTTTCCTTGCTCAAGATCATACGGACGCCCTGGCTGCACTCGACCTGAAGGGGTGGACGGTGGACCCCCGCATGGGCGAGGATGATATCTTCCGTGAAGCAGTGGAGAACCTGGCGACGATCATCGATGCAGCAGAACTTCCCGAAAACGAGCGCTTGAAATTGACGTTGCAGGCCATGCACTTGAATGGGCGACCGTACATTGAGCGAAAGTCTCATGACGAAGTACTCAAGACTGCGTTGGACCACGCGTACACCTTGTTTCGAAACGGGGTGAAGGATGGAACTCAATTTACGATCGTTGTCGGAGGTCCGAAAGGCGTGGGGAAGTCACTGCTGCTCCGAAGCGCCGCCGTCGCGACACAAGTGGGAAGTGCCCTTGGGTTCGCAGGCAGTGGCACACGTGGACGGACTCGCGTCATTGCGGCGTATTACCGCCGCCCGCCTGTTTATAGTCGACCTAGCGGAGGAAAAGTATGGTTACCAAATGACTTGGTGCGATTCGCTCTGATGAAACCCGGTCACTTGGACCCGGAGCACCCTGTGGCGCAGTGTGAAGGAGGGGATCAGTGGACCGACGGAATCGGTGGCCGTTCTCAAGAATTGTATCAATGGATGCGTGATAATCACCTCGCAGTCATGCTGTTCATTGACGAGTACGATTTGTTGTACCAGCAACATCATGAACAGGTCAGATGTTTCGGGAACAGCTCGTTAACCTCAACGAAGATGTTGCGCCGATCATCTTTTGGCTCAGCGGAAGTGGGGCAAAGACTCGTCTGCTTGTACATGGGGAAGCTGGTGAGACAAACCCCAACTTGCCCGGCCTGACTCGTGCAACATCCAACAGCCTAAATTCAGAGAAGTTTCGGCCGATGTACTTGCGCAACATCCTCTCTGTGGACGAATGCAAGCGGATGATTCTCTATGCGCGCCCCAAGTCGCACCAACCGAAGGACTGGGGTCTATTTCTTGAAGCCGTTGAGTTATCTCTCCGTTTGCGCATTGGTCCGTTTCCGAACGAATGGAGCGAAGGCCGCGTGCAAGCAGTTGTCCAGTTGCTGTATTGGAATTCATGCGGGATTGCTCGCCATTTCGAGCGCGTCCAGCGATTCGACGAGGGCGGCAGGTTTGTCGACAGAGTCATGGGGGTGCTGAAGTCTCGTGAGCCTGAGAAATGGCAGGAACAGCTCGCGCTGCATGCGTTGGCTCGCTTGGCTGAGCGACACGTCGATGGGGAGATGTTGCGCGCAGAGAATGTATTTGATTTTGAGAACAGCATGTTTCTGCGCGATGTCGCCACAGTGGAGGAGGAGATGAATGAATTAGCCAAGAATCGCCAGGTTACAGTGTCTGACATGACTGCGATGCGGAAGTCTGCAGGTCGTGTGAAGCTGACTTCGGAGATGATGTTGGCATGGTCCGATTCCTCGTTCATGCACTATGAGGACTTACAACTGGGGTTTTCCCACCCTCGAATTGTTCGCGCAGTGCTGGATCACGGCCAACGAGAGCACCAGTATCTTCCTGCTGTGGAGGAACTGAGCCTGCAGTACCCGTACGGACCGGTCGGACAAGGGTCTGTCGAGGGGATCTATTTGGAGACGTTTGCTGCCGGCAACACGGCTCCTTCGCCACTCCCGAGAGCGTTGCGAGATGGTGCTGCAGCTCGAGAACTTTGGGCCAATGCAGTGTGTCATCCTCACTTGGATCGCTCTCGATCGATACCACGTCTTGAGGCATTCGGTCGTGTTTATTATCCCAAACAACCTGATGAGCGAGTGACTGTGGAAACCCTTGGAAAGATCTGGGATGAGCGTGGATCCGAATGGGTCCTCAACCATGTGTGGCAACTGGAGGAAAACGCGGCTGGCATCGATGCGGTCTTGCTGCTAGAGCATGACGAGTATCGCGCAATATTGTTCCTCCAATTGAAGGCCAAGGCACTGCGTGGCACCGATGGGAAGCGTCTCGTAGGTGACCCCACGCTGCGTACCGCAGCTGTTGTCACAAAGATGCACCAGCATGGCGCTGCACTCTTTGAGCCGCTATGTCGTATGGCAGATTGGGATTCGGCTGCCGTTATCCCGTGGTTTGTCGTTGTTACCACAAAGCGAGTAGCGGACCCCGGGCAGGTGTCCACACAGTTGTGTGGTGCCAAGTTCAAGGGGGGCAGGCCAGTTGCCAATGCAGCGAGAAGTTACTTGTCCCCGGTCGTTGGTGACATGGGCGCACCAGTCCGCGGTATCGGCTGTGTGCTCGCTCGCAAGATGTTGTACGCTGCCTGGCCGAGGCGAATCAGACGATGGGCGGAGCACTGCCGATACTCACCATGGTACTGTGAAGAACAAACACCAGCGGCGACGGGGCGGAAGCGACACCGGCAAAAGGCCGAGGACCAAAGCTCTGACGACAGGGGGGATGCTGCCCCCGCATCAAAGGCTGCACGGTTGCGAGAAGGGCGCAGAGGAAAGGGTGGGCTGCGAGGAAGAAGGAATCGGCAGCGGCGTGGTTGAAGAGCTGCCTGCATGGGGACGACTGTGACGTGAGACATGCGTTGTCGCTACCGCAGCAGTGAAGTGGTGTTCCTCTACCTCCACCTGAATTACCACTGGGAAGGGCGGCTGCAGTCGTTTCTCCTTCTCGCGAATGGCATGCTCACAGGGCTACACCTGGCAAAGCACCATGAAGTTACGTGGATTGTGTGATGTTAAAGGACTTTACGTGAATTCATCTGGGCTCCGCTCGCAACTCACACTCATTGATCGAGTCGCAGCGAGAATGGACGACAGGTCGACGCAAGCGACGGCGCTCATCGGTGACAGGCCGTCGAGCAGGTACGGAAAGCCCAGAGAAGTCGACGTCTTCCCCGAAGGAGCCGAGCCCGAAACGGCATCAGAGTGGGTCAAGAATTCGGCAACACGACAGAGATGGCACAGAAGAATCGTGTTCCCCACTTGCGGCACCCTTGGAATATCTGCTTGCGTCGCTGCAGTCAGCGACGTTGAGCGAACCGATTGGAGCAGCACTGGAAGAGATCACGTATGTGCTGCAACCGCTGGCACGGGCGAGGGAGTCTGATCGGCGAAGGAAGTTGCGAGAATGGGACTGCACCTTGATGCTTCTGTCTCTGCTCCAGCGCATCGCCGGTCGAGTGCGACGCTCCAATCTCTCGACTCCACTGCAACTTGCTGGTACCGAGGTGGCCACCTTGCGACTGCTGTCGAAGCAGCTGCCTGTCATTGTCGGAGTAATTCCCAATGAGCAGCTTCGGCCCCTGCGACTGATTGCGCGAGCGATTATTCGGCAGGAGGGTGCGGCTGCGCATCGACTAGGAGATGCGGGGGATGAAGACGACAGCAGCAGTGGTCTGGAAGAAGATGTTGGGAATGGAGAGATTCAATTCCGGTACGTGCCAGTGCCCAAGACCGAGCGCGATGTGATTCGCCGTGCCTACGCAGCATCGTTGGAGGTTTCGAATCGGCAATGGGGTGGGCTGAGGCTGCTAGGGCGCGGTGGTACTCGGGAGGAGAAAGATGCGTTCTGGGATGCAACCAATGACGGCGTCACTCCATCGCGACCGGGAACATCAACACCGGCCCCATTCTCCAGCAAGAGACAGGCACAGCCCAGCAGGCCGTACTGACATGTCACGAATAGGGCTGTGTCACTGGCAAGCATTGCTTTGTCAATTTCCGCGCCATGTTGGAGTAGCATGCGTGCGTCACGGTAGTCGAGCTGGCTGTTCTGGCAAGCGATCAAGAGCGGCAACCAGCACTCATCCACCGGTAAGTTGACATCAGCTCCCTTGACTAATAGCGCTTCGACACGCTCCAAGTCCCCCACCGCACATGCGACGAACAGCGGCGAGGCGCAGTGTGATGATGGGAACACCTCGGATGCCCCGCGCTCAAGGAGAAGACGTGCACAGTCGACGTTTCTGTTGTTGCAAGCGGCTTGCAGGGCAGGTTTTCCATACAAGTCCAGCTTATCTGCATCTGCATCAAGTTCCAGACAGATCCGGCAAAGAGAGTCACTCGGAGTACTTGCCAGCCGCGGCGGCAGCTGTCAGGACCGTCTCAACGTGGATTCGTTCGCCTAAACGACGGATGCAGTCACCAGTCTCGTTCAACACATCCACTCCATGCGTTTCGACGGCCTGCACGATCCGGCCTCGTCGTCGTTCGCGTTCCCAGCCACGATGGAATCCACCAGCTCTTCTGCGCAGTGGATGCGTTCCGACCCCCCGGATAGAGGTAAAACCGTATATAATGTGCTATGGTGTTTGATGTCGCGCTCCGACAACAGCTGGTCGTCTTCCAGGAGGGTTCCCGCGACGATGAGGAGCTGCTCCTGCGAAGGAATGCCTTCCTGTGCGCGTAGCATCTGCTCCAGGTACTGTGATTGAAAACAAAATCATCTGGTAAAGTCGTGTCGGACAACCGTGGACATCAATCGATCAATTGATGCACATGTGTGAGGGAGCGCCGGCGTAGCGCAGGGTGTGGCAGAAAAACAAGCGGCAACGGGGATGGAAACGATAGATTGTATGCTGCTACGGGTCGCAAAACACACCTCGGTCGTGTCGGATGGCTTGACATCGAGCGGTACGGTTCGTCCTGTTGGTATCTGCATTGTGAGAGTCGTGGTGGCTCATAGAAACAATCGCCGTCGGGAATAACCATTGTTTGGCGCACCGTGACGAATACTTGTATTGGCATCTGGTTTTCCGGAATTCGGCCTCACATGTGCATCAATTGATGGTGCGCTTGACGACTAACGCTGTGTATGACAAGCTCTGGAACGTATTACTCGATTATGTCTATCACTTCTATCCAAGTGAAATGTCGTGGTTCCTTCCCGATGAGCCACACTGGACTCACAGGGACCAGTTGACCTGCAACCGGGGACTCTTGGGGGTAGAGAATCTATTGGTGACGTGATTTTTCGTGCGTCTGGGAAGTCGTTCTCGATTGTGTGGGTCAGTCGCGAGAGAATGCGCCATGGACCGTGACGCCATCCACCAGCATCCCAAGCGCTGTAGCGCGGACCCACTCACAGGAGAATAATGCTACTTCCCATCGTGAGACTTACGAGGTATCTCCATCCGACAGAGCAACGCAGAGAAGACGGAGGCAGTGCGCTGCAGCACTTCAAATGTTGAGGTTCCATGTCCCACGCACATGAGACACAGGTTCTCTCAACCCGATGGATGAAGCACCGTTGCCTCGCGCCTCTCGCACTGTGTGGGACACGCAACAGCCTGTTGCCGTGTGGCGCAGGGATGAACTGGGGCTGGATGGATCACTTGAGAGCTGAAGTGAAACAAACCGACAATGCCCCCGAAAGGCCGTTCGAAAGGTGCGTTTCCTGGGAGCGGGTGGATGGGCGAATTCACTCGCTCTGTTGTTTAGAATTTAACTCAGCGTTGCCGATGAGTTATGTGGTAGAAAGTGAGGCCCTGCGCTGCCAAGAGTGGTTTCTTCCAGTTCTGCCACGGAAGCACCAACAAGGCCCCTCCCCAGCGTCGGTGCCTCTTTCTTTCAGACAAATTCTTGGTTGCATGG
>LFFM01000818.1_pt1 | contig 22069 bp, 6 predicted proteins | sample 643131 | NCBI WGS metagenome assembly LFFM01 (sample SAMN03777445, study PRJNA286221) | soda lake metagenome | biome: soda lake; feature: Kulunda steppe; material: water; isolation source: sample Tc-Br brine of Tanatar trona crystallizer | place: Russia: Kulunda steppe | collected 2011-07
CGACCGCGAGTTCAGCGCCGGGCGTGACCGTGAAGTCACCGGACGGGTCGACATCGACGACTTCCCACTCGTCGCCGGTCTCCTCTTCATCCTCGGGTGTCACGTACTCCACCGAGTTCCCGAGGAGTGCGTCGGCCTCGGACGTGTAGTCGCCGGAGCCGGCGAACAACGTGTATCCGAGGCTCGAAGCGTACACCGTCGCGCTGTCGTCGTCGACGGCGAACGCGTCACCAGCGACGGCACCGCTTCCGTCGGCGACTTGTGCGAGAACGTCCGCGTCGGTGTCCTCGAACCAGGTGTGGTCGCCGAACCCACCCGTGTGGAGATCGACGACGTCACCGGGACCGCCGATGCCGTCGAAGATCGGATGGTCGGCGTCGATCTCGTAGCTGATCGGGGACGGGACGAAGTCGTTCTGGAACGTGTCGGCCGGATCGCCTGTCACGTCGGAGTGAACCGGAATCCCGTTGCTGTCGGAGCCCCACTGGTCGAGGTAGACGACACCGACATCAGCGTCCTCGGTCGCCTCGATGAGGTCCGCCGGATCACCCTCGTCGAGGCTCTGGACGACGACGACGTCGTAGCCGTCTGTCGCTTCTTCGGAGCCGACCACCGAAACGTCGTACATCCCGAGCAGTTCGTCTTCGAGCGTGTCGGCGACGTCGTCACCGAAGGCGTCGGCGTCGTCGACAACGGCAACCGGGACGAACTCTTCGAACACTTGCGTCGGGCCGGTGGTCACGTCGAGGGAGTCACCGAGGCCCTCGAAGGTGTGATCGAGATACAGTTCGCCATCGGTGTCGGCTTCAGTGGTGACGGTGAGGGTGGCCTCGTCGGTGAGGCTACCGACGTCGACGGGTTCACCCTCCTCGATCTCCTCGCCGTTGAGTTCGAACGTGAGGTCGCCAGCGTAGTCGCCGTCGCTGTCGACCGTGTACGTTTCGAGGTTGGCGACATCGACGACGACTTCGAAGGCGTCACCACCTTCGATTCCGTCGGGCTGCCCTTCGAGCAGTTCGACGCCGAGGGCGTCATCGAGCTCGAAGTCCTGCTCGACGAACGTCTCGTCGTCGGGGACCTCGACGGTCTCGCTGTCCTCCTCGTAGCCGAAACCGGTCGCCGTCACCGTGTACTCGCCCGGCTCGACAAGTAGCGTGTACTCGCCGTTCTCATCGGTTTCGACCGATGTGCCGGTGTCAGACGTCACGGTTGCACCCTCGATAGGTGTGCCCGCGGTGTCGGTCACGGTCCCTTCGGCGCCGCTGTCGAGTGCGACCAGTTCGGTGGCCGCGTGGGCGTCGATGATACCGAGCCCGTAGCGAGTGTCGTACTCGTCGTCCGGTTCGTCCCAATCGTCAGGCTTCCACGCAGTCTCCTCTAGTGCGTCGTACATCATTTCGCGGTCCGCGTCGCCGCCGGAAGCGGAGACCATCAGCGCGAAGGCACCCGCCTTATGCGGGGCGGACATCGAGGTCCCGGAGTAGGTGTCATCGTAGCCGCCGCCGGGAACCGAGCTCAGCACGTCCACGCCGGGCGCGGCCGCGTTGGGCACGACGTACTCGTCGGGCCAGTAGTCGGGGGCCTCAGGATATGCCGAGTCGGTTGTGATCTCCTCGCCGGAGGAGAACGATGCGACATCACCGGCGGCGTTGACCGCGCCGCTCGCGAAGTTCGGGTACACGTTACCGGGCGATCCGGAGACGCCGTCACCGGAGTTGCCGGCGGACGCGACGAGCACGACGCCCGCGTTACGGGCGTTCTCGGACGGTTCAAGCATATCGGATTCGTAGCCGTCCGCGCCGAGGCTCATCGTGACGATGTCGGCGTGGGTGTCGTCGACGGCCCACTCCATGCTGCCGGCGACCTGTGCGAAGGTCCCGCCACCAGCGGGGATAGCCTGTCCGTGGAGCAGATCGATACCGGGCGCGACACCGAAGGACTCATCGACGCCCTCGGGGTTCTCAGCGCCGGCAACCGTGCCGGAGACGTGAGTCCCGTGACCGCTCGCGTCTTCGGGCTCCTGGTCGGGGAGTTGGTTACCGTCCTCGTCGAAGGCCATGTAGCCACCCGGATACGTCGGATCGTCGGGATCTTCGGTGTACAGGTCGAGATCAGGATGATCGGCGTCGATCCCCGAGTCGAGCACGGCGACCGCTGCGCCCTCACCCTGGGTTCCGAAGCCGTCCCAAACCTCGGTCGCATTGATCATGTCGAGCCCGTAGGTGGTCTCGTAGTCGCCGCTCGTCACGGATGACGCCTCAACCCCGTCGGTGTCGTCGGCCCCGACATCGGGGCCGCCGGTTCGCGTCACTTCGAAGTTAGCGTGGAGGCGCTCGGTCCCCTCGATGGCCGCGATCTCCTCGAGTGAAACCGCACTCGGGTCGACTTCGAGCAGGACCATGTTCGCGATCCAGAAGCCGGACTTGTGCTCGACGCCCTCGGTGGACGCGGCGAAGCGGTTCACTTTCTGCTGGGAATCCGTCGCGTGGCGCTTGAGCGCATCGACCGTCGCTTCCTGTCCCTCGACACCGCTCGTGTCGGCGGGATCGAGGCGGACAACGACATCGACGCTACCGGATCGGGTTACGTGGAAGTCCTCCCGGAGCGCCTCGTCAATGTCCACGTCGTCGGTGCGCTGTTGGGGGACCGCGCCGTCAGCGTTCTCAACTGTACCATCGGAGTCGAACGAGAAGGCTTCAATATCGTCGTCGAACTCCGTCGTGACGTCGTCCGCGCCCGAGGCCACCGCGGCCCCGGCAACGGGCGCCATCATGGAAACGACCATGATGGCCGCAAAGAGCGCGGCAAACGTCTTCGTGTGTGCGTTTCGTATCATGTATGTTGTAGATCGCGAATGTGGTAGATCGCGAGTGGTACCCACTGTCAGGAGGGTACCGAGACAACCGACCGCTACACGCGTAGTAATTCGCTGAATGCGTGAGGGTAGGTACCCCGTTCCGGATCCGTAATCGCGGGTTGTCCAGTCGTGGATCGCGGAGTTGCCAACAGACGGTCGTGGTCCGGCTGGCCGCATGGAGCGACCCGTTAACCGTGGTGAACGTCCCACACATACGGCGAATGTGGCCCCCCATACGACGAATACCACGGCGCCATCCGGCGATGCGCCGCCGAGCACCGATCCCCGGACCGACACCGATGGGCCGCGAACTCGTCGGGCGTGAAACGACTGAAGGCATAATACCGCCGATAGAGCGACTAATAACCGGTGTGTTCCGGTGTTGTGGTTATAGTTACCGTGTGAAATCCCCTCAAACCTATCGATTACTCGGTTTCCTTACAGAAGTAAAAACAGTTTTACCGATTGAAACGACTGGTATTGGCATGCGAATCGGAGAATTGAAACGACTTGGTTGGAACCCTCTTGGAGTTGACGGCGATAAACAGCCAGAATCCGGCAGTTCGGACGATCGGAATGACGGTAACCCGAAACGAACGGATCCGGCGGCCGATTCGGAATTGGAAGCGGATCTCGATCCGAACGACCTCCTCGAGATCCTCAGTAACCGCCGGCGTCGGTTCCTCTGGCGACTTCTCCGCCGGAACTCCGGCGAGCTGGAGCTCAATGAAGCGTCCAGACGGATCGCCGCATGGGAGAACGGTATCGACCCCGAAGACGTCGATTACGACCAGCGCAAGAGCGTCTATAACTCTCTCCGCCAGTTCCACTGTAAAAAGATGGACGAAGCGGGCCTCATCGAGTTCGACAAACGCGAGTCGGTCGTCAGTCTCGGCCCCGAGCGTCCGGAGGAGCTGAAGATCACCGTCGAGCCGGACGCCGAACACGCCCTTGAACGGATCCTCGGCGCGCTCGGAGTCGCCTCAGCCATCGTGCTTGGCGCGTGGGGGCTCGGACTCCCCGTGTTCGGATCGCTCCCGCTGACCGCCGTCCTCCTCTCTCTTGGCATGGGCGCGGCCGCGGCCGTATTCGTCTACTCGCTGGTGATGCGGACGGAGTTCCAGCTGTCGCTCGCCGACGCGCTTAGCCGCGTCGACTCCTGAGAAACGAACGCCACAGAGAACCTGCTGTTTTCGACGAGCCGAGAGTTCGCGTACGGCAACATCGAAGTCACCGGTCGACCCACTCGTGTGCCGCTGCTGTGTGCGAAGCGTAAAAAAGAAGCCGCGTGAGCGGTGGTTCACACGTCGCAACGCGGTGTGAACCCGCACGGGGTAGCGTGCGGGTCGCCTCTGTTCCGTTCTTATACGGCGACGGCCGCGCCGTGAGCGTCGATCGATGTTGCGTCCTGCTGTTCGTCGAGCAGGTCGTCGGCGTCCGTGTCGCCTTCGACGATCATGTCGAGGACGGCGATCACGTCGCCAGTGTGGATCTCACCGTCCTGAGTCACGTCAGCCAGCGCGGGGTAGAAGTCGTCTTCCGGCTCCTCACCCGCGATGTACTGTTGGATCAGGATCGCGTCGAACGCGTTGATCTCGCCGTCGAGGTTCACGTCGCCGAGCTGACCTGCCATCAGTTCGGCGTCCTCGAAGTCGACATCGACCTCGCCGTCGGAGGCGAACACCGCGCTCTCTGCGTCGTCGAACATGAGCTGTGCGGTGTCACCCTCCTCGCCGAGGAACGTCACCTCAACGTGGAGCATGTCGGGGGCGTCGACGCCGCTGGCCTGGGCCTGGGCGGCGGCGAACGTCCCGTTCTCGTTGTCGATGTTCGTCGAGAGCGGGCCGTCGAGATCGGCCGCTTCGATGTCCTCGATGTAGACGTAGTCGGGGTCGAAGTCGACGAAGACCTCGTACCCGGCCACGTCGTCAGCCGAGGTGTTCATCGTCACCGTGTCCGTCTCACCTGGCGCGAACACGTGCTCGCCGTCACCGAAGCCGACCGAGTCATCCGCGGGCGGCTCCTCTTCGGCAACGGTGAGCGTCCAGACGTCGCTCATATCGTCTTCGAGAGTGACGTACCAGTCGTACTCACCCTCTTCTTCGGGCGCGGTGATCTCGAAGGTAACCGTGCCCTGCTCGCCGGGTTCGAGTTCGATCTCTTCGCTGGCGATGGTGTCGCCGTCGAAGACGAACTCGGCGGTGGCGGTACCACTCTCGTCGCCGGTGTTCTCCACCGTCGCGTCGATCTCGAGCTCTGCTTCAGGTTCGACCTCGAAGTCACCCGACGGATCGACCTCGACGATCTCCCAGTCGTCTTCAGGAGCATCATCGGCGAAGTGCGCGATGGAGTTGCCGAGCACTTCGACGGCCTCGTCGGTGTGCTGGTCGAGTAAGACCCAGCCGACGCCGACGGCGGTCAGGAGGACGTCCTGCCGGTCGTCGTCGACGGCGACGCCGTGGTCACCGTCGGCCTGGTCGGCGATGCCCTCGGCGTCGGTGCCGGCGAAGGAGGCACCGTCCTCGAAGGAGTCCGTGTGGACCGTTACGTCGTCGCCGGGCTCGGCGACGCCGTCGAAGATCGGGTGCTCCTCAGTCACCGACCACGTCGCGAGGTCGGTGGCGTCCGTGACCGTGTCGGGGTCGTCGATCGTGTCGGAGCGATCCGCCAACGTCGTCGGACCGAGGTTCTGTTCGGTGTAGACCGTGCCGACGTCGTCGGTCGCGTCGAACCAGTCCTCGGCGTTTCCGTCGTCGAGCGCGTGGACGAAGAACCCGTCGTAGGTGTCGAGCTCGTCGAGCGCCTCGCTGGAGGTCACGTGGTCGACCTCGTAGACGCCGGAGAGCTCGTCGTTGAGGAGGTCGGCGAAGTCCTCACCGATGTCAGCGTCATCGTCCTCAACGACGCCGATGAAGCGGATCTCCTCGAACACCTCGGTCGGACCGGTGGTCACCTCGATGGAGTCACCGAGCCCTTCGAAGGTGTGGTGGAGTTCGACCTCCCCGCTGTCACCGTCCTCGGTTTCGACGACGACGTCGGCCTCGCCGGTGAAGCCACCGAGGTCGACGGGCTCGCCGAACTCGGCCTCTTCACCGGCGACGAACAGCGTCAGTTCGCCGTCGTACTCGCCGGTCTGCTCGACGGTCAGCGTCTCGAGGTTCGCGGCGTTCACGAGTACCTCGATGTCGTCACCGGAGTCGAGCTCCTCGGGCTGGTCCTCGAGGAGTTCGACATCGAGCGTGTCTTCGAGCTCGAAGTCCTGCTCCGTGAACTCACCCTCGTCGACGTCGACGGTCTCCGTCGCCGTCTCGAAGCCGAACGCGGACACGTCGACCGTGTACGTGCCGGGTTCGAGCGGCAGCTCGTAGTGACCGTCTTCGTCAGTGCTCGTGGTGAACGGCGACTCCTCGGGGTCGACCGTCGCGTCGGCGACGGGCTCACCCGCGGTGTCGGTCACCGTCCCCTCGATACCCTGTTCGAGGTCGGGAACCGGGAACAGGTCGTTGTGTCCGTTGGTTCCGAGCGTGGTCGCGGTGCCCTGGCTCATGCCGTCTTCGACGTAGGTCGGATCGCCGAAGAAGCCGGTTCCGCCACCGGGGTTCTCGACGGTCCAGATCTCGTCGCCGGATGCGGCATCGAGCGCGTACAGGTAGCCGTCGTCGGGGCCGAAGATACGGTCGACGCCAGCGCCGACGTAGACGATGCCGTCGGCGACAGTCGGACTGCCGGCGACACCCTCGTCAGCGCCGACTTCCCACTCGACGTCTCCGGTCTGTGCGTCCGCAGACCAGATAGTGCCGGCGTCAGCCTCGTCGGCGAAGATCACGTTCCCGTCGTGAACGGTCGGGGACGCGATGATCCGGTCGTTCGTCTCGATGGAGAACTCGATGTCACCGGTGTCGAGGTCGAAGGCGTGGAGCGCGCCCTCGTCACCCGCGTACACCATGCCCTCCGCCGGGCTCACCGTGGGCGACCAGATGTCACCGTCGGGTGCAGTGTTCTCCCAGATGATGTCGCCGGTTTCGGCGTCGTGGAGTCGGACCGCGCTCGCGCCGCGGTCCGCGGTGACAACGTTTCCGTCGACCCAGGTGGCTGCGCCGACGTAGTCGTCACCCTCGGTGTTCTCCCAGATGATGTCGCCGGTCTCGGCTTCGATAGCCCAGAAGTTGCCGGCGTTGTCGCCGACGTACAGCGTCTCGCCGACGACGTTTGTCGCCGCGCCGACGTTATCGTCGGTCTGGATCTCCCACTCGGCCTCGCCGGTTTCGATGTCGACGCCGAACAGCCGCGCGTCGTTCGTGCCGACCCAGACCATGCCGAGGTCTTCGCTTACGACGGGGTCGCTGAAGATCGAGTCGGGCTCGTCGAACACCCATTCGACCTCGCCGCTGGCCCCGTCGAGCTTTTCGAGGTTGCCGTTGAACGTCGCCGCGAACACGTGGCCGTCCGTGGCGACGGGCGCTGCACGCACGTCGTTACCCATGTCGTGGCTCCACTGCTCGTCACCGGTCGCGGCCTCGAACGCGTAGAGGCTGTTGTCGTCGGAGCCCGCGTAGACGATGCCGTCGAGGTCGATGACCTCGGTCGGGCCGGTAGTCACCTCGAGGGAGTCACCGAGCCCCTCGAAGGTGTGGTGGAGCTCGACTTCGCCCTCGACACCGTCCTCGGTCTCGACGACGACGTCAGCTTCACCGGTCAGGCCGCCGAGCTCGATCGGCTCACCGAACTCGTATTCGGTGCCCGCGACGAACAGCGTCAGTTCGCCGTCGTACTCGCCAGTCTGTTCGACGGTCAGCGTCTCGAGGTTCGCAACGTCGACGAGCACCTCGATGTCGTCACCGGTCTGGACGAGCGGTGACTGGTCTTCGAGCAGTTCGACGCCGAGCGCGTCGCCGAGCTCGAAGTCCTGCTCGACGAACGTCTCGTCGTCAGGGATCTCGACGGTTTCACTGGCCTCCTCGTAGCCGAAGCCGGTCGCCGTCACCGTGTACTCGCCCGGTTCGGCAAGCAGCTCGTAGTGGCCGTCCTCGTCGGTGGTGGTATCGAAGCCGGTTTCTTCGACCGTGACGGTAGCACCCTCGATGGGCTCGCCGTCACTGTCGGTCACCGTGCCCTCGATACCGCTGTCGAGTGCGACCTGCTGGACGGCCGTGTAGGCGTTCACGATGCCGTGACCGTACTCGGTGTTCGGATCCTCGTCGGGGGCGTGGTCCGGCTGTTCGGCCGTGTCCTCGACGACCTCTTCGAACATCTCGACGTCAGTGTCGCCCATGGCCGAAGCCATCAGCGCGAACGTCCCGGCCTTGTGCGGCTGGGACATCGACGTACCGGAGTAGGTGTCGTCGTAACCGCCACCGGGCACTGCACTCAGCACGTCGACACCCGCAGCAGCAGCGTTCGGCTGGACGTACTCGTCAGGCCAGTAGTCGGGCGCGTCAGGGTACGCGGAATCGGTGTCGATCACTTCGCCGCCGGAGAAGCCGGCGACCATCTCGTCCTCATCAACGGCACCGCTACCGAACGAAGAGTAGTAGTTACCGGGCGCACCGCTCGCACCCTGTCCGGTGTTGCCGATCGAGACCGAGAGGATCTTGCCGGCGTCACGGATGTTCTCCGCGGGCTCGATCATGTCGGGGAGATACCCGTCCGCACCGAGGCTCATCCCCACGACATCGACGTCTTCCTGTTCGGCACTCCATTCCATGCCGGCGTTGATCTGGGCGAAGGTGCCGCCACCGCCGTCGTCGAGCACCTTGCCGTGGTAGAGTTCGGCGTCGGGAGCGACACCGTAGGCGGGCACGTCACCGTCGGGGTCCTGTGGACCGACTGCGGTCCCGCTCACGTGAGTCCCGTGACCGTTGCCGTCGTTCGGCTCGGAGTCGACCGGGTTCCCGTCACCGTCCCACTCCTGCCAGTTGTCCGGGTCCATATCGAAGTCCGGGTGGTCGTTGTCGACGCCGGTGTCGAGGATGGCCACGGCGGCACCCTCGCCGGTCACCCCGAGGTCGTCCCACACGTCGGGCGCGTTGATCATTTCGAGCCCGTAGGTGTACTCGTCTTGGGGTGTGGGGTCGGCGTCGACGTCGTCGCCGTCCGCGCCGTCATCGGCGGACGCACCGTCCTCGTCCATGGTGGTCATCTCGAAGTTGGCGTGGAGCCGTTCGACGCCGTCGACGGCGGCGACCCGCTCGAGGGAGACCTGGTCAGGGTCGACTTCGAGCAGGACGGCATTAGAGATGTAGAACCGGTTCAGCATCTCGACGCCGTCCATGGCCTCGGCGAACCGGATCGTGTCGACCTGCGTCTCGTCGGCGTGTGCCTGCAGGGCGTCGAGCGTGGCCTGGTGGCCTGTCACGCCGTCGAGGTCGGCCGCGCCGAGCCGGACGACGACTTCGACCGTGTCGTCGGCGGTCGAGAACTCGTCGACGAGTTCGCGGTCGATGTCGGCGTCACTCGACGCTTGCCGATCAACGTCGTCCAAGGAAACGTCCTGATCAGCGCTCTGTACCGTGTTGTCCGTACTGTCCATCTCGATGTCGAACGCGTCGACATCGTCGTCGAAGTCCGTCGTGACGTCCGCCGAACTGGAGGCGACGGCGGCTCCGGCCGTCGGGGCCAACATGGAAACGACCATGATGGCCGCGAACAGCGCGGCGAACGTCTTCGTGCGTGTGTTGCGTGTCATCGCTGGTTGCTGTGTCCGCTTCGTATCGGCGATCGGATGTTCGCAGAGCACCCCTCGTCGGGGCTGTCCGTGTGACATATCGGCACCCCCGTAGTTATTGAGTAAATGTGAGGCTATAACAGGTGTTTGAGAAACGAAAAGAAAAGAACGATCCGTCAGTGGTAAGTTCCTTTTTGACGAAATGTCCGGACAGAGCCGGGATCGATACGGGAGAAAACTGGTGAAGAAAAATAACATCGATCCTCGAACGGATCTGCTAAAACGACGATTTAGCCCATACAATAGGCTATTACTGTCCGAATGTTATAGAAGTAAAAAGAGTATGTTCTATTGACCTGAACCCGATTCAAAGTATAATATTTCTAGTGTGTGAGGCTGTACAGCAGTGATAGGAAGTGATCGTCATCGATCGATACCGGGTCGAGCAGGTCACCTGGCAAAGGACGAGCCGTCGATCCACCTCCGAGCGGGCCGTTCGGTTCGCTCGCGACAGGTGTCGGCGGGAAACCGGGCGGCAGGTGTGTACAGCACAGGACGTACGCTGTGAACACCGACACCCGAAAAGAGAACAGAAAGAACAGCGGAGGAGTGCTACTGTCGCCAGATCGCGACACCAGCCACCGCGATAGCGACGAGCGCGACCAGTCCGATGAGCGCCGGTAGGTTCGCCCCGAACTGTTCGAGGACCCCCTCGTCGCCGTCGGTCGTCGCCGCGTCGTCATCGGTCGCAGTATCGTCCGCGTCGTCACCGGTACCGTCGTCGGCACCGTCGTCATCGGCCGCGCTGTCGTCGGCACCGTCGTCGCCGGCACCATCGTCTTCAACGGAGAGCTCGCCGGCGTCGACGTCGTCGACGGCGAGCGCGTACTCACCGGCATCGTCGGGGGCGAACGAGAACGTCGTCGTGGTCTCGCCGTTCGCCGCCACTGACACCGTTCGCTCGTCCGCCGTCTCACCGTCGATCAGGAGGCCGATCGTCGCCTCGCCGTCGGCGTTGCCGGCGTTCTCGACCGTCGCGTCGACGGTCACGTCGTCGCCGACGTCGACCGTGTCAGTCGAGAGCGACGCCTCGGTTACCGAGACGTCCGCCTGTGCAGCGCCAACGGCGAACGTCGAGAAGCCGGGCGTCTCTGCCACGTACGTCTCGTCGCCCTCGTGGGTCGTCTCGAGCGCCTCCCAATCGCCGTCGACGTAGCGGTGGAGCAGCACGTCGTCAGCCGTCGCGTCCTCGGGGAGCGCGTCCGCTGTCACTTCGAAGGAGACGGACGCCGACTCGAGATCCGCGCTCTCGAACCCGTCAGGCGTGAACTCGACGTAGCTCACCGCCGCGGAGCCGGGCAGCTCGTCCACGTCAGTCGGTCGGTCGGCGAGCAGTTCGGTGTCCAAGCCGACTTCGTCGGCGTCGGCGTCCATGTGGAGTGAGACGCCACTGAGCGTCGTTCGGTCGTCGGAGAGGTCTTCGAAGACGCCCTCGACGGTGTCGCCCGCGTTGACGTCGCTCGCGGACATCGAGACGCCGTTCTCGAACGGCGTCACGTCGGCGACGATGTCCTCAGGGGAATCGGCCGGGTCGTCACCACCGCCGCCGCCGGGCGCACCGCCGTTACCGTCATCGGGGTCATCACCCGGATCGTCGCCGGGGTCATCACCGGGGTCGTCACCCGGATCGTCCCCGCCGTCGTCGTCCTCGGTGACGGTGAGCGCCGCCGTGTCGCTGTCGTCGGCGGTCTCGATCACGACGTCCTCGCCGTCGTAGTCGGTCTCGGCGTCGAAGACGAAGGACAGCTCCGTCTCTTCACCGGGACTGACCTCGACCTCTTCGCTCCCGACCTCCTCGTCGAGGACGCTCGCGGTGACGGTCTCGGTGCCGGTTTCTCCACCGACGTTCGTCACGGTCGCCTGCGCGTCCAGCTCCTCGCCGGGGTCGGCCTCTAACGTGCTGTCGTCCTCGTCGATCGTTACGTCGAACGCTGGCGGCGCCGGGTCACCGTCGCCGATCACGATGGGCTCTTTCGTGAGGTCGAACACCGCCTCGTAGGTGTCCAGTGCAACGTGAGACTCCTCATCGTTATCGAAGGAGATCTCAGCAGCCTCGTCCGGGGCCGCGAACGTGATCGTCGCGAGGTCGGGGGCGTCCGCGGCCTCGTCGGACGGCACTGCGTTGTTGAACCCGGCCGTTCCGTTTGCGTTGTCGACGTTCTGAACCGGTGGGGAGTCGAACGGCTCGGCGTCGACGCCTTCGATCTCCAGGATCTCGGTCTGGTCTGGGTCGTAGTACAACCGGGCGTGATAGCCGGCGACGTCATCGACGTCGGTCGAGAGCTCGACGGTTACCGTGTCGTCGGACTCGTCGACGACTTCGAGGGTCATCGCACCCTCGGTGTCGGCGTCGACGTCGGCGGTCGGTGAGTCGGCGAGCGATGCTGTCGAGGCGGCCGCGGCGGCGCCGGTCGCGAGGGGTGCGAGCGCGACGACCGCGACCATCAGGCAGACGAGTATACGGGACGTGTCGGTTGGGCGTATCATGTGGGTTGTCGTATCGTGTTTCGGTAGGCGTGGTGTCGTTCGTGTGTGGTTCGACCGACGTTCGCGACACGCGGGACCTCGGGCGTGTCGTCGAACGGGGGCCCGTTATCGGAGCGGGACGGGATGTGTTATTTTTCGTAAGTATAAAAAAGTATGACTCGTAGACAGGTCGGTTGGCTATCTATGCGAGCAGCGGCGCGGCGGTCACGGACTCGACGTCGTCGTCGGAGTCGGCGGTATCGCCGTCGTCCGATGCGACGTACTCGATGGCGTTGAAGAGGATCTGGTTGGACTCCTCAGTGAACGCCTCGTCCGGGGTGAAACTGTCGCTCCACCGGGCGTGCGAGGCGAGGATCACTTCGTCGCCGTCGTCGCTGACGCCGATGGCGGCACCGTCGGTATCATCTTCGGCACTAACACCGATATCAGCGATGACCTCGCCGCCACTGTAGTCACTGAACCAACGCCGGTCCGTCGATCCCACGTCTCCATCCATGTGGGTGATCACGTCGCCAGCTTCACCGACTCCATCGAACAGCGGGTGATCGTCGGTCAACTCTAGCACGACATCGCCGTCATCGAAGGACCCAGTGTCCGTCTCGGCTGGGTCTCCGATCTCGCTTACCAGCGCGTTGAGGCTGTTCGTGCTGGTACTGGACCACGAGTCCGCGTAGACGACACCGGTGTCGTCGGAGATCTCATCTTGGAACTCGGTGATGTCCAGTTCCGCCTCGAACTCGCTCACGACGTAGACATCGTGGTGCGTGTTGTCGAGGAGGTCCTCGGATGAGACGTCGACGACTTCGAACTCGTCGTCGTCGAGTCCGTCACGTACGGTCTGACTGAACTCGTTCATCTCGTCCGGATCGAACTCGTCGAGGGTGGCCTCGATCTCCTCGTTGCTGAGACCGCGCTCCTCGAGTTCGAGACGGAGCGTCTCGGTGTCGAGGTCGCTGTCGACGATCGCGACGGTCGTTGCGTCAGGCGTCTCCTCTGCTTCGACCGTCAGCGTCCACGTCGGACTCTCGTCGTCTTCAGTGGCGATGTACCAGTCGTACTCGCCTTCCTCTTCAGGTGCGGTGACCTCGAACGTTACCGTCGCTTCCTCGCCGGCTTCGAGCTCGACCTCTTCGTCGGCGAGCGTGTCGCCCGCGAAGACGAACTCGACCGCCTGCATGCCGGTCTCGTCGCCGGTGTTCTCTACCGTCGCGTCGATGCTCAGCTCGGTGCCGGGCTCGACGGTTAGGTTACCGGACGGGTCGACGTCAGCGACCTCGAAGGTCGCCGCACCGTCGTCATCGTCCTCGCCCGCGACGTACTCGACCGCATTGCCGACCACCATGTCGGCTTCCTCGGTGTAGTCGTCACCGCCAACGAAGGATGCGGAGCCGAACGAAGAGAGAAGGATCGTTCCCTTCTCTTCGTCGGCAGCGATGGCGTCACCGCCTCCGTCGCCAGCATCGACCTCACCGACGACCTCACCGTCGTACTCATCAAACGTCGTGAAGTCGCCAGCAGTGAGGGTGTGGATGAGGAACGAGTCGTCCTCAATACCGTCGAATATCGGATGGTCTTCCAGAACGTTCAACGTAGGGTCATCTCCGAGCCCCTGATCCGTCTCTTCAGGGTTGTTCAGGACCTCGGATTTGTCCTGAACGCCGTTCGAGGTGCCACCCCACTGGTCGAGCCAGACGACACCGACCGATCCGTCGGCGGTGTACTCGTCGAAGTCCTCGACGTACTCCTCGTTGATCTGGTTGACGGCGTACGCGTCGTACTCGCCGTCCTCAGCCGCTTCAACGGCCTCCTCGCCGCTGAGACCGTCGATCACGATGTCGTCGTCGAGTTGTGCTTCGAGTCGATCGACGAGGTCGCCGCCGGTGTCGGCGCTAGGCTCGTCTCCGTCGAGACGCTCCCGGTCGTCAGCGTCGAAGTTACCCTCATCGACGACCGCGACAGTCAGCGCGTCAGGCGTCTCCTCTGCTTCGACCGTCAGCGTCCACGTCGGACTCTCGTCGTCCTCGGTGGCGACGAACCAGTCGTACTCGCCTTCCTCCTCAGGTGCGGTCACGTCGAAGGTGACCGTTGCTTCCTCGTCGGGATCGAGTTCGACCTCCTCGTCGGCGAGCGTGTCGCCCGCGAAGACGAACTCGACCGCCTGCGTGTCCGTCTCGTCGCCGGTGTTCTCGACCGTCGCGTCGATCTCGAGCTCCGCGCCGGGTTCGACCTCGAAGTCACCGGACGGGTCGACGTCGGTCACTTCGAACCCGTCGACGGACTCCTCGACGAACGTGATGTTCTGGAGTTCGTCGTCTATCGGCTCGAAGTCAGGCGTCTCCTCCGCGACCTGGAAGCCGATCGGTGCCTCGTCACCGGGGCCGTAATCGGCGTCCGGGATCGCGGCGTTGATGTCCTCGATCGTGAGGAGGTCGTCGCTCACGGTTTGGGTCTGGCCGGGTTCGAGGTCGACGATCTGCGGACCGATACTGACGATCGTGTCGTCACCGTCACCGTCGAGGTCGTCACGGAGGTGATACAGGACCTCGAGCTGTGCGCTGAAGTTGCCGACGTTCGTCACGTCGGCGGTGCCGAAGATCGCCTCATCGGTTTCGAGCTCCTCGGCCTGTTCGAGGTTCGAGACCTCGAAGTCAGGGACGGGGATCTCATCGACGACCTCGGTCGGGCCGGTCACGACGACGATCGCATGACCGTCGGTCGGACCGGCGTCGTCGGTCGCGTAGGCATCATCGTCGTTTCCGACGACGATGTCGAGGACGGCGATCACGTCACCCGTGTGGACTTCGCCGTCCTGGGTCACGTCAGCCAGCGCGGGGTAGAAGTCGTCTTCCGGCTCCTCGCCCGCGATGAACTGTTGGATCAGGATCGCGTCGAACGCGTTGATCTCGCCGTCATTGTTCACGTCACCGAGCTGGCCTGCGGTGAGCGTGGCATCCTCGAAGTCGACATCGATCTCGCCGTCGGAGGCGAACACCGCGCTCTCTGCGTTGTCGAACATGAGCTGTGCGGTGTCACCCTCCTCGCCGAGGAACGTGACTTCGACATCGAGCATGTCGGGGGCGTCGACGCCGCTGGCTTGCGCCTGTGCGGCAGCGAACGTCCCGTTCTCGTTATCGATGTTGGTGGCGATCGAACCCTCGAGATCGGCCGCTTCGACGTCTTCGATGTGGACGTAGTCGGGGTCGAAGTCGACGAAGACCTCGTAGCCGGCCACGTCATCCGCCGAAGTGTTCATCGTCACCGTGTCCGTCTCACCCGGCGCGAAGAGGAACTCGCCGTCACCGAAGCCGACCGTGTCCTCTGCAGGCGGATCGTCATCCTCGTCGCCGAACGTGTGTTCGATCGCGAACTCGGTGTCGAGTTCGGTGTCTTCGTCGACTGCGACGTCGAGTGCGACGCCGTCAGCGTCGAGGCCACCGAGGTCGATCGGCTCGCCGAACGGCAGCTCGTCGCCATCGAGCGAGACTGTCACGTCCTCGGGATCGGTCGTCGATTCCTCTGTGATCTCGAGCGTCAGGGTCTCGACGTTGCGAACATCGACGACGATCTCGAACTCGTCACCGGGAGTGACGAACTGCGGCTGGTCCTGTACCAGCTCAACCTCGGTTACGGATTCGAGCGCGAAGTCAGTCTCTTCGCCGCCGCTGACCTCGACGGTCTCGGAAGCGAACCCGAACTCATCGGCCGTGATCTCGGCCGGATCGCTCGTCACCGTCAGGGTATACTCGCCGTCCTCGTCGGTCGAGGTGAGTGCACCCTCGGCACTCTCGACGGTCGCACCGACGAGCGGTTCGCCCTCGGCGTCGGTGACGGTGCCCTCGATCGTCTGGACCTCGTCGCCGGTTAGTGCCTGGGCGGCCGCGTGCACGTCGATGATACCGGTTCCATACCGAATATCGCGGCTGTTGAGCTCGGCGAAGTCGTTGTCGGGTTTCTCCGCGGTCTCCGCGAGCGCGTTCTCGATCGCTTCGGGTTCGAGCTGCTCGTCGGTCACGGACTGGAGCAGCGCGATGGCTCCCGCGTAGTGCGGGGCCGCCATCGAGGTGCCGCTCGCGTAGGAGTACGTCGCCGCGGGGTCACCGACGTCACCACCGAGCGGCCCAGCGCTGAGCACGTCCTCACCGGGCGCGCTCACGTCGGGCTGGACGTACTGTCGCGGGAACGTCTCGGGCAGCGAGTCGCCGCCGCCGACGAACTCGACGCTGCCGTCGTCGATCACGGCACCGCTGGAGAACGTGGCGATGTCGCCGGCTTCGGTGGACGCGCCGACCGCGACGGAATCGAAGTTGGTCGCGGGGGCGGTCACCGGACCGCCGATGTCGCCAGCGCCCTCGTTACCGGCCGAGACGACTGCGGCCGTGCCCGCCGCGTTCACGTCCTCGATCGTGTCGACGTATGCGGGCGCGAACGTGGAGCCGTCACCCTCGGGAGCGAACCCGAGACTGTAACTCGCCACGTCCGCGTCTTCCTCGGCGGCCCACTCCATCGAGGCGATGATGTCCTCGGTGAACGCGCCGCCCTCGAAGACGTTCGCCTTCAGCAGATCGGCGTTGGGTGCGACGCCGAACCGCGGGACGTCGCCGACTGGCTCGGCCGCACCGGTCGCGGTGCCGGCGACGTGCTCACCGTGGGCACCCGGCGAACCGAGCCCCTCGTTGATCTCGCCGTTGACGACGTTCACTTCCTCGGCGAACTCGAGGTCAGGGTGCCCCTCGTCGGGGTTGCTGATCCCGTCGTCGCCGATGACGACGCTTGCGCCGTCACCCATCCCGTCGAACTCCTCGTCGAACTCGGGGACGTTGATCTGTTCGAGTCCGAAGGTGAACTCGCTGTCGAGGTCGAGTTCGGCTGCGTCCGTCTGTGGGGCGGGTCGCTCGTACTCGAGGTTCGGCGAGACGCGAGCGACGCCGTCGATCGCCGCGAGCTCCTCGACGTCGACGCGGTCGAGGTCGACCTCGGCGGAGATCACGTTACCGGCCCAGTACTCGCTGCGGACCTCCGCGTCGAAGCCTTCGAGCGCTTCGATCACCGGAGCCTGCGTCGCTGCGGTGTCTTCCATGAGCGCCTTGGTTACGTTGGCGTCAGCCGCGCTCAGGCCCGCGACCGAGCCGAGCTCGCGCTCGACCGAGACCAGGACGACGGTGTCACCCGTGGCGTCACGGAGCGAGGGGTGAACCTCGGTATCGCTATCGGACTCGTGATGAGCACGGAGCTCACCCAATCTATCGGTGTCGGGGCTGTCAGCGTTCTCGTCTACGTCGAACTGTGCATCCGTCTGAATGTCGGAGGTATCGACATCGATCGCGTCGCCGGACGTCGCACCCATGGCTGCCGCCGCGCCGGCGGTCGGCGCGAGCATGGATACGACCATCACGGCCGCGAAAATGGTCGCAAAGATACGAGTCGTATTGTGTGTCATCGATTATGTCGCCTCCACCGACGGAGGGTGTCGATCCCCAAGGCAGACACACTCATGGTAATTCGGCGTTTACGATCGTTCCTGTCCCACGGAAACCACGGTAAAGGGTCGTTTCAGCGGGTTGAAACTCGGGACCCGATCCGGGAACGGCGAAACGGACGGATCCCGGCACGAACCGAGAAGAGGCTCGAACCGACGGGAGGAGAGCGGATCGGCGCACCGGATCGTCAGCAACGCCTCGTGGTTCCCATCCCTAACTCACACCCGAGTAATATTTATTCGAGGCCGCATCCGTCGGAAGATTCATTGGACGCCTCGCGGTACCCCCGAGTAACGAATGGGAGTACTCTGGCTCGAGGAAGTCGATGCCGGCGACGTCGGGATCGTCGGCGGTAAGGGAGCGTCGTTGGGTGAACTCATCGGTGCGGGACTGCCGGTCCCGCCCGGATTCGTCGTCACGGCGGAGACGTACCGCTCGTTCATCGAGGAGGCCGAGATCGACGAGGCGCTGTTCGGTGCCGTCGATGTCGACCCGGAGGACTCGGGCGCGCTTCGCGAGGCCGAGGCGACGGCTCACGAACTGATCATCGAGACGCCGTTCCCCGAATCGGTCCGTGAGGAGATCCTGACGAGCTACCGTTCGATGGGTGCCGAGGACGACGAGGCGTTCGTGGCCGTTCGGTCGTCGGCGACCGCCGAGGACCTGCCGGACTCCTCGTTCGCCGGCCAGCAGGAGACGTTCCTCAACGTCCGGGAGGCGGACCTGCTCCGGCGGGTGAAGGAGTGCTGGGCCTCGCTTTTCACCCAGCGAGCGATCTACTACCGCCAGCAGCGCGGGTTCCCCCATGACGAGGTCGACATCGCGGTCGTCGTCCAGCGAATGGTCGACGCCGAGAAATCGGGCGTGCTGTTCACGAGCCACCCATCAACCGGCGACCCACAGGTGACCGTCGAGGCCGCCTGGGGGCTCGGGGAGGCCGTGGTGTCCGGGACCGTCTCGCCGGACAACTACGTGTACGACCGCGAGAGCCGCTCCGTCGAGAGCGTCACGGTCGCCGAGAAGAAAGTCGAGATGGTGAAAGACCCGGACACCGGTGAGACCGTCCAGCTCGACGTCGAGGACGACCGGCGAAGCGCCCGCGTGCTCTCGGACGCGGAGATCGAGGAGCTGGTGTCGCTCGGCGAGACGGTCGAGTCACACTACGGGACGCCACAGGACGTCGAGTGGGCGATCTTCGAGGAGGAGATATACATGCTCCAGTCCCGCCCGATCACGACGATCCGCGAGGACGCGGACGCCGCGGCAGCTGGGGGTAACGGCGGACCGGTCGCCGTCGACGCCGACAGCGACACCCCCGGGAACGCGGATCAGGCCACCGGCGACGGCGGGGAAACCGACACCGAGAGAACGAGCCGAGCCGGGGACGCAGACGGCGGCGACGTTCTCGTCGACGGCCTCGGCGCGAGTCCGGGGATCGTGTCGGGTGCGGTGCGGATCGTCGACAAGCTCGACCACCTCGATCAGGTCGGTGAAGGCGACGTGCTCGTCACGGAGATGACGATGCCGGATATGGTGCCGGCGATGAAACGCGCCGCCGGGATCGTCACCGACGAGGGCGGAATGACGAGCCACGCGGCGATCATCTCCCGGGAGCTCGGCGTGCCCGCCGTCGTCGGGACGGGCAACGGGACTCGAGTGTTGCGCGACGGCGGCCGCGTCACCATCGACGGCGACAAGGGAACGGTGCGGGCCGGGGCGGACGAGGAGGCGGAGCCCGCCGAGGAGTTCGAACCGGTGGAGGCGGCGCGGCCGGAGACGCCGGTGAAACCGATGACCGCGACGGAGGTGAAGGTGAACGTCTCGATCCCGGAAGCGGCCGAGCGGGCGGCCGCGACCGGGGCCGACGGGGTCGGCCTGTTGCGGATCGAACACATGGTGCTCTCGCTCGGGAAGACGCCGGAGCGGTACATCGCGGACCACGGCGCGCGAGCGTACCAAGACGAGCTGATAGACGGGATCCGCGCGGTCGCCGACGAGTTCTATCCGCGGCCGGTTCGGGTGCGGACCATCGACGCGCCGACGGACGAGTTCCGCGAGCTGGAGGGCGGCGAGGGCGAGCCGGTCGAGCCCAACCCGATGCTCGGGTGGCGCGGCGTCCGTCGGAGCCTCGACAAGCCGGAGCCGTTCAAACAGGAGCTCGCGGCGTTCGGGCGGCTGATCGAGATGGGGTACGACAACGTCGAGGTGATGTTCCCGCTCGTGAACGACGCCGCGGACGTCGAGGGGGTGAAACGACACCTCCGGGAGGCCGGCATCGATCCCGAAAAACACACGTGGGGCGTGATGGTCGAGACGCCCGCGAGCGCGCTACTGATAGACGACCTCGCCGACGCCGGCATCGACTTCGCCTCCTTCGGCACCAACGACCTCACCCAGTACACGCTGGCGGTCGACCGCAACAACGGCCACGTGGCCGACCGCTTCGACGAGCTCCACCCGGCCGTGTTACAGCTGATCGGCGACACGGTCGAGCGGTGTCGCGAGCGCGGCGTCGACACCAGCATCTGCGGACAGGCGGGCTCGAAACCCGAGATGGTGGAGTTCCTCGTCGAGGAGGGAGTCTCCTCCATCTCGGCGAACATCGACGCCGTCCGCGACGTCCAACACGAGGTCAAGCGGGTCGAACAGCGACTCCTCCTCGACTCGGTGCGCTGAGACGGAGCGGAGGCCTCCTCGCGGCGGAGCGGAACCGGTAAAGGGTCGCCGCGGCGAATGGGAGGCGAATGCAGTCGCCCGAGCCGCAGTCGTTCGACCGGGTGCTCTCCTCGATGTGTACGGAGCCGCATCCGGCCGCCCGCGAGGCCGCCGAACGCTTCCTCGCGACGAACCCCGGCGATCCCGCGACGTACGACACGGTCGCGGCCCTCGAGGAACGCGCCGTCGAGCTGCTCGCGACGGTGACGGACCACCCGACGCCGACCGAGGCGTCCGGATACGTCACGGGAGGTGGCACCGAGGCGAACCTCCAGGCGGTCCGGTCGGCGCGAAACCGTCACCCCGCCGCCGACGCCAACGTCGTCGCGCCCGAGAGCGCCCACTTCTCCGTCCACAAGGCCGCCGAGGTGCTCGACGTCGAGCTTCGGACCGTCCCGGTCGACGACGAGTACCGAGCGGACATCGACGCGGTCGCGGCCGCCGTCGACGACGCGACCGCGCTCGTGGTCGGCGTCGCGGGCACGACGGAGTACGGCCGGGTGGACCCGATCCCCGAGCTGGGGCGGATCGCCCACGACGCGGGGGCGTTCCTCCACGTCGACGCCGCGTGGGGCGGGTTCCTCCTGCCGTTCACCGACCACGACTGGTCGTTCGCGGACGCCCCCGTCGACACGCTGACGATCGACCCGCACAAGTGCGGCCGTGGGGTCGTTCCCGCAGGCGGGTTGATCGCGCGAGAGCCCGCCGCGCTGGACGCGCTCGCGGTCGAAACCCCCTACCTGGAGACCCGGTCGCAGGCGACGTTGAACGGCACGCGGAGCGGCGCGGGCGTCGCCGGCGCGGTCGCCGCGATGGAGGCGCTGTGGCCCGACGGCTACCGCGAGGCCGCCGAACGCGCCGCGGCCGACGCCACCTGGCTCGCCGACGAGCTCGTCGCGCGCGGGTACGACGTGACCGAACCCGAGCTCCCTCTCGTCGCGGTCGACCTCCCCGACACGACGTTCGAGGCGCTCCGGGACGCCGGTTGGAAGCTCTCCCGCACGGGCGCGGGCGAGGCCCGCGTCGTGTGTATGCCACACGTGACCCGCGAGGCGCTGCGGGCGTTCCTCGCGGACCTGGACCGGATCCGAACGTGAGACGGAGCGGATCGGGATATACGAGCGGACGACACCGTCGGTATCCATGCTGCGCGGTAGCGTTATGCATGGTAGTCAGTACGAAGGCGTCAGTGAGTGATGTCGAGAGTGGATCCCGTACTGTGAGTGATCGGTCGTTTATAAAAGAACGAGTGGTATTGCTAGCACGGTGAACACGTCCAAAGCCTCAGCCGCTCACTTATAACTCGTTGCTGGTACGGTGAACACGTCCAAAGCCCCAGCCGTGAGGGCGGCGTACGCTCGCTGCGCGCCTCACTCAGTCGCATTCGCTCCCTCGTTGCGGTGCTTGAGTCGCCTACGCCGCCCTCACGACTGCCCCTTTGAGTCCCACCCCGCACAGTACCGCACCTCACGCCTCTCCAGCCTCGTCACCGGCGGTTCGCGCCTTTATAAAGGCGCGAACCGGGGCTCGCCGCCGCGCGTATTTATAAATGATCGTCGCAGCCGTTCCTGGTCGGTTTATATACGATATCGTCGCTCTCGGTCCGAGAGATTTACTCCCCATATCGATCACGAAGCACCCCGTATCGACTGACTCTCGGCGATCCGCGGGAGCCGAACCAACATATTCACTATCGGGCGTCACAAACCGGCGGCCATGAGCACGGACGACGTCTCTCGGCGAGGGTTCATCTGGACCGCCGGCGGCGCGGCGGCCGCCGGCACGGCCACGGCCGCGTCGGGGACGGCA
>LFFM01000819.1_pt1 | contig 22066 bp, 22 predicted proteins | sample 643131 | NCBI WGS metagenome assembly LFFM01 (sample SAMN03777445, study PRJNA286221) | soda lake metagenome | biome: soda lake; feature: Kulunda steppe; material: water; isolation source: sample Tc-Br brine of Tanatar trona crystallizer | place: Russia: Kulunda steppe | collected 2011-07
CCCTTTCGGAACCGACGCGACCAGCTCGCCGGTGACCTCGTTGACCCGGACCGTTCCCTCGCTTACGACCGCCCCGGTCGCGTCCTCGACGCGGGCCCCGTGCTCCCCGTCGACGACGACACGGTGCGAGTGTGGCTCGTCGAGCCGTGCGTTGACGCCCGTCCGCGTTTCGGTCGTCGCGTCGGCCGGATCGGCTCCGCCCTCACGGTCCTCGCGGAGGTACACCTGAAGATGCTGGGCGGAGAAGCCACCATCGAGCCCCCACGGGTTCTCCACGGGGCCATCGACATCGACACGGAACTGGATCGCGTCGGGTGTCTCGTGGATCGCGAACGCGGCGAGGTCGAACGCCCCGTCCGCGTACGCGTCGTCGCTGGGGTAGGTGTACCCGCCCGGGCCGTCGTCGGTGCCGGTCTCGACATCGAGCTCCGCGACCGTTGACCCGACCTCCAGAAGGTCCGGGGTCTCCAGTATCGCCACCGTGTCGACGGTGACGGTCCGAGCGTCGGACGGGGAGTCGAACGTCACGTCCTCGCCGGTGACGAGGTCGGTGCCGCCGACGCCCGGACGGAGGTACACGTCCGTCTCGGTCGACTCAAAGTTGATCGCGACGACGACGCGCTCGGGACCGTCCACGTCCGCCAGGTCGCTCGCGTCGCGACCGAAGACGAGCACGTCGCCGCCGGGCGCGACGTACCACGCGCCAGAGAGGTCGGCGCGGGGTTTCAGCGCGTCCAGCTCGTGGTACGCGTCGATCAGCTCGCGGTAGAACGCGAGGTGGTCGGCGTCGTAGTCGGTCCAGTTCATGAACGCGCGCTGTTTCCCGTCCGGGTTGACGTCGCCGTCGTCGCGGTGGTCGCCGGCCCCGCGATGGCGGTTCTCACCGAACTCGGAGATCGCGCGCTCCTGTCCGTAGTAGACGTGCGGGACGCCGGGGAGCGTCACCCCCGCGGCCCACGTCGCCCGCTGCGCCTTCCGCGGGTCCGCGCGGGTGCCGTCGAGCGCCTGATTCAGGGTTCGCTCCTCGTCGTGGTTCTCGATCGCGTTGAGGATCACGGAGTAGTCCGGGAACCCCTGTTCGGCGCGGGCCCGGACGGAGTCGAACAACACCTCGGGCTCCGTGTCGCCGCTGGCGACCCCGTGGGCCGGCACGGTGAACCCCTCCGTGTCGAAATGCATGTCGAACTCGTTCTCGGAGAAGGCGGGGTCGTTGGGGATCGCCTCGTCGAGCAGGAGGAACTCGCTGTCGTTCGCCCGACACACCTCCCGGACGTCCTTCCAGAAGCTGTGCGGGACCCCCCACGCGATGTCACACCGGAAGCCGTCGACGCCGATCTCGCCGGACCAGAAGTCGGCGACAGCGAGCATGTACTCGCGGAGCGCGACGTTGTCGAAGTTGAAGTTCGGGTGGAGTTGGAGGTTCCAGAAGCCGGTGACGAACGGCGCGGGCTCCAGCTGCTCGCCGTCGTGAACGCGGGGTGCGTCGATCCGGTCGAACCAGTCGAAGTACTGCGAGTGGCGGTCCCACGCCTCGACGATCGGCCAGAACTCCGGCTCGTCGGACTGCTCGGCGATCGTGTCCTGAAACTCCGACATCGTCCGCCCGCCGTGGTTGATCACGAGGTCGAGACACACCCGGATGTCGCGCTCGTGGCAGGCGTCGACGAACGTCTCGTACGCCGCAAGCGGGTCCGTCCCGTCCGGCGTCAGGTCGTCGGCGACGCCGAAGAAGTCGGTGATGTCGTAGCCGTGTGGACCGCCGCCGGGGAGCTCCCGTTCGGGGCTGACGGCGGGGTGGATCGGCGTGAGCCACACCACGTCGACGCCGAGCTCGTCGAGGTAGTCGACGCCGCGGGCGGCCCGGGCGTTCGCCGTGAGCGCGTCGTCAGCACCGTCGATGGCGGCGTCCCGGCTCTCGGTCACGGTCCCGTCGATCAGCGTGTCGAACGTCGTCTTCCCCCGCTGTCCCGCCCACGACCGAGTGAAGATCTGATACATCACGCCGTCGAGCAGCCACTCCGGCGGTCGGTTCGGGAACCGAACCTCGCCGTCCGGATGGAGCTCGATGACGTCCGCGACGCTGCGCCGGTTCCCGTCGTGGACGGCGGCGTGGATCCGGGCCGACTCTCCCCCGAGATCCGAGAGGTTGACGGTCGCAGTCGTCCCGTCCACGTCGACGTCGGCGGTCGCGAGCGCGTCGCGGTCGTCGACGAGGACGTGCGCTTCGAGGTCGGCGGTCGAGGCCGGGGCATCGGGTGCGACCGCCGCGTTCGTCTCGATCGTGGCCGTCCCGTCCGCGACCGTCGCGTCGAGCGCTAACCGTGGCGGGCCGCCCGGGGCCGAATCGTCGTCGGGCAGCGCCTCGATCGGGAGCCGGTGGGTCCCGTCGGGCGCGTCGAGCTCGAGGACGTACCGACCGGGAACGTCGGCCTCGAACTCCGCGACGTTCTCGCGCCCCTCGTCGTAGCGGGGGCGGTCCTCGAACAGCGAGGTGGCGTAGGTGAGGTCGCCGTCGCTGTCCGCGGGGCGCTCGACGACCGACCAGTCGAACGCGTCGGCGTCGTAGTTCTCGGGGTCGTGGCCTGGCTCCGGAATCCCGGGCGCGAGGTTGTCGCGGTCGCCGATGAACTCGGGGCCGACCCACGCGGTGTTCCAGAGGTGTTCGCCGACGGAGACGAACAGTGGCTGGCCCGGATGGTACGAGCCGGTCCCGGTCGGGGTCCGTTCCGCGAGGCGGTCCGCCGCGCTCCCGACCGACCTCCCATCGCCCGCGCCTCCTCCAGCCGCGCCCGTTCCCCCTGGGGCGATCGCCGCGCCGAGGAGCCCCATCCCGGCGATCCCGCCCAACACGGACCGTCGGCGGAGGTCGTACCCGCTCCCGTTCGGATCGTGACCGCTGTCGTGTCTGTCAGGCATGTGTGTGATGGACTCGCGTCCCGTATTTCACGGTCGAACGGGATCGTTTTAACTCTTTATGAGATACTACAACACGTATTTTACTTCGCTTCGGTAGTGTGTTCTTCACGGATTTTTGCGATGGTTCCGTTCCGGAATCACGGGGTTTGTATGTCTTCGAACCGTACAGTCGCATGATGTCTCAAAGACTCTCCAGACGGCGGTACGTCGCCGGCACCGGCGCGGCACTGACCCTCGGCGCGCTCGCGGGGTGTGCCGACGAGGAGGAGCCAGAGGTCCCGGACGACGGGGACGACGGCGCGGCCGACGACGGGGATGACGGCGCGGCGGACGTGCCGGACGCCATCGACGAGTACCTTGCCGACGCCCAGCTGTACGACGGTACCATCGAGGACCACACCGGTGAGGACGAAGTCGTCGTCGCGGTCGGCGGCGGCGACATCGGGTTCGCGTTCGACCCGCCGGCGATCCGGATCGACTCCGGGACGACTGTCCGCTGGGAGTGGACCGGTGAGGGCGGCGGTCACAACGTCCGGTCTGTCGAGGAGTCCAGCTCCGACTTCGACAGCGGCGACCCGGTCGACGACGCCGACGAGGTCTTCGAGCAGTCCTTCGACGACGACGGGATCCAGCTGTACGAGTGTACGCCCCACGTCGCCAACGGGATGCTCGGCGCGATCGAGGTCGTCGACTGAGGGACGCTCGCCGTCCCGCAAGCGGCCTCGACCCGGTAACACCGGCGTCAGCCGGTTCGGTTCCTGTTCGTGCGAGTACAAGTACCCACGACGCGTAGCCTGAGGTATGACCGACTCACTCGAAACGCCCGGGCTCCACCACGTGACCGCGATCGCGAGCGACCCGACCGCGAACCACGCGTTCTACACGGAGACGCTCGGGCTTCGACTCGTCAAGCGGAGCGTGAACCAGGACGACGTCGGCGTGTATCACCTGTTTTACGCCGACGACGCCGGCAGCCCCGGCACCAGCATGACGTTCTTCCCCTACGTCGGTGCCCGATCCGGCCGCGTCGGCGCGGGACAGGCCTCGGCAGTCTCGTTCACGATCCCCGTGGGATCGGTGGACTACTGGACCGACCGCCTCGGCGAACAGGGGCTCGATGTCGAGCGAACCGAGCGCTTCGGCGACACGGTGATCGGCTTCAGTGACCCCGACGGGCTCCCGCTCGAACTCGTGGCCCGGGCGGACGCTCCGGCGGGCGACCCCCCGGCCGGCCCCGTCCCCGAAACACACGCGATCCGCGGGTTCTTCGCGGTCGAGCTCTCGCTGTCGGACGCCGACGCGACCGTGGAGCTGCTGGAAGCGATGGGGTACACGGAGACCGCGACCGACGAGACCGCGCACCGACGACGCTTCGAGACACACGGCGATATCGGGTTCGTCGTCGACGTGGTGACCGATCCGGCGACGCCGGCGGGTAGCCCCGGTGCGGGCACCGTCCATCACGTCGCCTACCGCGTGACCGACGAGGAGCAAGACGCGTGGCGCGAGCTGGTACAGGAGCACGGGCTCCGGCCGAGCCAGGTCATCGACCGCAAGTGGTTCCGCTCCGTGTACGCCCGGACCCGCGGCGGCGTCCTCTTCGAGTTCGCCACGGCGGAGCCCGGCTACGACGTCGACGAACCCCGCGCCACCCTGGGCGAGTCGCTCGTGTTGCCCGAGTGGCTGGAGGGCCGACGCGGGGAGATCGAGGCGGGTCTACCGGACCTCGACTCGGCCACGCCCGCGGCGGAGTGAGGGAATCGACGGAACCGAACGGACCGCTGCGAGACGCTACCCCTCATCGATCCCCGGATCACCGGAGACAGGACCAGCGCACGTCGACGAGCTGGTCGCGCTCGCCGCTTATCGTCGGCCGTGCCAGGTGGTCGTTGGCGTCGACGCCCCGGTCCGCGAGGCCGACGAGGGCAGCCTCCAACGACCGGTCCGACCGCTCAACAGCGGACTCCCGGACGTAGGGGACGTCTAGCGGCTCGTCGGGATCGTTGACCAGTTCGATCCGGTCCGTCAGCTCGCTCCCGAACGCGTACGGGGGCTGGTGGAACGCCCAGCCGTTCACCCTAAGCAGCAGCCAGACGTCCCCGTTGATCGCGTGGTACTCGCCCTCGACGAGGGAGGGATCGTGAGCGACGATCCGGTTGAGGACGGTCGTTTTCGTCCGATACAGCGCGTCCTTCCGGGCCGATCTGACGTTGCTCCGCGTGACGTCGCCGCGGTCGTACGCGTCGCTCGCCTCGTCGGCGAGTCGTTTGGCGACCTTGTTGATGACGTACAGCGACTCGAGCAGGTCGTCGTCGGGTTCGAGCGGATCCACGGTGTATTCCCCGGTCGCGGACGCGGCCGTGACCGGTCGCCGGTCGACGGGCCACGCCGATAGGCGTTTCGTCCGGGCATCACGGACGACGCTGGCGGCGCGCGCTGTGCTGCTCTCCACCCTCGTTCGTCGCGTCCGATACGCCGCTCGTCCGGGTAGATACGTCTCCTCATCCGGATGGATACTTCTATAAGTGCCCGAACCAACTCCCACTCAACGATGGCGTCCGACCACCTCAGACTGTACACGGCGATCTACGTCGCCCTGTTGGTGCTGGCGGCCTCGAAGTTCATCTTCTTCGAGTTCGACCAGTTCTTCACCTACGGGCAAGCGTTCGCCGGGACGATGGTCGCCGCAGCGATCAAGTCCGTCCTCATCGTCGCGTACTTCCAGCACCTCCGGTGGGAGAACCGCTCGCTCACTTACCTGATGAGTCTCGCACTTGCGCTGGCCCTCTTGTTGATGGCTGCCGCGGCGTACTCCATCTCCTAACGCCTCCGGCAGTCCGCGTCCCGGTCCCGGCCTCGACCCCGGCGCGGAACTTTTTGTACTCGGGCGGGAACGTCGATACATGGACTTGCGAGCCGCGACCGCTGACGACGTCGAATCGATCCGCGATGTAGCGCTGGCGTCGCTGACCGCCTCATACGGCCACGCCGTCGATCAAGGCGTGTTGGCGGGGGCCGTCGAGAACTGGTACGGCGTGGCCGATGTCGGCGATGACATCGCCGATCCGGACACCGTCTGTCCGGTGGCGGTCGTCGATGGTGGGGTCGTCGCGTTCGCGGAGAGCTACGTGGTGGACCGCCGCGAGCGGGTCGGCGAGATCGACTGGCTCCACGTCCATCCCGACCACCGCGACTCGGGGATCGGCTCCGCTCTGCTCGAACGCGTCGAGGCCGAGCTCCGCGAGCGCGACGTCGACAGCATCGAGGGGAAGGTGCTCGTCGACAACGAGGCCGGAACCGCCTTCTACGAGCGCGAGGGGTACGACCGCTCCGGCGAGCGCGTCGTCCAGATCGGCGAGGAGTCCTTCGAGGAGCGGCTCTACCGCAAGCGGATCGGGCAGACCGGGAGCGTCCGCGAGGCGATCTACGAGACGGGCGACGGCGACACCGTCTACGTCGCCTACGACGAGAGCGAGCGGGGGTCTGACGCCCCGTTCTACGCCGCGTACGCCGACGAGAGCCACGAAGACCGGTACGGCTACTTCTGTGGCAACTGCGAGAGCGCCGACGTCGCGATCGACACGATGGACGCCGTCGAGTGTCTGAGCTGCGAGAACCGCCGGAAACCGTCGCGGTGGGACGCGGCGTACTGAGCGTGAGCGCGGAGGCCAAGTCACGAGGCCGGCATCCAGCAGATCGGTTCTAAGTGCGTATCGCCGCCGAGGTCGGCGAGACCATCACAAAATGTGTAACTAATAGTAGTTTCGCATCGCACGTATTCAAAGTGAATCTAGGCACTCATGCGACTTTTCAACCTTGGCTATAAACGAGTACTGTGGGGATCTCAGTCGAATCCCGAAGCGGAACGGTCCTCACCATTGGCTGGAACGAGGTGACCGGCGCGATAGGGGATTCAGTTACGGTTCTCCCACTCATCGTTGCGATAGCAGCGTTGACCGAACTCTCGCTAGCTGTGATGCTCATTTGGTTCGGAATCTGTCAGATCATCTGGGGACTCTACTACGGTGTGCCGATCTCGGTCGAGCCAATGAAGGCGTTGGCGGCACTCATTATCGCTGGAGCGATTTCCACCGGGGAACTACTCGTCGCTGGCCTTCTGCTTGGACTGATACTGCTCGTCGCTGGCTATACTGGAGCTCTCGAACGTCTGGGTGACGCGATCGGTTCGCCAGTTGTTCGCGGGGTCCAACTCGGTGTCGCGTTGGTGTTACTGGAAACAGGGGTTCAGCTCGGACTCGCCGACCCCCGGCTGGCGGTACTCGCCGCGCTGATCGCACTCGGGGTGATTGGACTCGGGTATTGGAATCTGAGCCCGGTGGTGGTCCTCTTGATCGGGGGCGGGTTCGCGACGTTCCGGACCGGCCTCCCATCACCGAGACTTCCGACGACCGACGGCATGTTACTCTTTGGCTGGACGGACCTGACGTTCGCCACGGCGGAGGCCGCCGTTGCGCAACTGGCAATGACGCTGGGAAACGCTGCGCTAGCAACGTCGGTGTTGCTCTCGGATTACTTCAAGCGCGACATCTCCGCTGACGAACTCTCGACGAGTATGGGTGTGATGAATCTGTCAACGATTCCGTTCGGCGCGTTCCCGATGTGTCATGGAAGCGGCGGGGTCGCTGGAAAGTATGCCTTCGGTGCTCGGACGGCCGGGGCAAACCTCATTCTCGGGGTGGGCTACGTGACTGCGGCGGTACTCGGTGTCGGCCTCGTCGCTGCCTATCCGCTCGCCATGCTGGGGGTGATCCTCGTCGTAATCGCGGTTCAGCTGGGCCGAACGAGTCTCGATCAGACTGATGAGTACGTCTTCGTGATCACTGTCGGGGTAGTTGGCCTGCTGTTCGATCTGGGCGTCGCGTTCGTGGCTGGGCTGATCGGGTATCACGTTTTACAGCGGCGAAAACACACTTGACCGACGCTCACCGGCCGGATCTCCGCCCAGTTACTGGAGCGGATCAGTGACTCACGGGCACTGATCGGAATCCACTGCTCACCACGTGTCGTACTCGTCTCCCTACACAACACGACGTGTGAACCCGCCCTCCGTTTCGGCGTCTCAACAGCGCCGGCCACTTATATACGATCGAGCGGGTTCGCTGTCAGCTGGAACCTGCCGCTGTGGAACGGGTCGCGTCCGACGCGTCGTTCCGGTCGCTCGGGGACCGTCCCGCAACCGAACCTCATGCCTCCCCAGCCTCGCAGCGGTCGCTTATAAGCGACCGCTGCATCCCTCGCGCGTGCGACTCGCGCCCTATCAGGGCGCTCCTAGGCAGGCGCCGACCGCACCGAGCACGCATATATGTATATGAATATACTATATAAACCAGAGACCGGGATCCGCAGGACCCGAACCCGGATCCACGGCCTCGAATTCGGCCGAGGGAATTAAAATCGATCGGAGGGTTACATTCGATCGGGGATTTATAAGGTGTCCTTCACGCCGAGCACGCGCTCCTCGGCGTCGCGTCCGGGGTCCCACTCGCTCCCGTCGCGGTCGGACTCCCTGTGTTCGGCGACGGTTCGCGCCATCGCCTCGTCGACCGGCGTCGACTCCCAGCCGAGGTCGGCGAGCGCACAGGTGTCGAGCAGGTGCGGGTACTCGCGGTACAACACGAAGTCGTCGGGCGCGAGGTCGCCGGCGGCGAGCGCGTCCTCGCTGACGGGGACGACCGTCACCTCGGTGCCGGCGGCGTCGGCGATCGTTTCGAGCGTCTCTTCCAAGGTGAGCGCCCGCTGATCGCCGACGTTGTAGGCGGCCCCCGGCTCGCCGCGCTCGGCGACGATCCGGAGGGCGCTCGCCACGTCCTCGACGTACGCCCGGTGCCAGAGGTTCTGCCCGTCGCCGGGGACCACGACCCGGTTGTGGGTGAGCACGCGGTCGATCCAGTAGTCGAGCCGCTCCGTGTAGTCGTACGGGCCGTAGACGATACACGGGCGGACGGCAGCCGCGTTCACGCCGGCCTCCGCGGCGGCGAACACTTCCCGATCCCCCTCGGCCTTCCGGTTCCCGTAGGTGGCGTGGTCGTCGTCGACCGCCTGCTCCGGCGTACACGGCTCCAGCGGGGTGACGCCCTCGCGTTTGGGGACGTGTTCGGCCGCGTACGACGACCCAGACGAGATGTACACGTAGCCATCGACGTCCGCGAACACGTCGGTCGCGGTCGCGACGTCCGCCGGCTGGTAGGCCACGCAGTCGATCACGATGTCCGGCTCCGCGGCGAGCCGGGCGGTTTCGAGGTCCCGCTCGTTCTTCCGGTCGCCCTCGACGTGGGTGACGCGGTCGTCGTCCGCGAACGGGTCCTCGTGGTTCCCGCGGTTCAGCATCGTCACCTCGTAGCCGTTCGCCAGCAGGTCGGCGACGGTGTGTCGTCCGATGAATCGCGTTCCGCCGATAACGAGCGCCGTGTCTGTCATATCAGATGTCCGGGGAGCCGGGAGGAAAACGTGATCGAACCGGAACCGAGCTCCGCGACCGACGCTCGTAGGAAGCGAGACCACCCGGGTGCGATCGCGACGGCGGCGTTACTCCGCCTCCCGTCGCGACTCGGGGCCCTCCCCGCGCCACCGCCGGTAGAGGAGGTAAGCGATCGCGAACGGGAGGGTCCAGACGGCGACGCCGATGAACCCGTACCAGAGCCCCGTGGCGAGGTCGCCGGCCGCGATACCGAGCATATCTCACGGTCGGCGTTTCGGGGACATAAACGCTCCGAGGGACAACTACTCAGTCCCGGGGTTCGTACCCACCGGGCATGAGCGATCTCACCCGACGGCGACCCTGGCTCGCCGTCCTGTTGGCGGTCCTCGTTTCCGGGCTCGGCCACGCCTACTTACGCCGGTGGGGGCGGGCGTTCGGCTGGTACGTGGCGATCACGGCGACGCTCGTCCTCCTCGTCCCGGACGCCGCGATGGAGCAGCTGTTCGCGCGGGAGATCCCCCCGATAGCCGACGTCGCACCCGCGCTCGTGGTCGTCGTCGCCAGCATCCTCGACGCCTACCTCGTCGCGGTCCGCAACAACCGCGAGTACGAGCGACAGCGACGTACGGGGGTGACCGCGGAGGCGAACCGCGAGTCCGACCGACCCGAAGCCGGCGGAACCGGCCGGGCCGGACGCGGTTCGTCGTCCCGTGACGGCTCAACCGGAATCTCGTCGGCTACGGACTCACCAGCAACGGGCCCACACGTGACGGAGTCTGCCCCAGCGGATGCCACCGCGGCGGATCCGGCCACGGGATCCGACGACACACTCCCGACGATCGACTGTCCGCACTGCGGGCGGGAGACGGACGCGGAGATCGACTTCTGTCACTGGTGTACGGAGCCGCTCTCGGCCGACGGCGACGCGGCGGAGTAGCACGCCTCCCGCCGTCGGGCCGTGTCGCAGGGGAATGGGACTCCGCCGCCAGCATCGTCGATCGCTCCGGTTCCCCGGCTCAGTAGCGTTCCTCGACGAACGCGACCACGTCAGCCAGCTCCGCGTCGCCGATGCCGTGGCCGACCGGGTACGTCTCGTAGGTGACCGCCGCGCCCACCTCGCGGAGGCGGTCAGCCGCGGCCGACGCGCGCGACTCGGGGATCACGCGGTCGCCAGTACCCGCGCCGATGAACACCGGCTTCTCCGCGATCCCCTCGGGATCGTGGTCGGTGTGCATGTCGGCGAGGTAGCCGTGTAACGCCACCACCCACGCGTAGCGGTCGGGCGCGTCCAGCAACAGCGAGAGGCTCGTGATCGCGCCCTGGCTGAACCCGAGCAACCCGACCCGGCCCGGGTCGATCCCGTAGGCGTCGACCGCGGCGTCGACGCTCTCCACCACCAAGTCGAGCGCCCGCGTGAAGTCGGCCGTGTGGGGTTGGCTCTGATGGAGCCCGCCGCCGGAGAGGTCGAGCTCGTACCAGGTGTAGCCGCCCTGAAGCGGGTCCGGTGCGCGGAGGCTGACGACGTGGAGGTCGTCGGGGAGCGCCTCGGCGACCGGCAACAGGTCACGCTCGTCCGCCCCACGGCCGTGTAACACGAAGACGGCGGGGGCGTTCTCGGGGTCGTCGGGCGCGACGTGGACGTGTTCGAGAGGGAGCTCGCTCATACCTTCCGTTCGACGGCTCCCGAGTTGTATCCGTCGACCGCGGCAGCGACCCGCTCGGTCAGGCCCCCGAAACGAGGTATACCGCTAGCGCGGCGAAGACGATCCCCAGCGCCTTTCGGGCCGTGAACGACTCGCCCAACACGAGGAACCCGATCACCGAGGAGAACACGAGGAACATCGCGAAGATGGGCGTGACCACGCTCACCGGCCCGAGCGCAAGCGACCGGTACAGCGCGAGGATCCCGATCCCGAGGAAGACGCCCGCCGCGAGCACGTGGAGCAGCTTCGGCGACGAGAGATGTGTCGTGAACCCCTGATCCGTGTACCACAGCACGCCGAGCGCCATTCCAACGAGCAGCGTGTTGGAGACGACGACCGCGACGTCGCTCGGGACCGCGTTCGGGCCGGTCGTCGCGACGCGCATCAGAGGGGAGACGAGCGCGTACGCCCCCATCGCGAGGAGGGCATACGGGAGATAGGTGGCGTCCATGTCCCCGAGTCGGGCGGACCGAACAAGTGCCTACCGAACGCCGACGGGGCTATCGCCCCCGTCCGCGTCGTCGCCGGGATTGTCGGTCGTCCCCGCGTCGGTCCCAACGGTCGGCAGCGAGACGGTCACCGTCGTGCCGCGCGGATCCCGGCGTTCGAAGGAGACGTCGCCGCCGACGTGGTCGGCCGCCCACTTCACGATCCACAGCCCGATCCCGCTTCCGTGGTCGAGCGGGGTCTCGGTCCCGCGCGCTAACACCTCGTACTCCGCCTCGTCGATGCCGGGACCGTCGTCGGCGACGACGAGGTCCGCCCAGCCGTCGGCGGCGCTCGCGTCGAGCCACACGGACGGCGAGTCGGCGTCGTTGTGCCGGATCGCGTTCGAACAGAGGTTCTCGGCGATGACGGTGACGACCGCCGGAACACGAACGTCCGGGAGGTCATCCGCGACCGAAACCCGCGCGTGTGGGTGTTCGTCCGCGAGCTCCGCGGCAACTGACCTGACGGCCTCGTCGAGGGCGACAGGGGACGGCGCCTCCGCCGTCGGACCGAACAGCTCGCTCGCGGTACGTGTCCGCTCGCTGAGCTCGAGAATGCGGGTCGCACTCTCCGTGATGACGCCGAGCGCTCGCTCGTCGGTCGGGTCGCCCGCGAGCACCTCCGCGTAGCCGCAGATGAGGTTGGTCTCGGTTCGCACGTCGTGGCGGAACACCCTGTTGAGGACGTCCAATCGTTGCTGTTGGCCGAGGTAGTCGCCGACGTCGTGGAAGACGACCACCCGGCCGATCGACCGACTGTGGGTGTCAGTCACGTTTCGAACCGTCACCTCGTACGGCCGGCGACCGTCGGCACCGACGACGACGAGCGGCGAGGGGTCGACGTCGGCGTCCGCCAGCGCGTCGTATCGCGGCACCACTGCGGACGCCGATTCGCCGACCGCCGTTCGGCGCTCGATCTCGAAGACGTCGACGGCACTTTGGTTCAGGTCGACGACGTACCCCTCGGTTCCGACGACGAACGCGGGGTCGTGGAGATGTTCGAACACGAGCTGCCGGGCACGACGGCGTGGGGCCGGCGCGAGCGTGAGCAGGCGGAACCGGGAGAGTGCGAGGAGGTACGCAACCCCCGAGACGGCGAACGCGAGCGGGGTCGGGTCGAGTCCAGCCACTGGGATCGCGCCGGAGAGGTAGAGGATGCTACTGGCCCACGGGGCCGCAGTGCCGACGAGGAGCGCGGCGCTCTGCCCGCGGAACGGCCGCGCATCGTCCCTGACGAGCTGGACGATCGGGATGGAGCCGAACAGTCCGAGGAGGTACGTGTAGCCCGCGATCACGTAGTACCACGGACCGGGCTCGACGCGGAGAAACGAACCGACCGGCGACTCCGCGACCGTCGCATCCGCTCGGATCAACCCTCCCGGGTCCCCGGTCGCGACGACGACGAGCGTGGCGAGCGGGACGGCCGCCAGTCCGAGTATCGTCCGCGGCGTCACGTACCGGTCCCGGCCCGTGTACTCCAGCGCGAACAGCAGCCACGCGATCGGGATCGTCACGACCCCGATCCACTGGATGTCGTACCAGAGCGCCTTTGCCGCCAGCGTCGACGTCTCGAGCTCGAACACGAGGAACGTCGTCCACCACACCTGCCCGACGAGCAGCACGGACAGCCACGTCGCGCCCGCCTCGGGCCGCTCGCGCCACGCGAGGATCGCCGCGGCCGTGCCGGTGACGACCGCGGCGAGCAACGCGATGGAAAGCGGGCTCAACGGGATCACTATTTATTCCATACCATATGTACATAAATGAGTTTCTCAAGCCGATCCGACAGCATCGTTCGACTGTGCGAAAAACGTGGATCTGACGACCGTACTGCTGGCACCCGCCGTCGGCCGGCGGGACGCGGTCCCGGGCGGATCGGCCAACCGTCCGTATCCGGATCAGCCGGCCATCCGCACCCCCACGAGGAGCGCGCCCACGAGGAAGTAGCTGCAGTCGGGGGCCACGCCGAGCACGGCGGGGTCGTCGATCCGTCCCGCGAGCGCCGTCACACCGATCGAGACGCCGACGCCGACGAGCAGTGCTCCGGCGACCGGAACCGCGACGAGTCCGGTCACCGCCGCGGCAGTCACGAGCGCCGCGGTGGCGACGTCGACGGCGTAGAGCGCACGGCGGGTCGACACGACGCCGTACACGACCGGGAGGGTGGCGACACCGACCGTGGCGTCGGCTTCCACGTCCCGGACGTTAGGGAGCTCGGTGTCGACGAACGATCGCAACAGGAAGTACCCGAACACGACGGCGACGAGCGGGGCACCACCGGCGACCGCGCCGCTCGCGACCCCGGCAGTGCCGCCCGTCCCGACCGTGGCGATCGACCCGCCGTTCCCACTCGCGAACGCAACGGGAATCACGGTGACCGCGACCGCCCATCCGAACGCGACGAGAAGCGAGTTGAGCACCAGCACGTCCTTTACGCGCGGCAACCGGTACCGGAACCCGTCTTCCCGGCCGCCGAGGGGCGGCTCCCCAGCGGCCTCCGCGGTGACCCCGCCGAGGGTGGGGAGCCAGTCGGACGCGTACAGCACCCAGAACACGCCCGGCAACAGCGTGATGACGAGCGCGAACGGCCCGCCGAGCACCGATAACGCGACTGCGATCCCGTACGCCAGGGCGGCGGCGACCATCAGCTGGTCCCCGTAGCGATACGCGAGGATGGCGCGTGTCGGCGTGGACCGAGTGTCCGCGTCAGCGTCGGCGACGTGATCGATAGTGTACACCGCGAACGCGACGAGCGCGACCACGACAGGCGCGGGCGACAACGGCACCCCGAGCAGCACGATGGCGATGAGCGTCTCGACCGCCGCAACCGCCGCGACGAACGGCGCACCCGACGCGTACGCCGCGAGCGACCGGCCGATCCGCCCGGCTCGGGTGCCCGGACCGATCCGCTCTTCAGACGCCGAGCGGGTCGAACGATACAACGATTCGGTGCCGTCGGACGACGCCGACGACGATTCTGAGGTGTCTTCCATGGGTTGGCGGTCGACACCGGGCGCGACGCCGACCGCCTCCGATCGGGAAGAACGGGATATTTATCCGTTCGTCGGGAACTAAATGAAATCTGGGTTAGGTTTGTGTATACCCGGTCGGAACGCTGTCGAAAGCGGGACGTTCCCCCTGTCAGTGGGCGAGGGACACCGTTCGCCCTTCAGTACGCTTTTGAGGTGAGCGACCGACGCGTCGTGTATGGAATCCGCATTCGATCACGTGATGATCCGCGTCGAGGACTTAGCGGAGAGCCTCGACTGGTACGAGACGCACCTGAACTACGAGGAGAAAGGACGCTGGGAGGCGGACACGTTCACGAACGTGTTCCTCGGCCCCGAAGACGTCCACGAGGCGGGCGCGCTCCTCGAGCTCACCTACAACCACGACGGGCGCGCCTACGAGCTGGGAGACGCGTGGGGCCACATCGCGGTCCGCGTCCCCGAGGACGCGCTCCAGGAGTCGTACGACGAGCTGATGGAGGGGGGCGTCGACGACTACCGCGACCCCGAGTCCTGTGGCAACCGCTACGCGTTCGTGAAGGACCCGGACGGCCACGAGATCGAGATCGTCAAACGTGACTACGGCGCGAAGTGGAGCATCGATCACACGATGGTCCGCGTCGAGGACGCCGATGAAGCGCTCGGCTACTGGACCCGCAAGTTCGAGTTCGACGAGACGGGCCGCTGGGAGGCCGACACGTTCGCGAACTACTTCGTCGAGCCCGAGGACGCGCCCCGGGAGGCGATGTCGCTCGAGCTCACCTACAACTACGACGGCCGGACGTACACGATGGGCGACGCGTGGGGCCACCTCGCGCTCGAAGTGGACGACCTCGACGACGCCTGGGAGCGCCTCATGGCGCGTGAGGCCCCCGACTACCGCGATCCGGAGTCGTGCGGGAACCGCTACGCCTTCACGAAGGACCAGGACGGCCACGAGGTCGAACTGGTCACGAGCGACTAGCGGCGTCGCGCGGTCCGCGTTACCCCTCTGATAAAACGAGTGTCGGTGCCGGGTGCCGCCGAAGCGCCCGGCGGCTCAGAAACGGTCTTGTCCGGCTCCGGCGCGTCGTTTGACGGCTACTCCTCGCTGTCGGCGTCGTCGTCGTCCGCCTCCTCGTCAGGGAGGAGATCCCGCTCAGCGAGGATCGTCTCGAGCGCCTCGTCCGAGTGCTCGGCGTAGCGCTCGTCGTCGACCGTGATGGTGGCGACACCGACGCCCTCGGGCGTCAGTTCGCCGTCGTTCGACTGTGCGAGGGTGTCGAGCGCGAGCCCGACCGCCTCGTCCGTGGAGATCCCCTCCTCGTATTCGGCTTCGAGGTAGTCGCGGAGGTCGCTCCGGTCGGAGCCGATCGAGAGCGCCTGCCACTCGTACGGCGTCCCCGAAGGGTCCGTCTCGAACAGGTGCGGCTCACCGTTCTCGATCCCGCCGACGATGAGCGCGACGCCGAACGGGCGCGCGCCGCCGATCTGCGTGTACTGCTGGATGTGGTCCGTGATCGTTTTCGTCAGCGTCTCGATCCCGATCGCCTCGCCGTAGCGCAGGTGGTTCACCTGTGCCTGCTGGCGCGCGAAGTCGATGAGCTGGCGAGCATCGGCGACGTGGCCCGCGCTGGCGACGCCGACGTGGTCGTCGGCCTTGTGGAGCTTCTCGATGCTCGCCGGCTCCATCAGCGGGGAGCGGGCGCGTTTGTCGGCGGCGAGGACGACGCCGTCCTCCGCACGGATCCCGACGCTCGCCGTCCCTCGTTTCACTGCCTCCCGGGCGTACTCGACCTGATAGAGCCTGCCGTCGGGAGAGAAGATGGTGATGCCTCGGTCGTACGCCTGTTGTTGGGATTGGCCCTGCATGATATCACTCGATGTCGGACGCCGTCGCGCCGACGTACCCCGACTCGGTCCGCACGTCGTACGCGTTCTCACGCACGACGGCGGTCCGTTCGGCGTCCCCGAACGCGACGTCTCGCTGTGTCGAACTGCCGGTCGCGCGACCCATATATCTTTCCTCACAGGCACGCACCGTCCCCGAAATCCCCCGAACGCGGATCCCGACCGGGTCACCGTCGACCCCGCTCACGCAAGCGATCGCTGCCCGCGCTTCGTCGACGTGGCCGTGTCGCACGCGGACGACCGCCTCCCCCTCGCCGGCCGAAAACGCAAACGAGAGCAGCTTCAGGCCCGCGTCCGCGCTTCCGGGGTCGCCGAGGAGGTTGCCGGCGGCGTACCACAGCGCCCGCTGGAACGCGCGTCGGTCCACGTCGGCGTCGGGCCACGCCTCGATCCCGAGCGCGAGGTAGCGCCATCGCGGCCGGAGGTGTTTCGGGAGGTGTTTCACGGCTCGACCACCGGTTCGTCGTCGGACGGCACGCGCACCGCCATCACTCCGCCCCCGGTACCTCCTCGCCGGAGCCGATCCGCTCGGCGACGAGGACGCCGACCTGATCGTGGACGCGCTCGGCGACGGTCACCGCGAAGCCGACGTCGGTGAACGCCTCGACGAGGGTGCCGACCGTGGCCGGGTCGTCGACCTCGGGGCTGTAGAACGGCTCCTCGGGGTCCGGCTCGCCGAAGAACATCACGTCGCCGAGGACGATCCGGCGGGCCCCGGCGGCGGCCATCACTCGGATCGCCTCGCGCTTCTCGTCGTCCGAGAGGTGATGGAGCGCGAAGTTCGAGGTGACGATGTCGACGGCGACGTCGCCGAGGTTCGGCTCCCGGAACTCGCCGTACGCGAACTCGACGTTCGTGATCCGCGCTTCGGAGGCCTTGCGCCGCCCCTCCTCCATCATTCCCTCACTGATATCCCGGGCGAGCACTCGGCTCGCGTCGGGCGCGATCGCGAGGGCGATCGCGCCGGTTCCGGCCCCGAGGTCGGCGACTACGTCGTCCGAGCCGGGATCGGCGTAGGAGACGACGAGGTCCGCACAGGCGCGGTACTCGTCGCTCTTCGAGTCGTCGTACTCGGTCGCCTTCTCGGAGAACCGCTCGGCGTGCTCCTCAACGCTCCGTTTCATACCGTCCACGTCGGACCCCGGGCGCTATGAAACCCTCGGAGCGTCGCTCGCGGTTCCGCTCGGCGATCCGGCTCCACGAGCGGAGTCCCTCGCGGATCCACTCGGCGTCGAACCCGACGCGCTCGCCGACGGCCACGAGTTCGCGGGGGGCCCGCAGTTCGAGGTGTGACCCAGCGTTCGCGCTGACGACGTAGGGGGTCCCGTAGTAGCACACGATCTCGCGGAGCTTCCGGAGGTCGGCGAGCGCCTGCACCCGCGCGCCGCCGGTCGAGCGGAGGACCGGCCCGAGGTCGAACTCCACGTGGACGTCGTTGTCGCGGGCGGCCTTCGCGAGCACGTGGTTGAACCCGCCGGACGCCGCGTTCGGCCGAGCGAGGACATCGACCCGGGGCTCCTCGACCGCGTATCGGTTCAGCCCGTCGTCGCCGCCGGCGACACAGACGACCGTGTGGTCCGGACGGTAGTTCCCGATCGCGCCGGACGCCCGACCGGGGTCGGTGGCGTCGATCTCGACCGCGTCGACGATGTCGATCCCGTACTCGGCCGCGACGGCGGCGGCCGAACCGCGTTCTTCGTCTGCATCGGTCGCCGGTGCGTCGGCAGTCGCCTCGTCACCGGTCGCCGGTGCGTCGGCAGTCGCCTCGTCACCGGTCGCCGGTGCGTCGCCGGTCGCCTCGTCGCCGCTCGAGCCATCGCCAGCCAAATCGTCGCCAATCGAGCCGTCGCCGGCGGGTCCGTCCGCTAACGCCTCCCGCGTGCGGACGACGAGCCCGTCGTACCCGTACCGCGCCGCCGTGGCGGCGTGGCGCGCGACGGTCGCGTCGCCGTCGGGATATGCGTGGACCGCCTCGTACATACACCTCCGTTTTCGCCGGGAGGGTATCGGCGTTGCGCTTTCGGCGGCGGCCGCGGCGGGAACGGGGCACACGGACCGTCAAGACCGCGACGACGCGTCGCCGGCGAGGGCGATATAAATAGCCCCCCGTCTTACTGTAATAAAGCGATAGTAGTCTACAGTTATAAACCACCTCCAGTTTAGCGTGTATAACTGGTCGCCGAGCCGACGTTTATGAATGATTGTCAAGTCCGCGCTTATAAGAAGTCGCCAGGCCGACCGTTATAACACGTCGCCGATCCGGACCGGTTCGCCGTCCAGTTCGGGGTCCGTCGCGACGATCTGGATGACCTCGTGGTCCGTCACGTCGCGGTACCCCTTTCCGGTGGCCTCCTCGATCAGGCTCTTTTCCAGCTCGAACTCGGTGCCCTCGTAAACGACGTCGACGCCGTCCTCGTTGAAGGTTAATTCCGTGCTCATACGAAGCGGTAGCTGGGCGGGCAATAAAAGGGGCGTGACACGGCTGCGGACCGGATACGGGCAGTCAGAGCGGCCGCGGCGTCCGGATCCGCCTGGCCGTCCGAACCGTCCGGGTCGTTCGCGCTACTCCTCGTCCTCGTCCTTCATCTCCGCGAGGCGGCCGACCAGCTCGTCGGTGTCGGCGTCACCCTCTACGGAGACATCGCCGTCGTGGTCGTGTTCGTGGACGTTCACCGCACCGTCCTCGTCGGTGTCCACGTCCTGTTTCCCCTGTTCGCTTTCGTCGTACGATCCGAATCCCATGTCGAGGCGTTCCGGCCCCCGGTTGAAAAGAACGGTGACCGTCGCGCGCTTCGGGAGGGACTCACACGCAACGGCAGTTCGACCCGAGCGACTCGGCCCATCCGTTCAGCGGCGTCCGAGCCCATCCGTTCGGCGGCGTCCGAGCCCATCCGTTCGGCGGCGTCCGAGCCCATCCGTTCGGCGGCGTTCCGGCCGATTCGGTTCCGTCGAGTCCGACGCGCGTCCGACGCCCCATATCGTTTATATCTCCCGGGGGATTGCGTTCGGGTGTGTCATTACGCGGCGGCGGTCCGATAGACGAGCTCGCGGTCCCCTCGGGGACCACCGTCGAGGAGCACGACGTCGTCGTCGATGGCGACGTGCTCGTCGGCGGCCAGTCGACCGTCGAGTTCGGGCTTCGCGGCCGTAACGTCGCGATCGGCGAGCGAGTCGAGGTCGGCGACGACATCGAGGCGGACGGCGATTGCCGGCTCGACACGTGGTGTACCGTCGACGGCAACGTGCTCGTCGGCGAGGACGCGTACCTCGGCGAACGCGTCACCGTCACGGGGCGACTGATGGTCTCCGGCGACCTCGACATCGGCGACGACGTGAACATCGAGGAGGGGTTCGAGGCGAACGGCTGGATCGTCATCCGGAACCCGGTCCCCACGCTCGTGTTCTACTTCATCGTGCTCTCGCAGCTGCTGCGGGCGGGGGAAACGGACGCCGCCGACGAGCTCGCGGAGGCGCTCGCCGACGGCGACGACGTCCGAGAGCCGCTGTTGATCCCGCGGGGCGCGGAGGTATCAGACGACGCGTGGCGCGTCTCCACGCCCGCCAGCGTCGGCGACGACTGCCGGATCCACGGGAACCTGCGTGCCGAGTCGATCACGGTCGGCGAGCGCAACGAGGTCTTCGGCTCGCTCCGCGCCCGTGAGGGCGTCACCGTCGGTGCGGATACCACGATCCACGGCGACGTGACGACCCGTGGCGGGACGGTAACGGTACGGGCCGGCGCGCGGATCCTCGGGGACGTCTCCGCCGGCGACCTCGTCGTCTACGACGGCGCGGAGATCGACGGGACCCTCCGCGCCCGTGGCGAGATGAAACTCGTTCAGTCGGTTCCAGAGGAAGACGAAACGGGATCCGGAGCGGAGGACGGGACGGAAACCGACTCCGAACCCGAGCCAGCGGATGAACGAGAGGAGGAGGCCGAATCGACGGGGCCCGAGGACGAAGACGAGCCGCAAAGCGAAGAAGAGGAAGCCGAATCAGCGGGAGAAGCCGAATCCACGGGCGAGGAAGCCAAAGCGGAGAAGAAAAACGCCGAAGACGGGGTGGGCCCTGACACCGACGAAGACGGGTCGACGCAACCCGATGTCGACACCGCCACCGAGGCCGACACGGACACAGAGGACACGACCACCGGGACCGGTGCGACGACCGAGGCCGAGGAGTCTGACGCGGCGGTGGGGGACGTGCCGAACGAGCCGCAGTGAGTTCAGCGCCGACCGAGTGAGCCGTCGAGCGTGGCGGGGAACACCGCCTCGTCGAGCCGCTCACACACCGTGTCCGCGAGCGTTCGCAGGTTCTCCGTGTCCTCGCGGTTGTACGACACGAGGGTGTCGAGCGCGTCGTCGTCGCCGCGCTCGTACTCGCGCCACAGCCGGACCGCGTCACGTCCGGAGAGGTCCGGCCGGTCGCGGCCGATCCCGAGCTCCCGCTCGATCGGTTTCAGCCCGCCGGAGAGTCCGATCCGCTTGCACGGGTACATGAGGTCGAGGTGCGGCGTGTCGACGTCGATCCCGAAGGCGCTCTCCAAGAACGGGACGTCGAACCGCGCGCCGTTGAACGTCGCCAGCAGGTCCGCCTCGCGGAACTGCTGTTCGAGCCGGCGACCGGTGAGGTCGTCTCCGGCGACGAGCGTCGTCGTCTCGCCGTCTTGGTGGAAGCTGACGGTGGTGACTCGATCCCGGTGCTCGTCAAGCCCCGTCGTCTCGATGTCGAAGAAACACGTGGTGTCACGGAACTCCTCGTAGAGCCGCCAGCGCTCGCTGCTCGGGAACCGCCGGTCGAAGTACGGGGCATCGCGGTCGTTCAAGTGCGCCCGCGCGTCCGCGATGAACGACTCGATCCGGTCGGCGGTGGTCGTGCCGACTCCCGCCACGTCGACGCTACGGTCGAACTCGTCCCAGGTGTGGACCCCCCGTTCCCAGAGGCGACGCTCGGTCCGCTCGCCGACCCCCTCGACCGGGATGAAACTGTTCTCGATACGCATGTCCAGTGTGGAGCGGCGGGCGGGCAAAAACCCCGCGGAGGCGACGCGGACTGCAGAAACGACGTAGCCGTGGAAGGGTGCGAGAGTCGGAACCGCTCGGCCGTCAGGGAACGATAACTGTTCGGTCGTCAGGGAATCATAACTGTTCGGTCGTTAGGGAACGATAACTGCACGCCCGTCGATCTCGCCGTGTTCGAGCTTCTCCGCGACAGTGTTCACATCGTCAAGGTCGTATCGACTCGTGTGGAGGTCGACATCGCCCTGCTCAACCAGCGCGACCAGCTCTTGGAGTTCGGCGTACCGTCCGACGATATTGCCGACGAACGAGAATTCACCGTTAACGAGCGCCTGTGCCGGTTCGTGAATGTGGCCGCCGTACCCGATGATGTGGTGGTCACCACCCGCGGCGGTGATCTCGGGCGCATAGGTGGTCGTCACGTCCTCGCCGACGAAATCGAGCACCTGTGCCGCACCGGCCCCGTCAGTGATCCCTTCGATCTCGGTCGGAACGTCCGTCTCGGTCGGGTTGACGACGTTGTCCGCGCCGTAGGAGTCCGCCAGTTCCAGCGCGGAGTGTTTGACGTCGACCGCGGTGATCCGTGCGGCACTCATCGCGTTCA
>LFFM01000820.1_pt1 | contig 22051 bp, 21 predicted proteins | sample 643131 | NCBI WGS metagenome assembly LFFM01 (sample SAMN03777445, study PRJNA286221) | soda lake metagenome | biome: soda lake; feature: Kulunda steppe; material: water; isolation source: sample Tc-Br brine of Tanatar trona crystallizer | place: Russia: Kulunda steppe | collected 2011-07
ACGTCCCTTCCTCGGAGCGCGAAGCCGGTCCGGAGGACGAAGTGAACATGAATCTACTCGTCGTCGATCTCGAGACGATCGGCGACGGCCGGGCGAAATCGGGTGCCCACAACGATCTGCGCGAGGCACTGGCCTACATCTGCGAGGAGGCCCAGCCACGTGTCCAGGGGGCCGAAGACGAGGTGCCACGGACTGCCGACGCGCTTTCGGGCGAGTACGTCCCGCCGGGTGGCTCGGGCGCACCGACCCGCGGCGGCGTCGATCTGCTGCCGACCGGGCGAAACTTCTACACGCTCGATCCGCGCAAGGTGCCCGCCAAAGCGGCGTGGCAGGTCGGCCGCGAGGTCGCGGAGGGTGTCCTCGATCGTCACCACAACGAGAACGACGAGTACCCCGAGGAGATCGGTGTCGTCGCGTGGGGCACCCCGACGGTCCGCACGCGCGGGGAAACGATCGCCCAGGTGCTCGCGATGATGGGCGTCGAACCACAGTGGACTGATGCCGGGCGGATCGACGACGTCGAACCGATCCCACTCGAGGAACTCGGTCGGCCTCGGATCGACGTCACGACGCGCGTCTCCGGGCTGTTCCGGGATGCCTTCCCGGCCGCAGCGGGCGTCATCCACGACGCCGTCGACGCCGTGGTCGATCTCGACGAACCCCACGAGATGAACTACGTCAAGAAACACGTCGAGGAGGAGGCTGAGGAGCTACAGGCAGAGGAGGGCCTCGACGAGTCGGACGCCAGAAAGGCGGCCCTGAACCGCGTCTTCACGACCAAACCCGGTGGCTACGGTGCCGGCACGAACAAGGCCGTCGATGAGGGTAACTGGGACGATCGATCGGATCTCGCGAGCGTCTACGTCCAGTGGGGCGGCTACGCCATGGGCTCGCGTGGGCGCGTCTCCGACGCGCACGACGCGTTCGAGCGGCGACTGTCGAGCGTCGACGCGACGGTCAAACTCGAAGATACGATGGAACAGGACGAGTTCGACTCCTCGGACTGGTATGCCTTCCACGGCGGCTTCATCTCGGCTGTCACCGAGGTTTCGGGCGAAGAACCGGCCTCCTACGTCGGCGACTCGTCGGATCCGGACAACGTCTCCGTCTATACGAACGAAGAGAAGGTCCGAAAAGCGATGCGTGCCCGCGTGCTCAACCCCGACTGGCTCGAGTCGATGGAAGACCACGGCTACAAAGGAGCCGGCGATCTCTCGACGACGGTCGACGTGACGCTTGGCTGGGACGCGACGACCGGCGTCATCTCGGATACGCTCTGGGCGGACGTCGCCGAGAAGTTCGCCTTCGACGCCGATCGCCAGGAGTGGATGCGCGAGGTCAATCCGTGGGCCCTCGAATCGATCACGGATACGCTCCTGGAGGCGATCGAGCGCGACCTCTGGGATGCCGATTCGGAGACGGTCGATCGACTGCGCGATCTGAACCTCTCAGTCGAGGGCGATCTGGAGGCACGAACGACGAACGACGCAGTGGAGGCAACCAACGATGACTGATGGAAACACCGAATTCGAAGCGGAGTACGCCGATCTGGGCGCAACGACCACCGAGGCGATGGAGATCGCCGAGACGAGCATGGACATCGTCCGGCAGTTCGTCCCGGACGAGACGCTTGCCGATCGCATACGGCAAAAATCGGTCCACTCGATGGGCGACATCGAATTCCAGCACCTGCTCGAGTTTACCGGGAGCGACGAGCAGGGTGATGACGATGACGCGCCGGTTCGTGCCGGTGCGCGGGCCGTCCTCGAGGAGGCGACGATCGTCACGGATATCACGATGTCCAAAGCCGGGATCACCGGCCGTGGCCACAACTGCGAGACGCGCAAGGCGATCGGTAACGGGGCCGAACTCGCAAAGAAGACGGGGATGACCCGAACTGCGGCCTCGGTGCTCGAACTCGACAAGCAAGGGGTGTACGAGGGGGCGATCGCGGTGATCGGCAACGCGCCGACGGCGGCCTTTGCCCTCGCAGACTGTATCGAGAACGGGACCCGCCCGGCGGCGATCGTCGCCACGCCAGTCGGGTTCGTCAAGGCCGAAGAGAGCCGAAAGCGCATCCGCGAGATCAGCGACGCGTCCGACGTGCCGGCGATTACGAACGTCGGTCGTCGCGGCGGAAGCGGACTCGCCGCTGCGCTGACGAACGAGCTGATCCACGTCGCGAAAGACGTCCGAACTGGCGAACTCGACCTCGACGGCACCGACCTCGATGGCACGACGGAGCTGAACGGCGATGGGTGAAGAATACGACCTCGATGCGGGCCCCGATCCGGCGACGTTCGCAGCCGCCGCCCCGGAGCCGGACATCGACGAAGAGGTGGATGACCCCGTTTACGCGATCGGTGTCGGCCCCGGCAATCCGGAGTATCTGACACCTCGCGGCGAGCGAGCACTCCAGGAGGCAGATGTCGTCGTCGGCTTTACGACCGTCGTCGAGTTCGTCGAAGACAGGACGGATGCTGACCTGCTCACGTGTGGGTACAAAGACGAAGCCGACGCGCTCACGGCGTTCGGCGAACGCGTTGCAGCCGGCGAGTCGGGCACAGCCGTCGCGATGGGCGATCCAAACCACTCGGGCTACCAGTTCGTCGGGAAAGTCCAGGACGTGATTGCCCGTGAAGCCGATCGCCAGGCCACCGATCCCCGCCCACTCCGGATCGTCCCCGGCATCTCCTCCCTCCAGATGGCAGCCAGCCGCGCCCGGACGCCGATGGAGGACACCGAGTTCGTCACGCTACACAAAAGCGGCGACCTCGAGGCGGATATGGATCGCCTCGCGAGTGCCGTCGACGATCGGCACCTGCTGGTGTTGCCACGGCCGTTCGATCGGATGCCGGGCGATATCGCTCAGTTCCTGCTCGATGAGGGTGCTGATCCGGAGCTCGAGGCGCTAGTCTTGGAGAAGTTGACCCACGACGACGAGCAGATCCACCGGTTTACGCTCGCGGAGTTGTCCGACCACGCCGGTGGCACCGGACGCGAGGACACGCCGTTTTCCGATCTGGTCGTGCTGGCCGTTCGACAGCCGGTTGGCACGTAGCGTCGGCGCTCCTCCCAATGGGGGTGTTGCAGCCGGAGCGTGGCTGCGTCGAAATCGGAGCCGAAATCGGAACGCCCTGTTGCTACGATCCGTCTCGGCTGTGTTCGTCCAGCACCCTCGCGATCGTCTTCGAGACGTCGTCGATCGCAGCGGCGTTGGTCTTTCTGAGTTCGCCGGTTTCCTGTGCCACACCGAGGTGCCGGAGTGCTTCCCGAAGGTGATACTCGGTATCGTGGTGGGGTTCCTCGGTCATTGTCGAAGCGGCCGACACGCGATTGAAACGGGTAAGGCCGTTGGTGGTCATCACTCGATCGGACTGTTCGTACTCGTGACGCGATCGGAGTCGTCATGACTGGAGTTTGCCTGGACTGTTCGTAAGACTACATCTCCTTTCAAGTACCCACTCACATTCGCCACTCCCGTGTGACGGTCGATCGCACCACCGACGGATTCAAGACTACTTGTCGTAACTCAATTACACTGATGAACGGGATCACGATCGCGGAGAGGCGAAACAACAGTGACGTCGACCGACCGTCGACACCGAGGCAGCGATGATGAAGGGGATCGTCCTCGGCGGCGTCAGCTCCGGCGTCGGCAAGACGGTCGCGATGTTATCGATCGTCCAGGCCCTCCAGGACGCGGGTCACGATGTCCAGCCCGCGAAAGCAGGGCCGGACTTCATCGATCCGAGCCACCACGAGGCGATCGCGGGCCGGCCCTCTCGGACCCTCGATCTGTGGCTCGAAGGTTCTGAGGGCCTGCGACGCAACTACGATCGCGGCAAGGGCGACATCTGCATCGTCGAGGGTGTGATGGGACTGTACGACGGCGATGGTTCCAGTACGGCGATGGTCGCCGAAGCCCTCGACGTCCCCATCGTGCTCGTCGTCGACGCCAAAGCGGGGATGGAAAGCGTTGCGGCGACCGCCCTCGGGTTTCGCGAGTACGCCGACGCGATCGGCCGTGACGTCGAGGTCGCAGGAATCGTCGCCCAGCGCGCCCACGGCGGCCGCCACGAGCAGGGGATTCGGGATGCGCTCCCCGACGGGATCGAGTATTTCGGCCGAATCCCGCCCTCTTCGGATCTCGAAATCCCCGATCGCCACCTCGGACTGGAGATGGGGCAAGAGGCTGCGTTGCCGAAAGCGGCGCTGCAGACGGCCGCGGAAACGATCGATGCCGATCGGCTCGCGGCGATCGCGCGGGAGCCGCCACAGCCCGAGACGCCGACCAGAGCCGCCGAGCCAGTCGACGCCACGGTCGCCGTCGCCAGCGACGCCGCCTTCTGTTTCCGGTATCCGGCGACGATCGAGCGGTTTCGCGAGCGCGCCGAACTCGTGACCTTCTCGCCAGTGGCGGGCGAGTCGGTTCCGGACTGCGACGGCGTCTACCTGCCCGGTGGCTACCCCGAACTGCACGCCGCAGACCTCGAGTCGGCTGGAACGCTCGCCGAACTCGGCGATCGGGCGAGCGAGGGCCTGCCGGTTTTCGGAGAGTGTGGCGGCCTGATGGCCATGAGCCAGTCGCTGACGACGGCCGAGGGCGATCGGGCCGAGATGGCCGGCATTCTGCCGGCGGACGTGACGATGTGCGATCGGTATCAGGCGCTCGATCACGTCGAACTGGCGGCGACCTGTGACACGCTGACCGCAGGGACGGGCGAGTCGATCCGCGGCCACGAGTTCCACTATTCGAGTGCCGACGTCGACGGCGACGCGCGATTCGCGTTCGAGACGGTGCGTGGCGACGGGATCGACGGCGACCACGACGGCTTGCTGGAGTACGAGTCGCTCGGTACCTACGTCCACGTCCACCCCGAAAGTGGCGCGTTCGATCGGTTTCTGGAGTCGATCGAGCGCTAAGTCCCAAGACTGTCAGTCGATGACTCTCCACATATATTAGTATTCTAACTAGAGTGGCGGTGGCAACGACGGTTGTCTCAGGGACAGGTTGGCCTAACGCAGCCTCGTGTCGCCGTTGCTGTGGGCTAACCGCGGATCTCTCGTCGAAACCTGATGCAGCATGGCGGTCTCTCCAATCGGGTCGTTTATTTGATAGCTGTCTGAATCTCCCCTCATGCGCGCTTCCCGATCGGCCCTCCTTCGGGCGGTAGCCGGCGATCGGCTTGGATCGATTGTGGTGCTCGTTGCACTGCTCGAGGTGCTTGTCCGTCTCGTCCTTGCGATCGCAACCGATCCGATCGCTGCCGTCGTCTGGCCGCCGATCGTCGCCGTAATCGGGCTTGCTTGGGCGGTTCCGACGACTCGTTCGGCGATGGGTGACGACGTGGCTGACGAAGGGAGTGGCGAGATCCCCGATCGCCTCCCTTCACTCGTCGTCGTCGCGATCGCTGGCCACGCTCTGGCTGTCGGTGTCGGGACTGTTCTCTTTTTGCTCGTCGATACGCCGATTCGATACGGGCTCTACTGGATCGGCCGAAGTGATCTGATTTCGGCTTCCGTCATCGCAATCGCCCCGCTGGTCGGTGTCGCAGTCGGAACCCTCGTCGCGTGGACCATCCCAGCGCTTGCCGTCGTTCGCGTTGTCGACGGAGCCACCGGGCTTGACAGTCTACGATCGTCACTCGCAACGGTAGTCACCCAGCCCCGAACGATCGGGGCACTCGCAGCCGGGCAACTCGTCGCCGTCCTGGCACTGCAAGTGTCGATGGGCGTCGCAAGCTGGATCGGTGATGGGATCGGGGCGGGACGGCAGCACAACTTCTTCGAATACCTCTTTGTGCCGCTCGCGCTCGTTTTCGAGGGTGACGTGAGCGTTCTGTCGATTGCACTCGGCGGCCTGATCGCAGTATTCGGGACGGCGCTCTGGCTCGCTGTCGCGCTCGTGCTGGCAGTGCGGGTTACCGCGATGACACCCGCTCGGTCGCGGGAGACGACTGTTCCGGTGGCACGGCTCGCGCTCGCCGCGGTGCTCTTGACTGCGCTCGTCGCGACAGCCGGGGCAGTCCGAATCGGTGAGGTTCGACCCGTGGACACGTCACCTGAGTCGCTTCCGGACGATCCGGACGAACTGTACGCGACGGCTCTCGAGAACACCGAGCGATCGAGTTACGAGTATCGAGCGACCGAACCCGGAGCGGGAACTGAACACCTGCTTCGCATCGACAGGTCGGATCGTCGGATGGTCTCAGTAATCGACGGAGGAACGCCAGCGTACGGATCAATGGGGACGACCGCACCGACGCGATCGGCCGCCCCGGACGTGACGCTACGGACCTGGGAGATCACGGGAGCCGGGAGCACCACCGTGGGAGCGATGCCAGGCTATCCGTACGCCGCCGATAGCACTGACAGATATGCCGAGCCGCGGCCGGAGACCAGCGGCTGGACGGTAGCAACTGACCGTGGCGATGAACTCGTTCTGGAACTTGCCGAACCGGGGGACGTGTTCGCCGCGATGACGGGTTCGGACCTGGATCGACAGTTCGATGACGCTCAGGTGCACGAGTCGCGGGTCCAGATGGCCGTCGATACCGACCGAAAAGTGCTGTCACATGGGGAGGTGCGGCTCAACGTCACCGAGGCCGACGCGGATGAATCGGATGTCTACGAGACATATTTCGAGTACGAGTACAGCGTCGACGTCCACGTGGATCGGCCGGCGGCGTTTGGCGAACCGAGTCCGAGCGAATGGCTCTGGAAACTGTTCGCGTACTGAACGCGGGCCAATCGACGGTCGATCGGTGGTGGGCTAGCCAAGCGCGGCTCACCAGGTGTCGGTAAACGGCTTCGAAACGCGTTGAAGATCGTTCGCACCACGTCGTCTATCGCTATCCGCAGACATCGTCTATGGTTACGAGAGTGGATTCTGTCCCACAACCAGAGAGTCGGTGGTAGCGCAGTAGCGCTATCGATCGAGAGCGTGCTTGGGCCAGCGATCGAGATCGGTTACCCGTGTGGCGTCCCGAAACGCTGTGTCGACTACACAAACCCAGTTGTCCTATCACAAACAAAATTGTTTTAGGGGTAGCCACTGACTCACAGGGTGATGCCACCGATCGCGCTCCCACACGATGCGAAGGCCGGACCGACGAAATCGGAGGTCCGCGCCGTCGTCCAGTCGAAGCTCGCGTTGACGCCCGAGGACCACTTCGCCGAGGTCGGCTCCTGTACGGGGGCCGTCACGATCGAGGCCGCACAGCGGGCCGGACGCGTGACCGCACTCGAACGGAAAGCCGAACGGCTCGAGACGACGGAGCGGAACCTCGCAGCGAACGCCGACTCGGTCCAGGCCGACGTCGAACTTCGCAACGCGGAAGCACCCGAGGGCCTGCCCGACGACGCCGACGCGCTCTTTCTGGGCGGCAGTCGGAACTTCGAGACCGTCCTCGACCACGCCGTCGAGACCGATATCGATCGCGTCGTAATGAACGTCTCGCGCCTCGAAGTCGCCGGCAGGGCGGCCCAGGCGTTTCGCGATCGGGATCTGCTGGAAGAGGTCGTCCAGTTTCAGGTGAGCCACGGCTACGAACTGGCCGGGGCGACGAGTTTCAATTCGGACAACCCGGTCTACATGCTCGTTGGGAGCGCAACGCCGGACGGTGCCGACGAAGAGAGCGGCGAGACCGTCGCCGCTGATGGCGGGGCCACACAGGACACTGGGGGTGACGATCGATGACTCTCTACGGCGTCGGTCTCGGACCTGGTGAGGCAGATCTCGTCACGGTCCGTGGCAAGCAAGTCCTCGAATCCGTCGACGTGGTCTATTCTCCCGGCCGGCTCTCTCGGAGCGTTGCGCTCGAACACGTCGACGAATCGGCGATCGGTGACCTCGAGTTCCCGATGACGAGCGACGAGGAGAAGCTCCGGGCAGCCTGGAAGGAGGCCGCCACAGAGATTGCGCCGGCCGCTCGCGAGGGCGACGTCGCCTTCGTCACACTCGGCGACCCGAACGTGTACTCGACGTTCGGCCATCTCCGGCGGACGCTCGCGGCGTTTCACCCGGACGTGGAGATCGAGATCGTCCCCGGAGTGAGCGCGATGACCGCCTTCGCGACCGCCCTCGACGTCGAGATCGAAGCCGGCGCAGGGCTCTCGCTTCGCGAGGCCGCAAACGGCACGAGTCCGACCGGCCCCGATCGGATGATCCTGTTCAAAGTGACTGACGCGCCGGCGACCCACGAGGGACTGGTCGAGGCTGGCTACGACGTGACCTTCGGCCGCCGGCTGTTCATGGAACAGGGTGAGACGATCGTCACTGATGATCCCGAGACGATCGACGACCGGGACTACTACACGCTGGCCTACGCCGAGAAGGAAGACCTGGAGGTCGAGCAGGCGACGGCGGCGTTCCAACAGGAGGGAACCGAGTCGGACGACGCTGTGGCCGACGAGGAGTCGAAGAGCGGCGAACCGGTTGCAGACGGCGGCCTCGACCGGTCCGAGGTCCCCGGAGACGACGACTACGGAGGAACCCGATGACAGACTCGAAGACGGAAACGGACGACACTGCGACGGACGGCGGCGATCCCCAGGAGGCGATCGACGCCCAGGGCGATCGACGCCAGGAGGAACTGGACGATCGGATTTTCGAGCACAGTGCCGGCGACGACCAGGAGGGAGTTCCCTTCGTCGGAGCCGGACCGGGGAACCCGCGGCTGTTGACCGTCGCGGGGAAAGAACTCCTCGAGGAGGCAGATCTGGTGGTGCATGCGGGTTCGCTGGTCAACAGCGAGCTCTTAGAGGAGTATTGTGCTCACGCGAAACTGGTGAACTCGGTCGGCAAGGACCTGGAGGAGCTCATTCCGCTCATGCGGGATGCATACCAGGATGGCGACAACGTCGTTCGCCTGCACAGCGGTGATCCGGCGATCTACGGCGCGGCGCTCGAACAGATGGACGCCCTGGAACACGAAGGCGTTCCGACCTACTTCGTGCCAGGTGTCACGTCTGCCTTCGCAGCGAGTGCCACACTGCGAACCCAGCTGACCTTGAACGAGGTCACAAACCACGTCGCCTTCACCCGGCCACAGGGGAAGACCCTGACTGCGGAAGAAGACCACATTTCGGAGTTCGTCGAGATGGGCGACGTGACGACCTGTATCTACCTCGGGACCCACGCGGTCCGGGACACGATGGATCGGCTCCTCGAGGACGACCACGACCCCGAGACGCCAGTTGCGGTGATCTATCACGCCTCCTGGCCCGACGAGGACGTCATTATCGGGACGATCGGGACGATCGCGGACAAACTCGAGGACGCGGGCTATCGCGCCTCGGCGATGGTCGTCATCGGTGACGCCGTAACCGGTGCGGGCTACGAGCGATCGTACCTCTATGGCGACTGGGCCAATCGTGGCTCTGATGGAGCGGATGGTGAGACGGAGGCAGATGATGACTGAGACGGATAGCAGTTCCCACGAGGTTCGTTGGAACCGTGACGACGAACACCTCGAAAGCCCCTGGCGCGCTCGACCGGTTGCGCCTCGCTGCGGTCCTCACTCCGTTGTGGTCCTTGCGTCGGCTCACCGGGCCGACCGCGCCAGCCCCTTTCAGTCCCACCTAGCTGGTGGTCTGTGGGGATCGATCGGATGTGGACGGACGTGTAGGCCGATCGAACGTGGAAAAGACGATTTCGCGACACTGGAGATTCACAAATGAGTTCAGAAACTGACAAGCCAGACGGCACAGACGAGTCGAGTTCGGATTCCGGCGGTCACTGTTCGACGGCGGACAGTGACGGTGAAGTCGCCGAGGAGATCGCCATTGTTTCCTTCGGGCGGAAGATGGAGACCGCCGAAGAGATCGAAGCCGAACTGGCCGATCGGTACGAGGCGATCGAGATCTTGGAGTATCACGGCGACGTCTTCGAGGAGCACTGGGGCGAGTACGACTGCTTTATTGGGCTGATGGCGAGTGGGATCGCGATGCGGAAGACGGCCCATCTGCTGGATGACAAGTGGGAGGACCCAGCGATCTGTGTCGTCGACGAGGAACTGACGTGGGCGATCCCGATCACGGGCGGGCACCACGGCGCAAACCAGGTCGCACAGGATCTGGCGACGATGGGCGCGATTCCGGCGATGACGACCGCAAGCGAGGCCGCTGGCAAGCAGGGTGTCGAGGCCCGCGCGAAGGCGATGGACACCCACGTCGTCAACGGCCGATCGACGATCAAGACGAACCTCGCCGTCCTTGACGACAATCTCGGCCCTGTTGCCCGGCTTGACGGGCCGCGTGCGGTACTCGTCGGCGACGACGTGACCGTCCTGAAGCGGAACATAGACGACGGGATCGTGATCGGCACCGGGAGCGTCTCCGGCGCGAGCAAGGAGTCGTTCATCGCGGCCTGGGAGGAAGCCCTCGCCGAGACCGAGTACGAGTTCGACGATGTCGAGTTCGTCGCCACGGCGACCCGGAAAGAAGACGAGGAGGGGCTCATCGAAGCCGTCTCCGAACTTGACCTCGGCCTCGTCGCCTTCGACAAGGAGACGCTGTTAGACCACGAGGGGCCGACGCCATCCAAATCCAAGGAGCTGATCGGCTGGCCCGGCGTGTCGGAGGCGAGTGCGATCGCCGGCGGGGCCGAGCAGGAACTCGTCGTAGCGAAGATCGGCTACGAGAGCGAGGTGACGGTGGCGATCGGACGATGAGTTCCGACGCCACAGACGCGGAGACGACTGCGGACGCCTCGGCGAGTGGAACCCCCGAGGAGTACGGCACGCTCTACGTCGTCGGAATCGGCCCCGGATTGCCCGATCATATGACCAAGCGGGCAAAGGAGGTCATCGAGTCCTCGGAGGTCGTCATCGCCTCGAGTCTCTACCAGGAGTTCCTGCGAGATGACGGGACCCTCCTCCCGAAAGCGGAGACAGACGAGGACGGGATCGCGATCCGCGACGACGGCTTCGAGCAGGAGATCGTCCGATCGACGATGGGCCGCCAGATCGAACTGGCGCGGGCGGCCTTCGAGTACGTCCGCGAGGGAAAAGACGTCGCTCACGTCTCCGGCGGCGACCCCTCGGTGTACGGCAAGTCCGACCTCGTCTTCACAATGGCGAAGGAGGAGGACGCGACGGACGTCCCGATCGAGATCGTCCCCGGGATTACCGCGGCACTCGGGGGCGGTGCGATGGTCGGTGCGCCGCTGTGTAACGACTTCTGTACGATCTCGCTGTCGGACAAGTGGCGTGGCTGGGAGGAGATCGAGGAGAAACTCCGTGCAGCCGCGATCTCGGATTTCGTGATCGTCCTCTACAACTGCTGGCGCAACTACGAGAAGGCCGTCGAGATCGTCCGCGAGCAGCGAACCGACGACGCCCTCGTGGCGATCGTCAACGACGCGGGCCGGAAAGATGCCGGTCGAAACGGCGAAAGCCAGTTCATTACGACGCTTGGCGAGGCTGCCGACCACGACGATAAGGTGTCGGGGATGGGCACCTCGCTGATCATCGGGAATCACGAGACCGAGACCTGGAGCAACGACGATCGAACGTACCTGATCACCCCGCGTGGCGGGCGTGACGTGGAGAACTTCTAACCCATGAGCACTGACACCAACCCGGATACCGACGACGAATCGACATCGAACTGTGGCGCAGCGTCGAGCGAGACGAGTGACGCAAGTAGCGAGTCGAGTGGGTCGAGCGAATCGAAGTGTGGCGCATCGAGCACCAGTTCCAGTTCCAGTTCAGGCTCTAACTCCTCGTCGTCTGGTTCGAGCTGTGGTGCCTCGAAAAAGAAAGCGTCGACAGAAGAGAAAGTCGGGTCGACGATCGACGACTTCGACGCTGAGCCCGGTCAGCTGACCGCAGTCGGGCTCGGGCCCGGCCATCCGGAGGGGATGACCGATCGCGCGAAAGCCGCCTTGCTCGACGCCGACCACATCGTCGGCTACACGACCTACATCGATCTCATTCCCGACGAGATCACCGAGGCGGCCGACGAACTCTACGATACGCCGATGTGTGGGGAAGTCTCCCGCACCGAGGAGGCGATCGATCGCACGCTCGCGGGCAACGACGTGGCGATCGTCGGGAGCGGCGATCCGAACGTCTACGCGCTCGCCGGCCTGGCCCTGGAGATCATCGAGTCAAAGGGGGCAACGGCGACGATGCTCGACTTCGAGGTCGTTCCGGGGGTCCCCGCAGCCCAGTCCTGTGGGGCTCGTCTGGGTGCCCCGCTGGTGAACGACACCGTCTCGATTTCGCTGTCGGATCATCTGGTGCCGATGCCCGAAATCGAGTCGCGCCTGCACGCAGCGGCCAAAGAGAGCTTCACGATCACGATCTACAATCCCTGGAGCCGCAAGCGCCGTGAGAACTTCGAGAAGTGCTGTGAGATTCTCCTGACCCACCGCGACGAGGACACCCCCGTAGGAATCGTCCACGGTGCAGGACGGGACGACGAGGAGGTGATGATCACCGACCTCGGCGAACTCGAGGGCCTCGGCGAAAGCGAGATCATCGATATGACGACGACGATCGTCGTCGGCAACGAGGAAACGTACGTCTGGGACGATCGGATGGTCACGCCGCGTGGCTACGAGACGAAATACGACTACTGAGCCGAGCGGACGGAGTTCAAACTGAGACCACAACACCAATGCCACGATACGAAGTCACCATCGAAAAGGACGCCTGTGACGGCATCTTCGCCTGTCTGACCCGTGATCCGCGGTTCGTCGAAGGCGAGGACGGCCTCGCGACGATCGACCCCGACGCGGACCCGATCTACGACTGTGAGGGGGAGGTCACCGACACCGACGAGCGCGTCGTCGCGACGTTCGACGACGATCGGATCGACGAGGCACAGCAAGCGGCTGCAGCCTGTCCGACCGATGCGATCATCGTCGAGGAGGTCGGCAAATGACCGACGCGACAGCCGCGGACGAGGACGCTGTCGATATCGACGTCCCCCCGGACCCGCTCGTGGGCCACCCCACAACGGCGTACTTTTGGGGACACGTCGCGGGGAGCGGAACCGTCTCCGAGGACAGCATCGAAGTCGTCACCAACGACGAAACGTCGGCGCAGGTACTCGCAGCGATCGCCGACGGCGACGTCTCCCACGACACGACCAGCCGCGAGTACGCCCACGATACGTCGATCACTCGGACTGAAGACGAGTATACGCTCTCGATCGGCGCTGACGAGGACGGCCTACTCGGCCGCGACAGCGCCCGCAGTCTTCCGGTCGACGGCCGCGGAAACTACCGATTGAGCGCGTTTTCGCGCTCCGATCGAGAACTGCTGCGTGGACTGCTCGAGGGCTGTGGAACGATCTGTTTCAAGTCCAAGAGTGGGACCGTCGGCATCTCGTTCGTCCACGACGATCGGGAGCTGCTCGCGCTCACGCAGGATCTGATCGCCGACTGTCCAGTGGAGGCACCGATGGGCGACCTTTCGGAAACGTCCTCGGGCGGCTACTGGTTCGGCGTCGACGACGCCGCCGCACCCGCGTTCGGCAGTTGGCTCTACGAGGACTGCGAGGTAACCGGCTGCTTCGCCCCGAGTCGCCGCCGGAAGCTCGAACGCAGCCTCGAACAGGCAGACGCCTACGACGATCAGTAGCGAAGCCGAGCCACGACGAACCGTTCGCTGACCACAGCCTACACCGCACGATCACCCAGACACCGACCACACACAACAGATGAGCACACCCGACAACACTCCGTCCACGACCGGATTCGACGACGAGGCCGTCCTGCTGGTGGGACACGGCTCTCGCCGCGAGAAATCCAACGAACAGGTGCGGGAACTGGCAGCCGACCTCGAATCGCGACTGGGGATCCCCGTCGATGCCGCGTTCCTCGAACTCGCCGAGCCGGCGATCGACGAGGCCTTCGCCCAGCTCGCGACGCTGACGAGCGAGGTGAGCGTCGTCCACTGTTCGCTGTTCGCCGCGAGCCACGTCAAAAACGACGTCCCGCTGGCGATCGAGCAGGCCCGAGCGACCCACGAGCTGACGATCAACAACGGCTCCCACCTCGGCATTCATCCGGCGATCATCGACCTGCTCGACGATCGGGCCCGGGCTGTCGAAGACGAACTGGGCGTCGATCGCGAGGCCGACGATGTCGCCGTCGTCGTCTGTGGCCGCGGATCGAGCGACCCGGATTCGAACGGCGACGTCCACAAGCTGGCGCGATTGCTCCACGAAGGCCGAGCGTTCGATCGGGTCGAGGCCTCGTTCATCGGCATCACGGAGCCGACGCTGGAAGAGAGTCTCCACGGGCTCTCGAAACACCGGCCGGATGCGGTCGTCGTCCTGCCGTACATGCTCGGTGATGGCGTGTTGACCCAGCGTGTCCGCGACTGGACGGCCGAGTTCGACGACGAGTACCCCTACGTCGACGCGCTGGCCGGCGATCCGCTCGGGACCGACTCGCGACTGCTCGACGTCTTCGCCGATCGGTGGCAGGAGGCCCGCACGGGCAGCGTCGAGATGTCCTGTGACACCTGTAAGTACAAGGTCGATCTCGAAGGGTACGAGGAGGACGTCGGCGGGGCTCGGGCGATGCTCCGGGCGCTCACCCACCAGGAGTCCCATGCCGATCGATCGGACGTCGACGACGAGCCACACAGTCACGACGCGCCCGAAAAGCACGTGGCCGTCTGTACGAACCAGACCTGTGCAAAAATGGGGTCCCTACAGGTTCTCGAACGGCTCCGTCAGGCGGCCAGGGACTCCGACCACTGTGACGCCCGCATCACCCGATCGTCCTGTCTCGGACGCTGTGGCGACGGGCCGATGGTTGCCGTGTATCCGGACGGAATCTGGTACGGCGACGTCGAGTCGACCGATGCCGAGCGGATCGTCGGCGACCACCTCGATCGCGATCGGATCGTCAGCGATCTCGTCGATCAGACGCTGTAGCGGTGTCTCGATAGCTACCACCATCACACCAACCGAACACGATACACACATGAGCTGCCACGAAATCGAAGCACTACGACTCGGACTGATGACCGTCCTCGGCGTCGGGGACGAGAGCACACGCGAACACGCAGAAAAAGAACTCGACGGCCATCTCGACGGGCCGATCGAGGGGCTCGCGACCGCCGAGAGCCTCACGGAACTCCAGCGCCACCTCGACGCGGCGCTGGTCGACCTCGAAGAAGAGGTCGCGACGATGGATCCCAAAGAGCCAGAGTACGACTACACACGCGGGCGATTGCTCGAGGTCCGCAACGCGGAGCGATCGGTCCAGCGGCTGGTCACACAGGGCGAGAGTATCGTCGACGGACTCGGCGAGTCCCACGACACGCTTCACGAGATCTTTCCGGTAGAGGAGTAAGATGGCGATGGGGACACACGGATTCCGACGCTATCCACTCGGAGAGATCGAGACCGCACGGAGCCGCCACATGTGGACCCGATCGGCGGTCCACGTCGCCGGCGATCGGCTCGTGACGGGCCAATGGGACGGCACCGTCACAGCGTTTGATGCCGACTCGCTTTCCCCCCAGTGGTCGATCGAGCATCCGGACCATGCGGTCGGGATCGAGACGCTCGACACTGGCTCGACGGTAATCGTCGCCGGTCGCGGCGACACCGGGACGATCGCGGCCTACGACGTCGACACTGGGAGCCAGCAGTGGCGCTACGACGGCGTCGACGATGTCGGCGAGGCAGTCCAGGACACCGTGTTCTACCTGCCATATGTCGTCGCGATCGAGACTGGCGAGACGAACGATGGGGACGACCGGCTCTACGCGGCGATCCGTCGGTACGAGCGCGACGGGGAGAGCCGACGCTGGTACAGCACGGTGGTCGCTATCGAGGCCGACGGTACCGTCTCCTGGCGCTACGAGACCGACGCCTCGCCGATCGCACTCGATCTCGACAGCGCGGGCGAGCAACTGGCGGTCGGCTACAACCGCTGTCTGGGCGACCACGACAACGGGCTCGTCGTGCTCGACGCGGCGACCGGCGACCCCGAGTGGACCTGGGATCCCGGAACGAAAGGCGATCGCCGCGTCGGTGACGTCTCCTTCGACGGCGATCGGCTTGCCGTCACGAGTCATGGGGACAAGCGGGGCTACCTGCTCGGCGATCGAGGTGCCGAGGAGTGGCGCGTCGATCTCGCAGTTGAGACCGATATCGGCGACGAACGGCTGTATGCCTACCCGAATCACGTCCATGCAGCGGACGGTCGAGTCGCGTTCGTGACTGGAAACACCTACGCAGTCGAGAGCCGCGAAACCGAATCTCGGCACCCGAACGAGCACCGCGTCGCAGCGTTCGATCGGGACGGAGCGCTCGTCTGGGACGACGACGTTCGCGGGTTCGTCCACGGGCTCGATGCGACCGACGGAACGATCGTCGCCCCCTGTGCCCAGAACTTCCGGGTGCGCGATCCCGACACGCACGCCGTTCGCTGGTTCGATCTCGAGACCGGAACTGGCGGTGTCGAGTACGTCGATGGGATTGTAACGGCGGCCGCCGTCGACGGTGAGACGATCGCTGCGATCGAGGAGCCTGTCGAGTATCACGACGCCGGCGAAACGCGTGGGGAGTATGCCGTTTGTGTCGGCTCGATCGACTAGTAACCGCTCCCCGTTTCGAATCTCGTTTTGACTCGGCTAGCGATCACGCTGCTGGCTCCCGTCGGTCAGTTAGGGTTTCGGATAGTCGCATACGCAAGGGAAACCACCACAACGTTCTCGCTCGTCTGTTGTCTCGAATAATGACCGCGGGACTAGAAGATGACGGTCGTGAGGAGTGTTCGGATCCTGTAGTGGTCAGGTCCGCCCTCTGCCGTCCCGACACCGATCGGCAAGGACAGTCTTCACGGCGGGTGATGACTGACGGCGGGCAGGTACAGGCTGAGCAGGAGAGAGACGATCGCGATGGAGAGCAGGTGAGCGAGGACGAAGAGGAAGCGGGAGACGAAGAAGAAACTGAAGCGGAAGACGAGGAGGAAGCTGAAGCAGAGGACGAAGAGGAAGCGGGAGACGAAGAAGAAACTGAAGCGGAAGACGAGGAGGAAGCCGAAGCAGCGGACGAAGAGGAAGCTGAAGCGGAGGACGAGGATGAATCCGAAGCGGAGGACGAGGAAGAAGCTGAAGCAGAGGGCGAAGAAGAAGCCGAAGCAGCGGACGAAGAGGAACCCGAAGCGGAAGACGGGGAAGAAGCTGAAGACGAAGAAGGAGCCGAGGTAGCCGAGGAGGAAGCGGAGGACGAAGAAGGAGCCGAGGTAGCCGAGGAGGAAGCGGAGGACAAAGAAGGAGCCGAGGTAGCCGAGGAGGAGGAAGCGGAGGACGAAGAAGAAGAGGAAGCTGAAGAGGAGACACGCGACGACACCGGAGACCTTGTTGAAGACGATCGCGAGGAGGGCCATGCCGACGACGCCGAAGACGTCTACGAGGGCGACGACGCCTCCGGCGTGTTGCACCTCGATCTTGATGGCCTGTTTCTCGACGTGCTCGGCCTCGAGGTCAATCTGAACCCGGTTACCCTCGACGTCTCGGCCCGACCTGGCGGGAACAATCTGCTTGGAAACCTGCTTTCCGCGGTGACGGGGCTGTTGGACGGTCCGAGCGCGATACTGGATACGATCAAATCACTGCTCGGGAAGCCAATGGAGTGGCTTGGCTCCATGGCGGACACGGTGAAATCGCTGCTCAGCAAGCCAAAGGAGTGGTTCAACTCCATGGCGGACACACTGAAATCGCTGCTCGGCAAGCCTGGTGAGGTGCTTGCTTCCCTGGCAGAGAGGCTCAGATCACTGTTCAGCAATCCAGGAGAGACACTCAGATCGTTGGCGGGCTCCGTCAAAAACGGGCTCCGTACCCTGGTTACAAAACCGATCGCCGTCTTCAAGCGCCTCTTTAGCCGGGGCGGGGAGGCAGATACCGAAGCGGAAGCCGAGGAGGCAGAAGCCGAAGAGGCAGAAGAAACGGAACCGGAGTCCGAGCCCGGACGGATCGCGTCGGCAGTCCAGTGGCTCCGATCGAAGCTCTCGGGTGCAGTCGGTCGCCTGAAGGAGGCACTCGTTGGCCTCGTTCCCGGGCTCCCGGTCGAGGAGGTCATTGCGACGATCGTTCGCAGTACAGTGGAAGCGCTTCTCGAGCAACTCGAGCCGGATGCTGACGGCGAGGAATCGAGCGCCCAAGAGCGCGAAGCCACACAAGCGGAGGCACAATCATGAGTCAAGAATCCGAATCCAAATCGATGACCGATCGTATCGACACCGAAGCGATTACCGAGAGCATCAACGTCGAAGACCTGATCTCGGGGACCCAATGGGAAGACCAGCTCGACGAGGACGAACCCCTCGGCGAGGCACTCGGTGCGCAGATCGGTGCCGTCGTCGGGCGCAAGGTCGGCGAGATGGTCGGTCGATCGATCGGCCGCCTCGTCGTCGAGGAACTCCTCGGAAAGAAAGAGGCGGCCGAGGAAGAAGACGTGGAAGCTGAAGACGAGGGAGAAGCCGAAAAAGAAGCGGATGAAGCGGAAGAAGGCGAAGAGGAGACCGAAACGGAAGCGGATGAAGCGGAAGAAGGCGAAGAGGAGACCGAAACGGAAGCTGAAGAGGCCGAGGAAGAAAACGGAGACGCTGAGGAGGAAGCCAAACAGTCCGAAGCGGAAACTGAAGACGCTGAACAACAACCCGAATCGAGTGAGGGAACCGAGGGTGGAGACACCGAAGCCGAATCGGACGATGGTCGCAGCGATCAAGAGGAATAACTGTGACCGTGACAGTCTCCCGGTTTACCGACGATCGATCGACCCGAGGTGAGCCCGATGAGTGATGAGGACGGATTGACCGAGGTCGTCACCGAGGAGGTCACGAACCAGGTCGGGATCAGCGAACTGCTCGGTGATGGCAATCTCGAAGACGAGATCGACGGCGGCGAACTCGGTGCAGCGGTCGGCCGCCGGTTTGGCGAGCAGGTCGGCCGCGAACTCGGCGGCGCGATCGGCCGCGAGGTTCACGAAGCCATTGGAGAGGGTGTCGAAGAGGGCCAAGATCTCTCCGAGCTTCGATCGGAAGTGACGGCTGCAGTTCGGGAGGGGGTTAGAGATGGGGTTTCGGAACTCGGTGGGCGGGAGGCGATCACGTCGGTTGCCAAGGGCGCAGCCGAGGGGAGTGCCCTCGAGGAGCTGCTCGACCAGGACGAAGCCGAAGCCGAGGAAGACGAAGCCGACGAGAAAGCGGAAGCTGACATCGAAGAAGAGCCATCAGAGACCGACGAAGCGGTCGAAGAAGCTGAAAAGGACGAAGAGACCGACGAGGAGGTGCCATCGGCTGCCGAAGCGGAAGCCGATACTGTAGACGAGTCCGAACCATCGTCAGAGGACCTCGAAGATCTCAGACGCGAGACACTGGAAGATTTCCTCGGGGTAATGTCCTACGAAGATCTCCAGTCGATCGCCAAAGACGTCGGCGTGAAGGCGAATCTCAGTCGGGAGGAGATGACCGAGGAGATCATCGAGACGGTCGCAGACGAGCAAGCGGATTCGGATGCGGATTCCACAGGAGACGAGCAAGCGGATTCGGATTCGGATCCCACAGGAGACGAGGAAGCGACCCAGGAGGGAGATTCCACAGGAGACGAGGAAGCGACTCAGGAGGCAGCGTAACCGTCGTGACGATTCCATATCGCGACTGTCCTATCCATGAGTGATCAGACCCAGCGCCGAGTCGACGAACTGCTGACCGAGGCCGACACGGCGAGCAGGGCAGCCATCGTCCCCGACGCAGACGAGTCGGCAGCCGACCGATCGATCGGGGAGACGGCACGGGAGGCAAGCGAGCTGCTTGACTCGTCCGATCCCCAGACACTGCTCGCTGGGGTCGGTCTCGAGACGCTTCCGGACGGTACCGAGCCGCAATCGATTCCCGAGGCCATCGTCAACGGCGATCCAGAGCGCGTAGACGATCTCAAGCGACTGGTCGCCCTCTCGAAGCTTGCCGATCGGGACGACCGTGACCTCAACGATGCGGCTGCGACGCTTGGGGCGGCGATCGACGACGCACGGAGTGCTGACGGTCGGGCGGAGAGAGCCGGCTCGGGGGGAGACGATTCGGACGCGGATGATTCGGATGTGGACGACTCGGGCGACGATGATTCGGCGGTGGACGACTCGATAACCGATCTCGAGAGCCAGTTACGATCGACGCTGTCCGACCGAATCGAACAGTTCGACGACGACGTGTCCGGGCTTCAGGAGCAACTGGCGTCAGTCGCGGACAGTGCGGCCGACGACACAGACGGGACGGGGGGCGGTGATGCCGAGGAGAAAGCGGAGACGACCGAGCCCAGTTCGGAGGCGGACGACGACAGCGACGACCTGCTTGGAATCGGCGGCGACGGCGACGGGTTCGGGTCGAGCGAGTCCTCGCGATATTCGACGATGGCACCGCCACCGTCCGATCGAGCCGATATGCGCGCCGTCAAGCGCCATTCGACGATGCCGGACACACAGTGAGGGTGACGGAAAACGGCTGCAGACGGCGAAACGGGACTGCCAACGGGCGATCGCGGTCGGCGGTGTCATACGGACAGTTGTAGTCAATTACCGCCGATCGCCGACCCGCCTTGGCGATCGGCGGTAAATAGTTACAACGATCCGTATCAGCGACGGTCGGCGTCTTCGTCGCCCCAATCGTCAATAAATAGCCGCACGCCCATTGCGGGAATAAAGAGAAAGAACGCGACCAGCATCGTGGAGGCCAGAATCGCGCTGAAATACGGCGGCGAAAGTGCAGGCGATAGCAGCAGCGAGGCGAGGACGATACCCCCGAGAAGCGAGACGACGGCGAGAATCAGCAGGTCGGTACGGTTGACGGGGACCTCATCAGCCATACGCCACCGTTGGGGCCGCCACCAGTTATATTCCCGGACCTGTGGACGCCGGCCCCGGACTCTCACGTTGGACACGTACCGGGGACCTTGTCGTGACATTATCCTGTCGTGGCACCATACTGTCACGACACGCCAGCGAGCAATCGCTTCTCACCGACGGAGCCTCGTGTCGGCTGCGATCGGCGGAACCGACTCACAAGCGCAGGTTAGGAGGGGGACAGCCGGACGATCGGAGCGTCGGCATCGTCGACGGCGACGAACAGGTCGCCGCTTGCGGGGTCGACCTCGACGTCGCGGATTCGCCAGCCACGGTCGGCCAGCAGTGGATCTGCTTCCTCGACATCGGTTCCGTCGACGGTAAACCGGCCAAGATACGCCCCGGCCAGGTTCCCGACGAACAGGTCACCTTCCCAGTCAGGGAAGGCCTCGCCGTCATAGAACGTCATTCCTGCCGGCGGGAATCCCCCGGAGCCACACTCCCAGTAGTAGACCGGATCGACGACGTCGTCACGGTCGTCCGGCTCGTCGCCGATCGGCTCGTCGGTCCCGTATTCACAGCCGTAGGCTGCGATCGGCCAGCCGTAGTTGCCGCCGCCCTCGATGATGTTGAGTTCGTCACCGTCCTCCTCGCCGTGTTCGCTCTGCCAGAGGTCGCCGGTGTCGGGATGGACCGTCATCCCCTGGGCGTTCCGGTGGCCGTAGCTGAAGATGGCGTCGGCCGCGTCGTCGTCGTCGTCGACGAACGGGTTGTCCTCGGGAATCGAGCCATCCGGTTCGAGGCGCACCGTCGAGCCGATGGGTGTCGACGTATCCTGGGAGACGTGGTCCGGGCCGAAATCCTTGAACTGCCGATCGCCGACGGTTACGTAGACCAGTTCGTCGGCACCGAAGACGACACGGGAGCCGTAGTGGGCATCCGAATCGACGAACGGTTCGGCGACGAACACCTCCTCGAGGGCCGTGAGTTCCGCCGCCTCGGTGTCGAGTCGTCCGCGGGCGAGTGCCGTCGTCGAGCCGTCGGCGTTCGCCGTCGAATAGGTGAGATAGAGCCAGGGCGCTGTGGGGAAGTCGGGATGGAATGCGGCGTCGAGCAGGCCTCCCTGATTGGCGGTGTCGGCCTCCGGAGCGCCGTCGAGTTCCACGACGGTGCCGTCTTCCGGATCGAGCACGGATAGCCCGCCCTCGCGTTCGGTGACGAGCAACCGGCCGTC
>LFFM01000821.1_pt1 | contig 21990 bp, 15 predicted proteins | sample 643131 | NCBI WGS metagenome assembly LFFM01 (sample SAMN03777445, study PRJNA286221) | soda lake metagenome | biome: soda lake; feature: Kulunda steppe; material: water; isolation source: sample Tc-Br brine of Tanatar trona crystallizer | place: Russia: Kulunda steppe | collected 2011-07
CGACACATCCAGGCAAGCCGTCTGAGCGATGCCATATCGCCAGACGGCGTCCAATTCCCGGTTAGCTTGACGGAATCCTTCCGTGAGAGTGTCTGAGATAGCCGTTACTCGGCGGCAAAACAAGGCATCGTACGGCCCTCACGCGACGCGAGTAGCGGCTCTCGTCCGTACTCGTCGGTGACTGATGGTCGCTTCTCGGCTAGCCAGTCATCAAGTACGTCGCAGAGTTGATCTGAAAGCGCAACCATCCGTTCGCCCTTCCCCTGATTCTTAATCGGCGTCCCAGACTCCGGACGATGTCGAACCTTCACACACTGATCGTCTGGGTCGTAGTCGTCGACGTCCAGCGCATGTACGCCACCGACACGCATCATCGTGTGCCACATCAGCGCGATTGCGACGTGCTCGATGCCCGCGTATTCGTACTTCTCCAGATGGGCGAGTACCTTCGAGGCACTGTCACTGTCCAGCATTACATCCCGAGAGTTCTCGTCAGGGGTGATTGACGGGGACAGCACCTTCTGGCTCAGGTCTTGTTCTACGCCGTCGATGGACTCCAGCCATCGGATGAAGACGCGGAGCGTGTCCATCTGTGTTTTCTCGCTGACCTTATTCAGATCGCCGTCTTCGCGCCGCCAGAGCCGGTACCGGTGGAGCTGGCGACCGGTGAGCGTGTTGAGATTCTCAATTTCTTTCTCATCACACCAGCGGACGAAGTGACCGAGTCGGTATTTATGCCCTTTTAGTGAGGCTTCCGAGAGTTCGTTCTCTTTGTCTGCAAGGTACAATTCGAGTGCGGTTTCTGCGTCGATTGGTTCGAGACTCATGGTTGGTCTTCTCCAGTCAAGCGAATCCCACAAGTCCCGGTTACTACCCGTTCCGAACCAACAGCTACAACGCCCAAAATCGCCAAAAGGAAGGGTTGTCACGCCGCGTGACCAAGGCCTGCAGCGCCCATAGCCGATTTTGAGGGCAAAATCGCAGTACAGCGACGGGATACTTTGCCGCACGAACGCAAGGCGTTTGCTTTCGTTCGATACTCGTGAGGTGAGTGGTATCCTTGGGAATTCGCGTACAGCCAAACAGGTGGCCATTCAGAAAATCAATCGCCCATTGAGTTAGCGCGTGTCGAACGAGTTAATCACATCACTCGTCGAGTACGTCTCAACCAGATCCTGTTCCGCGAAGTCGCAATCGTCGCTCCAGATGGCCGCATCGCAGGCAATCGCACACGCCAGATAGAGCACATCGTCCGGATCTGTGTCACCGATTGCTTCGTCCGCGCTCTCGATAGCCGGATAGAATTCGCTGGCGGGGATAACGTCGAGGTATTGAAACAGAAGATCGATGAACTGTTCCACTCGGGCAGGTTTCATTCCGGACTTCTCGACAATCAGGTCCTGATAGTTCTCGATTTCGTCATGGACGAATGCGGGTGTCAACAGGTCTGGTTCGAGCGTGACGATGAGCTCCCTCGTTTTCGAATCAGCGATGAGTGCGGAGATGACGACGTTTGCGTCGATAACCAGCTTCATCGTCGTCTCTACGCTGATTCCTCATTGATATGCTTGCGCCCGCTCTCGTTGATTTTGTCGGCGATGTCCTGTACATCGCTCTCGGTAAGTTCGCTCTCGCTGGTGAGTTCATCCATCACTTCGAGTGTCTCGACCTTCTCTTGGATGGCCTGCCGGGTAACCTCACTCCAGTTGATTTCGGGGTGCTTTTCCATGCGCTCTTTGAGGTCGTCGTCCACGTTGACAGTGATACTGGGCATATAGAATTCTATGGATACACAGATTACTGTGTCTTTCGGTGTGTTTTATACATCTCGAATTCGTCGACCTCGCGCCTGAAAGGCCAAGTCGTTCGACAGTCGAACCGGATTTAGCAGCGCCCATCATTCTGCGTGACGAGCAACATTTGGCAGACGGCAGTACGACGTTTATAAAGGAACCCCTCTTCGACCGATTTGATTTCATCACGCTGCGTGATGCGGATCGCCGTCGGCACCGAACCCTCGACCACGGAGCCGTCGGTCCATACGTGCGGGTCCCGCGGGTACGGGTCGTTCGTGTGCGCCGGAATCACGAGTGAAATCGGACCATGATAAACCTTCCTGCGAGGTCATGAGACACGGTAGCTATCCGCCCTGACCTCGCGGACCAGTTCCCGAAGCGCCGCTTTGCTGAGTGGGTCGATCTCATTCCGTTCTCCATCGAACGTATAAAAGACCGCTGTCGTCACCTCACGGTCCGGATACAGTTCAGCGACCACGTGGTAGTACACACTGAGCTGTTTCCGGTATTCGGGTTCGGCATGCCGGTCAAGATCAGTCTTGTAATCGATGATATCGACCCGCTCGGGCGTCACATGGAGCAGATCGATAACGCCGGAGATGGTGATCTGCTCGCCGTCAACGTCGAGCGGGAGAAACGCCTGTTTCTCGGGGTGTGTGTCGCCATCCAGTGAGTCGAGCAACGATTGCACGTTGATCTCGTCGGGGCCATCCGGCGTCACCGGCTCTCCGAGTACGGAGGCCTCGGCGAACTCGTGGACCTGTGAGCCGAACTCCATCCCACGACCGCCGGTACCCTTCTCAAAGACGCTCTCATCGATGAACGTGTGCGGCGAGAATCTCGGCGGTCCCGCCCGTGTCGGGATATCCACTTCGAGAGGCGTTGCCTCCGGGAGGTCGGGGCCGAACGACGAGAGATCGGGGTCGACAGGCTCGACATCGACGGGGAGCTCTTCGATGAACGTGTTTGGCGAGTCGCCGGCCGTGAAGACGACGTGGTTTTCAGCACGCGTAATAGCCACGTACAGTAGCCGTCGCTCCTCGTCATACTCTCGTGGCAGACATCGTCGAAGCACATCCACCTTCCAGTTGTCGTAGACGTATGGCACACCGTGTGCTTCCGCGTAGCGCTTGCGCTGTCGAAGGCCAACCGGGTCCGTGTACATGATGCCGCCGCCGTGCCCTCCTGAGGAGGGGAACTTGTGGGCATTCATATTCGCGAGGATAACGATGGGATACTCCAACCCTTTTGTCGCGTGAATCGTCTGGACGGTGACTGAGTCCGTGCCGGCGCCCGCATTGACCTCGTGAGTGCTCCCGGATTCGATGGCCTCCTCGATGAATCGGATGATATCACCACGGGTGAGCGTCGTCGCCTCCTGAATCGATTGGATCGTGTGTAGGACGACGTCTGCCGTGGGTCCCTCACAGCCGTAGCGCTCGAACACGCGGCGAGCGACGCCGCCGAACGTCTCCAGCTCCGCAAGCTCCTCACGGAACGCGACCATCGGGGCGGGGTACGTGTCACGTTCGAGCATCGCTTGCGCTTCATCGATCGTGTAGCCGGCTTCCTCGAGTACGAGTGCCCACCCGCGGTCGGCATCGCGCTCGAGAATGCGAAGCCACGCTAACAGGAGCTTGGCGGCATCCGTGCGGAACACCTCGATCCCGCCTTCGTACGCCATCGGCAGGCCGTAGTGGTCGGCGGTCTCGAGCAACTCACGCCCGAAATCCCGGGTCCGTGTAAGCACGGCGATGTCACCGTACGTCGGCGCGCGGAGATCGCCGTCGTCCCCCTCGACGGCATAGCGGTCTGAGCCGACGATCTCGTCGATCTTCGCGAGGATCGCCTCCTGTTCGTCCTCGCTTTGTATCGCCTCGATGTTGCTGTTGTCATAGCTTGCATCCGCATCAAGTGAGGTTAGCTCATCACGTACGGCTGTAACGTCGACGGAGTCGCGACCCGTCGCCGGCGTGGTAAGCGCATGTTCGGAGAAGTCGAGAATGGATTGTGTCGACCGGTAATTGGTGTCGAGTTCGAGTCGAGTGATCGAGGTAAGCGGAAACTCAACCCGTTCACGATCACTGTTGAGCTCGGCAGCGAACCGTTCGAGCCGACCCTCGAACTCGCGGATGTTGTCGACGTCGGCGTACTGGAAGCTGTAAATACTCTGCTTCCAGTCGCCCACGACACAGATATTATTCGTTCCGGCAAGGAGTAGTGAGAGTTTGAACTGGATCTCGCTGGAGTCCTGAAACTCGTCTATCATCACGTACTCGAAGCTCACTGCCTCACGCACGTCGTCTTCCTCACACAGCAGCACGAACGCAAAGAGCTGGAGGAAACTGAAGTTCAGGTAGTTGCGACGTAACGCAAACGAGAGGTAGGCGTGATACACGTCGTGGACGAACGCTTTGAGATCGGAGCGATCCTCCTCGAACACCTGAGCGGCAACCGCCGTTGGTACCTGTTTTCCATCGCCGCGGATGTCGCTTTTTGCGGGTGCCTCGGGTGTGTACGTCTTGTTTTGGCCGTATCGATAGAGTTTCGAGCGGAGAACGGACTGCTTGCTCCCGCCGTTCCGTGGCTCGTTTACCTGCTCGAACAGCGTCTCGAACGCTTCGAAGTCCCCGTCAAGATGCGATTCGCCATCCCGATACCAGCCGTCGGCATCAGGAAAGATGCCCTTTGCGGCGAGTTCCTTGATCAGGTCGAGAAGCTGGCTGGTGTCGGACAGTGCCGTGAAAAAGCCATCATATTCTGGGTGTGTGTCGATAAACTGCGTACTGAACTCGCGGAACAACGCCTCTTCGATAAGCTCGTCCTCGACGAGACGTGTCGATCCCGTGATCCGGTCGTCGATCCCGAGATGCGTCGGCGCTGCATGTCCGTACTCATCCAGCAGATCGTTTGCCAGTGAGTGAAACGTTTGGATGGGGGCGTCAGCCAACTCACTCATGTCGTACTCGCTTTGTGCAACGATTCGGTCTCGCATTTCTGCAGCCGCATTATTGGTGAACGTGACCAGCAGGATGTCGTCGGGATCGACGTCGTCCTGATCGATGATACTGGCGTAACGCCTGGTGACGGTGAACGTCTTCCCGGTGCCGGCACCGGCGTCGACAAGATAGATCCCTTCCGTGCTGTCGATAAGCGTCTGCTGTTTGTCGTTCGGTGGAAACTCGCTCATTGGTCGCCCTCCAGTAGCAGGTCGCGGTTATCCACATAGCGATAATTCGGTTCTCCACCCAGCCCCTCGATCGGGAACCGTTCGTCGCCCGACCGCCGTCGGTTGAGCTCAGCTATCCGGTCGTCGACGAACGCCTCGAACGCGTCGAGATCAGTTTTGAAGTAATTCTGCGCCTGTACGGTGGCAATTTGGCGTAACACCTGCTTTGTCCCCTTGGTGACGTATTTGTACTCGCCAACGTGTGTCCGTAGCCGGTCCATCATGGTTTGACCGAACGGTGACTCGATCAGCTCATCGCTATCGGTCGTTCGTGGGAGCGATTCCGCATCGAACAGTGCCGCATACGTGTCGTAGTCGATCTTCCCGAGCGTCTTTTGACAGTCGTTTGGCCCGTCCTCAAGCAGCCTGTCGAAGAACGCCTCCCGAGAGACATACTCCGCTGCTGTCGTCGGGTAGTACGTGACAGTCGTGAGTGTGTCTTCGAGATCGGCGTCGCCAGTAATGGCCTCATCGACGGTTTCGAGAAAATGGAAGAAGGTGAACGCTAGTCGCTCGTTCGACTCTCTCGACCGCCAGTAGGTGAGGTACAACAGCGCTTGAAAATTCGGCGTGTCGGCTGGCTCATCGAGTGCCGAATTCGTCACGATATCCCGGGCGCTCTTTTTCGAGCCGCTTTTGAAATCGAGGAGGTGTGTTCGCGAGTGCACCAGATCGATGAGTCCCTTGATCCCGAGGTCGGAATCCTCGAACCACCGCTCCGTTACCGGCGAGTCGACGTCGCGATCGAAGTGCTCGGCGATAGCGTTCGTCCCGAACCCGCTCGCCGGCGTGAGGAACGCTCCGTCACTCGGCGGGTGTTCGTCGAGATACTCGATGATCGTCTCGAGTCCGACTCGGTACTCGGCTCGAAGCACCGCCTCATCGACCGAGCGGACGAGCGACCGCGCCTCCGTACACATGAGATCGACCACCTCGTCGATCACCTCGGTGTCAACGAACGTGGGATGGTTCACGTAGAACTCGGCGAAGTCGTGATACAGGTTCCCCTCAATAAAGTAGTCTCTATCAGGGCTGTCGACGAGCCGACTGAAGTAGTGGTCCCGCGGTGAGTTCACGTAGGTGCTCAACGTTGATTGGCTTATCATCTCGACCGACTCGTTGGTTGCCTCCGTCGGCGGTTTCTCGAAGGCAGTCGTCGACGTCGTCTCCGGCTGTTGAGTATGTCTTGTCGAGGGGAGATCGCTGAATCGCTCGAACTCCTCGTCGAGCAGTTCCTCGAAGTAGAGACAGGGTGTGACCGGTGAGCCACCCGTCGAATCCTGGACGAGATAGTGTCGTTCGTCGCCGCTCTGCAGCAGCAACTGGAACCGCTGAACGTTACGCGTGTACTGTGCGTCCTGATCGACCCACGGTCGACGTGGCGGTGAGTGCGTCCACCCGTCATCCAGCCCGAGGAAGAACACGACGTCCCGGCCGACGTACGAGGCGGATTTCGCGTCTGCGAGGAGGACGCCCTCGTTTTCGCGCTCCATCGGGACTTCATACGACTGGAGATAAAACCCTAGCTCGTCGACGCCGCCCTCGGTGATCGCTTCGTCGACGATGCCGAGCGTGGCGAGTTCCTCGCGAAAGGCGGTGAGATCACACCCTGCGCGTTGCTCGAACGTCGTGAGCGCCTCGCCATACGTGTACTGGCCGACCTCGTCACAGAAGGTAACCAACCATGAGAGGGCAGGAATGTCGGTCTCATGGAGTCGTTTCTCCTCGTGGTCCACGTCGACCTCGATCCCGAGCGCCGCCAGCAGCGGCCGAATCTCACTGATCCGCGTGTCCGTCCCGTAGTGCGCCGCCCGGAGCAGCTGTAGGAACGTCCGATGCTCGGGGACGTCGATAAATCCGGGACCACCGAAGAACGGAATATCGGCGGCCTCAAGCGCGGATTCGACGAGTGGGGAGTACTCACTGGCCCGATCGAGAACGATGCCGACGTTTTCGGCGTTGGTCTCGGTGATCGCACTCTCGACTGCATCGACGATCGCCGTTGGAGAGTCGAGGATTCGGAACGGCGGGAGATCAAACGGTTCATCGGTGAACAGCTCGACCGCATCGTACTCCTCAGGGAGGTATGATCGCTCAAGTGGCGTCAGCATTTCCGGGGCGATCACCGCGATATCCAGTTCGGGGTCCAACGTCCCGGTCGTCAGCTCCATCGACGTCGTGTCGAGTTCTCCAATACGCTCGACGGCGCGCTCGGTCGCATCGTCGACGTACGTGTCGTAACCGAGAATCGCCTCGTGGCTTCCCTGATGCTCCCAGCACTGGAGGATGTTTCCGATGGCGTATGCGCTTCGTTTCCACGAAATGGTGTGGTGATCGACCAGCTCGAGGAACGCGAGGCGATCCTCGGCTCGTTCCCGGCGTCCGGCCGCATGCCGGCGCGGCGGGATCGCAAACGGGCCGAGGTGAGGTCGATCCAGCTGACGATTGAGGGTGCTCGCAAGCGGCCCGTCAGGCGTGATGACGAGATCGTACGCCGCTACTGTCTCGTACAGCCGCTCGGGGGAGTTCGCGTGGGAGAATGGCACAGAAAACGTGGCTGTCGTTACAGTATAAAGGCTTGGCAACTGGAGGCGGTCGCGGCAACTCCGGCGTGTATTACGGTCGGCGGCGGCGACTTCGAGCCAGCCGTGAGCCGTCTCCAGCGCGACAGTGCCGACGTCATTCGTCGTATACCGGTGAAACCTTTTTGCTGCTCGCTCGCGCAGTGTGCGATCGTGTACGACGCCGTCGTTTTCGACAACGACGGGGTGCTGATCGGGCGGACTCCGTTCGACACGCTCCGCGAGGCCGCGTGGGACGCGTTCAACAGCGTCGGCGTCGCCGATCCGTCGATCGCCCACGTGGAGGAGCTCGCTATCGGCGTCGACCCGGCCACGCTGTCCGACATCTGCGAGGAGTACGGCGTCGATCCGGCGGAGTTCTGGCGGGTCCGCGACGAGATGGCGAGCGTCGCACAGGTGGCCGATGCCCGACGTGGCCGCAAGACGCCGTACGACGACGTCGACGTGATCCGGCATCTCGACGCCTCGCTCGCGGTCGTCTCCTCGAACCAGCAGGCGACCGTCGATTTCCTGCTCGATCACTTCGGACTGGCGAACCGGTTCGAGGTCGCCTACGGACGGGAGCCGTCGATCGCGAGTCTCGCCCGGAAGAAACCCTCGCCGTACTACATCGAGCGTACGCTCGAGGAGATCGGCGTCGAGACGGCGCTGTTCGTCGGGGACAACGAGTCCGACATCGCGGCCGCCGACAACGCCGGCATCGACTCCGCGTTCATCCGGCGGCCACATCGCCGATCCACCGATCTCTCCAGGCAGCCGACGTACGTGATCGACGACCTCCACGATCTGGTGAGTATCTGCGGTCGCTGCCCCGTCGACACGGGCTGACGGCCGCACCGTTCGCGGTCGCCGTCGAATCACGTTTAAGTTATCGGGTCGCCACGACCGCGTATGAGCCACGAGGCAGTTCTCGTCGACCTCGACGACACGCTCTATTCGTATCCGCCCTGCAACGAGGCGGGCAAGCGAGCCGCGTTCGAGGCGTGTCGCGAGCTGGGATACGGGGTCGATCGGACCACGTTCGACGAGCTGTACGCGGACGCTCGCCGCGAGGCGAAGCGTGAGCTTGCGGGCACCGCGGCCTCCCACGACCGACACGTCTACTTCAAGCACGTGCTTCGCCGGCACGCGGACGCACACGACGCGGCGGCGGCGCTCGCGCTCGGCGACGCCTACTGGGAGGGGTTTATGAGCGCGATGGAGCCGTTCGAGGCGGTCGAGCCGACGTTCGAGGCGCTTCGGACCGCCGGGACGGACGTCGTCATCGTCACGAATCTAACGACCCGGGTGCAGCTGGAGAAGTTAGCGCGACTCGGCGTCGACGATCACGTCGACCGGCTGGTTACCTCCGAGGAGGTCGGTCGGGAGAAACCCTCTGCGCTTCCGTTCACGACGGCGCTCGCATCGCTCGACGTCGCGCCGAGCGATGCGATCATGGTCGGGGATAACCCGCGAACCGACGTGGAGGGTGGCAACGGCGTCGGTCTGGAGACGGTCCTGTTCAACGCCGACGTCCGGCGAGAGCTCGCGCCGTTCGAGCGTCCGGACCACCGGATCGACGCGTTCGACGAACTGACGGCACTCGTGGAGCCACCGGCATGAACGGAGACGACGTCGACGCGGACGACCGGCTCCTTCGCCGCGAGCGCGATGCGGTCGTCACGCACGCACCCGAGCTCGCGACGCTCACGCCGGGTCGGACCGGCAACCTGAGCGTGCGGCGCGGCGACGCGTTCGCGGTGACGCCGACCGGCGTGGCCTACGACTCGTTCGACGCCGCGGACGTGCCCGTCGTCGGTCTCGACGGCGAGCGCCGCGCCGGGCGGCTGGCGCCGTCGAGCGAGGTGCCGATGCACACGTGGATCTACGACCACGCCGCGCCGGGAGCGATCGTCCACACCCACTCCCCGTGGGCGACGACGATGGCGACGCTCCACCGACCCCTCCCGCCGATCCACTACATGATCGTCGCGGTCGGTCGCGAGGTGCCGCTCGCGGACTACGCGCCGTTCGGCACCGAGGAGCTGGCGGCGAACGTCGTCGCGGCGATGGCCGAGGCCGATTCCGACGCGGCGATCCTCGCGAATCACGGGCTCGTCGTCACGGGGCCGGACGTGGAGACCGCCATCGAGAACGCTCGACACGTCGAGGAACTCTGTCGGCTGTACTTGCTCGCGTCCGGCGTCGGTGACCCACAGGTGCTCTCCGAGGACCAGCTCGCAGCCGCGGCGGCACGCTTCGAGGCGTACGGACAACGGCCGTCGGAGACGACGGAGTGAGCCACGGGACACGTGGCGGTCGTCCGCTTCGGCCGATCGCCCGGTTTTAAGACCGGCGAGAGGGCTACCGAAAGCGTATGACGGAGCGAGAGCGGGCGGATCGAGAGGGGGTCTCGGCGGTCGAGGAGACCGCCGAGGCCATCGCAACCATGGAAATCCGCGGGGCTGCGACGATCGCGGCCGCGGCCGCGGAGGCGCTGACGACGCAGGCTCGCGAGACCGACGCGGACGACCCGGAGGCGTTCCGTCGGTCGATGCGCGCCGCGGCCCGCAGGCTCCGTGAGACGCGCCCGACGGCGGTCTCACTGCCGAACGCGCTGCGCTACGTGCTCCGGCGGATGGAGGGTCGGAACGTCGACGCGCTTCGCCGGAGCGTGATCGACGCCAGCGGAACGTTCGTCGCACAGCTCGACCGGGCACGGGAGGATCTCGGTCGCGTCGGCGCGAACCGTCTCGCGGACGGCGATACGGTGATGACCCACTGCCACTCCACCGACGCCCTCGCGTGCATCGAGGCCGCCGTCGAGCAGGGCAAGGCGATCGAGGCGGTCGTCAAGGAGACCCGGCCGCGAAACCAGGGTCACATCACCGCCGAGCAGCTTCGGGAGGTGGACGTGCCGGTGACGCTGATCGTCGACTCGGCGGCTCGACGCTATCTCGACGGGGTGGACCACGTCGTCGTCGGTGCCGACTCGATCGCCGCGGACGGCGGCGTCATAAACAAGATCGGCACCTCGGGGCTCGCGGTCAACGCCCGCGAGCGCGGCGTTCCGATCATGACCGCCGCCCAGACGATAAAGCTGCATCCGGAGACGCTGACGGGCCACACGGTGGCGATAGAGATGCGGTCGGAGTCGGAGGTGATAACCGAGTCGACCCGGGAGTCGATCGGCCCGATCAACGTCGAGAACCCCGCATTCGACGTCACGCCGCCCCGGTACATGGACGCGATCGTCACCGAGCACGGCCAGTTCCCGCCCGAGAGCATCGTCACGCTGATGCGTGAGCTGTTCGGCGAGGGGCACGGCGAGCCGTGGGCCGAACCATGACCGGCGACGGCTCGACTGCCGGCTCGTCGGGTTCGACTGCCGGTGACGGGCGGGACGCGACTCGCGAGGACGATCCGGACCTGCCGCCGGAGGCGGCGACTGCGCCGCCGCGGGTGGTGTCGGCGGGGCACATCAACTGGGACGTGACGATGCACGTCGACCGGCTTCCGGCGGCGGACGGGGAGACCCGGATCGAGCGGCTCGAACAGTCCGGGGGCGGCAGCGCCGCCAACGTCGCGGTCGGGCTCGTCGACCTCGGCGGACAGTCAGTGGTGTACGGGAGCGTCGGTGGCGACGAGTCGGGGGCGCTGACGCTCCGCGGACTCGCCAACGAGGGGGTCGACCCCGGACAGGTCCTCATCGACGCCGACGAGCCGACATCGGTGAAGTACGTGATCGTCGACGCCGACGGCGAGTTGATGATGCTCGCGAACGACGGCGCAAACGAGTCGTTCACCGCCGGCGAGCTCGACCGCGGTGTCCTCGAGGCGGCCGATCACGTCCACCTGACGAGCCAGCGCCCCGAGACCGCGGCGGCGCTCGCGACTGCCGCGGGCGAGGTCAGCGCCACCCGGAGTTTCGACCCCGGGCGACGGGTCGGCGACCGCGAGTACGACGCCGCGATCCACGCGAGCGACGTGCTGTTTCTCAACGAGCGCGAGGCGGCGACGCTCGCGAACACGTCCAAAGTCGACCCGTGGGAGCCGGACGATCGGATCGTCGCGATAACGCTCGGCGCCAATGGAGCGACGATCCGAACCCCAAACGGCGACGTCTCACACCCCGGGTTCGACGTCGACCCGGTCGACACGACCGGGGCGGGGGACGCCTTCGCGGCCGGCGCGCTCGCCGCCTCGCTCCGCGAGCCCGAGGTCGTCGGCGAGGACGGCTTCTCGACGGACCCGCGCGACTTCCAGGTGCCGCTGCTCGTTGGGAACGCCTGCGGCGCGCTGGCGGCACGGGCGGTCACGGCCCGCGTCGACCTCTCGTGGGACCGCGTTCGGGGCGTCATGGGCGACTCGCCCGAGGCCGATCTGCTGATCGAGATCCGCACGTGACGGACCGGATGTGCCGATCCACCGCCCGTTGACGTCGAGACCGAACCGCCCAGTCGACGTCTCACACGCTGCTTATAAACCCACGTGAACGGTCGGATGCGACCCTTATAACCCGGAAGCGACGGATCAAAGATATTCCGCGGTCGGCGCGCGCCGCGAGCGACCGCGCGAGGTCGCCAGCGCGCCACTGCACGCTGGCGGCTCGCGGCGCCGAAGGCGACGCCCAGCGGAGAGGCGACCGGCGCGTGGTTCGAGAATTCTCGTCATCCCGAAAATCTCCGATTTTCGGGCGACAGCGAGCCGCGCGAGCCGTCGCGGCTGGGGCTTTGGAGGCGGTGATGTCGATCGCAGCAGGAGCGACTCACCACGCAATCCCATACAAACCGACATCGACACCACCCACGTACCTCTTATAAACGACATCAACTCGCTTGACACCATATGCTCCCGAAATCGCACATCGGGGCCTTGCGGCGATCGGTTCAGGGAGCGCTCCCGTGAACGTCGGTCGCCGTCCGTTGTCCGTGCGGAATCACTGCGGAGCGGCGCCGCGGTCGATCCGGCCGGGGATTCAAGCCGTTCGGGCCGGATCGGACCACATGGAGCGGACCCCGCAGGGCACCCCGGTCGGCGTCGACGATCCGTACGGCGTCGCCGGGCGCTGTGATCACCTCACCGACGACGGCCGCTGCCGGTACGCGCTGGCTCACGGCGGCAGCGACCCCGAATTCGCCGCGGCGCGTCGCGCGGACGGCTACGCGTGTCACGTCGGCCCGGACGGGCGGTGGCGCGCCTGCCCGCACTACCGGTCGACGACGACCGGGGACGCGTGCGTCAGGTGCGGACTGGCGGAGATACGGATGGCCCACGACGACTCGCGACCGCTGCTCGAAGAACACCACCTCCAGTACGGGAGCGCGACCGACGACGGCGACGACGGCGACGACGCCGGGCCACACGAGATCACCGTCTCGCTGTGTCGGTGGTGTCACGCGAAGATCCATCGGTCGATCGCGCGTCTCGACGACGACGCGAGCCCCGACCCCGACGCGATCGCGGAGCGGGAGCGACGGCGAGCCGAGCAGCACTCCGAGACCGCATTCGACACCGCAAGCGAGCGATACGACCCGAGCGACGACCGCGGTGGCAACGCCGATGACGGTCGCGACGGCGACGTGAGCGGGGACGACTGAGCAGCCGGCCCGACCGGAACCGTTCCGGTCGCGGTCGGCATCAGGACGGGGTCGGACTCACACTCCTTCGGAACTCCTCGATGAGGAACCGTCCGAGGAGCACCGCGGTCGCGATCGCCAACACCACGCCGAACGTCAACACCGCCGCCGAGAGCGGCGCGACCCCCGCGGCCACCTGCTCGCGGATGAAGTTCGCCGCAAGCGTGCCGGACACGGCGAACAGCGCCAGCCCGGCGACGTTCAGCAGGGTCGGAGTCGGTCGCGACACGGCCGGGGAGTTCAGCAGGTACAACACGATCGCGATCGCGAACGGCGTGCCGACGGTGCCGAGCGCGAGGACCAACACGAGCTGGCCGAGCACCTCGCCGCCGATGAACGCGCCGGGCGCCGAGAGCAGCGCGGCCACGACGAGCGCGCCGCGATAGCGCGGGTCGGAGACCTCGGTCCCCCAGCCGAGCTTGTCGGCGACGAGCAGCGGCGGGACGATCGTGTTCGCGCCGAGCGTCGAGACCGCTGCGCCGCCGAGCCCGACGAGGAACAGCAGCTCCGCGTTCGGCCCGACGATCGGCCCGAGCGCCTGTGCGGCACCGATCGCGGTCAGTCCCGGATCGCTGAGCACGCTCGCGGCCACGAGATAGATCGCGACGCTGTACACCCCGAACGCGACGACCATCGACAGGAGCACGTCGAGACTGGCGAGCTCGTAGTCGGCCTCGGTCCACCCGCGGGCCGCCGTCCCGTACGCGTGCATCGTGATCAGCGTGATGTGGACGGCACCGCCGAGGACGCCCGCCGCCACGAGGGCGCTCCCGCCGGGGAACGTCGGCACGAGTCCGCCCACCGCCGCGGTCGCGTCGATCGGCACGACGAAAACCGAGGCGACGAAGGCGATCACGACCCCGGCGACGAGCAGCTTCGCCACGAACTCGATGAACCGATAGCCGCGACCGGCGAGTCCGATCGCGAGGATGCCGGCCCAGACGACGCCCCAGATCCGCGCGTCGATCCCCGTGGTGATCTCGAACACCGCGCCGACGGTGTTCATGATGACGAGCTGTGCGGCTCCGGCGGCGATCACGACGTCGAGGACGAGGATCCAGGCCCACCGGTCGCCGAGGTGCGTCTCGACGACCTCGACGATGCCCGACCCGGTGAGCAGCCCGAGCCGCATCGCGAGATACTGGGCGAGCGCGCCCCCGGCCGCCGACAGGACGACGACCCACAGCAGGGCGTAATCGAACAGCGCGCCGGCGGTGACGAGACTCGCGATCGTCGCCGGGCCGGCCGCGATCGCCCCCGCGACCCAGCCGGGCCCCATTCCCCGTGCGTACGCGTAAGATCTGCGCACCGCGTTCACCGCTCCGAATCCGTCCATACTCAGGTTGTACTACAGACGAATAAACCGGTGACGATCCCAATCGCTCGGTAGCTCGGACGGGCCCGCCGAGCATCCGGTCGTCGTCGGAGCCGTCGGGCACCGGGTTGTCGTCGGAGCCGTCGGGCACCGGGTTGTCGTCGGGGCCGTCGGGCACCGGGTTGTCGTCGGGGCCGTCGGGCATCACGGCGTCGGTACCGTCTCGCCCGTCGGCGACGCAGCACCGCTCCGGACGATCACTCCCGAAGCCGGTCGTACGCCTGCGTCAGTTCCTTGAACGCCTCCTCGTCGCCGCCGTCACTATCGGGGTGCAGCCGCTTGGCTCGCTCGCGGTACGCCGACCGAACCGCCTCCGCGTCGGCGCCCGGATCGAGCCCGAGCGTCTCGTAGGCGGCACGTTCCGACATGCGCGAGGTCGACGGCGCCCGATCACGGGGGTCGCCGGCCGCGCCTCCGGGACCGCGGCCGTACCGACCGGTCGCTCCCGGACCCGAACCGACGCCGCCGTCGCCGTTCGGTCGCCCGCGCCGATGCGCCCGTCGACGGTTGCTCGCGGCACGGGCCCGGCGGCGGGCCCGCTCGCGTTCGGTCGCTCCCGCGCGGTCGGCCTCCCGGTGGGTTCTGGCGCGGAGCTTCCCGCTCGCGTGGTACCACAGCAGGTACGCGACGACGGCGAACGGGACGGCAACGGCTAAAAGCACGGGACTGACTACGATCCCGGCGACGACGAGCAGCGCCGTCAACCCGATGAACGTCGCCGCCAGGCCGACGACGATCGTGCGGTTCGCCACGGTGTCGATCGGCGTTCCGGGATTGTAAGACTCCCGGGGCGAGCCGCTCGCCACGTCCGTGCCGTTTATCCCCGCGGGCGACCCGGTTGCGGGTATGCCAACGGCGGATCGGGAGGTCGTCACCGGGCTCCCGCCGGGGATCGCCGACTCGCGCGAGGAACTCACGCCGATGCTCTCGCAGTACGCCGACCTGTGTGCGGCCCACGAGGACGCGCTCGTGCTCTTCCAAGTCGGCGACTTCTACGAGGCGTTCTGTGAGGCCGCCGAAACGGTCGCCCGCGTCTGTGAGGTGACGCTCACGGAGCGGTCCGACTCGACCGGCGACTACCCGATGGCGGGGATCCCCATCGACAACGCCGCGCCGTACCTCGACGCGTTACTTGAGGCGGGCTACCGCGTCGCGATCGGCGACCAAGTGGAGGACGCCGAGCAGGCGTCCGGCCTCGTCGATCGGGCCGTCACCGAGGTGATCACGCCCGGCACCCTCGTCGAGGCTGAGCTGCTGGAGTCGGGGACGACCAACTACGTCGCGGCGGTCGCACGGGGGGCACGCGACCGGGAGGGTTCGCCCCCGTCGACCGTCGGGCTCGCCGCGGTCGACGTCGCCACCGGCGAGTGCTTAATCACCGCAGGCGACCCGGGGACGATCGGCGAGGAGCTCAACCGGATCGCGCCCGCGGAGCTGATCGCCGGTCCGGACGCGCCCGCGTTCGAACCCGCGGACGCGGAGCGTGGCTGGACGGACCACGCGTACGACGCGTCGGCGTTCGACCACGGGGTTGCACGCGAGCGCCTCGAGCCGTACGTGCCGGCCCCGGAGCGTCGGTTCGAGACGGACGCGGAGCTGCGCGCCGCGGGTGCGGTGCTCGCGTACGCGGAGTACACGCAGGGCGACGACGGCCCGCTGGAGTACGTCTCCCGGATCCGCCGATACGATCCGCGCGACCATCTTCGGCTCGACGCCGCCGCCCAGCGCAGTCTCGAGCTGTTCGAGAACCGCGGACTGGGCGCGAGCGACACGCTGTTCGACGTGCTCGACCGAACGAACTGCGCGCTCGGCCGACGCCGTCTGAACCGATGGCTCCGCCGTCCGCTGGTCGACGTCGAAGCGATCCGATCCCGACACGACGCGGTCGGGGAGCTGGCCGACCGGACCCTCGTCCGGGAGGGGATCGCGGACGCGCTCGGGACCGCCTACGATCTCGAACGGCTCGTCGGGCGGATCTCCCGCGGGCGGGCAGACGCACGGGATCTCCGCTCGCTTCACGCGACGCTGACGGCCGTCCCCGATCTGCAACGTATCCTCGACGGACACGACGTGGACGCAGCCGCCGACGTCGATTCCGGAGCGTCCGCCGACGCCGGTTCCGGGGCGTCCGCCGACGTCGATTCCGGCGTCGAAGGGCCTCGAACGGACCACCTCCGCGATCTCCGCGACCGGCTCGACGAGCTGGTCGGTGTTCGCGAACTGATCGACGAGGCGATCGCGACCGACCCGCCACAGGAGATAACGGAGGGTGGCGTGATCCGGGAGGGGTTCGACGACGACCTCGACGAGCTTCGACGGACCGAGCGGGCGGGTCGCGAGTGGGTCGCCGATCTGGAGGCCTCGGAGCGCGAGCGGACCGGGATCGACTCGCTGTCGGTCGGCCACAATCAGGTTCACGGCTACTACATCGAGGTGACCGACGCCAATCTCGACCGGGTGCCCGACGACTACCGACGGCGGCAGACGCTGAAGAACAGCGAGCGCTACTACACGCCGGCGCTCAAGGAGCGCGAGGAGGAGATCGTCGGCGCGGCGGAGCGTGCGGACGCCCTGGAGTACGAGCTGTTCGTCGACGTTCGCGACCGGGTCGCCGAGGAGACCGAGCGGATACAGGCGCTCGCGGACGCGCTCGCGGAGCTCGACGCGCTCAGTTCACTCGCGACGGTCGCGGTCGAGGGCGACTACGTCCGCCCCGGACTGGTCGACGACCCGGAGATGGGGATCGCGATCGAGGGCGGTCGCCATCCCGTCGTCGAACGCACCGAGGAGTCGTACGTGCCGAACGACGCCGACCTCCCGCGCGGGGCGGTCGCGGTGATCACGGGCCCGAACATGAGCGGGAAGTCGACGTACATGCGGTCGATCGCGCTGACGGCCGTGCTCGCACAGACGGGGTCGTTCGTCCCCGCGCAGGCCGCGAAGCTGCCCGTGTTTGACCGGCTGTTCACCCGCGTGGGGGCCTCGGACGACATCGCCGGCGGCCAGTCGACGTTCATGCGCGAGATGAGCGAGCTGACGGAGATCCTCCACGACGCCGGCCCCGACTCGCTGGTGCTGCTCGACGAGGTCGGCCGCGGCACCGCGACGACCGACGGCCGCGCGATCGCCCGCGCCGCCGCGGAGTTCGTTCACGACGAGCTGTCGGCCACCACGCTCTTTGCCACACACTATCACGAGCTGACGGCGCTGGCCGAGGACCGCGAGCGCGTGTTCAATCTGCACTTCACCGCCACCCGCGAGGACGGCGAGGTGACGTTTCTCCACCGGGTCGTCCCCGGCGCGTCGTCCTCGTCGTACGGCGTCGAGGTCGCCGAGCTCGCCGGCGTGCCGGCTCCCGTCGTCGACCGGTCCCGCGAGCTCGTGGCCGCCGAGTCGTCGGGCGACGGCGCCGCCGATACCGGCCGACCCGGGACGATCGAGGACGCCGGGGACGATCCGGACGACGTCTCGTTGCGCGAGTTCCTCGCCGAGGAGGACCGGGCGGCGACCGACCGGCGTCGATCGACCGACGCCGAGGAGTCGATGGCCGGAGCTGACGACGCGGCCGACGAGCCCTCCCCCGATCACGCCGACGAGCCCTCCCCCGGCGACGCCGCACGCCCGGCGGCCGTCGTCGACGAGCTTCGCGAGCTCGATCTCGCACGGATGACGCCGATCGAGGCACTGAACGCGCTCCACGACCTCCAGCGCCGGCTCGAGGGCGACGCCGACCGATGACGGACGGTGCACCGCCGGACGACCTCGTCGATGACGCCTCGGATGAGGAGAGCGGGTCGGACGGAGCAGGCGGGTCGGACGGGGAGGGCGGGTCGGACGGGTCGATCCGCCGGCTCGACCCGGCGACCGTCGACCGGATCGCGGCGGGCGAGGTGGTCACCCGACCCGCCCGGGTGGTCGGTGAACTCGTCGACAACGCGCTCGACGCGGCGGCATCGTCGATCGAGATCGCCGTCGACGGCGACGGCACGGACCGGATCCGCGTCGCGGACGACGGGACGGGGATGAACCGCGCGGACGCCGAGATCGCGGCGGAGCGTCACGCGACGAGCAAGCTCGCCCCCGGCGGCGATCCGGTGGGCGTCGACTCGCTCGGCTTTCGCGGCGAGGCGCTGGCCGCGATCGCCGACGCGGCGCGACTGGAGGTGACCACCAACGACGGCGGACCGATCGGGACTCGCGTCGTCGTCGGAACGGACGGGGACCCGACGGACGCCGCCGCACCCGCGGTTACGGACGCGGGTCGAGCCCGGGGCACCACGGTCGTCGTCCGCGACCTGTTCGCGAACAGACCCGCACGACGGGCGTCGCTGGCCGGCCCGAGCACGGAGTTCGCCCGGATCTCGCGGCTGGTCGCCGACTACGCGCTCGCCCGCCCGGACGTCGCGTTCACGCTCGACCACGACGGATCCCGGACCTTCTCGACTCCCGGAACCGGGCCGACGGACGCCGTGCTCGGCGTGTACGACCGATCGACCGCGAGCCGGTCCACCGAGCTGTCGGCCGCGATCGACCCGGACGCGCCCGCCGTCGACGGACGGATACGGGTTACGGGCGTTCTGGCGTACCCCTCGGTCACCCGGGCGTCACGCGATCACGTTCGCGTGTCGGTGAACGGTCGTCCCGTCCGGAGCGATCGCCTCGCCGGCGCGGTGCGGGCGGGATACGGCCGACTGCTGCCGGACGGTCGCGAACCGATCGCCGCTGTCGACGTCGAACTCCCCGTCGACCGGATCGACCCGAACGTCCATCCGGCGAAGCGAGAGGTCGCCCTTCGCGACGCCGACGCGGTCGCTGCCGCCGTCGAAACGGCGGTCACGGACGCGCTCACTGGAACCGACCTCCGGCGGCGGGCGGACATCGACACCGACCTCGACACGGCGCTCTCGCCGCTCGGCGACGCGGACGGGTCGCGCTCCGCGACCTTCGCGGACGCCGAACCGCTCGGCACGTTCCGCGACCTGTATCTCCTCGTCGAGGCGGGCGACGACCTGCTCGTCGTCGACGCGCACGCCGCCCACGAGCGCGTCAACTACGAGCGGCTCCGTCGCGCGTTCGACGACGACCCCGTCCCGACGGCCCCGCTCGACCCGCCGGCGACGCCGTCGCTCTCGCCCGGGGAGGCGGCGACCGCGGAGGCACACGCCGAGACGCTCGCTGCGCTCGGCTTCGAGGTGGAGCCGTTCGGGGGTGACACCTACCGGCTCCGGGCGGTACCCGCGCCGTTCGGACGCACGGCGGACGCCGCGGCGTTCCGTGACGCGCTCGCGACGCTCGCCGCCGGGGAGTCGCCGCGGGACGCCCGCGAGTCGCTGCTGGCCGACCTCGCCTGTCATCCGTCGTTGAAACGGGGCGACGTGGACGCGCTGGCTCCCGACGAGCGCCGGGCGCTGCTGGACCAGCTCGGCGAGTGTGACCGTCCGTTCGCCTGCCCGCACGGCCGCCCGACCGTGCTCGCCGTGCCGGAGGCGACGCTCGCGGACGCCTTCGACCGGAGCCGGTAGCCGCCGTCGACCGGAGCCGGTGGCGGACCCCGCCGACCGGAGCCGGTAGTCGCCGTCCCGTCGGATGCCCGACACGACTCGCGCTCCGTCGCTCGTCGTCCCGGCGGCCGTCGGCGGCGACCGTTTCGGGACGGCCCGGTTCGGCCGATCCTCGATTGAAACGTGTACGAAGATATGCCCTCAAACTGAGGGGTAGACCTAATATATCGCGCGATCGTCCGAAACGAGTCGACGTCTCGCCGTTTCGGTGAACGAACGTATCGGGCCGAATCCGCCGGAGTGGATGGAGCTAAGTGCGTCGGGCGGTGCGAATCGACCATCGAATGAGTTTGAATCCGAACGACAGGTCGATCGCGGGATTCACGATGACTGGCCACGCGCTGGTCCACTGGTTCGAGACGTCGATCCCGATCTTCCTCGTCGTCTGGCTGGCCGAGTTCGACGTCTCCGTCGCCCTGCTCGGGCTGGTGGTCGCGCTGGGCTACGCGCCGTTCGGCATCGGGGCACTGCCCGGCGGGGTCCTCGCCGACCGGTACGGCACAAAGCGGCTGATCGTCGTGTGTCTGGCGGGCATGGGGGTCTCGTTCGTCCTGCTGTCGCTCGCGACCTCCATCTACACGATCGCCGGCGGCCTGCTGCTGTGGGGGATCGCCGCGAGCGTGTACCATCCGGCCGGGCTCTCGCTCATCTCCACGGGGGTCGAGGCGCGTGGCACCGTGTTCGCGTGGCACGGCATCGCGGGCAACGTCGGGATCGCGCTCGGTCCGTTCGTCGCCGCGACGTTGTTGATATTCCTCGACTGGTCGGTCGTCGCGCTCGCGCTCGCGGTTCCCGGACTGCTCGCCGCCCTGTGGGGGCTGTCGGCGGAGTTCGATCCCGTCGCCGCCGTCGACGCGCTCGACGACGAGACCGGCGACGAACCGGCCTCCCTCCCGGAGCTGCTCGCCAGTTCGCGGGCGCTGTTTGCCAGCGCGTTCGCGCTCGTGTTCGTCATCGTCACCTTCGAGGGACTGTTCTATCGGGGCATCCTCACGTACCTCCCCGAGATCCTGCAGGGGCTCCCGGCGCTGGCGGCGTTCGACCCCGGCCTCGGCCTCGAGGGGATCTCGCCGGGCGACTACATCTACGTCGGGCTGCTCGTGATCGGGATGGCCGGACAGTACGCCGGCGGAAAGGCAACGGATCGGCTCCCGCCCGAGACGGGACTGATCGGAATCTTCGGGATCCTCGCCGCGCTCGCGGTCGCGTTCGTCCCCGTCTCCGAGCTCGGGATCGGTCCGCTCGTCGTCCTCTGTGGCGTCATCGGCTTCTTCCTGTTCGCGATCCAGCCGTTCTACCAGGAGGCGGTCGCCGTTCACACGCCGCCGGAGGGGCGCGGGCTCTCGTACGGCTACACGTATCTCGGCGAGTTCGGGCTGGGATCGGCCTCGATCGCCCTCGGCGGCTTCGTGCTCGGCTCGTTCCCGCTGGCCGCCTTCTTCGCGATGCTGACCGCGTTCGCACTGATCGGTGCCGGACTGGCCGCGCTCCTCCGGGCGCGGTACGGCGGTGCCCCCGACACGGACGACCGGGACGAGACGGCGGCCGGACCCGACGAGGCGTGACCGACGCGTGCCGATACCGATCTGCACGCCGTCGACCCGACTGCCGGACGATCCTCGGTGTGCGATCCCGGGAGCAGATCGCCCAGTCGACGTCCCGCACTCTATTTATAAACCCGCGTGAACGGTCGGATGCGACCTTTATAAACCGGACGCGACACGCCAAAGATGTTCCCCGGTCGGCGCGCGCCGCGAGCGGGCCGGCGGCCCGCGAGCGACCGCGCGAGGGAGGAGGCGGGCCGCCGCGATGCGGTGCGGTATTCCGCG
>LFFM01000822.1_pt1 | contig 21962 bp, 23 predicted proteins | sample 643131 | NCBI WGS metagenome assembly LFFM01 (sample SAMN03777445, study PRJNA286221) | soda lake metagenome | biome: soda lake; feature: Kulunda steppe; material: water; isolation source: sample Tc-Br brine of Tanatar trona crystallizer | place: Russia: Kulunda steppe | collected 2011-07
GCACCCGGCCGGCGGTGTCGGGGATCCGGTCGAGCAACGTGTCGTCGCCGAGCGGGTCGAACCCGTCCGCGCGGACCGGCGTCGTGACGGACAGCGTCGTTTGGGCGGTCAGACGGTCGAGCGTCCCAGCGTCGGGGAGGTGCTCGCGCCCCTCGTAATCGATCACGAGTCGATCGACCCGGAGCGCTGTCGCCCGGGGGACGTCGCACTCGGCGGGTTTGATCGCGGCGGCGTCGATGCCGGCTCGAACGACGGCGGGCTCGCAAGTGGCGTCACCGTCGCGGTCGTCGGCGAGCATCGATCCGTGGTCGCTCATCGTCGGTCACCGTCGGTTCGGGATCGGGGGAAGAAAGCGGGTTTGCGTCGCACTTGACGCGTTTCAGTACCGTCGCGGAACTCGATCCATTGCTTGTGCAGCCATGACGAGACCGGGTACTGCTCACGGGTTGTTAAACCCGTCGCGGTGTGGCAATATTCTCCCGGACGCACTCGTTCGGCTCCCGGAACGCCGCTCCGTCCCGTCTGTCCCCCGGTAACACCGGTGTCTCCGGCCGTTCTTTACGCGTCGAGCCCGTACATCAGGTATGAATCAACTCGTCGACGGCGAGTGGCGGACGGACGTGTACGAGACCACCAACGAGGAGGGCGCGTTCGAGCGCGGGGAGACGACGTTCCGGAACTGGATCGCCGGCAGCGACGTGCCCGAGGGTATCGACGCCGAGCCGGACGAGCGGTTCCAGCCGGAAGCGGGTCGGTATCACCTATACGTCTCGTACGCTTGCCCGTGGGCACACCGAACGTTGCTGGCGCGGTCGCTGCTCGGGCTGGAGGACGCCATCGAGGTCAGCGTGGTCGACCCGTGGCGCGGCGAGGGGGGGTGGCAGTTCTCCCCGGAGAAAGCGGGCTGTACCCCTGACCGGCTCCACGGCAGCGACTACCTCCGCGAGCTGTACGTCGCGGCCGATCCCGACGCGACCTGCCGGGTAACCGTTCCCGTGCTCTGGGACACCGAGGAGGAGACGATCGTCAACAACGAGTCCCGAGAGATCCTGCGGACCCTCTCGACCGCCTTCGCCGACCTCGGCAACGACGTCTCGCTGCTCCCGGACGCCGACGCCGCGGCAACGGGCGCGGACGTCGACGAGGTCATCACCGAGATCTACGAACCGGTCAACAACGGCGTCTACCGCGCCGGGTTCGCGACGTCCCAGGCGGCTTACGACGAAGCGGTCGACGAGCTGTTCGACGCGCTCGACCACTGGAACGAGCACCTCGCGGATCGCCGGTATCTCGTCGGCGACTCGCTCACCGAAGCCGACATCTGTCTGTTCACCACGCTCGTTCGGTTCGACCAGGTGTATCACACCCACTTCATGTGTAACCGACAGTTCATTCACCAGTACGAGCACCTCTGGCCGTACCTGCGTGACCTGTACCAGACGCCGGGCGTCGCGGAGACGTTGAACATGGACCACATCAAGGAGCACTACTACACGACCCACCCGGACGTGACGCCCACCGGGATAATCGCCCGCGGGCCCGACCTCGACTGGGACGCTCCACACGACCGGGACCGCCTGACCGGGTCGCCCCCGACGCCGAACGCCGACGACTGAGCGGGCACAGAGCGATCCGTCGCGCGGTTTCGGAATCGCCCCGTTAGCATTTACAGGCGGTAAGCCCCCTTCCTCAAGGAGCGACCAGCGGGAGCGAGTAGGGTGGGGTAGTTCACTTCTCGGTGTCGTCTGGTTCGTCGGCGGTGTCGTCTGGCCCGTCGGCGGTGTCGTCTGGTTCGTCGGCGGTGTCGTCTAGTTCGTCGACAGCCTCTGTATCGTCTCCATTCTGTTCTCCGTCCATGTCGTCACGTCCCGTGTCGTCGCGATCGATCCCACCGCGCTCGGGCTCGTCGAGTTTGTCGAACCCCTCGAAGGGGTCTGACGCATCGGTTCCCGGCCCGTTCCCCGAACCGTCCTGGTCGCGGTCCGTATCGGTTGATGTCGCGGGCGAGTCGGTGGCCGCGTCCTCGTCCATCTCGAGCCACCCGAACGGCTCGTTCTCGTCGCCACCACTCGCATCCTCGCCATCACTCACTTCGTCGTCATCAGTCGCATCCTCGCCATCACTCACTTCGTCGTCATCAGTCGCATCCTCGCCACCGCCCACATCGTCGTCTTTCACCCCGTCGCCGCCGACCGACTCGTCTCGGATGCCGTAATCGACGACACCCGCGCTCGCGGTTCCGGGGCCAGTCCCGGCCTCGACCGCGGTTCCGACGGTCGACACGTCCTCACGGATGTTCGCTTCAAGCCCAAGCCCGACTCGTGAGCCGAAGCGGTCCCAGACGACGACCAGCGATGGCACCAACACGATCGAACAGAGGTACGCGTAGAGCACGCCGAGCGCGAGCAGCGCGCCGAAGTCCTGAATCAGGGGGATCACGGCGAGCCAGAGCACGCCGAGGCCGGTGACCGTGGTGAGCATGCTCCCGGTGAGTGCGCCCCCGGTCCCCGCGATGGTGATGTCGAGCGCCTCGTCGATCGGTCGACCGCCCTTGTACTCGTCGACGAACCGGTGAACGAAGTGGACAGTGTAGTCGACGCCCAGCCCGATCGACACCGAGAGGATCGGCGCGTTGATCGGCGTGAGCGGGATGTCGAGGAGGCGCATCGACCCGACGAGGAGCCCCACCGTCGTCAACACCGGGATGAGGTTGAGCAGGCCGTACACGGCCTTCCCCTCCAGATATCGGTACGAGAGTGTCAAGAAGACGGCGGTGAGGATGAACGCGACGATCAGGCTGTCGACGGCGGATTCGAGGAGGATGTCGATAACCGACTCGTTGACGACGAGCTCGCCCGTCGCCACGGCGTCGAGCGGCGTCCGCTCTGCGAGCGCGCGCACGTCGGCGACCGCCTGGCTGTTGTCAACGCCCGGACGTATCGTGAAGTCGATCCGGGCGCTGCCGCGGTCGGCGGCGAGGTACCCCCTGGCCTGCCCCTCCGCCGGCGACGTGAGGAGCTCGTCGTACACCTCGTCGACGTTCCGGTCCGGCACCCCGTTGCCGAGCCGATCGTTCCGCTCGACGGTGCGCCGGAACTCGGGGTCGGCCGCGGCGTGGTCGTCAATCACCGTGACGATGCTCGTCGCGTCCGCGCGTCGGTCCGTCGACTCGAAGGTGTCCGGCGGGTTGCGAGTCGTGCGGTCGATCAGTTCGAGCGCGTCGTCGTCGCGGACTGACTGGTCGATGTACAACGTCACCGACCCCACGAAGTCCTGCTCGAACTCCTCCTCGAACAGCGTCAACACCTGCAAGAACGTGTACTGGGTCGGCGCGAACGGTTCCGGTAGCTCCGCGTACGTGTCCAGCCGGTCCTGGTCGGGGAAAAACGCCTCCTCGGAGAACTCTGTGTCGACACCGGTGCCGTATGCGGCTCCCGCCGCACCGCCGACCAGAACGAGCAGGACGACCGCGATCGGCGCGATCCGCGAGAGGTCGACACCGACGTGGAGCAGCCGGCCCAATCTGGACCCACCCTCCCCCAGCGGGGTCGTTCCGAACGCTGGTATCGGCAGCCGGTGTCGTATCCGGTCGGCGAGCACCTTCGCCGCGGGCAAGAAGATCCCGAACGCCAGCAGAGTGAACACCATCCCTGCGGCCGCGACGATCCCGAAGTCACGGTTCGGGTCGAAGGGGCTCACCACATTGGCGAGCAGACTGAATACCGTCGTGATGGTCACGAGGAGGAACGCGACCACCAGTTGATCGGTCGTGATTCGCATCGACTCGCCGATCCCCCCGCCGTCGAGCCGCTCCTCACGATACCGGTTGATAGTGTGGATGCCGAAGTCGATCCCTACCGCCAGCAACAGCGGGAAGACGGTGATGAGCGCGTCCGAGAAGGGGATGCCAGCGTACCCCATGAATCCGAACGTCCACAGCACGGAGATGCCAAGCGCGGAGAGCCCGAGCGCCATATCGAACGGGTCGCGGTAGGCGAAAAGCAGGAACAGGAGGATAAAGATCAGCGCCGCCGGGAATACGATGATCGCGGTGTCGGTCAACAGCGCGGTGATCTCGTTCTGGAGGATCCCGTCGCCGAACAGAATGACGTTCTCGCCGGTAGTAGAGCCTGGAACCGAGTCTACGACCTCGACACTGCGGGTCTGGAGCGTCTCAACGCGTTCGCTCGTTGCCGCGCCCGGGAGATCGTAGGTGACACCGACGATGGCGGTCCCCGCCTGCTGGGCAGTGGGGTTGTAATCGGTGGACACCTGTGCGCCCACTGCTCCTGCCTCGTCGGCCTCCTCGATAGCTGTTCGCAGCTCGCGCGGGGTCGCCTCCGCGACGGCGTCACGCTGTTCGGCGGCGGTCTCAGCCGTCGGGTCCAGCCGTGTCGCGATCGCGTTCGCGTGGCTCGTCGTCGACCCGACCCGGAGCGTCGATCGCGTCTCCAGCCGGTGTTGTGTCTCCAGGATCCGGACGAGCGCGGGCCGTGAAAGCACGTTGTCGTCGGAGACGAGCAGCTGTGCGGAGGTGGCCTCGCCGCCGATCGCCGACTCGAACTCCTCGTCGATGTCGTCGAGCGCCTGCTGGGCCGGAATATCCTGAGTGAACTGGTCCGCCCCGGCGGAGGTGGTGACAGCGGTGAGCCCCCCGGCGGCGACGACACTCACGAGGACGAACGCGGCCACGACGAGCGCCGGGTACTCCGTTACCGCCTCGTTGACGCGCTCGACGAACCGGTCGGCGGCGGTCACGGTCGTCCTCGTCGTCGTGGTCGTCTACGCCACTCACACCGGAAGCGACCGAGGCGGCGGCTTGGGGCGGAGTCCGGGTAGACCATCCGACTACGACTCGCGACCGCGGTACCAGAGCGCCCCACCGACGGCGGCGACGAGGGCCAAGACGCCGACGACGATGAGGGGCGTCGGCAGCCCGTCGTCGTCCGCGAGCGACGCAGTCACGTCGATCGGGTACTGGGTCACGTCGGAGATCCGGTCGTTTCCGCGCTCGTCGTCGTATCGGAAATCGAGTTCGACGGGGTACGTCCGCTCGCTCGCGCCACCCGCCGCGGTGACCTCGAACCAGATCTCGGTCGACTCGCCCGGTTCGAGTTCGTCGACGAACGCTTCGTCCTCGACCGCTGTGAGCGGACTGTCGGCGTACAGCGCGGCGTTGATAGACGACAGCGTCTCCGGGCGTTGGTTCGTGATCTCGAAGGTGACCCGCCGCGTCTCCCCCGCCGGGATCGACGTCCCGTCGGACACCACATCGAACTCCGGACGCCGGGGGGTGACCTGTACGCGGTCGCTCGAAGACGCCGTCATTGCAGCGTCGCCGGCGGTGTACTCGACCGTGAACCGGACCTGTCGCGGGCCGGGATCCGCCTGGCCACTTACGTCGGCATCGAACGAGAAGTCGACCGACTCGCCGTCCGACAGGTCAGGGAGTGCGTACCGGTCCTCGCCGAGACTGACGCGTGCACTCTGGGGTTCGGCGACCAACACCGCGTCCTCGACGGCGAGCGGTCCGTCGTTGGTGAGACTCCCCGAAACGACCCCCGAGTACCCCACTTCGAGCGATCCCTCGACATCGTCGAAGCTGAACGACTGTTCCGGGATCGGCGAGACGCCGGTCCGTGAGGGTGCGGCGGTGGCTTCGACGCCGTCACGGTCGCGATACTCGACGGTCGACTGGAGCACGTAGCGTTCGCCCACGAACTCCGGGCTGACCGTCGAATCGAACGTCACCGTGCGGTTCTCTCCGGGTGTCCACTCGCCGACGAACACGTCGCTTCCGGTGCCGTCGCCGAGGACGACGCCGCTCCCGCTCGCGCTCCCGGAGACGACCGCGTCCCGGGCGGTTTCCTCGCCGACGTTCTGCAGCGTCGCGCGGACATCGCCGTCACCGCCGACCTGTGCGTCGGTTTCGGCGTCGACGATCGCGAACCGGGCACCATCGTCGACGACCACCGTGAGATCGAACCGGTCGATACCTCGCCGGTCGTTGTGGTTGGTGAACTGGGGGATGACCTGGTTGGTGAAACGATACCGGGCGGTCACCTCGATGTCGTACTCGCCAGCCGGGGTGTCATCGGGGACAGCGAGCTCGAGCGGGACGGAGGTCGGAGAGCCGGTGGGGACGTCGCCAACCGCGATCTCACCGGACTCGACGGTGATCGGGTCATCGTCGTCGGCTTCCGCCTCCAGACGGAGACTGCGCGCGGTTGTCACCCGCGGATCGAGCTCGTTACCGAAATCCATCTCGCCGGTGTTGAGCACGTCTACAGTTACCGTGGCAGGGCCACCCGTTGGCACCGTCGGCTGTGAAAGGAACAGATCGAGGACGGGCGAGCCGCGTACCTGTCCCCCGCTCTGTGCGACCGCGTCGTCGTCGAGCGTGCCGTCAGAGAGGTCGGCCGTCACAGCCGGCTCCGTCCCGCTCGCGGTCGGTTCCGCGGCGACGCCAGCGAACGCGATCCCAGCGGCGAGCGCGACGAGACACGCCCCAACAAGCGCAGCGGTCGTGGCTGCTCCCCTCGCGTCGTCGGCCCTCATCGCTGCCTCCCGAGCGCCAGCTGTCCGGCCGCACCGAGTCGAGTCATACGTTTGTCTCGGCCGCGCGTGGCATAAGCGTGTTGAATGAACATTCAATCAGGACCGATTTATACCCTGCCGGAGTACACCTCATATGGAGGACCCGTTCGCGGAGCCGGCGGACACGCGCGAGGCGATCCTCGGCGCAGCGTTCCGTGCGCTCTGTGAACACGGCTACGCCGATCTCACGATCCAGCGGATCGGCGAGGAGTTCGATAAGAGCCCCTCGCTCGTCTATCACCACTACGACGGGAAAGACGAGCTGTTAGTGGACCTCCTGGAGTTCCTGCTCGACGGCTTCGAGTCGGCACTCTCCGCTGACGCCTTCGACCTCCCCCCCCGTGCGCGCCTCGATGCGTACATCACGGCGATGACGGATCCCACCGAGACGCAGCCCGGGGCGGCCCCCGATGGACGGTTCCTCACCGCGGTCGTCGAGCTGCGCGCACAGGCAGCCACCGACGACGCCTACCAAGCGCATTTCGACCGGAGCGACCGGGTGTCTCAGACGTTCTTAGAGGAGAGCGTTCGGGAAGCGGCCGCCGCGACCGACGCGGATGCCCGAGCTACCGCCGGCGACGATGACGCCGCAACCACCCGTTCTCCTGCCGCCGGCGACACAGTCAGTCCGACCGAGGTCGCTGCGACGCTCCAGGCGCTTGCCTCCGGTGCGATGCTCCGCTGGGCGACGACGAACGACCACGACTGGATCCCCTCGGTTCGACGGGGGGCCGACCGGTATCTGGAAGCGACCCTCCCGGTCGTCGATCCCAACGCTTGACTGCGACGACTTACCGATCCGTGGCGCCGTCGCTGTCCATCCCGCTTACCTCGGCTTCGAGCCACTCACGCAGCCACCGCACCCGTTTGATCCGCTGGTGAGCGATGCTCTCGGCAGTGTCGGAGACGATCCGGTCGGTGTGGTCGCGGCCGCGGTCGAGCACCCGGTCGACCATCTTCGCCGCGTCCATGTGTGTCCGGGACTCGTACCCCATCCGCAACAACATCAACACGGCCCCGTTCGCGCCGACCTTGTCGAGCACGTCCGCTTCGATCAGACACCGGCTCTCCAGAGGGACATCGGCGAGGTCACCGGTGTAGGAGTGGTCGATGACCGCCCCACACACCTCGTCGATGAAGGATTCGGGGTAGTTTCCTCGGCTCTGGAGGTACTCGCGGGCGACACGCGCGCCGGCCTCGGCGTGGACGTCCTGGTCCGCCTCCAGCTTGGCGACATCGTGGAACAGCGCGGCCACCCGAACGACGTCGATGTCGGCACCCTCCGCCTCGGCGATCTCCTCGGCGAGGTCGACGACGTTGAGGATGTGGTTGAACCGATACTCGGCGGAGTGCCACGGGTACCACCGCATTCGGCCACCGTCTTCCTCGCTCTCGACGCTGGCCGCGAGGTAATCGCGAACGAACCCTTTCATCTCCTCGAAATTCTCGTCGCTCACCTCCGTCTCTTTAATTTCGACGCCCACGGGGACCACCTCGGGCAAAAAACTCGTGATTCATTACCGTAACCGACGGGCGTTTCGTTCTTAGTCGTTACGACGCCTTTTTCACTCCGCCTCCGGCCCTGTCGTCTTCTCTCTCCGTCCCTGTCGCCGACGCGGGGTATATAAGTCCCCGCGCCAGCTCCCGGATCGTATGACCGAACAGCTGTACCTCGAGAACGACTCCGTCCGCCGGTTCGAGGCGACCGTCGAACGCGCCCTCGACGACCGGGTCGTCCTCGACCGGACGCATTTCTACCCGACCGGTGGAGGTCAACCGCACGACACCGGCGTCCTCTCCCTCGCCGACGATCCCGACCGCCGCTGGCGCGTCGTCGGCGTCGAAAAGACCGACACGGTCTACCACACGCTCGCGCCCGACGAGGACGGGGCGATCGATGAGGACGACTCCGGATGGACTCCTCCCCCTGAAGGGACCCGCGTCGTCGGCGAGATCGATCCCGACCGCCGGGACGCACACGCCCGGTATCACACCGCTCAACACCTGTTGTCGGCGCTGCTGCTCCGGGAGTTCGACGCGCCAACGACCGGCAACCAGCTGTACGCCGATCACGCCCACCTCGACGCGGCGTACGATCGGTTCGACGACGCAGACCTCGACCGGATCGAGACGCGACTCAACGAGCTCGTCTCGGCCGACTACCCGGTCGAGCGGTACACGATGGACCGTGCGACCGCGGAGGCGACCCTCGACACGGACCGGACCCGGATCGATCTCTTGCCCGACTCGATCACCGAGCTGCGAATCGTCGAGATCGGCGCCGACGATGATGCGTACGGTGATGGCGATGATGCGTACGATGACGAGCCGTACGACCGCACCGCCTGTGCGGGAACACACGTACAGTCGACGGGCGAAGTCGGCGAGGTCGTCGTCACCGGGCGCGAGACGAAAGGGAGCACGGAGGAGCGTGTCCGGTTCGCGCTGGCGGAACACGTCTGAGGCTCACGCCGGATCCCGTCTCTTATATATTGGCCGTTGCTGGTTCGGACATGAAGTTCTGCGACGAGTGCGGATCGATGATGAAGTCCGGCGAGGGGGAGGACCACTGGGTGTGCGGCTCCTGTGGCTACGAGACCGGTCGCGACGAGTCGGCGACGGAGGACGCGTGGATCACGGAGTCACAGGAGGAGTCGGAGGTCATCGACGTTAGCGACGCCGAAGACAAGGGGCTCCCGACGACGACGGCACACTGCCCCGAGTGCGGTAACGACCAGGCCTACTGGTATATGCAACAGATCCGCTCGGCTGACGAGTCGGAGACTCGCTTCTTCGTCTGTACCGATTGTGAACACAAGTGGCGTGAAGACGACCACTAGGGTCTTCAGGCCGCGTTCCCGCTCGGAGTCCGATCCGCTCGTTGCCCACCGCGCGTGAACTGTGCCGTATCCGACTCGTCGCCCCGGCCGTTTATATACTCCCTCCCGAAACGGCGCGTATGGAGCCACCGGTCGTCCCCGCCGATCGGTTCGAAGGGTGGCAGTACGTCGAACGAACCACGGAGCGTCCGTTCGCCGCGGGCCCCGTTTCAGTGACGGCGGAAACCGTCCGCTACGAGCGGACTGATATCGACGACCCTCGGCCGTTCTGTTTCGCGAGCCGACTCCGGATCCGACCGGGTGGGAACCCGAACCCGGCACTCACCCGTCTGGTCGAGAACCGTGCGAAAACGGGGTTCCGCGAGCGCCTTGCCGATCGGGACATCGAGGGCGTGACGCTACAGGGGGAACGGACGCTCGCCGTCGACGACCCGTCCGCCAGCGAAGCGACGCTCGTCACCTTTCAGGGGCGGTGTTCCGTTCGAGGCGAGGAGTCCGTCCCCGTCGAAGCGCTTCTCGCGGTATGGGTCGCAGACGAGTATCTGCTCGCCGGCGGTGCCTATCGGGTCGATGGGCACGGCGGAGTCGACGCTGACGACGCCCGTCGGGAGCTGCTCGGCCTCGTTCGCGGTGTTCGACCGGAGTGAGGGATCGCCACGACCTCCGTGACCGCTGGACCGAAACGACCCCGGTGACCGCCGGATCGCCATGCTCCCGGTGACCGCCGGACTGTGAGGACCGTCGGACTTCCGTGGCTGCCTCAACACGGGACGGTTCCCGCTGCCGATCCGACCGGCGGGCGGTCCTCGCGATACGTCGAGTCGTCCACGACGCCGTCGAACATCGGCAGCCGGAGCTCGTAGGTGTACAGCAGGTCGAACGCCGCGAACGGGTTCACGCCCGCCGTGAGCGATCCCGGCGCGTCGAACCGAACCCCCGCCGCGAGCGTCACGATCGGTTCGTGGTCCATCGCCCCGGCGAGCTCGACGCCGAACTCATCGCCAGCGGCCGGGTCGGTCAGGATCGAGAGGTGGACCGCCGCCTCGATGGTCGCCGACCCGTTCCCGATCGAGAGCGGGTAGCCGTCGCCAATAAAACACCCTGTCAACGGGACGTCCCGATCGACCGTATCATCGGCGTCGCGGACGTCACCGGCGATATCCCCCGCGTTCCCGCCGGCTATTTCTCCGCCGACTACCCCCGCGGCCGGCGTCGTCAAAAGTAGCAGCGCGAGCGCGACCGATGCGACCCGGACCACGAGTGCGGCGGATACGACGCGCCGTGAAGGGCCGGAATCCGACGCTCCGCGTGTCGTTCCCCTTGCGCTCTGGTCCGATCCTCCGTGCGCCATCGGTCGTGGCTACGGCCCCTCCGATATAAACGCCCCCCTCCCGACTATTCCTCCTGATACTCGGGACCGGTGAGCGGCGACTCGTCGTCGACGAGGTCAGGGTCGACCGCCACACCGCCTTCCAGCAGTCCGCCGACGAGGAGTTCGGCGGAGGCGAGGTTCGTCGCCACCGGCACGTCCTTGACGTCACACACCCGCAAGAGTGCGGAGATGTCCGGCTCGTGCGGTTGTGCGGTGAGGGGGTCGCGAAGGAACACCAGCCCGTCGATCCGGCCGTCCGCTACCATCGCACCGATCTGAAGGTCACCGCCCAGCGGCCCTGATGCCTGTCGGTTCACGTCCAGCCCGGTCTCGTTGGCGATGCGTGTCCCCGTCGTCCCGGTAGTTATCAGCTCGTGATCGCCGAGAGTGCCGACGTGGGCGGTCACGAACGCGACCATCTCGTCTTTCAGCTCGTCGTGAGCGATGAGTGCGATCCGCATAGCGCGACATCGCCCCGACAACTGTTAAACGCTCGCGTCGATGCGATTGCCGTCCGTCGAGAACGAACCGCCACACCACACGCTGACGGGACCTACTTGAACCGGAACGTTTCCAGGTTCTTCGGGGCGAACGTCCGCATGTTGTAGTCGTGGTACAGCGCCGACGAGAGGTCTTGTACGGAGCGCTCGTCGCCGTGGACACACAGCACCTTCTCTGGACGGGGATTCATCGTCTTGACGAAGTTCTCCAGCCCCTGACGGTCGGCGTGCCCGGAGAAGCCGTCGACCGTCTCGACGCCCATCTCAAGGGTGAGCGTGTTGCCGCGGCCGCCACCCCAGCCGTCGACCGGGATCTCGTCCCAGCCGTTCTGGATGCGACGACCCAGCGTCCCCTGCGCCTGATACCCGACGAACACCAGATTCGAGTCCGGGTCCGGCCCGATGTGGCGGAGCCACGACATGATCGGACCGCCGGTGACCATCCCGGATGTCGAGAGAATGATACACTGGTCGTCGTCCGCGACCGCCTGTCGTTCGTCCTCGCCGGCGTCGATGTGGTTGAACTCCTCGGCCAGGAACGGGTTCTCGTCCTCGTGGAAGATCCGGTCTCGAAGCCCATCACGGAGGTACTCGGGGTAAGTCGTGTGGATCGCCGTCGCCTCCCAGATCATCCCGTCGAGGTGAACCGGCATCGAGGGGATCTCGCCGTTACGCATCGCCTCCTCCAAGACGAGCATGATCTCCTGCGACCGGCCGACGGCGAACGCCGGGATGACGACCTTGCCGCCCTGATCGTACGTCTCGTTGATGACGCGTTTGAGCGCCTCCTCGGAGTCCGCCTGGTCGGTCTGGTAGTCGTCACGGCCGCCGTAGGTGGACTCCAGAACGAGCGTCTCGACGCGGGGGAAGTCGTTGACCGCGCCGTTGAACAGCCGGGTGTCCTCGTAGTGGATGTCCCCGGAGAAGCAGACGTTGTAGAGCCCGTCGCCGATGTGGAAGTGCGTCACCGCGCTGCCGAGGATGTGGCCGGCGTTGTGGAAGGTGAGCTTGATGTCAGGCGCGATATCGGTGACGTCCCCATACTCCAGCGGGACGGTGTGTTTGATCGCCTCGCGGACCTGTGCCGACTCGTACGGCGGTGTTCGCCCCTCCTTCGACGCGACGTCGAGGTAATCGAGCGTGAGAAGGCCCATGAGGTCGCGGGTCGGCTCGGTCGAGTAGATCGGGCCGTCGTAGCCGTATTTAAACAACAGCGGGAGGAGCGCGGAGTGGTCGAGGTGGGCGTGGGTCAACACGACGGCGTCGATGTTCTGTGCGCCTGCGCCGAGCGCTTCGGGAACCTGCAGGTACGGGACCTCTCCTTCTGCACCCGGCTTGTCGCCACAGTCGATCAGGATGCGCGTCTCGGGTGTGTTGAGGATGAACGCGGCCCGGCCGACCTCGCGACAGCAGCCGAGCGTCGTGATCCTGACCCACTCGTCGTCGGACATCTCCTCGCGGTGGATCTGCCTTCCCACTCGTTCGAGGATGTCGCGACGCTCCTCGCGCTCGTTCTTCAAGAAGCTCCGCACGTTCGAAACGGTCGAGGACTCGATCGGCGGCGTCCGAACGACTTCGGGCGTCCACCCGACCTCCTTCGTGATCTCACGGAGCGTGGAGCCGCGCCGTCCGATCACCATTCCCGGCTTCTCGGCTTCGATCACGACCTCACCGGTATCCTCGTGGAAGTCCAAGGATGTGACTCCGGCGTCCCCAGGGATGACCTCGCGGACCGTTGACTCCGCCTGTTCCGGCGGCGAAAGGGCGCTCGGGTCGGGACGGACCGTGATCCGCTTTCGGAGTTTGGATGCGAGCCGTCGGATCAGATCGCCATCGCCCGCGAACCGTTTCGGGTCGCGGGTGTACACGACCAGCTCCGGTCCCTCGTATTTCACGTCCGTGACGCTCACGTCGTTCGGAACTTCCTGTTCTATCGTTGACTTCAGATTCTCGAGTTGCGTATCGACTTGGCTCATAGCTCACTGCGGGCCGTCGGGTTCGCCACCGCCGCCGATCCTTTCGTCCGTCGACGACACACGATACATCGTCGATCGCTCGACCGTGGTGGCGGTAGACATAGTGGAAGTACTGTCCGTAGCGTACCGTGCGGGAACAGCCAGCGAAAACCCGCTTACGAGCAACTACATTCCCTTCGTTATAAAAGTCTTCGCAAACGGAGGGTGTCACGCGGCCTCTCGCCCTCATCCCGACAGCGTTCCGCAACACGGATACCGACTGACTCCCGCACCGATCCCATGCGCGTGACGATCGAAAGCGTCAGAGACGAGTACGACTGGATCCGTGATCGTGCTCCTGTCGTCGTCCCGATCCTCAATGACACCCGTGACCGATTGGGCGAGCTGTTCGACACCGACGTCGACCGGATCGACGCCAACACGTACCGCCGTGAGGTCGACACCGTCTTCGCCGACGGCGAGGTCGCCGTCAACGTCGCCGGGTACAGCGCCATCCTCCGCGAGCTGGACGTCGAGGGCGACTACCCTGGGTTCGTCGTCGACGAGGTGCTCGGTCGGGAGCTCGCCGCGACGATCGCCGGCGGTCGACCGCTCTCGCTGTTAGCGCAGGCGACGTTCCACTTCGCCGACGTCCACGTCGACGAGGACGCGACCGCGTCGGGTGCGGGTAACGCCGGCGTCGACGACCTCGACGCCGCGCTTGCCGCCGGGTTCCAGACGCGGCTCCCCGGCTGGGAGTGGCGAGAAGGGGAGAGTCCGTTCGCGGTTGAGCCGAACCCCTGAGCACGGGATGACGTCGCCGTCGTCGTCACTACGACGTGAACTTCCGGATCAGGTCGAACCCCTTGTCACGGAGGGCGTCGGGGAGGAGTCGGGCGAGCACGCCGACCCGCGCGACCGTCCCCGGCTGCACGCGGGCAGGCGGTTTCGTCGCGCTCGCGGCGTTGAGGATCTCCTCGGCCACGAGCGTCGGCTCGACCGACCCCGGGCCGTCGCCGCCGATCGCTTGGGTGTCCTCGAACAGCGCGTAGAACTCGTCGTACGCGCCCGAGCGTTCGATCCCGTCGGCTTCTTCCGGATCGGCTTCGCGTGCGACCCGCTTCGAGAAGTTCGTTTTCACCGGCCCCGGCTCGACGACGACGACGTCGACACCGTACTCGCGGACCTCGTTGCGGAGCGCGTCGGACATCGCCTCGACGGCGAACTTCGAACCGGCGTAGACACCCCCGCCGGGGAAAGCCACCCGTCCCGCGACCGAGGAGACGTTGAGGATCGTCCCGTCCCGCTCGCGACGCATCGCCGGCAACACGGCCCGGATCAGGCGGTGGGGTCCGTACACGTTGACGTCGAACTGGTGGTGGACCCGTTCGGTGGTCACGTCCTCTATCGGCCCGAACTGCCCGTATCCGGCGTTGTTCACGACCGCGTCGATCGCCCCCTCCTCGTCGAGGATCCGCTCGACGACGCGGTCGATATCCGTCTGATCCGTGACGTCGAGCGTCGCGATCTCACACCCGGCCTCGCCGAGCGTCTCGATGTCGGCGGGGTTCCGCGCGGTGGCGTACGTCGTCCACCCCTCGTCGTTGAACGCGTGTGCCGTCGCGCGACCGATGCCCGAGGAACACCCGGTGATGAGTACCGTCTTCTGCACGAGTCGTGCGTCGGCCCGCGCCGGCATAACTCTCCCGACCCGACCGCGGCGTCACCGTTCCGATAGTGCTTCGGTCCGGATCCACATCCCCTTCGAGTCGGGCGCGGACTCCTCGAACCCCCACCGTTCATAGAACCCATCCACGTCCGCGAGCAGGTTGACGTACCCCCCGTCCGGCGCGTTCTCCCGGAGCCACGTGACCAGCGCGTCCATCATCGCCGTCCCGAGCCCCTGCCCCTGATACGGTTCCGCGACGGCCATGTCCGAGACGTGGAACACGCTCCCCCCGTCGCCGACGATCCGTGCCATACCGACAGGCTTGCCGGGCTCGTCGGGCTCGTCGTCCGTGTCCGCGCCGATGTCGTCCTCGACGCCCTCCGCGATCTCGACGACGTGAACCCCGTATGTCGTGTTCGGGAGGCCCCGTTCGACCGCCTCGCGGGACCGGTCGGCCATTCCGGCTGCCCGCCTGAGCCGGATGAACGACGCGACCGAGGGAGTCGTCTCCCGGAGCGCGTAACCAGCGGGAAGGCTCACGGTCCGTCGTCGGTCGGCCGGAACGTGACCACCCGCCCTCCATCAGTCGACCGCGTCTCGACCCCGGCTTCGACCGACGTTCCGACCGGAGCGGAGCGGTCGTCGCTGTCGACCGGGATCCCTCCGAGAACGCCGGTCAATCTGACCGGTCCGAACGAGGCGATGGCCGTGATGTACGGTGCGTCGTCCGCGAACCGCGGCGGGGGTACGTGCACCACGGTCGCCGTTTCAACCGTACCGACTGCCGGTAACGGCTCTCGGGTGAGCGTCGTCGACCCGCACTCCGGGCAGATCCGCCGCGGCGGAAGCGACCCGCGGCCGGCCGGACAGACGAGCGCGTACCCCTCACCGTTCTCGAGCGCGTCGAGCCACTCGTCGTAGCCGGCGTTTCGGGTGGCCCCGTGGCCCGTTCCGCCGTCACCCGCGTCATCGTTCATTCCGCCACCTCCAGCACGTGGACGACGGCGCTGGCAACCGTCCCACCGGCGTTGTGCGCGACCCCGACCTCGGCGTTCGACACCCGGTCGCTGTTCGGGTGGTCACCGCGGAGCAACCGGGTCAGCTCCGCGATCTGTGATCCCCCGGTCGCGCCGACCGGGTGTCCCTTCGCTTTCAGCCCGCCCGAGAGGTTCACCGGGAGGTCGCCGTCGGCGGTCGTGAGCCCGTCCCGAGCCGCCGTGATACCCTCGCCCACGTCCGCGAACCCGAGCGACTCGATCGCGAGTACCTCGGCGATGGTGAAACAGTCGTGGACTTCCGCGACGTCGACGTCGGCGGGACACACGCCGGCGTCGTCGTAGGCGGCGGTCGCGGCGTCGGTCGCCGCGGGGGTCCGCGCGAGGTGGTCACGATCCGCGAGTGCCATCCGGTCGGCTCCCTGCCCCGACCCGGTCACCGTGACCGGCGCGTCGAGGCCGTGATCCTCGGCGTACTCCGCGGAGACGATCACGAGCGCGCTCGCGCCGTCAGTGATCGGACAGGCGTCGTAGAGGTGTAGCGGGGCGGCAACGGGAGGCGATTCGAGGGCCTCCTCGACGGACACCTCGCGTCGATACTGTGCGTACTCGTTGGGGACGGCGTTGGCGTGGTTCTTCGCCGCCACGTGTGCGAGGTCCTCACGACCCCCGCCGTACGCCTCGAAGTACGCACGTGCCATCAGCGCGTACGCGCCGGGAAACGTCATCCCGGCGCGAACCTCGAAGAGGTCGTCGGCCGCGATGGCGAGTCCCTCGGTGGCCCCGTCGGTGTCGAGGTGTGTCATCCGCTCCATCCCACCCGCGAGGACGACGTCCGCCTCGCCGGCCCGAACGGTTCTGACCGCCTCTCGAACGGCGACACCAGCGGATGCACACGCCTCCTCGTACCGCGTCGCCGGACACGCGAGCCCGGCGGCCTCCGCCATCAGTGGGGCCTGGTGGCCCTGGTGTTCGGCGAGCGACCCCATGAAGTTCCCGTAGTTGAGCTCGTCGACCGCGGCGGGATCGACGTCGGCGTCAGTGAACGCGTTGGCGGCCGCCTCCGCGAACAGGTCCCGTCCCGTGCGCTCGGGGTGGCTGCCGAACCGTGTAAGCCCGACCCCGGCGACGCGTGCCTCAGTCATACACGAACGATGATCGGGGACATCGTTTAGGTCTGCCGGAACCGGGGACCGTCGTCCGGGTTAGCCGATATACCGGAGGTCGTCATCGGGGAGGGCAGGCCCCTCCTGCATCTCTTGGATCTTGCCGACGACCTCCTCCATCTCCTCCGCGCGGTCCTCGAGGGAGGCGTAGTCGATATCGAAGCCGAGCCGGGCTTCGAGCACCTCCAACACCGCCCGCGCACTTTTCGGGTCCACGAGATAGCCGCTCGTCTCTCCCATCAGACACGCGGCCTCGAACCCGCGACGCCCGCCCAATCCGAGAATGAGCCCCGACACGCCGACGATCCCGCCGGCCGGCTCGTCGGGCCGGAACTCGACACCCGCCTCCCGGAGATCCGCCGTGAGCTCGACCGCCGAAACCGCCCCGAGTACCGTGTACTCCTCGACGAGCTCGCCCGTCGGGACGCCGCCGAGCGCGAACGCCCGCTGTGCGCCGAACGACTCCGCGATGTCGAGGAACGTCGAGGTGAGTCGATAGTGTCCCTCGTTCGATCCCGCCTGATGATCGCCCGTGAGCACGAGCAGGTCCGATCCCTCGTCGTTTTCGACCGCGTGGAACTCCGTACAGGTCAACGATGCGACCCCGTCTTCGCCGTCGACACTCACCTGCGGCGGGAACTCCGTCGCGTACACCCGCCGAACGAGCTCGCTGTCGAACTCCTCGAGCACGTGTTCGGCCGCGAGCTTCCCCACGTGACCGACGCCCGGAAGCCCCTCTATCAGCACCGGGTCGTCGAGCTCCGGCGTCGCCACCTCGTCGATCTCGATGTCCTCCATACCGGATCCGAACGGACGGTGGTCACAAGAGGGTGGCTATTCGGGTGTCTCCGATGAGGGCGATCGGACCCGGTGGTCGACCGCCGGGCCGACCGGTATCAGCCGACCGATGTCACCCGACCGAACACTGACGTTAGTCCGGTCGGTCGGGGCGCGCTCGTCGCCGATACTCGCCGTACCGGTCGGTGGGGTCGAACGGGGCTGGAGCGCTGTTCTCGGCGGGTGCGTCGCACTTCGGACAGCGGTCGCCGAGCGTGTACACCGGGCGCTCGTGAGCAGTCTTCCAGTTCGAACAGACGCGGATATCGGAGTGCATTGGTGGGACGGTGCGTGTAGGGGTATGGAACGGAACGACCGACGAGAACTACTCGTCGTCCTCGCGGCGCTCGCGGTGGAACTCACCGGCACCACCGGCCGCCTCGATCGATTCCTGGGCGCGCCCCGCGGCCGCCTCGAGTTGGTCCTCGGCCGTTTTGTAATCCGGCGCGCGAACCTTGATCCGGTACTCCGGGGAGCCGACGTAGCCGACGTCGAGCTCGACGCCGTCAGGGATCTCGCCGTTCCCTTCGGCCGCCCCGAGAGCGGCTTTCACGTCGTCGACGCCGTCCGGTGCCGAGGATTCGAGATCGACGTAACCGGTAACATCGACGTAGGGGACCGAAACGTTGTCGCGAGCCGCGGTGACGACCGCTTCGGCCGCCGCTTCGTCGACATCCACGTCTTCGAGGGCTTCCTCGCCGCGGATCGCGGCTGCCTCGAAGGCGTCGTACAACGAATCGTACTCGACTAAGAGCGCGTTTGCGACCGCGGTGTAGCGATCGTCGGCGACGTCCTCGCCGAGCGCGATGAGCATCCAGTTGTCGGCCTTCCGCTCGTTCTTCCAGTCCTGTATCGTCTCTTTTCGCTGGTGTTCGTTGACGTCTTTGATCGAGAGGTCGATCTGGTTGGAGGACTCGTCGACCTCCAGCACCTTGGCGACCACCGTCTGTCCCTCACGGACGTGGTCGCGGACGTTTTTGATCCAGCCGGAGGCGACCTCGCTGATGTGACAGAGGCCGCGTTTCTCCTCGTACTGGTCGAGATCGACGAACACGCCGAAGTCGGCGATCTCGTCGACGTCGCCGACCACGAGCTCGCCGGGTTCGGGCCAGCCGCTGTATTGCATCGGGATGGTGAGGCGGTTACCGTGCCTCAACGGTTTCGACGATCTCGCCGTACAGCTCGGCCTCCCCGCCAGTCGGGGTCGCGAGCGTTGCGCCGCAAACGGCACACGACACCGTGGAGGAGGCCTTGCCGAAGACGATCTGCTCGTTTCCGCACTCGTCACACGCCAGGAGGTAGAAACTTCCCGCCATGTTACTCCTGGAACGTGAGACGGCCAGCGCGCCAGCCCTCACGCATGTGGGCCTTCCCGCACTCGCTACAGCGGTAGTTCAGGTGGGTCTTCTTCGTCGGCTTGTCGCCACCGGGCACCTTCGAGTACCCGCCGGCGTTGCCGATCGTCGCGAGCGCGCGGCGCTGCTGACGCGCGTCGCGTTTCATTCCGGTTGCCCGACCCGATCGGACCTTCTCGACCTCGTGCTCGAAATGGCCGTCACAGTGTGGACAGTACGTGTTGAAACGACGTGGCATTTCCATGGATATCTACCTTGGAAGTCGATTCGACACCGACGCTTAAAACGAGTTTGGTCTGTAACGGATCCGTTCGTTCCACGCACCGTCACCGGCGAGCGCCGTGTCGTCGCGCCGTTCGTTCGGCTTTTGATCACGGGCACGACGTCCCGTGCCACCGCGATATCTCTCGGATCGGGAACAGCACGATGTGACTAAAACAAACTCGAAAAATAACAATATTTAATATACTAGTAGATCTATTTGCTAACACTGTGTCACACGTCACGACCGTCTCCGGCTCGCCCGAAGTCGATCGCGGAGCACCCAGTCGGCGGATCGCGTTCGTCGGGGAGGCAGGCGTCGGCAAGACGACGGTTGCGTCCCTCGTCGCTCGACAGATCACCGAACGAACCGCCCTCAGGGTCATCGGTGAGGGGGCGCGAACGGTTCAGGAACGGACGGAAACGCCCGATACTGGCCTCGGCGTCCGGTGGACGATCGACGACTGTCGGGCCGGCCCAGTGGCGCTTGACGACCGAGCAGCCGAGGTCGACGCCGCGTTCGTCGTCGTCACCCCGGAGACGATCGACGAGATCGAGACGTACGAACGACGGGTAACCGGACACGATATCGATCTGTTCTTGATCACGAATCGGTTCGATACCGCCGCACGTGATCGGCTCCGATCGCGTGAGAGTCCACCCGTTGCCGAACGGATCCCCTACCGAAGCGCGCTCCAGACGGCTGATATCGCGGATGAAGCGGTGTCGATCCCGGATCGGACCGTCGAAGCGGTTGCCATCGAAGCCCTGCAGCCGGAGCGGCTTTCCGCATCACAGGCACTCGAGGCACTCAGTCAGGGAGACAGATCCATAGTAAACGTCGAAGTCGACACCGAGTCCGAGATCCAGCCACTGATCGAGCGATTCGAACGAGCAGGCCATCGGGCCGCTCGCTTCGACTGTAACTGCCAATGTCACGACGGGCACGTTCTGGCACGCCGATGTCTCCACTAAACACGCAGTGATCGGTGGTCGGTTTGGGAGTGTGCCCACGCCTGCCGATAATCGACGGATGACACGAGCCGTCCGACCCTCGATGAGCCCGACGAAAGCGGATGGGGACATAAGCCACGATGTACGGTGAGAGCGATCCGCAACCGACCGACGATATCGATCCAGCCACGGCCACTCCCAACGACCCGACCGTGACGATCGTCGGTGGCGGCATCCACGGCGTCCACATCGCTGTTCGACTTCTCGAAACAGGCCTCGTTCGCCCCCACGAGCTCCGCGTCCTCGACCCCAACAGGCTCCTCGAATCGTTTCGGGAAAAATGCCGAACGTGTGGAATGGAGGCGTTTCGTTCACCGCACGTTCACCACGTCGACGCTGATCCGTTCTCCTTACAGGAGTTCGCTCGAACCCGCGGGCGCGAAGACGAGCTGCGAGAAAGCGGCGTCGGCGGGGACCGGCCGACCGTGTCGTTGTTCTTCGACCACGCGGACCACGTCTGCGCGGCGTACGATCTCGCTCGCCGACACGTCGAGACTCGAGTCACGGACGTCGATCCACGGGAGTCGGCGGTCGAGGTTGAGACGACGCGGGGATCGTTCTCGACCGAGTGGTGTATCCTCGCCATCGGACACGGCGGCGAGTTCACCGAACCGACGTGGATGAACGATCTTCCGCCGAACACGGCGTCTCATGTCTGGGGCCAGTCGTTCGACCCGGACGACATCGACACGGGGGCCGCGGTCGGCGTGGTCGGTGGCGGGATCACTGCCGCCCAGCTAGTGACGATGCTGGCTGAACCTGCTGGTCGGACCGTTACGCTGTTCGCTCGGAGTCCGTTTCAGGTCGCACTCCGCGAGGCCGACACCGAGTGGATGCACGCGTCGCGTGTTACCGAGCGACTGGGCGACCATTCCCCCGGATCACGGGCGCGTGCGGATCTGGTCGCTGACGCCCGCCGTGATGGCTCGATCCCGCCGCACGTGTTCGGTCGACTCAGACGGACACTCGGGCGGGAGTCGGTCGTCCTCGAGCGCTCGCCTCTTACCGCCGTTACCGACGCCGGCGGTACGGCCGTCGTAACGTGTGCGAACGGGTGTGCCTACTGTCTCGATACGCTCGTCTGTGCGACCGGGTTTGACTCGCCGTTCGACGCGGAACCGCTCCGGTCGCTTGCCGATCGCTCGGCACTTCAAACCGGGTACGACGACGCACCGGTTCTCGATGACGACACGCTTCGGTGGCTTCGAACGGACGGAACACGCTCACGAGTCATGATCTCCGGGGCCGCAGCCCGACTAACGCTCGGCCCGCTTGCCGTTGACATCCTCCCCGCGCTGAAGCGCGAGGATTCCCACGGCACCGCGCCGCTGGGTTGGGATATTGTGGTTTACGACGTGACCTGTTCTTGAGGTGCGAACGCACCAGTTTCCTTGTCAAACA
>LFFM01000823.1_pt1 | contig 21960 bp, 29 predicted proteins | sample 643131 | NCBI WGS metagenome assembly LFFM01 (sample SAMN03777445, study PRJNA286221) | soda lake metagenome | biome: soda lake; feature: Kulunda steppe; material: water; isolation source: sample Tc-Br brine of Tanatar trona crystallizer | place: Russia: Kulunda steppe | collected 2011-07
GCGTCGACGCCGTCCGCGTCGGTGTCGTACTCGTGGGTTTCGACGATGGCTTCGGCGAGTTCGCGATAGAAGGGATCGATCTCGTCGAAGTCGGGCCACGCCGTCACGACGTTTTCCAGATTGTCCGAGAGGATGTTCGATGCGGTCTGTACCATTGACTCCTGAGCTTCCCGGCCCTGCTTCGCTCGGCCGGACCGCGACGCACGAGAGAACGCCTTGTCGATGAGCTCCTCCGACCGTGGCGTCGTCGGAAGATCCTCGAAAATCATAGCTTCGGATATGGTAGCTGGCTATAAAAGGCCGTTCTTCGGGCCGCGCGTGTGTTGATGCGCTTATACGGCTCGCCGGTCTAGCGGGTCCATGACAAACTGGCGTGCGGTCGTGATCGGCTTTCTCGTCCTGACGGTGCTGAGTATCTTCGGCGTCGCCGTCCCGGGACTTGGCCAGTTAACGGCAGGACTGATCGGCGGGCTCGTCGCGGGCTATCTCGCCGGCGGAGGACTCGGAAGCGGCGCGTGGCACGGCCTCCTCGCAGGTAGTCTCGGGGGAATCGTTGCGGGAGTGCTGCTGTGGATCGGCCTGACGATCGTCGGGACTGCCGGTGGGCCGGTCGGTAGTGCGATCGGTGCAACCGGCGGGTTCGTCCTCGCCGTCGCGATCGTGTTCTTCTCGATGATCGTCGCGATCGAGTGCGCCCTCGCCGGTGCGATCGGTGCCGTCCTCTCGGAGAACTAGTCAAGCGAGATGTACGTTTTCGTGTCGTTAACGCCCGAAAGCGCCTGGATACCGCTCGACGAAGCGTCCAGTACCTGATACACTTCGTCGACTTCGACTTCCGCGATGATATCGTACTCGCCCGCCACGATGTGGGCCTCCACGACATGTGGTTCGTCGCGGACCTCGGCGAGCAAACTCTCCGACTTCCCGGCTGCCGTCTTCACCATGACGAACGCGTGAACCATGCTGTGTGGTACTCTATGACACGTCAAAAACCTTTCTGCGAACCGAACCCACGGACGGGATTCCCGTCGGGGTAACATTATTGAAGGGGGCAAGCGTATGCGCTGATATGCGGTTTGTTATCATAGGCGCTGGCCGAGTCGGACTGCGGACCGGTCGCGTACTCCAGGAAGAGGGACACGAGGTGACGCTGGTAGAACGCGATGCGGCGGTCGCGGAACGAGCCCGCGATCAGGGGTTCGATGTCGTCGGCGGCGATGGCTCCCGTGAGGAAGTCCTCGAACGCGCCGGAATCGACGAAGCCGACGCCCTCGGCGCGCTCTCGGGGGATCTCAACACCAACTTCCCGGCCTGTCTGATCGGCAAACACCACGGCTGTCGGACGATCCTTCGCATCGACGAGGACTACCGGGAGGATATCTACCGCAAGTACGCGGGCGAGGTCGACGAGATCGTCTACCCCGAACGGCTGGGCGCGATCGGCGCGAAAAACGCCCTGCTCGGCGGTGACATTCGGGCGATCGCAGATATCGCTCAAAACCTGCAGGTCGTCGAGTTAACCGTCACAGCGGAAGCGCCGACCCGCGGATACACGATCAGCGAACTCCAGTTGCCGGCCGATGCGACGGTACTCGCCTTCGGGAAGGCGGGCGAACCGCTCGATATCCCGGATCCCGACGAATCGCTGGAGGAGGGCGATCGGCTGGTCGTCCTCGCGGACTTCGATGTGCTCGGTGATGTTAGACAGATACTGGTCGGGGACAACAGTCGCGCCGCCGCACAGGCGGGCGCGGGAGGTGTATGAATGGTTACTGCATACGTCATGATCAAGGCGAACACGGGACAGGCGGATCAGCTACGCGAATCGATCGCGGGGATCGAGGGCGTCGAAGACGCACATATCGTGGCCGGCGACGTCGACATTATCGCGAAGGTACTCGTCGACACGCCGGGCGAAGTGAAAAATATCGCTGCAACGGCAATTCAGGACGTCGACGGCGTCGAGGACACGCACACCTATATCGCGATGGACTAGAGCGGCATGCCGCCCCGGGCGGCGTCGTCCGCACCCCCATTCTGTTGTGCCCGTTCCAGGAGCCCTGCGACGGGATCACCGTACTTGTAGCCGGGGACGACGCCCTGTACGTACGTTCCTTCGACGTAATCGATGACGGCTTTTGCCGCATCGACGCCCCGGCCCGCGTTCCAGGCGCGCAGCGCGAACGTCGCGGTGATCGTCTCGTCATCACGGTCGAGCACCGGCTCGTCCGTCTCACTCACGTCGGCGGCGTGGTACGCGTCCGCAAGCCGGCGCTCGAAGGTCTCGAACCAGTCGGTCGCGACGGCGTCGCCGACCGTCTGATCGGTCACGGCGGCATCGAGCGTCGGGACGCGAACCGCAATCTCGAAGGCAGCGTCTCGCTCGCCCTCGGCCGGACGTGCTCGAACGGTGGCGTCGAACGGCGTCGTCGTGCACTCGTAGCCGTCCGCTATTTGTTCGAACGCGTCGTGGCGGTCGAGCGCGCGACGTGCTGGCTCGGGGATCTCGTCAGCTGTCATTGTCACTCTCTGGGGCTTCGGCGGACATGGGCGTTGCGCTCTCGGCAGTGCCGAGCGCGCTGGAGGGCTAGATATCGTCTCGGAGGACCGATCGCACCGCCTGCGCGACGGTGTTGAAATCGCCCATCGTGAGACTGTCCGTGGTGACGAACACGCCTTCGCGTTCGTCGGTCACCCGTAGCAAAAAGCCGTTGTCGAAGACGCGGATCGTGTAGTTGTAATCACCGAGTTCGGTGCCCTCGTAGGCCGCCTGTGCCGTTTTGAAGCCACGCCACTCGTGACCGATGAAGCTGGTGAGGTCGGCGTCGCGTTCCAGGTCGTCCCGGAGGTAAAGCTGTTCGTAGTCGTCCCGCGTAAAGTATGTCACCGAGCGGAGGCTGTCGCCGAGCGCTGTCCGACTCGTCCGTACGATGTTGTCGGTCGCTTCGTCCGCGAGTAGCTGGCTCGCCATATCACATTGTCGTTGATCGTCAATGATTAAGTAACTGGCCCTGATCGGTCTGCCGTCACTAACTTCGAAAGTTGTAGTAATACACTACAGTAATCGAAGTATTGGCGCCCACGTCATTCCTGCCGGCACGGACCACCAAGCTTAAACGAGCGAGCGGCCAACGGGCCGGTATGGCTTCATTCGAGAAAGCGGAGGATCGGATCCTCACCAAGATGATCTGTATGCGATGTAACGCACGCAACGCCGAAGGAGCGGACCGATGCCGCAAATGTGGCTACGGGAACCTGCGTCCCAAAGCCAAGGAAGCACGTTCCGCCTAGTCCTCCGGATATTTCGGTTCTCGTTTCTCCGCACGCGCCAGCGCCGTCTCTACGACGTCACGAACGTCCCCGTGGAACTCGTCGCCGTGACCCGCGTACATGTGTTCGACGCCGTCGGGGAGCCGGTCGAGGATCCGCTTGATGCTTTCGATGAGTTGCTCGCGTGACTGGCCGGGCCGATCCGTCCGGCCGAAGCTCCCGTAGTCGAAGGCTCCGTCGTCGTGGACGACGACGTCGCCGCTGAAGAACGTCGACTCGCTGATCAGCGAGACGTGATCGTCCGCGTGTCCGGGCGTGTAGACGACCTCGAAGGCCTCGTCCCCGATAGCAATCTCCTCGCCGTCGACGAATCCGTTGGTCCGCCGCGGGTGACTGTCGTAGGCGAAACAGTCGGCGTCGAACCGATCCAGGACGGCGTCGAGTTGTTGGACGTGGTCGCCGTGCTGGTGGGTTATCACGACGGCGTCTAGCTCGTCGGTATGCTCCGCGATGACGTCCTCGACGCCCGGCATGGCCCCGGCGTCGATCAGTGTCGTGCGCTCGCCGGGCACGAGATAGGCGTTGCAGGTGAACGACTCCGCATCCGCGGTGACGGTGATCACGTCCATACGCCGAGTAAGTGGGGGATGCCGAAAACGGTGGGGGGTCCGGCGACGGGCTGCCCCGCCCCGAAAAGAACAACATTTTAAACGATGGTCGGGTAAGAACCACCACTATGGGTAAGAAATCGAAGTCGAAGAAAAAGCGCCTCGCCAAGCTGGAGCGACAGAACAGTCGCGTCCCGGCGTGGGTGATGATCAAGACCGACCGTGACGTGACGCGCAACCCGAAGCGACGCAACTGGCGGCGACAGAGCACTGACGAATAATGAGCGCGAGTGATTTCGAGGAACGCGTCATGACCGTTCCCCTGCGAGACGCCAAGGCAGAGCCCAAACACAAGCGCGCAGACCGCGCGATGAAGCTCGTCCGCGAGCATCTCGCCCAGCACTTCTCCGTCGAGGAGGAGAACATCCGTCTGGACCCCTCGATCAACGAGGCGGTCTGGTCGCGTGGCCGAAAGAAACCGCCGAGCAAGCTTCGCGTGCGCGCCGCCCGCTTCGAGGAGGAGGGCGAAAGCATCGTCGAAGCCGAGCACGCAGAGTAACTTTGCTCCGCGCCGCGTTCACCGGATCCGCGTACGTCGGTGTCTTTGCGACGGCTACTGACGAGTATCTGCTGGTGCGTCCCGACGCCGACGACGAGCTCGTCGCCGAGATGGCCGACGAACTTGCTGTGTCGGCCGTCCCGACGACGGTCGCCGGCTCCGGAACGGTCGGCGCGCTCGCCACCGGCAACGAGAACGGGCTGCTCGTCACGAGCAGAATCGCCGATCACGAGCGCGAACGGCTCGAAGCCGAGACCGGCAGCGATGTCTACGAGCTTCCGGGCCGGATCAACGCCGCCGGGAACGTCGTGCTCGCGAACGACTACGGCGCGTACGTCCATCCCGAACTCCCCGACGAGGCCGTCTCGACGGTCGAAGACGCCCTCGATGTCCCCGTCGAGCAGGGCGAACTCGCGGGTGTCCGCACCGTCGGTACCGCCGCGGTCGCGACCGCCGACGGCGTCCTCTGTCACCCGAAGACGACCGACGCAGAGCTCGACTATCTCGAAGAGCTCCTCGACGTCCGCGCGGACGTGGGCACGATCAACTACGGCGGCCCGCTGGTCGGCTCCGGGCTGGTCGCCAACGAGTACGGCTACGTAGTCGGCGAGGACACGAGCGGTCCCGAACTCGGGCGCATCGAGGACGCGCTCGGATACATCGACTGATCGCGCGGATCCAACACTTTTGTTCTTCCGACCGGTAGCGGTGAATATGGGAACTGTCAGTGAGACTGCCCACGTACAGGCACCGCCATCGGACGTCTTTGACTTTCTCGACGACCACAGAAATCATATGGCAGTGACACCCAGTATCGCCGAGATCGAGAACGTCGAGCAGCTCGACAACGGGGGGAAACGGCTCGATCACACGTTCCGGATGGCGGGAGTCGCTCTGGACGGCGAGCTCGTCCAGACCGTCCACGAGCCCGACGAGCGGATGCTCTTCGAGATGCGCGGCACCCTGGAGGGCGAGATCGAACTCGAGTTCGAGCCCGAAGGGGACGGGACGGCGCTGACCTACACGGCGACCTACGAGCTTCCAGGGAAGGTGCTCTCGAAGGTCGGAGAGCCGTTTGCCCGCCGGTACAACGAGCGAGAGCTCCGAACGACGCTGGAAAACGTCCAGACGCACTTCGAGCTCTCGTAGGCCGACCCGAGTAGCAAGGTTCTTCCGACTTCGGGGCGGATCAGATGGTATGAGCCAATACACGGTTACCGGCAAGTTTCAGGCTCGCGACGGCTGGCAGGAGTTCGAATCCACAGTCGACGCGGAAAACGAGAACGTTGCACAGGAACACACCTACGCTAACTTCGGGAGCCAGCACGGCCTCAAGCGCACCCAGATCGAAATCGAGGGTGTCGAACAATGATGGGCGGTGGCGGCGGTGGCCAGCAGCAACTACAGGAGTTGAGCCAGCAGCTACAGGAGATCCAGCAGCAGATCGAAGCCCTCGAAGGTGAGATCGACGATCTCGAAACTGAGTCCGACGAGATCGACGAGGCCATCGAGGCCATCGAGACGCTCGAATCCGGCTCGACGGTGCAGGTTCCCCTCGGCGGCGACGCCTACCTGCGTGCCGACGTGCAGGATATCGACGAAGTGATCGTCGGCCTCGGCGGCGGCTACGCCGCGGAACAGGAACAGGGCGACGCCATCGAGACGCTCGAAACAAAACAGGAGACCCTCGACGAGCGCATCGAAGCGGTCCACGACGATATCGAGGAGCTCGAAGACGAAAGCTCCAAGATCGAAGAGAAGGCCCAGCAGCTCCAGCAACAGCAGATGCAACAGCAGATGTCGCAGATGCAAGAGCAGGACGGCGGCGACGAGTAAGGGATGTTCGACAGTCTCAAGGAAAAACTCGGGAGCTTCCGCGAGGACGTCGAGGAGTCCGCAGAAGAGAAAGCGGACGTCGACGCGGACGCCGACACGGCGACTGACGAGGAGGCGGCCGCCACACCGGCCGATGCTGGCGCGACCGCGGCTGATACGGACGCGGCAGCCACGACGACGGCCGACGAGACGGCGACTCCCGAACCAGCCGGTAGCGACACTGACTCGGTAGACGACGCCGAGGAGTCGAACGCCCCCGGCTTCGCCAAACGCGCGAAGTCCGTGGCGACCGGCCAGACGATCATCGAGGCCGAAGACGTCGAGGCACCGCTGGACGAACTCGAGATGGCGCTGCTTCAGAGCGACGTCGAGCTGACTGTCGTCGACGAGATCCTCGAAACGATCCGCGAGGAGACGATCGGTGAGACACACCGATTTACCAAGAGTACGACCGGCGTTGTCCAGCGTGCGCTCCGAAAGGCGCTGGTCGACGTCATCAGCGTCGGTCAGTTCGACTTCGACGAGCGCGTCGCCGCCGCGGACAAGCCGCTCGTGATCATCTTCACCGGAGTCAACGGCGTCGGCAAGACGACCTCGATCGCCAAGATGGCGAAGTATCTCGACGAACGGGGTTACTCGTCGGTGCTGGCAAACGGCGACACGTACCGTGCCGGCGCAAACGAACAGATCGAAGAGCACGCCGAGGCCCTCGACAAGAAGCTGATCACCCACCAGCAGGGCGGCGATCCCGCCGCGGTGATCTACGACGGCGTCGAGTACGCCGAGGCAAACGACGTCGACGTCGTGCTCGGCGATACGGCCGGGCGGCTCCACACCAGCGACGACCTGATGGAGCAGCTAGAGAAGATCGAGCGTGTCGTCGACCCGGACATGACGCTGTTCGTCGACGAGGCGGTCGCCGGACAGGACGCAGTCCAGCGCGCCCGGCAGTTCAACGACGCCGCCGAGATCGACGGGGCGATCCTGACGAAGGCCGACGCCGACTCGCAGGGTGGTGCCGCGATCTCGATCGCCCACGTCACCGGGAAGCCGATCCTCTTTCTCGGCGTCGGGCAGGGCTACGACGACCTGGAGACGTTCGAGCCCGAACGGCTGGTCGACCGGCTGCTCGGTCTCGACGAGTAGACGGCGTTCGCTCGGCGGCGTCACGGCGTTGTGCCTTTTTGATTGCTGCGGTCGTACCTGACGTATGTCCGAACCGGACACTGCAGTCTCTCTCGACGACGTCCACAAGACCTACGAGCGCGGCGAGCCGGTGCGTGCCCTCGACGGCGTGAGCCTCGGGGTTGCGCGTGGGTCCTACACCGCGGTCATGGGGCCGAGCGGGTCGGGCAAGTCGACGCTGATGAACCTGATCGGCTGTCTCGACACCCCGACGAGCGGCACAGTCCGCGTTGACGGGCGGGACGTGGGCGCGCTCTCCGGGCGCGAGCGAACCCGTCTGCGCGGCACCGAGGTCGGGTTCGTCTTCCAGACGTTCAACCTGATGCCGCGGTTGACCGCGCTCGGCAACGTGGCCTTACCGCAGGTGTTCCAGGGGATCGACCGCGACACGCGCCGCCAGCGAGCCCGGGAGCTACTGGAGGAAGTCGGCATCGCCGACAGGGCCGATCACTATCCAAACGAGCTCTCCGGGGGCCAACGCCAGCGTGTCGCGCTCGCACGGGCGCTCATCAATGAGCCGGCAATCGTGCTCGCCGACGAGCCATCCGGGAACTTAGACACCGAGACGGAAGCACAGGTACTCGATCTCTTCGACTCCGCACACGAGGCCGGAACCACGATGATCGTCGTGACCCACGAGCGTCATGTCGCCGACCGGGCAGAGCGGATCGTCCACCTGCTCGACGGGCAGATTCGACAGATCGAAGCGCTCGACAGTGCGGAACGTGACGGACGGTTACCGGGGAGCTGATCGATGGATCCGCTCGAAAGCATCAGGATGTCGATCCGGTCCGTGGGCGGGCACCGGCTTCGGTCAGCGCTGACGGTACTCGGCATCGTCATCGGGGTTGCCACGGTGATCGCGTTCGTCACGCTCGGGGCGAGCCTGCAGGCGGGTGTCCTGGGCGAGATCAGCCCCGACGATCAGCGAAACCTCTACGGGTGGGCCGCGGATCCCGACGTCGAGGGCGGGCCGGGGGCGGGTGCACAGCCGGTGTTTAGCGACCGGGATGTCGCTGCCCTGAGCGAACTCGACGACGTGGCGGCAGCCTACGGGTACGGCCCGATCCAGACGCAGGCAGTGGGCGTCGACGGTGAGCGAATTGCTCTGGGTGATAGCGTGGTCTCGGCGGGGCCCTCATACGTGCGCGAGGAGTCGCTCGCGGCGGGCCGCCAGTTCGAAGCGGGCGAACGAGAGGCTGTCGTCAACCCCGCGTTCGCCGATCGGTTCGAGGCGGACGTCGATGTCGGGGACGAGATTACTATCACGCTGCTCGGCGGCGAGGAGGTCACGGCCGAGGTGGTCGGGCTGACTGATACGTCGGAAGGCCAGGGGCCGTTTGAGGGGTTCGAACAGTCCCCCCGCGTGTACGTCCCGACCGATCCCTACTACGCCGAGCAGCTCGGTCCGGTCGCTGGCGTCGGGGCCGACGACGTTCGCTTTGCGTTAATTGTCGTGGAGGCAGAGACGGCCGATCCGGACCGGATCGACGCCGCCAAAGAGGCAGCAACCATCTATCTCGAAAGCGAGGACTCGGACGCGAGCGAGTTCCTGAACGCGGAGCTGGAGGTTTCACTGGAGACCAGCAGAGAACTGCTCGCACAGCTGCAAGCGATATTCGATCTGCTACAGAACTTCGTGGTCAGCGTGGCCGCGATCTCGCTCGTCGTCGCCTCAATCGGGATCGCAAACATCATGCTTGTGTCGGTGACCGAACGGACTCGGGAGATCGGGATCATGAAAGCGGTCGGGGCGCAAAATCGGGATGTGCTCGCCCTCTTCCTGACGGAGTCGGTCGTGCTCGGCGTGGTCGGTGCCGTGCTGGGAACGGCACTCGGGCTCGCGGCTGGCTACCTCGGGGCCTGGTATATCGATCTGCCGCTCGTCTACCCGCTGGAGTACGTCGTTCTGGCGGTGGTCGTGGGGATCCTTGTCGGCGTCGTCTCGGGGCTGTATCCAGCCTGGCGAGCGGCACGAGTCGATCCGATCGATGCACTCAGGTATGAGTGAGCGGCCCGATCAGGATGCCTGGAGCCGGTCGAGCCGTGCGTATCGCCCCGCATGGAAGCCGGTGAGAACTGCAACGATGGCGCCGAGACAGAGCGCAAGCGAGAAACCGGCGAGGTACACCTCGGGTGGTGTGATCAGCAACTCCTCGATGCCGATGGCCGAGGCCGCGACACGGTTTAGACCGGTTCTGAGCAGCGGCGTCGCGGCGACGCCCAGCAGTCCGCCGAGGACACCCGCGAACAGCCCCTGTACGCCGATCGTGGCGGCGAGCAGGCGCGGTGAGAGCCCGATCGCGCGCAGTGCGGCGAGCTCGTCGCGCTGCTGGTAGGCAACCAGTACGAACAGGTTGACCAGCAGGACGGTGCTGCCAACGATCGCCAGGCCGACCAACGTGGCTCCGCTCGCGAGCACGACCGGCCTGTCGGTGAGCAGCATCTCGACCTGTTCCTCGCTCGTCCGGACCGCGTAGTCGGGATACTTCGCCTGTAACTCGTCGCTGACCGCCGTGCTGTCGGCATCGTCCGTGGTATCAGCCATCACGAACGTCGCCCGGTCGGTCCCGCTCGTCCCGGCGACGTACTGCAGGTCGACGAGCGGGACGGTCGCGGCGGGCGAGCCAAGCAGCGTCGAGTGATGGCTGGACGTGCCGACGACGGTGAACTCCCGGTCGGCGTGTGCGCGGCTCGCGCCGATCCGGACGGTATCGCCGACCGATACGTCGAGTGCCGTTGCAGTCCGCGGATCGAGGACGATCTCGCTCCGGGCTGGCGCTGACCGTGGGGCGGTCCGGTAGTCCGCCGGCTCGAGCTCGAACCCGCCGCCCTGCTGGAAGTCGTACCCGCCGTGAGTCTCGTGGACGCCGACTGCCGGGACGCGCCGGAGCTCGCCGTCGTCGGTGCCGATATAGATGTCGTGTAACGCGATCGGTGCGGCGGTCCGTACGTCCTCTCTGGCCTCTATCGTCGCCGCAACTTCGCTGGCGTCGACGATTCCGTTGTCCGTGTCCGATCCCGCAGCTGTGAGCCAGAGATCCCGGTCGGCGTCCCCGAGACTCTCCTCACCGACGTCGACGACGCCGAGCCCGAGGCTCGCAAGCAGCGTCACCGAGAGTACGGCGACGGCGACGGCGAGCACGGTCAGTGCGGTTCGTCCGGGCGAGCGCCGAAGCTGTGCCGCCGCGATACCGAGGACGGCCCTGACGCGGACGACGCCACGCCGGACGCTCATCGGCCCACCTCGTCGAGCACTGTCGTGCGCGCTGCGACGACCAGCGGGTACGGCACGGCGACCGCTCCCGCGATCAGTGCGACACAGAGGCCGTACGGGACGAACAGTGGGTGGAACGTCGCGACAGTCGCCGCCGTGAGCCGGTCCGCGGCGAGGATGCCGAGCCAGCCCAGTCCCACCCCGAGGAGCGCCCCCGAGAGCGCCGTCACGAGCGTCGACACGCCCACAACCACGAGCCTGCTGTACGGCGGAAAGCCGACGGCTTCGAGCACCGCGAGCACCTGTCGGTCCTCCTCGACGGTCATCCCCATCGTCGTGGTGATAAACGAGGCACAGATGCCGATCCCGATCACCAGCGCGAGCAGGCCTGTAGCGAAGGCGAGGTCATCGTCGAACAGCGCCGCAGGATTCGTCGCGGTCGTCCGCTCGGTCGTGGCCGCCGGATACTGCTGTTGGCCTGCGGCGGCCGCCGCATCGTCATCCCCCCACACCAGCAACTGGTCGGCGAGCCCGTCACGTTCGGTCCCGGCCAGTGACTGGAGTTCGCTCAGGTGGACGAGCGCGACCGGTTCGCTCCTTTCACTCGCCTTGACGTCCACAACATCGAACCCAACCGTCGGATCGGTCCGGTCGCTAGCACGAACGAGCCGGTCGGAGTCCTCGAACTGCTCGGCGGCCGCCGCCGAGAGGACGATTTCCTCGCGCCGTGGGCCGTCGTACGACCCATCGGCATACTGCGAGTCTCCTGATTCGAGTGCCCCAGTGGACAGTCCCGCGACAGTTCTGGGCTCCTCGTTGGGGACGACGCCGACCAGCACGACCGTCCCGGGCTCGCCACCCTCAGCCGGCTCGAGCAGGGCGGGTTCGACGAGTACCGGGGATGCGTGCTCGATGCCTTCCCGTGTACGGATCTCGGCGGCGTTCTCGTGGCCCGCCCCGAGCCGCGGCCCCTCGACGCCGTCGATCGAGGCGACGAGGGGTTCGTCGGTCGGGACGATCCGTACGTCCGCGTCATCGGCAGTCGTGATCCCGCCGCCGGCGAGCGCTATGGCGACGCCCGTGACGAGCAGGAGTACGGCGACCGTCACGCCGACGCCTGCAACGGTGGCGAGCAGACGGCCCGACGTCGTTCGCGTCGCCTGTTTCCAGAGACGGCTCAACGCGAGTCCGATCAGTCCCGCGAGCCGACCCCGACGGTCGGCATCATCGGTCACGCTCGACCACCTGCCCGTCGTGCAGGGTGATGCGGCGGTCCGCAACGGACAGCGTCGCGGCGTCGTGAGAGGCGAGCAGCACCACCCGCTGTTCGCCGAGAGATGTCAACAGCTCCAGCACTTTCGCCCCGGTCTTCGAGTCGAGTTCGCCGGTTGGCTCGTCCGCCACGATCACGTCGGGATCGGTCACGAGCGCTCGTGCGATCGCGACACGCTGTCGCTCGCCGCCGCTAAGTTCGCCGGGCAGGTGGGTGGTCCGATCGCCCAGCCCGACGGCCTCGAGCAACTCGGTCGCTCGCTTGCGGCGTGTCGCCCGGCCGACACCCTCGCCGACCAGCGGGAGCGCCACGTTCGCACGGGCCGATAGCGAGGGAAGCAGGTGAAAACCCTGGAAGACGATCCCGACGTGGCGGCGTCGCACCTGTGCGCGTCGTCGGTCGCCCAGTTCGGAGAGCTCGATGCCGAGCAACGAGACCGTTCCTGTCGTCGGAACGAGCAGTCCGGCAACCGCGTGCAGCAGCGTCGACTTGCCGCTCCCGCTCGGTCCTTCCACGCCGACGACCGTCCCCGATCGGATATCGAGCGAAACGTCACGGAGGGCCTGCAGTGAACGGGCTGGTCCAGACCGAAACCGACCACCAGCGAGCTGGTACTCGTGGCTCACGCCATCGAGACGGACTACTGGCGGTCGGGGGTCGTCCTCCCGCCCGACAGCGTCCGGCCGCGTCGTTGCCGGGGACCGATCGAGTATTCCCACGACTCGAGTGGACAGGGTGGCTACTCATTGTTTCTCCCTGCTTACTCCCTGTTCGGGCGGGATAATCTCCGTATTCCGTCCAGCCGATCCATCGCCCGGGACAGATTACTCAGTCGCCGGTGATCTCGTCGACCGTGGATGATGCCTCCGGCTCACGGTAGGCCAGCGGGAGCCGAATTCGGACCTCCGTACCGGTCGGCTCCACGTCGACGAGTTTGATCTCCCCGCCGGACTGTGTGACGATCCAGTTGAGCAACCACAGCCCGAGGCCGCTTGCATGCTGGAGCTGAGTGATTTCGCTCCCGCCATCGAACAGCCGCCGTTCGGACTCGGGAATGCCCGGCCCGTCGTCACGGATGCTGATCTCCGCGTAGTTCCGGGATGCCGATCGGACGGTAACCTCGACCGTCTGCTCCGGGCCGACGTTGTGCTCGAAAGCGTTCTCGACGGCGTTCCGGATCGCAGTATCGATCAGTCCGTTGGCAACGATAGGTAACTCGCTGGGAGTATCACAGCGATACTCGACATCGGGATACTGGCTCGAAACGTCGTCCAGTACATCTTCGGTGACCTCGACCGAGTCGACGGTGTGGCGGGCGTAGTCACCCGCGTCGAGCGAGCGCTCGATCTGTCGGGTCTGGCTGCTAAGCTCGATCAGTTCGTCGGCTGAGGCGCTGAGCGCCTCCGCCCACTCGCGCAGTTCGGGATCGTCAATCTCCGCACAGATAATCTCCGCATTACCCTTTACGACGTTCATTCGGTTCCGTAAGTCGTGTCTGAGAACTCGGTAGAGGACCTGTAACCGCTGGCGCTGTTCCTGTTCGGTCGTGACGTCCGAGTAGATCGCATAGGCGTCGACTTCGGGGTCGTCCCCAGCAACCGGGACGCCAGTAAACGCGAACGTCCGGAAGCCCTGTTCGGTCGAGCGCTGGACCTCCTGCTCGACGACCTGACCGTCACGTAGCTCCCCGACGATAGTAGCCGACTCGGCACGCTTCTCTGGCGGAACGATGCATTCGGCGAGGGAAGACTTTTCGAGTGTTGCCCCATCGACCCCAAACACCTCCTCGAAATTCGTATTGACGTGTTCGACGATCGGTCGTCCCGCTTTGTCGATGCTGATTCCCACGGCAGGGGTCGGGACCTGCTCGAAGAAGGTCCGGAACTGAGTCATCGACCCGCTCGTCGTCGAGCTGTCGCTCGCACGACGCTCGCGTACAGTTCCCACCACGAGACCGATACAGACGCCGACGACCCCGACCAGCACAGTAACCGGAGAGAGAGCTTCGCCCGCCGAGGATAGCCCTGCCGTGTTGCTGACTGCCATCGATCCAGTCGCGGCGACGGCGACTGCGGCACCGGCGCTGGCAAACGACCTCGTCCCCGAGAGCCCGTCCGTCCTTTCTCTCATGATGAATCAGTAGTTCACGGTTTCAACTGCTGTGGATAGCTACCCATCTCTGTAATAAAAAATATGCACCTAATTGAAGAGGTGATACGAATCAGACCGATCTCACATTGCGTTTCCCTGCTTAATTGTTGGTAAAATAACACCATATTGGAATAAAAATCATCACAGCCCTCAACGCTGGTCAATCCCACTGACAAACAGCGCGGGGACGATCTCCAGCCGGCCGATCCACCTCAGAAAGTGTATCAGTAGCTTCGATGCGTCCGAGAGGCCGAGGTAGCCCCCGAATGGCCCGAGCGAACCAAACCCTGGTCCGATATTCCCGATCGTCGCAATCGAGGCACTGATCGCCTCCAGAGGTGACAGCTGGTCGCCGATCCGCGCGGCATGAGGACGGCGGTGATCGCGAACAGTAGCGATACCCCACTGGAAGTGGGCCTCACAGTCCGTAAGACACATACCATCCCCTCATCAACGCTCGCATCATGAACGGTGGCGAACTCCCGTGCGCGTGATCGTTGTCGGCGCCGGCGAGGTCGGCCAGTCGATCGCCAGTAACCTCTCTGACTCTCACGATGTCGTTCTCGTCGACCGCGACGAGGCGCTCGTCGAGGAGCTCACCTACGAGATCGACGCGCTGGTCATCCACGGTGACGGGACCGACATCGCGACGCTCCGCGAAGCCGGGATCGAGGACGCCGAGCTACTGATCGCCTCGACGGACAACGACGAGGCGAACATCGTCACCTGCGGGGCTGCCAAGACTACGGGCGACGTGTTCACGATTGCCCGTGTCAAACGTCACAGCCTGCTGGAGACCTGGCAAGGTGCCGAAGGCGCTTTCGGCGTCGACTTCATGGCGAGTTCGAACCTGCTGACCGCCGAAGCGATCTTCCGACTGTCCGGCTTTCCCGGCGCACACGATGTCGATTCGTTCATCGGCGGGCTGGTCAGAATGGCCGAGTTCGAGGTCGGCCCGGAGAGTCCGATCGTCGAGCTGACCGTCGAGGAAGCCGACCAGTACGATTCGCTGACCTTTGCGGCGATCTTCCGTGACGACGAGCTGATCATCCCCCGCGGTGATACCGTCATCCAGGGGGGTGATCGCGTGGTCGTCATCGGGAGCACCGGCTCCGTGACGCAGTTTGCGACCGAAACCGTCAGAGCAGGCGGTAGCGATCTCGAGGAAGTCGTTATCGTCGGGGGTAGCGAGATCGGCTTCCACACGGCACGGCTGTTCGAGGAACACGGCTACCGGCCACACCTGATCGAGCAGGATCACGATCGCGCACGGGAGATCGCCGAAAAACTACCGAACACGTCGGTCTGGGAACACGACGCGACTGATATCGACTTTCTCGAACGCGAGCACGTCGACGAGGCCGACATGATCGTGGCGGCGCTGAAACACGACGACAGGAACCTGCTCGTCTCGATGCTCGCCCAGAAGCTCGGCGTCGATCGAACGATCTCGCTGATCGAAAACACGACGTATGCCGAGCTCTTCGAGAAGGTGGGTATCGACGTCGCGGTGAGCCCCCGCGAGGAGACCGCCGAGGAGATCGTCCGGTTCACCCGTGACGAACAGACCGAGAAGATCGCGATGGTCGAACACGACCGGGCGGAGGTCCTCGAAGTTACGCTCTCGGAGGAGAGTCCGATCGCCGGCCGGCAGATCGCCGATGCGACCGGCGAGTTCCCCGACTGTGTCGTGATCGGTGCGATCTCGCGTGACGGCGAGCTCGTGGTTCCTCGCGGTGACACGGTGCTCGAAGCCGGGGATCACGTCGTGTTGTTCACCGAAACGCAGGTCCTCGACGACGTGACTGCGCTGTTCTGACCGGTCGAACGAGCGATCGACCGGTGTGGCTATCGCCGTCCGAACAGCCGCTGGGCGAGCGAGCGGTCGCTCGGACGCTCGGCCAGAATCACCGACGCGTCGACCTCGTTGATCACGTCGAACGTCAGCGAGCGATTGACCAGCCGCGAGAGCAGCCCGCGCTCGGTTGCGCCGAGCAGGACGAGGGTGTTGTCCTCGGCTGCCTCGGCGATCGCCCCTTCGATGTCGCCGGAGTCGTCGACCCGGAGCACGGCGTCACCGAAGCCGTGGTCGGCCGCCCAGTCGGCGAGGAACTGCTCGCCCGACTCCCGCTCGTCGGGGCCGTCGACGACGTGGAGCAGGCTGATCTCCGCGCCGACCATCGACCGGAGCGTTCGGGCTAGCTCCGCGCTCAGATCGGAGTCGGGACCACCGGCGGTCGGGATCAGGATCTTCGAGGGATCGAACTCCCGGTCTTTCAACACGAGGAAGTCACAGGGGAGATCGTGAGTCAGCTCGTCGATCGGTCGCTCCGCTCGGCCCGCAGCCCACGGTCGACCACCGCCCCAGCCCATCACGACCTTGTCGGCTTTGAGACGCCGCGCGGCGTCGAACACCTCCTCGAACGAGCGATGCGAGAGGATCGTCGAGGTTTCGATGTCGACGTCCCTGTCCGCCATCAGGTCTCGGGCCCGCTGTAGCTGTTTTTCCGAATCGCTGTCGATCCGATCGAGTTGCTCCGCACCGCGGTCCAGCGGCGTCTGATCGGGCACTTCCACGATGTGGACGGCGTGGACGATCCCGTTCTCCCGCTCTTCGGCGAGGGTCCCGGCCAGTTCGAGGAGCGTCTCCTCGGTTCGGGGGTTCGAGAGCGGCACCATCACGCGGTAGGGGCGAGTCTGGTCCGGACTGGCTGCTTCGGCAGCGGAAACAGCGGCGTCGGGGAGATCTTCGGATTGTTCGAGAATGTACTCGTTGAGGATGCCGTCCTGTGTCGTTTCCCCGCGGGCGTACAGCATGTACCAGAGGATAGCCACTGCGACGAAGGCAAAGCTCAGCAGGATTACCTCCACGTCCATGAAGTAGATCAGGCCAAACGAAAGGATCATACCGACGATCGGTGTGATCGGATAGAACGGCACTCGGAAGTCGGGATCGTAGTCCGGGGGATTCGCCTCACGGAATACGATCAGTGCAGCGTTCATCAGCCCGTAGACAATCAGGTGCAAGACACTGGCCGCGCTCGCGAGTACCTCCAGAGACTGGCCGAGTGCGATGATGAATACGATGATCATCCCGCCAGTGAGTGCGATCGAGCGGTAGGGCGTCGAGTAGTTCGGGTGGATCTCGTTGAGCCAGTCAGTGACGATCTTGTCCCGGCCCATGGCGAAGTTGATCCGGGCCGAGGACAGGATCGACGCGTTCGCGGAAGAGGCGGTTGCCAGCAGCGCCGCAACAGTGATGCCGGTTACGCCAGCTCCGGCCAGTGAGAACGAAAGCGGCCCTGCCTCCAGTACCGGAAGCGCCGAGAACGTGGTCTCGGCAACTTGCGAGACGGGCACCGATTCCGAGAGTTCGTCGTACGGGATGATACCGACCATCAACCCGACGATGATCGCGTAGATGACGGTGACGATGGCGACGCTACCGATAATGGCGATCGGGAGGTTCCGACCCGGATTTTTCAGCTCTTCGGCGACCGTCGCGATCTTCGCGTAGCCGAGAAAGGAGACGAACACGAGCGCTGTCGCGGGGAGAATCTCCGTCGTTCCAAGCGGCGCGACGCTCCCGTCGACGAGCACAGTTCCCCAGTCGAAGTAAAACAGTCCGGAGAACGAAAAGACCGCGAGAATGAGCAACAGCGTCGTGACGATGATCGTCTGGATCCCCCCCGTCTCTTTCGCACCGATATAGTTGACGCCGACGAAGATCAGCCCGGCGACCAGCGCGCCGATCTGGATATCCGTCATGACGAACAGACCGAAATCAAGGGTCGGCAGTGCAAACGCCGTTCCTTCGAGCAGCCCAGTCAGATAGCCACCGAAGCCGATACAGTAAAACGCGGAGGCGAAGGCAAGCCCCATCCAGTCGCCCATCCCCGAGATCGATCCAAACATCGGGCCGAGCGCCTTGTTGATATAGTAGTACCCCCCACCGGCTTTCGGCATTGCCGTCCCCAGTTCGCTCACTGCAAGCGCGTTGACCATCGCGATCATCCCGCCGATGACGAACGAGAGGACGACGATCGGCCCGGCTTCGCGAGCCGCGACGCCGGGCAGGACGAAGATGCCTGCACCGACCATCGTCCCGATGCCGATCATCATCGCCGAGACGAGTCCGAGATCCTTGGCGAGCTCGTCGTCACTCATCGTCGATCGCCTCCTCGATCTCCGGCAGGACGATTACGGGGAGATCCGTGTCGGTGACCATCGAGACGGTGGTCTGTCCGGAGAGCAGCCGGGTCAACAGACCGGAGTTCCGGGGGAGAAACGCCACTGCGCTGGCGTCAATCTCTTCGGCGTGCTCGACGACGGCATCGACGATGTCCTCGCCGTAGAGGATCTCGGTCGAGGTCACCGCCGTGTCCGCAAGCATGTCAGCAGCCAGCTGTGTAATCTCCTGGCCCACCTCCTCGCGCTGTTCGACGGATGCCTTGTCCGGTGTGCCACCTGCCTTTTCGACGACGTGAACGACCGACACGGCTGTGTCGGGTTCGACGTACGGCGCTGCGGCCCGAGCCGTCGCTTTCGCGTCCGCCTCGCTGGCGACAGGGAGGACCACGCGCTGTAGCAGTGTCGAGTTCATCGTGTTAGTGCCATCCAGTGAGAGATCGCTGTTCGGGAGAACGGTTCCGCCAGCCGCGCCAATCGCTGCTGTCGGCCGGTTGTATCATTGTCCGACAGGTGTAGGGCATCGTTCATAAGTCATTCGTACTGTGTCAGGCACTGCTCTCCACGACCCTCTCCAAAAATGGTTGAACTTACGTACCTTGGCCTCACAGCCAGAAGCGTGTCACGTAGCCGGATCCGCGTCGACTGGCGACAGAGTCTGGAGCTTACCGGAACGGTGCTCCAGTATCTGGCTGTGCCGCTCGCCTTTCCACTCCTGCTGGCGGTGTACTACAGGGAGCCGGTAACGCCGTTTCTCGTCACGATCGCGATAACTCTGCTCGTCGGCACTGCGTTCAGTCAGTTCGAGACCGATGGCGATCTCGGTCCCCGCGAGGCCTTTCTTATGGTCTCGCTCACCTGGCTGCTGGTCGCGCTGATCGGGGCGATCCCCTTTATCGTGGCCGGGACGGGCACCATCGCCCATCCGGTAAACGCCGCCTTCGAGGCGATGAGCGGGCTGACGACGACCGGCGCGACCGTCTTGCGCGATTTCGAGATCCACGGCAACTCGATCATGATGTGGCGACAGCTCATCCAGTGGCTCGGCGGACTGGGGATCCTGATTCTGGTCACGTCGATCCTCTCGCGGCTCTCGGTCAGCGGGATGCAGCTAATGGAGACCGAAACCCAGTACGAGAACGTCGACAAAGTCACGCCACACATTCAGGACACCGCACGGATCATCCTGAAGCTCTACGCCGGACTGACCGTGACGGCGATCGTCGTGCTCTACGCGCTCGGCGTGACCCGACTCGCCCCGAACATGGACCTGTTCAACGCGGTCGCCCACGCCTTTACTAGCGTGGCGACGGCCGGGTTCTCGCCACAACCCCAGAGTATCGGGGACTTCAGGCCGATCGTGCAATGGGTGATTATGCCGTTTATGTTCCTGGGGTCGACGAGTTTCATGCTCATGTACTTCGTCCTGCGAGGAAACTTCGAGCGGCTCCGGGACAGCGAGGAGTTCCGATTTTACCTCGGCAGTGTCTTGCTGTTCGCTGGACTCGTCTTTACCATTCTCGTGGTGAACGGCAACCCAACCGGGAACGGTCTCCACGACACGGTTCGCCAGTCCCTGTTCAACGTCGTCTCGATCATCACGACGACCGGGTATGCCAACGCCGACTTCTCGCAGTGGTCGGCGTTCGCACAGTACCTGCTCTTTCTCGCCATGTTCCTCGGCGGGATGGCGGGTTCGACGACCTGTTCGATCAAGTCCCTGCGCTGGCTGGTCGTATTCAAGTCCTTTCGGCGTGATCTCTTTACCTCGATTCATCCCGGTGCCGTCCGTCCGATCCGACTGGGGAGGCAGCCGATCGACGAGGAGACGATCCGGGATATCTACTCGTACACGCTGGTCGCCATCGTCGGCGTCTTCCTCGTCAGCGTCTTCGTCGCGGTCGACGGCGCACGCGCCGGGCTTGCCGGCTTTGGCGGCTTCGAGGCCATCGGGGCGGCGGCTTCGACGTTTCTCAACATCGGCCCGGCGTTCGGCCCCGCTGGCCCCTACGGCACTTACGACGTGTTGCCGATGTCGACCAAGGCGGCGATGGTCGTCTGGATGCTGGTCGGCCGGATCGAGATCATCCCCGTAATCGTGCTCCTGACGCGATCGTACTGGACGTCGTAAGTTCCTGCTGGGGCAGTTCGCCGTGTTTTTCTCTCCCGTCGAGTCGAAGGGGCAATAGTTTTATATAGGTGTAAACAATGCTTTACTGTAAAGGGTGTTTTACATACGACTGAAGACCTCACTGCAAACGGACGAGTCGAGACCCGAGAACAGTACGAGGAGTGGATCAACCGGTCGGTCTGGGCTGGCGTCGCCAGTATCTTCGTCGCGACAGCTGTATGGATCGTCACCGGCGAACCGCTGGCCCTGTTCGCCGGGCTGGGGCTGTACTGGCTCGGCTGTCTGGGGATGGCAATCGGCTACTGGCGCTCGCCGGTCGCCGTACAGGACGAACTCGAACGGCAGATCGAACGGGAGGCCAGTACGACGACGCTAACCGTTGTCGTCGTCGTAACCATCGTCGGGCTCCCGGCGGAAGTCGTGCTCAACTCGACTGGCATCTACACCGCGCCCGCCGCGCTTCGGGGCGCGATCTGGGGCTATATGGCGTTGATTCTGGTGTATGTTGCTGCCCAGTGGCTCACTGAGCGACAGTACGAATGAAAAACGAGATCGACAGCTACCGCGAACGCGAGGGGCTGAGCCAGGGCGAACTCGCCACGGCGGTCGGCGTCTCCCGACAGACGATCAACGCCATCGAGCGCGAGCGCTACGATCCCTCGCTGGAACTGGCGTTCAAACTTGCCGCTTACTTCGAGTGTGACGTCGAGGAACTGTTCTCGCCGGATATTGAGCCGCTAGGAGAATAGATTCGTCCTGAGACAGCCCCGCGTAGAGTGAGGAGTGACGCTCATTGGCTCTCAGACGCGCTGATACGCACTCGACAGCTCTGGAGGATACTATAGTATCCCAAAGAGTGATATATTCATGCCTCGTACGTTGATTCGATGCCAGACTCTGCCCCGGCGTTCGAGGATGTGAACGAGCGCGCCAAAGCGGACTGGAAGCGTGATACGAGCCCGTTTGACCGTGTGCGATCGGTGATGCGCACGGCGTACGAGCCCATGAGCGCGGCGACCGTTGCCGAGAAGGCCCTGACGTCGGAGCAGACAGCCCGCAAGCATCTTCGCTCGCTTGTCGAACACGGCTACGTGGCAGAGACCGCGTCGCCAGACTCGACGGGGACGCTGTATAAGCGGTCCAAGGACTCGCTCGCCCTCGAACAGGCTCGGCGTATCCTCGACGAGACGGATACGGAGACGCTCTCGACACGCGTTCTGGAGATGCGCGAGGAGCTTCGAGAGTACGGCGATCGGTTCGGCGCTAACTCGCCCGATGACGCCGTCCGGTCGAACGCAGATATCGACACAGAGACGCTCCTAGAGTGGCGAACGACGCGACGGAACCTCGCATTCGCTGAGGTAGCACTCGCGCTCAACGCGGTCGAGCATCCCACTGGTGGCGCAGAAGCAGTCTGATGCAATTCGACGATGAGGGCGGCGATTCTCACGCACTTCGAGGTAGTATCGACGTGACGAAACTCGATGCGTTCCGAGATGCGTTCACCGCCATCGAACCGATGGCCTCGGGCGAAATCGATGA
>LFFM01000824.1_pt1 | contig 21951 bp, 21 predicted proteins | sample 643131 | NCBI WGS metagenome assembly LFFM01 (sample SAMN03777445, study PRJNA286221) | soda lake metagenome | biome: soda lake; feature: Kulunda steppe; material: water; isolation source: sample Tc-Br brine of Tanatar trona crystallizer | place: Russia: Kulunda steppe | collected 2011-07
CCGAAGTCGACGAACTGGAGAAAGGAGAGCACGACCTCCGGCTGGGCCATCCGGCTGAACCCGAGCCCGAACCCGAAGATCAACCCCCCGACAAAGACGGCCGGCAGAAAGAGGGGGTGGGCCTCGTGGTCGGCGCTCAACGCAGGACACCTCCCGGAGCCGACGCTCGTTCCGTCCGAGAGCCTCGCTTCTGTCGAGACGCTCGCTGCGCTCGCGTCTCGCGGCTCACGGCACCACCCCCACGGCCATCACCAGCTGGGCGGTGCCGATCGCGACGAGCAGGAACGTCGCGACGCCGACGAATGAGGTCGGCGACGCCGAGCCGACCCCGCAGACGCCGTGACCGGAGGTACAGCCCTTCCCGACCCGGGTGCCGATGCCGATGAGGATTCCGCCGGCGAACAGCCGCCACGGCTGGACCTCGGTCGTCCAGACGCCACCGCCGACGGTCAGCGCGTAGATCGCCGCACCGAGGACGATGCCGAGGGTGAACACGACTCGCCAGTCCCGCGAGGGCCGGTACTGCTGAAACCGGGAGCGGTTCGACCAGTACGACAGCGTCGACTCGAGGAACGTGCTTGCCCCGGCGATCCGCCCCGTCGCCAGATAGATGACGACGACGCCGAGGCCGACCAGCAGGCCGCCGACCGCGTACTCGAAGATCCCGTTCGGGAAGGGATCCGCGAGCACGAGTGATGTCTCCGCGATCATACCGTACGGTGACGCGGCAGCCGTATCAACCCACCACCCCCGGTGAATCTTGTGTATATCTGTGACGGGGGCTGACCGGACCGCGATCACTCCCGTGGTGCCGGCCACGCGGCGGTGACGACGAGATAACAGACGACCCCGACACCGAGCAGGAGGTAGTACTGCAACCGACCCCAGCCGGCCGAGAGCGCCCACAGAGTCACCAAAAGCGTCCAGAAGCCGACGACGACGGCGTCGACGAGGAGTCCGAATCCGATTCCGAGCACCGATCGTCCCCGCATACTCAGAAGTGATAGCCGTAGCGGTCGGTCAGCCGGTAGGCGGCGGTTCCCCAGACGTAGCTCTGTCCCGGCCACCAGGTCCGTGCGTTGTTGAGCCCGGCGACGAGTGCGCCGGCACTCGTCTCGTGGTAGTTCACCGAGCCACTGTCGCCGTCGGTCATGTCCGTCTCCTTGCCCCACCGGAGCTGGCCGTACCGGAGGCGACCGTCGATCAGGCGGGTGGCCGCGTCGACACCCTGTATCGTCCCGGTCGCGTGGCGAGTCATCGCGCCGGCGGTCGCGAGCGGTTCGTCCCTGGCGATCAGGTCGGCGAGCCCCCACCGCGTCAGCTGCCCCCGGACCCGGATCGACGTCCGTCCCTCGATCCGGCTCACGGGGGTGTACTCCCCGGTCGGGCGTGCGAGAACCAGGTCCTCCCGTGGGTGATCCTCGATCACGCGGCCGGCCTCGCCGCTCCCGACGCCGGCAAACGGGATCCGGAGGAACTCGCCGCGACCGTCCTCGACGTCGTCGAACGCGTGGCTGGCCGTCCCGAACGACGGACCGGACTCCCCCTGTCGGTAGATCGTCGGCGTGAACGTGGAGGTGACGTCGTTGGCTCCACAGGCGACGCCGCCGGGCACCTCGCCGTCTGCCGGCTCGGGAAGTCGGTACGGGACGGCCCTCGTGGCGTCGGTGTCCCTCCTGAGTCCCTCGATACCCTCCAGGTCGAACCGAAAGCCGTCGAGCAGCTCCCCGAGGAGGTCGGCGACCTCGTCGTACATCGGCGCCGAGACCTGTGCGGAGATGGACGCGGAACCCGACCCGTACTCGCCGGGAACGACCGAACTGCCCAGATAGCCGGTCGGGGCCACCCGCGCGAGCCGTCGGTTCAACGCGAACGCCCGCGACACCGCGGCGTGCCAGTCGGCGGGCACCGTCCGGCTCCGCTCTGTCAGCGCCGAGGGCTCGCCCGGCTCCGACCGCACCAGGGCCGTGACGACCGTCTCCTCGCCGTCTGCCCCCAGGGTGGGCCCCGCACCGAGGAGGCGACTCACGCCGAGGGCGGAGCCGCCGGCCGCGACGGTGCGAAGCAGCGTCCGGCGGTCGACGCGCTCGGCAGGTGGCGTCGCCGCTCTATCGGTCGAGTCCTCCATCGGTGTTCCCAACCGGTCCGTGGCCGTCGCCGAAATCGGCGCCGGGCTACGGGCCGTGACTGTCGGAACCTACGTCACGGTCGGGTATTCCCGTTGGCCTTGCAGGTGCCGGGTCCCGGGTGTGGGACACTCTTCTGGCGACCGAAACCCCCGTCGGGTGTCGGCTCGTCCACTGGCCGACCGGAGTCATCGTCGGTGGGAGCGATCCCCGCCCGGATCGCCGGGACTCAACCACCCAGGAAGTCGCGTCTGACCTGTTCGTCGGCGAGCAGGGTCTCGCCGTCGTCCTCGTACCGGTTTCGCCCCTGGACCAGCACGTACCCCCGATCGCACCGCCGGAGGGCTTCCTTCGCGTTCTGTTCGACCATCAGGACGGCCGTACCGGCCTCGTTGACGACGTCGACGCGGTCGAACATGTCCTCGACGAGGTCCGGGGCGAGCCCGGCGGAGGGCTCGTCGAGCAAGAGCAGATCGGGGTCGAGCATCAGTGCTCGTCCCATCGCGACCATCTGCTGTTGGCCGCCGCTCATGCTACCTGCCTTCTGGTCCTGGCGTTCCTCCAGGATCGGGAACCGGTCGAACACCGCCTCGAGGGCGTCCTGGGGGACCTCATCGAGGATGTACGCCCCCATCTCGAGGTTCTCGCGCACCGTCAGCGACGAGAAGACGTTGTCGTTCTGGGGGACGTAGCCGATGCCGTGGGTGATGATCTCCTCGGGCCGCCGGCCGCTTATCTCCACCCCCTGGAACTCGACCGTCCCGCCCATGTGCGTCGTCAGCCCGAACACCGACTTCATCACCGTCGACTTGCCGGCGCCGTTCGGGCCGACGACGGTGACGTACTCGCCGTTTCCGACCTCGAGGTCGACGTCGTAGAGCACCTGGAGGTCGCCGTAGCCGGCGTCTAATCCCTCGACACGGAGCATCAGACCTCACCCCCGAGATACGCCTCGATGACACGTTCGTCGGCCTGGATCTCCGCCGGGGTGCCCTCCGAGAGCACTCGGCCCTGGTGCATGACGATCACGTGCTCGCAGTTGTCCATGATGACGTCCATATCGTGTTCGACCAGCAGGAACGTGTACCCCTCCTCGCGTAGCTCGTGGATGCGTTCGAGAAGCTTCTTCTCGAGGGAGGGGTTCACCCCGGCCATGGGCTCGTCGAGCAACAGCATCTCCGGGTCGGTCAGGAGTGCCCGGGACAGCTCCAGGAGCTTTCGCTGTCCACCCGAGAGGGCGCCGGCCCGCTCGTGGGCGAGGTGGTCGATCTCGAACAGCTCCAGGATCTCCCACACCCGTTCTAGCAGCTCGCGTTCCTCGGCGACGACCTCCCGTCTGGCGATCGGCGTGACCGACCGCCACAGCGACTCGCCCAGCTGCCCTTTGAACGCGAGCAGCATGTTCTCGAGGACGGTCATCTCGCTGAGCTCGCGGGCGATCTGGAACGTCCGGACGAGCCCGCGGTTGGCGACGCCGTTCGGTCCCAGTCCCGTGATCTCCTCGCCCTCGAAGACGATGTTGCCCGAGTCGGGGGTGTACACCCCGGTGATCAGGTTGAACGTCGTCGACTTTCCGGCGCCGTTCGGGCCGATCAGTCCCGTGATCGTCCCCCGTTCGACGGAGAAGCTGGCGCCGTCGACGGCGACGACCCCGCCGAAACGCTTCTCCACGTTCGAAACCGAGAGCGGATGGTCCGAGACGGCGTCGAGCTCGCTCCCAGAGACGTCGCTCCGTTCGGCCTCACTCATCGGACTCACCCCCATCGGCGCGTGCGGACGAGGACGGGCCGGCCGTCGGCGGCCGCTCCCGCCGGAGGTCGATCGGGGAGGCGGGCTCGTTACGGTGGCCCAGCAGCCCGTCGGGCCGGTAGATCATCAGGCCGATCAGGATGGCCCCGAACAGGATAAACCGGATGTTCGGTAGCTGGCCGACGACGTAGCCGAGCAGGGGTAACGGATCGAGCCCGCCGAGAGCGACGACCCCGTCGTACACCGTGTCCGGCCGGGGGAGGTCGACGTTCTGTCGGACGATCCGCTGGACGTACGGTGGCCCCTCGAACAGCAGGCCGATGAACACGAACGCACCGATCACGCTGCCGGTGTTCGAACCCGAGCCGCCGATGATCAACGCGATGAAGATGTAGAAGGTGACGATCGGCAGGAAGGCGTTGGGATCGACGTAGCCGTTCCGACCCTGCCAGACGATCCCGGCCAGCCCCATGATCGCACAGCCGAGGACGAACACCTTGATCTTCACCAGATCCGTGTTCTTCCCGAGGGATTTCGTCGCGAGTTCGTCCTCCCGAATCGCCTTCAGCACCCGTCCGAACGGGGAGTTTCCGGTCCGCACCAGCAGCCAGAACACCGCCGCGACGAGGAGGACCAACGTCAGCGTGTACAGCCAGTTCTCGACGAGCGTCCGCTCTATGCCGAGCGCGTTCGTCACGGTCAACAGCTGTCGGCCAAAGAGGTTCGTCCCCTGTTCGATGGTACCGCCCCGATAGAGGATCCAGCTCGGGACGACGGTGTCGAGCCTGGCGAAGTTGATGCCGGCGCCGCCGCCGGTGCCCAGCTCCCGGCCGAGGACCTCGAACTCCCTGAGAGCACCGGAGGTGATCAGCAGTCGGATCACCTCCGCGAACGCGAGTGTAACGATCGCGAAGTAGTCAGCCCTGATCCGCAGGGCCGGCAACACGACGATCAGCCCGACGAGCCCCGCCGCGACCATCCCGAGGACGATCCCCACGGGAACCGGCAATCCGAGCCCCGGCGTGCCCGTCGCACCCGGGTCGATGTCGGCGGTCGCGATCGCCATCGTGTACGCGCCGACGGCCATAAAGCCCGCGACGCCGATGTTGAACAGGCCGGTGTACCCCCAGTGGAGGTTGAGCGCGAGCACGACCAGGGCGTAGGCGGCCGCGAGGAAGGTGACGGTCCGGAGCGTCCGCGTGACCCCACCGAAGCCGAGTCCGGTCACGAGCCCGAGACCGGCGATAAAGACGTAGACGCCGAGCACCGTCGCGACGATCAACAGCAGGTCCGACTGCCAGCGGGGTAACGCCGCGAACCGGTCGGTGAGGGAGTCGTCGGCCGACGGGTCGCCGGAATCCACGCCGCCGTCGGTCGGCGACCCGTCTTCGGGTTCCCCGCTGGCGTCGTCGCGATCGGATGGCTCGTCGCTCATGCCGTTTCGACACCTCCGAACAGGCCCTGTGGCCTGAAGATGAGAATCAGGATCATAAGCAGGAAGGCGGCGACCCGGGTGAGGTCACCGGAGATCCAGACGAGCATCAGGTTGTCGGCGACGCCGATGATCAGGCCGCCGGTGATCGCCCCGTAGATCGAGCCGATCCCCCCGAGGATTACCGCAGCGAAGATCAGCAGTAACAGGAACCAGCCGGTGTTGAAGTTCAGCGTCTCCTGTTCGAGCACGATCAGGTAACCGGCGACCCCGGTCAGACCGGCGCCGATCACCCACGTCGCCAGGATCACCCGTTCGGTGGGGATGCCGGTGACCAACGCGAGGTCCCGGTTGTCGGCCATCGCCCGCATCGCCTTCCCCAGTTTCGTGTACTGCAACAGCAGGTGGAGGCCGACGATCAGGATCACCGCCGACACCACGAGGACGAACTGGTGAACGACGATCGACTCGGTCCAGAAGATCGCCGGGTGTTCGAGCCGCGGGGAGCTACGCACCACCCCGCGGGTCCGCTCGCCGTAGAAGAAGACGATGACGTACCGCAAGGCGAGCGCGACGCCGACGCTCGCGATCAAAAGCGGGATCCCCCCGGCCGTCCGCATCCGGCGGTAGACGAGCCGGTCGATCGCCAGCGCGATCAGTATCGTCCCGATCGCGGCCACGATCAACCCGCCGACGATCGCCAGCGGCTCCGCGAAGATCTGGAGGTCGAGCTCCCGCGCCGACGAGCTCCCGTCGGCGTTGATAAGCAGCCTGGTGCCGATATCCGTGACCCCAACGCCGCCGATCACCCATGCGGTCGTCCAGCCGGTGAACGCGCCGGTCGTGACGAGATCCCCGTGTGAGAAGTTGGCAAATCTGAGAATGCTGTAGGTCATCGAGAGCCCGACCGCGGCGAGCCCGATGAGCAGTCCGTCGACGAGTCCCCGCCAGAGGAACGTCGAGAGCGTCGTGAACGCGAGCTCGCCCACGGCGAGCCGTCTGATCACGTCGAGGATCATCACGACGACGCCGGCGACCAGGAGCAGCCCGAACCGCTGCTCCCAGCTCAACCCCGATACCCGACCCCTCACGGCTTCGATCTCCATCCTGATTGGCCTATCCGCAGTTGTGGTTGAAATAGTTCACGCCGATAGCGGTGGATCCCTCAGGGGTCCGTCTCCGCTCGGGAGTGCTCCGGTGGGTCGGCGTTGCGGACGACCAGCACGGGCGTCGACGCCCCGTCGACGACCCGTTCGGAGACGCTCCCGAGAGTGAGCTGTTTCTCCCGGGGACTCTTGCCGTGGGTGCCGATGGCGATCAGGTCGATCGCCTCGCGGTCGGCGTAGTCGACGATCTCCTTCGCCGGCGTGCCGTGTTCGATGGCCCCGACGGAGTCCAGCCCCGCCTCCGTCGCCCGATCCGTCACCGCCTCGACGGCCCGCTCTCCTTCGGTCTCGAGTTCGGATTCGATCCCGGCTCTCGTCTCGCCCGTCGCCGCCCGAACCATACGGGCGTCGACGACGTACAGCGCGTAGACCGTGGCGTCGTTGTCCCTCGCGATCGGGAACGCGTGCTCCAGGGTCAGATCTACGGTGCGGCTACCGTCGGTGGGAACGAGAATCCTGTCGTACATCGGTGATCCGCCGTCACGCGTTAGCAGACGGGCTCCGGTGAAAACCTTTCCGAGAACGGAATCGGGAGAGTTCGCGTCGATCGAATCGAGCGGTCCCGCCGAACCCGAGCCGAGCGCACTGCCGGAGTCGACATCGCTAAACACCAGGGTTGATTTCGCCGAGGTGTGACCGGAATCGGCAGGCCCCATCCGACGCAGTCGGTTGGCCTCTTTCTCGCCGTCGCGCTCGTAGCCGCGGGCTCGCTTCTCTCCCCGCCGTGGATCGATCCCGACGTTCGGCTCGTCCTCGCCGTGTTCCTCGCGACGGTGGTCCTCTGGATCACGAAGCCGGTACCGTACGCCGTCTCGAGTCTCCTCGCCGTCGTCGCGCTGTACGCGATCGGTCCCGCGGAATCGTTTCCCCAGGCCGCAAGCGGCTTCGCCTCGAACCTCGTCGTCTTCATGGTTCTCCTGCTTCTGATCGGCAAGAGCGTCGCGAGCGTCGGACTCGACGGGTGGATCGCCGGCCGCCTCGTCTCCGCGAGCAACACGCCTCGGGAGTCGGTGCCACGTATTTCGGGGGCGATCCTCCTGCTGGCGTTCGTGTTGCCCTCTGGAGTCGCCCGCACCGTGACGTTCACGCCGATCATCGACGCCATCGGCGAGGGGTTCGGCGTCGAGGACGACGGAGGGTTCAACCGGCTGCTGTACTACGTCATCGGCCACCTGAACCCGATCGCCTCGATGGCGCTTATGACCGGCGGCGGTATGGCGATCGCCACCGCCGAAATGATCTCGACGGGGGTCCGCCCGATCACCTGGGTCGAGTGGGCGCTGTACATGACGCCGCCGGTGGTCGTCCTCTTCGTCCTCCTCACCGTAGTCGGGACCGTACTGTACGACGTCGACGATCACAGCCTCGTCGACGGCGCGCGGCTCGGGACCGACGGCGGTGCCGACGCGCGGTCCGGGGCCGTCGGTGCCGACCCGACGGAGCTCCAGGCCGCCGGCTCGCCCCCGCTGGACCGCGAGCAGCGGATCGTCGTCGCCACGCTGTTCGTGGCGATCGCGCTCTGGGTGGTCGGCTCCGTTCTCGGGATCCCGACGATCGTTCCGGCGGCGCTCGTCGTCGCGGTCTTCGCGCTTCCTGGGGTCGGGATCGTCACCGCGGAGTCGTTCGGAGAAATAAGCTGGGGGATCGTCTTCCTGATCGGCGCGATGCTCTCGATTCTCGAGGTGATGGAGGCCGTCGACGCGTTCGATCCCGTGGTCGGCGCGCTCGCCGTCGGCCTGCCGATGGGTGCGCCCACGGCCGTCACCGTCGGGATCTTGCTCTCGGCTGCCGTCGTCGTCCGGGTCGCGTTCTCGTCGGTGTCGGCCTCGTTTATCGTGCTCTTTCCGATCGTCCTCGAGTTCGGTCGACTGCTCGGCGTCGAGTCGCTGTATCTCGCCTTCGCGCTGGCGATGGTGCTGATGACCGCGACAGCCCTCCCGTTTAACAACCCCACCGTCCTGATCGCGTACGAGCGCGGACCGCTTACGGTCCGGGAGGTGTTCGCCCTGGGAATGGTGACGCTCGCAGCCGGCTTCCTCGTCGCCGGAGTGAGCTGGGCGGTCTACTGGCCCGCCGTCGACCTCCTCGTGGAGTCGATCTCGGTCGGAACGTAGCCGGAGACGAACTCGCGGACCTAGCCGGAGACGAACTCCGCAAACGGCCCCGTGAGGAACTCGGCGTAGCCGACGACGGCGAGGGCGAGCGAGACGAGGAGGACGACGACCACCGGAATCCTGACGAGCCAGATCCAGACGGTCGCCGAGGTTCCGAGATCGCCGATTCCCTTCTCGAGCTCGCCGATCGCCAGCCCGGGATTGCCCCAGGCGATAAGCCCCATAAGCAGGATGCCGCCGGTGACGAGCAGGATCTCCGCGGCGAGGATGTCATAGAGGTCGACCATGATCGGCGCGCCGTCGGCCGAGAGCAGGGCCACGGGGGCTCCGAGTACGAACATGCCACCGCCGACGATCGCCGTCGCCGTCGGCCGGTCGAGCCCCCGTTCGTCGATCACGTAGGAGACGACGACCTCGATGAGGCTGATCGCCGATGAGAGCGCGGCGATCGAGAACATCCCGAAAAAGAGGATGCCGAACAGCATCCCGAACCGGATCTCGGCGAACGCGCCGGCGAGGGCGACGAACACCGCCCCTGGGCCGGGATCCGCGGCACCGATGCCGGCCGCAAAGAGGATCGGGAAGACGATCAGCCCGGTGAGGATGGCGATCCCCGTATCGAAGCCGATGATGACGGTTCCGTCCTCGGCCAGGTTGCGATCCTCCGCGAGGTAGGAGGCGTACGTGATCATCACGCCCATCCCGAGCGAGAGGGTGAAAAACGCCTGGCCGGCTGCGGCCGGAACGATCGACCGCCAGTCGTCGATCAACACCCCGAAATCCGGCGAGAGGTAGTAGGCGTAGGCATCGCCGACCTCTGGGAGGGTCGCAGCGTAGACCGCCAGTCCGAGCATGACGAGTACGATCGAGGGGACCATCAGCTTCACCGCGAGCTCGATCCCCCGGCGGACCCCGAGCGCGACGATCGCGACCGTCGCGGCCATGAAGATCGCGTGGAAGGCGAGGGCGTCGAACCCGGTGGCGATCCCGACGAAGTACGCCTCCGGATCGGCCGCGTACGCGCCGGTGAAGCTGCCGACGAAGTACCGGAGCACCCAGCCGGCGACGACGCTGTAGTACGAGAGGATGACGAAGCCGATCAGGATGAACAGGCCGCCGACGTACCGCCAGGCACGGCCACCGATCGCCCCCAGCGCACCCACGGGGTTTCGCTCGGTGTGTCGGCCGACGGCAAACTCCACGAGCATCGCGGGCAGCCCGATGAGCAGGATGAAAAACAGATACATGAGCAGGAACGCGGATCCACCCTCCTGGCCGACCTGGAACGGGAACCGCCAGATGTTCCCGAGGCCGACTGCGCTGCCGACGGCGGCGAGGATGAAGCCGGCCCTGGTCGCCCAGTGTTCGCGTACGACCTCGTCGATGGACATACCCGGGGCTCTCCCGTGCGTCCTCAAAAGACCGTCGAGTCGGCTCGAAACCAGCCATAGCCGCAGCAACGTTTTTATATTCCACGTGCGTCAGACGAATCCATGCCACGACGCATAACGAGAAGGCGGATCGTCGCCGGAATGGGTGTCGCCGGCGGAGTCTCCCTCGCGGGCTGTCTCGGCGAGGAGGACCCGGTCGAAACGGGCGACGACGATGACGACGACACCGACGACACCGACGACGAGGCCGCCCCGGACGCCCCGGGAACCGACCCGGACGAGCGCGACGTCATGCACGGCATCCTCCAGCCAGAGACGGGCGACCTCGGCGAGCTCGGCACGCCGATCGCCGACGCCGCAGAGCTACCGGCCCTGCAGCTGGAAGCCGAGGGGAGCCCGGTGACCGTCGACGTCCAGCGGGAGGACACCCAGACGGAATCGGAGACCGGCATCGCCCGCGCGGAGGACCTCGTCGCCGGCGGCTACCCCTCGTTTACCGGCGCGGCGGCCTCGGACGTGACGATCCCGGTCGCAGAGAGCGTCGCGATCCCCGAGCAGGTGCCGATGATCTCCCCGGCGAGTACGGCCCCGGGGATCACCGACCTCGACGGAGAGTACGTCCTCCGGACGGCCCCGAGCGACGCCCTCCAGGGGGTCGTGATGGCCGAACTCGGCTACGAGGATCGCGGCTGGGAGACCGCAGCCTCCCTGCACCTGAACGACGCCTACGGCCAGGCGCTCGCCGCCGAGTTCGGCCAGGCGTTCGAGGATCTCGGCGGGGAGATCCTAGAGGAGGTGCCGTTCGAACCCGAGCAGGCCTCCTACACCTCGGCACTGGAACAGGTGCTCGCGGACGATCCGGAGTTCCTGATGGTCGTCGCCTTCCCGGTCAGCGGCATCCAGATCTTCCGGGACTTCTACGGCGACTTCGAGGAGCTGCCGATCATGGTCACCGACGGCCTCATAGAGGACGGACTGCCGGAGGACGTCGACAACCCGATGGACAACGTCATCGGCACCTCGCCGGCCGCCGCCGGGCCGGAGGTCGACGCCTTCGCGGACCTCTACGAGGAGGAGTACGGCACGAGCCCGGGCGTGTTCAACGCCCAGGCGTACGACGCCAGCGCGGTCCAGATCCTCGCGAACCTGCGTGGCGGGGAGAACGACGGCCAGGTCGTAAGCGAGCAGATCCGCGAGGTCGCCAACCCCGGCGGGGAGGTGGTCGGCCCGTCGAACTTCCCGGAGGCCGTCGAGCTCGCCGCCGACGGCGAGGAGATCGAGTACCAGGGCGCCTCCAGCCCCGTGGAGTTCGACGAGAACGGCGACATGACCGCAGTGGCCTACGACATCTACGAGTTCGGCGACTTCGAGATCGAGGTCGTCGACAGCATCGACTTCGAGGCCTGAGCCGTCGGCCCTCGGATCCTCCGACGCCCCGACCTCCCGGCGCGACAGGCGTCGACCGCGACGCCTTTGCCGGGACCGTTCAGCCCGAGGGTTCCCAGTTTTCGACCGCGACGCCTTTGCCGGGACCGTTCAGCCCGAGGGTTCCCAGTTTTCGACCGCGACGCGTTCGCCGCCGGGGATCCCCTCGCGGGATTCCTCGACGACGACCCAGCCGTCGGCGAGTGCGACGCTCGAGAGCACCCCCGCGCCGCTGGCTCGCGTCGGCGTCGCGACGAGGTCGCCGTCCCGTCGCTCCAGGGCGACTCTGGCGAACGTCCGGGTGCCCGGCTCGCTCGCGATCTTCCGCTCCAGGCGGGCGGTTCGGGTCGGATGTGGGGCCGGCTCGGCACCCTGGAGCCAGGCGATCGTCGGGCGGAGAAACTGGACGGCGTTGACGATGCAGGCGACGGGGTAGCCGGGCAACGCGAGCACAGGTGTGTCCTCTACGAGGCCGAGACAGACCGGGTGACCCGGCTTCAGGGCGACCCCGTGGACGAGCACCTCCCCCAGCCCGTCGATCACCTCCGGGATGAGGTCGCGCTCGCCGACCGAGGAGCCGCCGGTGGTTACGACGACGTCCTTCGTGAGGTCCCGCTGGATCGCCGCCCGGAGCGCTTCGGCGTCGTCGGTCACGATCTCGCGGTAGGTGGCCCGTCCACCCCATCGGCCGACGAGCCGGGAGACGGTCAGTCCGTTCGTCTCGACGATCTCACCGGGTTCGGGATCGCGATCGACCAGCTCCTCGCCGGTGGGGATTACGCCGACGGTCGGGCGCCTCCCGACGGCGAGACGCTCGCGACCGACCGAGCGCAACAGGCCGAGATCCGACGGCCGGAGCCGGTGACCCGGCTCGTACAGCTCCTGGCCCTCCGCGACGTCCTCGCCGGCCGGCGCGACGTTCTCGCCCTCGGCGACGGCGTCTTCGACCTCGAGTTCCCCCGTCGCCTCGAGCTCCACGACGTCCTCGATCATCACGACCGCGTCGGCACCTTCGGGGATCTCGCTTCCCGTGTGTACCCGGACGGCGCGTTCGGGCCCGACGCGGTCTTCGGCCGTCCGGACGACCGCCGGCGAGCGGGCGGTAGCGCCGAACGTGTCCTCGGCTCTGAGGGCGTAGCCGTCCATCGCCGCCCGATCGTAGTGGGGGACGTCCATGGCGGCGGTTACGGTCTCCGCCAGCACACGCCCGTCGGCCTCGCCGAGTGGCAAGCGCTCGCTCTCGAGAGGGGCGTCGACGGCCTCCCGGAGTCGCCGACGGGCGTCGGCGACGCGCGTCCGTTCCCTGAACCCCGCCTCCTTTCGCTGTCGGTCCGGTCCGCTCATGTCCGTATCGGGGGGTGCCGGCGTCAAAAGCCTGCGGGGACGTCGGCGGCGAAAGCCTGCATGGAAGACCAGCCCACGCCCGGAGCGGCCGAACGAAAGCCGCCGCGACCGCGGGGTTTTTGCTGTCGGCGTCCGAATCGGCGCCTATGTCGGTGCTCCGTGACGCCCTGCGTGATCTCTCCGACGGGGTGTTCTTCGATCTGCTGGAGAGCGAGGAGGGGTATCTGCTCGTCCTCGACGTACCGGGCGTCTCCGCGGAGACTCTGGACGTGACGGTCGACGGCGGCCGGATCGAGGTCGAAGCACGCCGGCGGAAGGCAGTTCCCGAAGGGTATCGCTACCTCGAGGAGAACCGGGCGATGTTCGTCGACGCCGACCTCCCGCTCCCGCGGGACGCCACCGAACAGGGAGCGGAGGCGTCGGTGGAAAACGGGGTCCTCGAGCTGTACGTCCCGAAACGCGAGGGCAGGGCGGAGACGAGCATCGACGTCGTCGAGGCCGACGAGGACGCCCAATCCGGGTGAGCTGATCTGGCGCTCCTGCGCGCGTACCGACGTTTCGTCGTCGTCGCGTGGCAGTTTCTCCCCCTGCTTCTCTCCTACGCCCGGGACAGACGACGGTTCTTCGTCTTCGGCGGCCCTCGGCGGGTCGAGCCGGCGACCCACCGCGAGCGCGCCGAGAAGCTACTCGAGTCGTTTCTCACCCTGGGACCGACGTTCATCAAGCTCGGACAGCTGCTGTCGACCCGACCGGACGTGCTCCCGCCGGAGTACATCGACGTCCTCTCGGCGCTACAGGACGACGTCCCCGCGGCTGCGTGGACCGAAGCCGAGGCGGTCATCGAGGCGGAGCTCGGCGCCGTCGACGACCGCTTTGCCGAGTTCGACACCGAGAGCATAAGCGGCGCGAGCCTCGGGCAGGTGTACCGCGCGCGGCTCGCGGACGGCACCGACGTCGCGGTCAAGGTCCGCCGGCCGAACATCGAGGAGCTCGTCGAGGCCGACCTCCGGGTGATCCGGTGGTCGTTGCCGATCCTGATCTACTTCGTCGACGACGCGCGCTCGTTCTCCCTCGAGAACCTCGCCGACGAGTTCGCGAAGACGATCCGCGAGGAGATGGACTACGCCCGGGAGGCGGCGATGCTCGAGGAGATCAAGGGGAACTTCGCCGACGACGACCGGTTTCTGATCCCCTCGGTGATCGACTCCCACTCGAGTGCGCGGGTGCTCACCATGGAGTACGTCGGCGGGACGAAGATCAACGACCACGAGAGCCTCGACCGGAAGGGGATCGACCGGAGCCGGCTCGCCGAGAACCTCCAGCGGTCGTACATGCAGATGATCGTCGACGACGGCGTCTTCCACGCCGACCCACACCCCGGGAACCTGGCGGTGACCGACGACGGCCGGATCGTCTTCTACGACTTCGGGATGAGCGGCCGCGTCGATCCGTTCGTCCAGGAGAAGATCGTCGACTTCTACATCGCCGTCGCAAACCAGGACATCGACGCGATCCTCGACTCGCTGATCGAGATCGGGACCCTCAGCCCGGACGCGGACCGGCGGGTGATGGCGGACGTCCTGGAGCTGGCGATCGCGAACGCCCGCGGGGAGGACATAGAGCAGTACCGTGTCAACCAGATCATCTCCCAGGTCGAAGACTCGATCTACGAGTTTCCCCTCCGGCTCCCGAAGAACCTCGCGCTCGTCCTCCGGGTGGCGACCGTCGTGGAGGGCGTCTGTGTCGGACTCGACCCCGACTTCGATTTCATCGCGACCGCTACCGACTACCTCACCGAGCAGGGCTACCGCGAGGAGTCGATCCGCCGGATCGCCGCGGCCTCCGGCGACCAGCTCCGGCGGACCACCGAGTCGCTTTTCACCGTCCCCCCGAAGGCCGAACGCTTCCTGGATCGGGTCGAACGCGACGACCTCTACGTTCGGATCGGCGTCGAGGACAAACGCGGCGTCTTCGATACGCTCGCGAAACGGCTCGTCTACGGCCTGTTGCTGACGATGGGGCTGTTCTCGACCGGGGTACTCTACGCCCTCGGCGCGCCCGAGGCCGCGGCCGTGGCCGCGGCGTTCGCGGCCATCGTGGGGTTCGTCCTCTACCGGTCGTTTCGGAGCCCGCGGACGATCCGGGCGAAACCCCAGTTCACCCGACAGAACCTCCGGGAACGTCGCGACGAGGAGTGACGCCACCGGGACTAGGGGCTGTCGTCGACACTCCAGAAGTCGTGGTCCGTCGTCGGCGGACCGAACGGCCTCCGTCCATCGTCGACACTCCAGAAGTCGTGGTCCGTCGTCGACAGCCATTTCGGCGGAGAGTGGACGATCCGGCGGCTGTGGCCGACTACCGGTTCAACGCGACGAGCACGCTTCCGGTGACGAGCACCGCGAGCGTCGCCCAGAGCAGCCACAGCAGGGGATCGCCGACCAGGTAGACGGCGAAAAGCGTTGTCGCGTACAGGACGGCCAGCCCGCCGACGATCCCCGCGTCTTCCATCCACGGCGACTGGGGTGCCCGGACACAAAACGGTTGCTCGTCCGGCCGGTCTCCGGACCGGGACTCCGAACGCGGGCGGAAGACGGGTTCCAGCGGGGAGGGAAATCGGCGGACGGCCCGCTACCGACGCTCGAACCGGTGGCGGACGACCGTGGAGTCGTCGTCCCACTCGAAGTTCTCGTGGGCGCGGTCGAGCACCTTCCGGTACTCCGCCAGGTCGGCCATCCCCTCCGCGCGGGCGTCCTCGTCGGTCAGGTCGCCGAGGGTGCGCTCGCTGACCTCGACCACCTCGAAGGACTCGCCGTCGATCGAGAACCGATCCCCCTCCTCGGCGTACGACTGGCCGCGGTGGATCTGTGTCACCTCGCCGTCGAGGGCGCCCTGTCGCATTCGACCGTTCGGCAGGAGGACGTCGGGTTCGATTTCGGACATCGACGCGTCTTCGGTACCGAGACACAAAAACCGTCGGTCGCGGTCGGCTTCGGGCGGCCTCCGTCTGGTGGCCCTCGAACGAACCGCCGAACGTGGTCGGCTTCGGGCAGCCTTCGCTCCGGGTGGCCCTCGAACGAACCGTCGAACGTGGTCGGCTTCGGGCAGCCTTCGCTCCGGGTGGCCCTCGAACGAACCGTCGAACGTGGTCGACTTCGGGCAGCCTTCGCTCCGGGTGGCCCTCGAACGAACCGCCGAACGTGGTCGGGGGGCCGGCGTCGACCCCAAGACATATTCACACTCGAAGGCAATCCGACCGGCATGCAACCGCCTTCCGCAGTCGTCCTCGCCGCGGGGGAGGGAAGCCGGCTTCGGCCCCTCACCGAACACCGGCCGAAACCGATGCTCCCGGCGGCGACGAAGCCGATCCTCGAACACGTCCTCGACGAGCTGTGTGCCGCCGGCGTTCCGGAGTTTACGCTCGTGGTCGGCCACGGCCGCCGACGGGTCCAGTCGCACTTCGGGCCGAGCTACCGCGATCGACCGATCGAGTACGTCCACCAGGAAAAACAGCTCGGCAGCGGCCACGCCCTGCTGGCCGCCGAGGACGCCGTCGACGCCCCCTGTCTGGTCGTCAACGGCGATCAAATCGTCGATCGGCAGATCCTCGGGGACGTCCTCGACGGCCACGACGGCGCCGCCGCCACCCTCGGCGTCGTCGGCCACGCCGATCCCTCCGAGTACGGCGGCGCGTCCATAGAGGACGGGCTGGTGACGGGGCTCGTCGAGCGACCACGGGAGGACGGGGAGTACCTGCTCAACGCGGGCGTCTACGTCCTCGAGGACGCCGCGTTCGGGGCGATCCGGCGGGCCGAACCCCGGGCCGGCGAACACACCCTGACCGACGGGCTCGCGGAGCTGATCGACGCGGGCGAACGGGTCGACGGCGTCGTCTCGGAGGGGCTGTGGGTCGACGCGACCTACCCCTGGGACCTGCTTCACGTCGCCGACGACGTCCTCGCGGACGGCCGGAACGTCGAGAGCGGTGTCGACCCAGACGCCTGGGTCCACGAGTCGGCGACGGTGCGCGACCCCGCCGTGATCTCGGCGGACTGCGTCGTCGGTCCCGGCGCGGTCGTCGGCCCCGGCAGCTGCCTCGGCGAGAACGTCACCGTCGGCGCGAACGCGGTCGTCGAGGGGAGCGTCGTCGACGCCGACACCCGGGTGGGCGCGAACGCCACGCTCGTCGACTGCGTGACCGGCCGCGGCGTCCGCGTCGGCAACGGCTCGACCGTCGTCGGCGGTCCGGGGGACGTCCGGATCGGCGACCGCGTCCACAGCGGGGAACGCCTCGGTGCGTTGCTCGCCGACCGCGCTCGTGACGGCGGCGGCGTCACCTACGCCCCGGGGACGGTCGTCGGCTCGTCGGCGGTCGTCCACGCCGGCTCGACGGTCCGGGGGACGATACCGGACGGGGCGGAGGTGAGAGGCTGATGTGTGGGATCGTCGGCTACGTCGGGGACGGGAACGCCCTCGAGGTGTTGACGACCGGACTGTCGGGGCTCGAGTACCGGGGCTACGACTCGGCTGGCGTCGCCCTCGGGAACGGCCGGCTGGCGGTGTACAAACGCGCCGGCGAGCTCGCCGAGCTCGAGGACACCCTCGAGGACGTCGACGCCGACGGCGTCCGGGTGGGGATCGGCCACACCCGCTGGAGCACCCACGGGCCGCCGACCGACGCCAACGCCCACCCACACACCGACGCGGCGGGGCGGGTCGCGGTCGTCCACAACGGCATCATCGAGAACTACGCCGCGCTCCGCGAGGAGCTTTCGGCCGCCGGCGTCGCCTTCGAGAGCGACACCGACACCGAGGTGGTCCCGCACCTGATCGCCCGGAACCTCGAGAGGGGGATGGCGCCGGAGCGGGCGTTCAGGGCGGCGATCGGTCGCCTCGAGGGGAGCTACGCGATCGCGGCGACGGTCGCCGGCTCGGAGGTCGTCCACGCGGCCCGAAAGGAGTCGCCGCTCGTGATCGGGCTCGGGGAGGGGGCGACGTACCTCGCGAGCGACGTCCCCGCGTTCATCGAGTTCACCGATCGGGTGATCTACCTCGAGGACGACCAGTTCGCCCGCCTCGACGCCGGCGGCGCCGTCGTCGCCGACGCCGACGGAGCGGTCCTCGACCCGCCCGTGGACACGATCGAGTGGGACCCGGAAGACGCCGGCAAGAGCGGCTACGACCACTACATGCTAAAGGAGATCAACGAACAGCCCTCGGCGCTGCGTGACTGTCTGCGCGGCCGCATCGACGGCCTCGAGGGCAGCGTCCACCTCGAGGAGCTGGCCGGCCTCGAGCCGTCGGGTCCGATCCAGCTCGTTGCCTGTGGGACCTCCTACCACGCCGCGCTGTTCGCCGCCGGGATGTTCCGCCGACGGGGGATCCACGCCGACGCGTTCATCGCCAGCGAGTACCACGCCGACAGGCTCCCCGTCGACGCCGACACGCTGGTGGTGGGGGTGACCCAGAGCGGCGAGACCGCGGACACGATGCGGGCGCTCCGGGAGGCGAACCGTGCCGGCGCGCGGACCCTCGCGGTGACGAACGTCGTCGGCAGCTCGGCCGCCAGGGAGTGTGATCGGACCCTCTACATCCGGGCGGGGCCGGAGATCGGCGTCGCGGCGACGAAGACGTTCGCGAGCCAGCAGCTCGCACTCGCGCTCGTCGTCGCCGAGCTGACCGGAAGCTCCCACGGACTCGTCGACGAGCTCAGGGACGTTCCCGACGCGGTCCAGACCGTACTCGACACCTCCCGGGCCAGCGAGGTCGCCGACGCGTACGTCGACGCCGACGCGTACTTCTTTATCGGTCGGGGCTACCAGTACCCCGTCGCCCTGGAGGGAGCACTGAAGATGAAAGAGATCACCTACAGACACGCCGAAGGGTTCGCCGCCGGCGAGCTCAAACACGGTCCGCTCGCGCTGGTGACCGAGGAGACGCCGGTGTTCGCGCTGGTCACCGGCGAGGGCGAGCTCGCCCGAAAGACCGTCGGGAACGTAAAGGAGGTCGAAGCCCGCGGGGCACCCGTCGTCGCCGTCAGCGACGGTCGGACGGAGGTCGACCGGTACGCGGACGAACTGCTCTCGGTGCCGGAGATCGGCGAGATCGGGGCGGCGGTGGCCGCGAACGTCCAGCTCCAGCTGGTCTCCTACTGGGTCGCCAACTCCCTCGGACGCTCGATCGACCGCCCGCGCAATCTGGCCAAGAGCGTCACCGTCGAGTGAACCATCGCAGCCGTCTCAGTTCCCGAGTTCCTCGATCAGAAGCTCGTTGACGGCGCCGGGATCGGCGCTGCCGCCGGTTTTCCCCATCACCTGACCGACGAGGAAGTTGATCGCGCCGTCCTCGCCGTCCTCGTAGTCGGCGACCGCCTCGGGGTTCTCCGCGATCGCCTCCCGGACCGCCAGCCGGACCTCGTCCGCGCCGGTCTTTCCCAGCCCCTCGCGGTCGACGATCGCGTCGGGATCGTCGCCGTCGTCGAGCATTCCCCGGAGGACGGTCTCCCGGGCGTTTTTCGCCGTTATCTCGTCGGTCGCGACGAGCTCGACGAGGCGTTTGACCTCGGGGAGCCGACCCTCTATCTCGGCGACCGACATGTCGCGGTAGTTGAGCTCGCCGAGTAGCTCGTCGGCGACCCACGTCGCCGCGAGCCCGGGGTCGAACTCGCTGGCGACGTCCTCGTAGAGGTCGGCGACTGCCTTCCGGGAGGTCAGTTTCGAGGCCGCCTCCTCGCTGAGCCCGTACTCGGCGGCGAACCGCTCGCGGCGAGCCCGGGGGAGCTCGGGGATCTCGATCTCCGACTTCCAGCCGGCGACCCGCAGGGGCGGCAAGTCGGCCTCCGGGAAGTACCGATAGTCCTTCTCGGCTTCCTTCGAGCGCATCGAGACCGTGATCCCGCGGGACTCGTCCCAGTGGCGGGTCTCCTGTTCGACCGCCCGGCCGCGTTCGATGGCGTTTCGCTGGCGGCTCTCCTCGTAGGCCAGGGCCTTCTCGGCGCCTTTGTGACTCGAGATGTTTTTCACCTCGGTTCGGTTCGCGGCCTCGAGGGTCGCCTCGCCGATCCGGCCGTCGTCGGCCTCCGTGGCGGGGACGATAGAGAGGTTCGCGTCCACCCGCAGGCTGCCGTCCCGACCCGCGTCGAAGACGCCGAGATACTCGAGGACTTCCTCTAGCTCCGCGAGGAAGGCCCGAACCTCCCGGGGGCTCCGGAAGTCCGGCGCGGTGACGATCTCCACGAGCGGCGTGCCGGCGCGGTTGTAATCGACCAGCGTGTAGTCGGCGGTGTCGATCGAGCCCCCGACGTGCTGGAGGCTGCCGGGATCCTCCTCCAGGTGGGCGCGCTCGATCGTCACCGTCCGGCGCTCGCCGGCGACGGCGATCTCGAGTTCGCCGTCGGCACAGATCGGCTCGTCGTACTGGGTGATCTGGAAGTTCTTCGGCAGGTCGGGGTAGTAGTAGTTCTTGCGGTGAAACCGGGTCTCCTCGGGGATGTCGGCGTCGATCGCCTTCCCGATCTTCACTGCGGCCTCGACGGCCGCCTCGTTGAGGACGGGCAACGCACCCGGCAGGCCGAGACAGACCGGGCAGACGTTCTCGTTTGGCCCCTCGGCCGGCTCGGTCGGACAGCCACAGAAGATCTTCGTCTCCGTCTCCAGCTGGACGTGGACCTCGAGCCCGATGACGGTGACGAGCTCCTCCCGTCCGACGGATCGTGCGGTCATTGGCCCCGCTTCGGTTCCGGGTGGGTAAAACGTAACGGGACGGCGGCGGCTGCGAACCCGCGGGACGTGACGGCGGCGGCGGAGAACCGTCGCGAAACTGTGTCGGTTGCCGCGAATCGTCGGGAGTTATCTCCCAGGGGCCGAAAGACTCGTCCGTTCGATGGATCTCCGCACCGTCCTGGAGCTGGCGATCGCCGCCGTCGCCCTGGGGATGGGACTGACCCTCGCCGGAACGAGCCTCGTGGCCGCCTCCTGTCTCATCCAGTACGCCGTTCTGATCGTCCTCGACCACGAGTCGGCGCGGTTTCGGGCGTTCTCGGAGGAGCACGCGAGCGCGGTGTCGGGGTACAAGCTTCTGTTGCTGGTCGTCGCGTTCGCCGCCCTGTTCGTCCTCCCGTGAGCGGACCGGGCGAGGACACCTGTAGCCCGGCCGGCCCGCTCGGAAGCCGATGGGGGGCCATCGTCGGTCTCCGTGCCTGCTTAGCCGTCCCGGACGTCCAGCCGAGCGGCCTCTCACCCGTTCCGTACCTGCCGCCGAGCGCCCTCTCATCCGTTCCGTACGTATCGGCGAACGATCTCGAGCCCGGGTCGGCCGTCGTACAACCAGACCGAGACGCCGGCGACGAAGATCACGCCCTCGAGCCACAGCGTCGTGATCTCGACGCCCGCGACCGAGCCGATCGGTTTCACACCGGAGTACGCCGGCATCTCGGTCACCGGCCAGAGCAAAAATCCGAGCTCCTCGTAGTCGCCGGCCAGGACGTGCCACGGGACGTCCGCCGCGACGTGAGAGCCGTAGCCGATCGCGAACGCGACCCCGAGATCGGGCCGGTCGGCCCGTCGAGCCAGGACGCCGGCGATACCGACGATCACCGCGGCCCCGAAAAGCGAGTGTGCGACCGTTCGTCCGACGGGGGTGACGCCGACGGCCCACAGCGGCTGATCGATCAGATCCGGGAGGATCGCGGCGAAAACGGCGACGAGCGTCGGCTCCCCTCGCGGTCGGCTACCCTGCCGGATACGCGTGTACCCGGCATAGCAGAGGTAGCCGACGACGGGATGGACGACCGGCTGCATCCGTCCGATAGAACGCGACGCTTCGCCTAAACGCACGGGTTCGCGGCGGGCGGATCGATCTCACGTGACGTGGAGAGCGGTTCGGAGCCGACGTCAACCCACCTCGGTCCCGATTGGGGGGCGTCTGTCGCCTCGGCTTCAAAACTCAATTCACACCAATCCGGCTTCTATACCCGACATCTGCCAGCTCGGCTTCCAGGGCCGACATCTGCCAGCTCAGATATCAATGTCTGACGTACGTTTAAGTATCGTGACCGTTCCCTACTAGCCATGCCGAAAAACCGCGTCGAGCAACTCGAGTCGACGGTCGCCGAGCTCGAGTCGACGGTCGAAGGGCTCACCGAGGAGCTCGTCGAGACGAAAGAGCGGGTGCGCGTACTCGAAGCCGAACTGGACGCCGACGTCCCGA
>LFFM01000827.1_pt1 | contig 21934 bp, 21 predicted proteins | sample 643131 | NCBI WGS metagenome assembly LFFM01 (sample SAMN03777445, study PRJNA286221) | soda lake metagenome | biome: soda lake; feature: Kulunda steppe; material: water; isolation source: sample Tc-Br brine of Tanatar trona crystallizer | place: Russia: Kulunda steppe | collected 2011-07
CAGGCTGCGCCGGAAACCGCTCGGCGCAGCCTGCCGACTCCACCGGAAATCTTTTGATTTCCGAGCAGCCAGCGCGGAGCGCTGGCGACCTCGCGCGGTCGCTCGCGGGCCAGCCGGCCCGCTCGCGGCGCGCGCCGACCGCAGAAGATCCTGGGCGTGTCGCTTCCGGTTTATAAGGAGATTATCCGACCGTTCGGGCGCATTTATAAGCAGGGCGCGGGACGTCGATCGCGCGTGTCACTCCCGAGATCGGGACGCGGACGACGACTCTCATCGGCCTGAACGCTTCGGAGTGTCCTGACGACCGTAGCTTCTTCGTTTTCCGGTACACGCACATTTTTGTTACGTATATCCGGCGGTTTTTGCTGTTTCTGAACGCTGATTTCGAATTGAGTACGTTGATATGCCGGAAACGAAAACGTTCGTTCATGGATGGAACCTCCAAAGACTGGTGGCCGAATCAGTTGAAGCTGGACGTTCTCGATCAGAACGCCCGCGACGTCGATCCGATGGACGAGGAGTTCGATTACGCCGAGGCGTTCGAGACGCTCGATCTGGAGGCGGTGAAGGCGGACATCGAGGAGGTCATGACGACCTCCCAGGAGTGGTGGCCGGCCGATTACGGCCACTACGGTCCGCTTTTCATTCGGATGGCGTGGCACAGCGCCGGCACGTACCGCACCGTCGACGGCCGCGGCGGCGCGGCCGGCGGAACCCAGCGCTTCGCGCCGCTGAACAGCTGGCCCGACAACGCCAACCTCGACAAGGCGCGACGCCTGCTCTGGCCCGTGAAACGGAAGTACGGTCGCCGACTCTCGTGGGCGGACCTGCTGATCCTGGCCGGCAACTGCGCGCTGGAGTCGATGGGGTTCGAGACGTTCGGGTTCGCCGGCGGCCGCGAGGACGCGTTCGCGCCCGACGAGTCCGTCTACTGGGGGCCCGAAAACGAGATGGAGGCCTCGGACCGCTTCAGCGACGACGGAGAACTCGAGGAACCGCTCGGCGCGACCGTGATGGGGCTCATCTACGTGAACCCGGAGGGGCCGGACGGCGAGCCCGACCCGATCGCCTCCGCCGAGAACGTCCGCGAGTCGTTCGGTCGGATGGCGATGAACGACGAGGAGACGGTCGCGCTCATCGCCGGCGGACACACGTTCGGGAAGGTCCACGGCGCCGACGACCTCGACGAGCACGTCGGCCCCGAACCCGAGGCCGCTCCCATCGAGGAGCAGGGACTCGGCTGGGAGAGCGATCACGGCTCCGGCAAAGGAGCGGATACGATCACGAGCGGTATCGAGGGACCGTGGAACACCACGCCGACGATGTGGGACATGAGCTACATCGACAACCTGCTCGATTACAAGTGGTGGCCCGAGAAGGGCCCCGGCGGCGCCTGGCAGTGGACCACGGAGAGCGGCGAACTCGACGACGCCGCACCGGGCGTCCAGGACCCCTCGGACCGCGAGGACGTGATGATGCTGACGACGGATATCGCGCTGAAGCGTGACCCGGACTACCGGGAGATCCTCGAGCGGTTCCAGGAGAACCCGCGGGCGTTCCAGCAGGCGTTCGCGAAGGCGTGGTACAAGCTGGTCCATCGCGACATGGGGCCGCCGTCGCGGTTCCTCGGTCCGGAGGTGCCCGACGAGGAAATGCTGTGGCAGGATCCCCTTCCTGAGCGAGACTACGGACTCGTCGGCGGGGACGAGATCGCGGAGCTCAAAGCCGAGATCCGCGATTCGGAGCTGTCCACCGCCGAGCTGGTGACGACCGCGTGGGCATCCGCGTCGACGTACCGCGACAGCGACAAGCGCGGCGGGGCGAACGGAGCCCGCATCCGGCTCGACCCACAGCGGAACTGGGCGGTCAACGAACCGGAGCGACTGGAGACGGTCCTCGACACGCTCGAGTCGCTCCGGACGACGTTCAACGAGTCGCGAACCGACGACGTGCGGGTGTCGCTCGCCGACCTGATCGTGCTCGGCGGCTGCACGGCCATCGAGGACGCGGCGGCCGAGGCCGGCTACGACGTCACCGTGCCGTTCGAGCCGGGCCGCGTCGACGCCACGCAGGCACAGACTGACGTCGACTCCTTCGAGGTGCTCGAACCGGACGCCGACGGGTTCCGGAACTACCTCGGCGAGGACGTAGACCGGCCGCTGGAGGAGACGCTCGTCGACAGGGCCGACCTGCTGGATCTGACACCCCACGAGATGACGGTATTGGTCGGCGGCATGCGCGCGCTGGACGCGACCTACGGGGATTCCGATCTCGGCATCCTCACCGACCGACCGGGAACCCTGACGAACGACTACTTCGCGAACCTGCTGGGCATGGAGACGGAGTGGGAGCCGGCGGACGACGCCGACGGCGTGTACGAGGGGATCGACCGTGAGACGGGTGCCGTCGAGTGGCGCGCGTCCCGGTTCGACCTGATCTTCGGCTCGCACGCCCGACTCCGCGCCATCGCGGAGGTGTACGCGGCCGAGGACGGCGAGGAGCAGTTCGTTCGGGACTTCGTGGAGACGTGGCATCACGTCATGTCGCTCGACCGCTTCGACCTGAACTGACGCCGTACCGACACCGCCCCGCGATCCGTCGTTTCGCGACCGTCGCGACTCGTGACTGCCTCTCGGACCGAAGTCGTGGATTCTCTCCCGTGTTCTCCGTATGGGTGACGGGGCTCCCTGCGGCGGTTCGAGCCGCCGATCAGGCGAGCAGCAGCACGTACAGCGTTGCGGCGGCGGCGAGCGTCACGAACAGGACGCTGCGACCGATGCCGGTCCGTATCTCGAGGTCGACGCCGCGGTCGGCGAGCGCCGCACGCGGGTGCATCGCGGTCCGCATCGTGACGCCGGCCAGCCGCATCGTGACGCGGTCGACGGCGGCCCACAGCTCCGTGACGCCCCACACCGCGCCACGCCCGGCGTAGAACGCGGCCGGGTTGAGCACGGCGTCGACGTCACGCACGTGGTGTGCGAGCCAGCCGAGCGGTCGCTTGAGCGTGAAGAAGCCGACGAACCCGGCGACCACCAGGACGAGCCCCTTCTCGATGTGACCGAACTGCAGCGGATCGAGGTAGTAGCTGTACGGGTCCGCCAGCGCCATCGCGGAGTCGGCGAATGGAAGCAGGTCGATCTGCATCGACCAGAGCACGCCGAGCGCGATACAGGCGGCCGCCGCCAGCCCCATGCCGGCGGTCTGGAGGACGTTCGCGTCCGCCACTCCGCGGTGGCCCGGCTTCGGATCCCCGTGGAAGAAGATGTAGTAGCCGAGCTTGATGAACGACATGAACGTCCCGACCGCGCCGACCATCAGCAGCCACCAGAGCAGATCGTAGCCGAAAAGCAGCGGCACGTTGGTTACCTGTTCGGTCGCGTCGAGCACGAGCCCTTTCGAGACGTACCCGTTGAATCCGGGGACCGCCGTGATCGACGCCGCGCCGATCAGATAGATGAGGAACGTGACCGGCATCACCTTCCAGAGCCCGCCCATCTCCTTGATGTAGTTCGACCCGGTTCGATAGATGACGACGCCGCAGGCCATGAACAGCAGGCTCTTATACAACACGTTGTTGAACAGGTGTGCGAAGCCGCCGGCGACCGCGAACTCACCCCACTGGCCGCCGAGCGTCGCGAGCCCGATCCCCGCGAGCATGTAGCCGACCTGGGCCTGAATGTGATACGACAGCAGACGGCGGGGATCGTACTGCAGCAGCGCGAAGAACACGCCGTACACCGCCATGAAGCCGCCGAGATACGCGAGCCACCAGCCACCCTCGGGGAACGCGCGGTACATCACGTACACCGCGGTCTTGGTCGTGAACACCGAGAGGAACACCGACGCCGCAACGTGCGGACGCGGGTACGTGTCCGGGATCCAGGTGTGCAGGAAGATGAACCCGCAGTTGATCCCGATGCCGATCGCCGCGAGCAGTGTCGCCGACGAGTGGATGCCCGTCTCCGCGGAGAACAGGAACGCCTCCGCGGCGGGGACGCCGCTGCCGGCGACCGCGACGAAGTGGACGACGACGGCGCCGAGCAGGATCGTCCCCCCGATCCCGTGGACGATCGCATAGCGGTAGCCTGCACGGACCGCCTCGCCGCCGTACTGCCAGACGAGCAGCGTGCTCGTCACCGCCATCAGCTCCCAGAAGAAGATCACCGAGAGCCAGTCGCCGGCGTAGATCGTCCCGAGCGTCGAGGCGACGTACAGCAGCGCGAACGACGTCATCCATCGCGGCGCACCGCTGGCGTACGCGTAAATGACCGCCGCCGTCGCGAGGAACCCCACGACGAGTCCCATCATCGCGGAGAACTGGTCGACGTTGAGGAACACGACGTCGAACCCGAGGAAGAACACGTCGAGATGCGTGCCCGCAGGAGTCAGCCACGCCTGCAGAAAGACGAAGCCGGTTGCGAGCGCCCCGAGCGCGTGGCCCGCGGCCCGTGGCAGCGCGAGCACTCCCAGCGCGGCGACCGCGAGCACCACCGCCGGCGGCACGAGCGTCAACGGATCGGTCATGGGCGCGCCACCTCCTCGGGAAGCCGCGTGTCGACGATGAGTTCGATCAGCTCCAGGAAGCCCATCTCGTAGGGGATCACGCCGAGCATCACCGCGAGCGACATCGCGATGAGGATGGGAGCGAGCATGAACCAGGTCGTCTCGTTCCCGCGAAGTGCCGCGCGTCCGCGGACGTGGTCCCACCCGCCCGGCGGCGGGCCGCCGTGGTGACCGCCGTCCTCGTGTGTGCCGGAATCGTCGTGTGTGCCGGAATCGTCGTGCGTGCCGGAATCGTCGTGGTCGTCGGTCCCACGATGCGCGTCGTGGTCGTCGCCCGCGTCGTCGTGAGCGGCGGTCGGGTCGCCGTCGTCACGGCCGACGCCGAACGGGACGTCCGCGTCCGACGGCCTCTGGTCGACCGCGTAGTCGCCGGTGTCGACGCGCTCCGCCGGTTCGGAGAAGTCGCGTTCGCTCGTGTCGAAGTCCGGTCGGACGACCCCGTCCTCGTCGGTGGGGAGGTCGTCGAGGGACGACTCGTCGCCGTCCCGATCCGCGTCGGCGTCGGGGATCGTTGCGTCGTCCGGGAGCGTGTCGTCGTCGGAATCGGCATCGGCGTCGACAGTTCCCGCGTCGTCGGCAGTTCCCGCGTCGTCGATGTCGATCGCGTCCACGTCGTCGCGGTCCGCGTCATCGACGTCCTCGGGCCCGTCGACGTCCTCGGGTCCATCGACGTCCTCGGGCCCGTCGTCGGTCGGATGGCCGCCGTCCGTCACCGCGTCGTCGTCGACGCGGCCGCCGTCGGTCGCCGTCAGCGTCGATCGGCGCTCGCCACCCAGCCGGAAGTCGACGAGGGGCTTCGCGTCGTGGTCGTCCTCGGCCTCGAAGAAGGCCGTATACACGACCGGCCAGAAGTACGCGACGTTCAACACCCCCGAGAGCAGCAGCGCCCCGACGAGATAGTAGGCGACTGGCGTCAGCGACGCGCCCATCCGGATCCCGCCGATCAGCATGTAGTACTTGCTCACGAACCCGGCCAGAAGCGGGATGCCGGCCATTCCGGCGGCCGCGACGGTGAACGCACCCATCGTCATCGGCATCCGCTTGCCGATGCCGGCCATCTCGGAGATGTAGTCGGTGTGGGTCTCGACGTGAATGCACCCGGCACAGAAGAACAGGGTGAGCTTCATGAACGCGTGCGCGGGGATGTGCAGCAGCGCGCCGACGAGGCCGTACCAACCGAACAGGCCGAGCCCGAGCACGATGTAGCTCAGCTGGCTCACCGTCGAGTACGCGAGCCGCTGTTTCAGGTGATCCTTCCGAAGGGCGATGAGACTCGCAGCCGTCAGCGTGATCGCGCCGATCATCGACATGACGAGGCCGGCGGTGAAGCCGAACGGGAGCGACAGCTCGAAGACGAGCTCGGGCCCGAACACGTCGAGGATCACGCGAGAGACCCCGAACGCGCCGGACTTGACGACCGCCACCGCGTGAAGCAGTCCGGAGACGGGCGTCGGCGCGACCATCGCCTCGGGGAGCCACTGGTGTAGCGGCATGATGCCGGCCTTCACCCCGAAGCCGATCGCGAGCAGGAAGAAGGCGACCATCGCCAGTCCGGGGTCGGCGGCCGCGAGCTCCCGGATCCCCCCGGGCGTGAACGCGACCGTTCCGGCGAGCCAGTACACCATCACGGTCCCGGCGAGCACGAGCACGCCGCCGCCGAACATCGTGTACGCGAGGTACTTCCGGCCGGCCGACCGCGCCCGTTCGTCCTCGTCGTGTGCGACAAGCGGGTACGTCGCGATCGACAGCAGCTCGTAAAACACGAAGATCGTCACGAGGTTCCCCGCGAAGGCGATCCCCATCGTCGCCGACAGCGACACGGCGAACGCGGCGAAGTACCGGGTCTGATTGATCTCGTCGTTGCCCCGCATGTAGCCGATGCTGTAAAACGAGGTGATGATCCAGAGCCCGCTCGCGAGGAACGCGAACAGCATGCCGAGCGCGTCGGCGCGCAGCGCGAACTCGATGCCCGGGAGGAACGTCGCGATCGTCGTCTCGTAGGTCGTCCCGTCGAGGACGCCCGGCAGCATCGAGGCGACGACGCCGAACTTCACGACCGCCGCGAGGATCGTCCACCCCTCGCGAACGTCCGGACTCCGATACGACGCGACGATGAAGAACGTCGCGACGAACGAGACGAGCACCGCCAGCAGTGGGCGTAGGTCCTGAACTGGAACGTCGGTCATGCGAACACCTCCGTGAGGAACGGGTCGAACAGATCCGCGAGGACGACGCCGGCAAAGCCGAGCGCGACCGCGGCGACGGTCGTGCCGATCAGGACGAGGAACGCCGCGGTCGGCACGCGGTCGGGCACTCCCGACATCGTCGGCGCGCCCGGCTCCGGCGCGATCGGATCGTCGTCAGCGGTCGTGTCGTCGACGGGGCCGTCGGCGGTCGGGTCGCCGGTCGATTCGTCGACGAGGTCGTCCGCGGCCGGGTCGTCGTCCTCGTCGGTCGGCTCGTGACCGCCGTCCGCGGCGACGCCGGCGTGGTCGTCGCCGTGTCCCTGATCGGGGAGACCGACGCCGGCGAAGTAAAGCCGTTCGATGAGTCGTGCGACGTACGCGAGCGTGAACAGCGTGCTGATGAACACGACGGCGACGATCCAGAGTCCCGCGAGACCGCCGCCGGCACCGCCCTCCTGGACCGCGCCGAACGCGATGTACCATTTGCCGAGGAAGCCGATCGAGGGCGGAATGCCGACGAGCGCCAGCCCGAGCACGGCAAGGGCACCGGACGTGTACGGCGCGCGGCGAGCCAGGCTCGCGAGGTCGGTGACGCGACGCGCGCCGTAGCCGAGCGCGAGCAGCCCGGCCGCGAGGAACAGTCCGAACTTGAGCAGGCCGTGCCCGACGAGGTGGACGATGCCGCCGAGCAACGCCCACTCGTTCGCGAGCGCGACCGCGGCGGCGATCATTCCGAACTGCGCCACCGAGGAGTACGCGAACATCCGCTTGAGGTCCGACTGCATCGCGGCGAGGACGGAGCCCGCGAGGATCGAGACGCCGGAGACGGCGAGGAGTCCGATCGTGATCGCCTCGTTCGCCGCGAGGAACGCGGGCGTGAAGACGGTGTAAGTGACCCGGATCAGTGCGTACGCGCCGGCCGTCGAGACGAGCGCGGCGACGAACGCCGTCACCGCGTCGGGCGCGCGTTGGTAGGCGTCCGGCTGCCAGGTGTGGACCGGGAACAGCGCGATTTTCAGCGCGAAGCCGGCGACGATGAACGCGTAGCCGGCCTGCACGAGCGGGTCGGCGTATCCGACCTCGGCGAGCGCCGACTGCAGGTCGATCATGTTGAGCGTCCCGGTGGCGAGATAGACGTATCCGACGCCGACCAGATACAGCGACGCGCCGACCGTCCCCAACACGAGATACTTCACCGATGCGTACGCGCTCGCGCCGGATCGGTCGGCGGCGATGAGCGCGTACGTGGTCAGACCGACGATCTCGAGGAAGACGAACATGTTGAACAGGTCGCCCGTGAGCACGACGCCCATCAGCCCGCCGGTCAACAGGAGGTAGCCGCTGTAGAAGGCGTTGCCCCGCGGACCGGCGACCCGCGAGAAGGCGAGCGTGCAGACGGCGACCAGCGCGACCAGGACGAGCACCGCGGTCGACAGCTCGTCGGCGACCAGCTCGATGCCGACCGGGGGCGAGAACCCGCCGAGCTCGTGGGTGAACCGGCCGCCACCGGCGTACACTTCGGCGGCGACGGCGGCCGCCATGCCGACGAGTCCGAGGGAGGTAACCGCCGCGACCGGCCAGCCGACGTCGTCGTACCGCAGGCCGAGCGCGAGCGGAACCGTCGCCGACACGATCGGGACCACGACGAGCAGCGGGAGCAGCGGGTCGCTCATCGGTCACCCTCCGTGTCGACTGAATCGCCGTCGCGGACCGCGGGTCCGTTCGGGAGAGCGCCATCCTCGCGCATGAGCTCCCGAAGGGTGTCGACCCGAAGCGTCCCGTACTCGTCGTGGATCCGGATACATAACGCGAGCCCGACCGCGGTGAGGCTCACGCCGACAACGATGGCCGTGAGAACGATCACGTGGGGGAGCGGGCTGACGTAGCCGGCACCCGCATCCGTCCCCGGGGGGATGATCGGTATCGCACCCCCCTCGACGTACGCCGAGACGACGAACAGCAGGAATATCGCCGTTTGGAACAGGTTCAGACCGATGATCTTCTTCACGAGATGCGCGTTTGCGATCATCATGTACAGACCGATACACAACAGCAGCGAGAACGCCACGTAGGCGTGGCGCGTGGTCAACACGCCGAGTAGCAGCGGCGTCGTCGCGTCGAGTAGCGGTAGTGACGTCGCGTCGGGGGGGAGTAACGTGTCGAGTGGGAGTTGCGTCGTCATCGGCGGTCACCTCCGTCGCCGGGTTCGGCAGCATGGCCGTCGTCGGTGTCGTGGCTCGCGGTATTGGCTTCACGACCGCCATCCGTCACTGCCGTCCCGCCCGTCCGGTCGAATCCGACCGCGAGCAGGAAGAACAGCCCCACCAGGACGCCGCTCACGATGGCGGCGATGCCGAGGATCTCGACCGCCTCCATGCCGTACGTCACGGGATCCAGGATGGGGAGCGGGAGCAGTTCGTACTGGAGGAACGCGCCGCCGAGCGCGATCGTCGCCAGTCCGATACCGGCGAATATCAGCGTTCCGCCGACCGCGAGTCCGACGACGACGGTGTTGGCGAGCCATCGTCGGGTCGAGTCGATCCCGAACGCGAACGCGATCATGAACACGACCGCGGCCATGATCGCGCCGCCCTGGAACCCCCCGCCCGGCGAGCCGGCACCGTGGAACGTGACGAACAGCCCATAGGTGAACACGAACGGGGCGACGATCTTCACGGTCGCCATGATCACCTGGCTCTCCGTGTACGGCGTCGCCTGTCGCTCGACTTCGGAGAGGTGTGGTCGGTCGTCGGCACCCGGCATCGAAGTCTCGTGATCCGGTTCCCCGCTTCCCACCGCGTCCGGATCGATGTCGACCGTATCGACGTCGACCGCATCGCCGGTCGCTCCGCCGTCGTTCATGTGAACACCTCCCGATGCAGGACGATCATCGCGGCGACCCCGGCGGCGAAGACGACCACCGCCTCGCCGAAGGTGTCGAACCCGCGAAACGCCGCCAGCACCGCCATCACCGCGTTTTCGACGCCCGTCTCCGCGTACGTCTCCGCGATGTACCACTGGGTGACGTCCGGGTTGCTCCACGCCGGCGCGTCGGGGTCTCCGACCGCCGGGATCGACGACATCGTCAGCAGCATGCCGACGAACAGCGCGCCAACCGCACCCGCCGCCGGCCAGTTCACCGGCTCGAAGGCGATGTCGTGGTTGATTCGCGTCGTCTTCGCGAGGGTCAAAAGCAGGAGGATCGTCGTGATCCCCGCCGAGATGGCGGCCTCCGTCATCGCCACGTCGGGCGCCCGGTAGAACGTGTACAGCGCTGCCATCCCGAGGCTGTACGCCCCGAACACGATGACGGCCGCGAGCACGTCGCGCGCGAGCGCCGTCACGATCGCCGTGAGCACGACGAACACGAACAGGCTCGCCTCGACCGCACTGACCTCCACGAGGACAGGGTCGGTGAGGGGCGTGGATACAGCCGTCATCGTCGCTCATCCCCCTCCGTCCACGGGACGATCCCCTGCTCGAGGGCGGCCCGGGCGATCCCGTGGGCCGCCGTCGGGTTCGTCAGGAAGATGAAAAACAGCAGGATGACGCTCTTAAATCCCGCTCCCTCCCAGCCGATCACGAGCGCAACGGCCGCGAGCGCGAAGCCGGCACCGAGGGTGTCCGCCTGCGAGGCGGTGTGGGCCCGCGAGTAGACGTCCGGGAGCCGGATCACGCCCGTCATCGAGACGAACGTAAAAAAGAGGCCGACCAGCACGAACAGGACGACCAGTCCGAGCCGGAGCGGCTGAAGCGCGTCGATCACAGCACACCACCTCGTTCGACGGTGAACTTCGAGATGGCGATCGCCATCAAAAAGTTGAGCAGCGCGTAGATCAGCGCGATATCGAGGAACGTCGGCTCGGACAGCGCCGCGCCCAGGATCGCGAGAATGACGACGGTGTTCGTGCCGAGGACGTTCACCGCGAGCACACGGTCCTGCATCGTCGGACCCTTGATCGCGCGATACAGCATCCCGATCGCGAGCACGACGAAACCAGCGGCCGCCGCGAGCAGGAACTCGCCGACCGTGTAGCCGGCAACGACGGTGACGTCGACGAAGCTCATCCGTCGGTCACCTCCCGGGTCCCGTCGTCGCTGGCGTTCGTGGCGCCTGTCGAGTCCGAGCGATCGGCGTCCGTGGCGGTCGCTCGGGGACCGTCGACGCTCGTGGCACCGCCGTCGGCCTGTGCGATCGGCAGTTCCTCGGTGGCGTTCGGCCCCTGCATGATGCCAACGTCGCCGCGTTCGCGTGGCGTCGGCAGCCGGGCCGACTCGCGACCGTAGTAGACGAATCGAGTCCACCGCTCCAGCGATCCCTCGAACAGCCCATCGCGGGCCCACGGGATGAGCGAGTGAACGTAGAGGTTCTCGTCGCGAGCGCGGACCGTGAGCGTCCCCGGCGTCAGCGTGATCGAGTTCGCCAGCGTCATCAGTGGGAGACCGCGACCGACCAGCACCCGAACCCGGTTCAACGTCGGGTCGATCGGGAGTCGCGGGTCGAGGATAACGCGAGCGACCACGAGGTTCGATTTGATGATCTCGAGGAGCAACACGGGCACGTACAGCGCGCCACGGGCGATACGCAGCGGCGTCTCGGGGAAGGACGGATCGTGATCGAGGCTGATCCGCGAAAACGTGATGGCGACGATCGACGCGGTCGCGACGCCGGTGACCCAGTCGAACCAGTACAGCGGGTCGCCGAGCACGAAATAAAACAACAGCGACACGCCGAAGACGGACGCAAAGCGGATCCCGGTCGCCTCCGAGCGAAGCCGCTCCCGACGCGTCGGCCGGTCGACCGGAGCCTCCCGAACGGTCAGTGCGGTGGCCGACAGTTCGAACTTCAGCGGCTGCAGCAGCGTCGTGTTGCCGACCGGAGTGTATTCGGGGTCCAACACGATCGTGTGTGTACCGTTCCCGTCGGCGTACTCGGCCAGTCGGCGCGCGTAGTCGCTTGGACCGAACAGGTAGTCGTCGACGCCGACCACGGCGGTGACGACGTCGACGTCGGTCGCGCCGGCGTCCTCGAGGTCGGTCGACGCCCAGACGGCGGCCCGCTCGAGCAGTCGCTCGGCGGCCGCTCGTCGTTCATCCGTCTCCGGGTCGCCCGCGCGCCACGAGGCGATCGTCACCAAGTGGACCGTGGAGAATTCGCCGTTTGCGGCCCGTTCCGCGACGTGTGCCACCGTCGATCGGAGCGTCTGTGTCGACTCCACGGGAACGATGACGGCATCCGACGAGACGGTCGACCGATCGACGGCGGTAGCGTCGTCGCCGTCGCTCGGCCGATCGGCTACGTCGCCGTCGCCCGCGCGGTCCGGCGTGTCACCCACCGGGATCACCCCCTGCCGGATCGGGTACGACTATGTCGAGGCACATGCGGGTATCTACACGAGGGGTCTGCCTACCGACCCAAAACAGTTCTTGTTTCCGGTGAGACCGCCGTCCGTCAGTCGCGGAGCCGTATCGCACGGCAATATCTGATCGTCCGTGTCGATATGATTTTCTTCATTTTGTGTCCTCTAAGACCTCCGCCAATCGGTCGGCGATCCGCCCGGCGACGACGCCCTTCGAGCCGGTCACCGACTCGGGCGTTTCGTCGTCGTGACCGACGAGCAACACGCGCGTCTCGTCGTCGCCCATCACGCTCGCGTCGTTGGCGACGACGAAGGCGAGCCCCACCCGATCGCGGATCCGTTCGGCCTCCGCGATCATCGCCGCGTCGTCGCCCGACGTCTCGGCTTTGAACCCGACGATCGGGAGGTTCGGGCACGCCTCGCGCACCGAGTCGAGGAGCTTCGGCGTCGGCTCGAGATCCAGCACGAGCGGCGATCCCGACCGGATCTTCTCGGCGACGGCATCGGCGGTGAAGTCGGCGATCGCTGCCGCCGACACGAGCGCGTCCGCGGTCGTAGCGACCTCCCGGCAGGCGGCAATCATCTCGTCAGCAGTCTCGACGTGGACGACGTCGGCGTACTCGACGTCGGAACCGTCCTGTACCAGCGTCACGGTAGCGCCGCGAACGTACAGCGCGCGGGCCACCGCCCGGCCCGTCTTGCCCGACGCCCGGTTGGTCAGGATCCGGATCGGGTCGATCCGCTCCGTCGTCGCACCGGCGGTGACGACGACGTGAGTCCCCGCGAGAACGTCGGAGGCCGTCGCGCGGGCGACCTCGGTGACGATCGTCTCCTCGGCGGCGATCTTCGCCTTCCCCTCCTCCAACCGGGGGTCCGCGAACTCGACGCCCCACGCCGCTAAGGTGTCGAGCGCGTCGAGCACGCCGGGATGATCGTACATCGGCTTGTGCATCGCCGGCGCCATCACGACCGGGACCCCCGCCCCGAGCGCCGTCGTCGCACAGGTGGTGACCGGCGTGTCGTCGACGGCCGCAGCGACCTTCCCCGCGGTGTTCGCGGTCGCCGGGGCCAAAAGCAGCACGTCGGCCCAGCCGTCGGTGCCGCACAGCTCGACGTGCTCGACGTCGCCCGTAATCTCCGTGATCACAGGTTCGTCGGTGGCGAAGTCGACCGCCCAGGGGTGGACGATGTTCGTCGCCGCCGGCGACATCACCGCCCGGACGCTCGCGCCGTGCCGGCGGAGCTCGTGAGCGAGCTCGACCATCTTCACCGCCGCGATGCTGCCCGACACGCCGAGCGCGACGTTGACGCCCTGAAGCATTGTCCGAGACGTCGCTCCCCGGCGTTAAATATCGTCGCGTCCGCGGTCGACCGGATGCGGTTCGCGTCCGCGGTCGACCGGATGCGGTTCGCGTCCGCAGTCGATCGAGTCACGCCGGACGCCACAGCCGGTCAGTCACACCGGACGCCGCGAACGATCCGGAGCAGCTCTCGGCGGGATCGGTCGGGTGTGTCGTCGAGTGAGTAGGCGCCCCCGGCGAGCACGTAATCGTCGGTCGACCACACCGCAAGCAGCGCCTCGACGGGAACTGGTCCCCGAGCGCCGTCCGCAGCGGACGTCCGGCAACGGCCGCGAAACGTCGACAGCGTCGCGGGCGACGCGGCGGGGTCCTCGACGGTTATCTCTCGGTCGTCCCGGTGGTCGGCGGCCTCGATGTCGTTGTCGGCGAGACGGTTGCGGAACCCGTCGCGAGCGCGGCGGCCGACGAGCGCCGTGAGCGCCGGATTCGGCGACCCGCCCGGTCGGATCCGGAGGCGACTCGCGAACAGGAACGGTCGCGGCCGCGCGTCACCGGTTCGTTCGTACCTGACGGTCCGAGCAGTCACGGACACGGGGCCGGCAGAGAAGGGCCGTTCCGTCCGCTCCTCGACCCGATGCCAACCGTCGAGGCGATCCGTCGGAAGACGCGGCGGGGCAAGGTCCATGAAATGGTGGCCGACGGCGATCACGATTCGGCTGGCGGCCGGATGCGGTCGATGGGCGCAGTCGATCGGAGCGCAGTCGATCGGGATGCGGTTACTGGGGCCTGTGGGCGACGGAGCCTGCGGGCGATCGTCGGTCAGTCCTTCCGCTTGACGACGTCGCCGAGCGTCATCGTTCCGGCGTCGCTGGACTCCCACTCGGCGTCGAACTCCTCGCCCTCGACGAGCGAGATGTCGAGCGCACGCTCGAGCTTCTTCTGGACCTCGTCGGTGGGGAGCGTGTCGCCGCGCTCAAGCTTCCGGATGAGGCTCGCCTTCTCGTTGAGTTGGTCGGCGAGCTCCTCCTGGCTCAGGCCTTCCGCCTCACGAGCCGATCGGATCCGGTCGTCGTAGTCGGTGGCGACCTCCTCCATGTCGTCGAACATGTCCCGACGGCGACGGCTGGATCCGGACGAGGAGCCGCCGGACCCCGACGACGAGGAGCGCCCGGAGTCGGAGGACGTCGAGTACTTGCTCCCGCCGGAGCCGCTCGACTCCTGGCGGACCTCGGTTCCGAAGTCCGTACAGGAGCTACACAGCTCCAACTCGGCACCTTCGACCTTCGTCGTCGTCAGCGAGGTCTGGTCGGCACCGCACATCTCACACTGGGGCATACGCTCGGGTAACGCGTCCGGTCGTATAAAGGGTACGCCGTGACGGGCGGGCGTGGCTACAGCTCGAACTGGTCGGTGACGGTGTACCCGTCCATGCTGAACTCGAAGACGTCGAACACGCCGGCTGCGAGGTCGCCGTTGTCGTCGAACTCGACGTCGCTGGAGGCGCCGCGGTAGTGGACCTCCTCCCCGTCGGCGGCCAGGTCGAGGCCGTCGGCTAGCGTCGACGGCGTTACCTCCTCGCCGCCGGCGTGTGCCACCTGACGGACCTGTTCGCTGACCGCCGGGCCGGTGAGCTCGTCGGCCCGGAGCTGCGCGAGCAGGTGGATCGCGGTTGCGTCGTACGCCTGCGCGTTGAATACCCCGGGATCACGACCGAACTCCGCCTCGTACAGCTCGTCGAACGCCTCCCGACCGGGGCCGTCCGCCGCCGGCGCGGTGCCGATCACGTTCTCCATGGGATTGTCGACGTCGCCGGGCAGCGCGTTGCTCTGCATCCCGTCGGCGACCATCACGACGTAGTCCTCGCCGTCGAACCCCTCGTAGAAGTCCCGGAAGATCTGCTCGCCGCTGTCCGGGTAGCCGACGACGTACAGCAGGTCCGGGTCGTCGGCGAGCACGACCTCCAGCTCGGAGTCGTAGGAGGGCTGTTCGGCCTCGAAGGCGGACTGCTCGAGCACCTCGCCGCCGACCTCCTCGAAGTTCGCGACGAACGAGTCGTTGAGCCCCTGCCCGTAGTCGTTGTTGAGGTAGAACGTGGAGGCCGTCTCCAGTCCCCGGCTCTCGGCGAGCTCCGCGGCCACGATCCCCTGCAACGCGTCGGTCGGGCACGTTCGGAGGAGGTACTGCCCGTCCATGTCCGTGATGGCCGGCGACGTGCTCGCCGGGGAAATGCCGACGACCTCCTCCGGGAAGTACACGTCCTGTGCGACCGCGATGGTGACGCCCGAGGAGGCCGCCCCCGTGATCGACGGATAGCCGGCATCGACGAGCGCCTGCGCCCGCTCGATGCCGACCTCCGGCTCGGTCTCCGTGTCCTCCCGCCTGATGTCGATCTCGTAGGGCACGTCCTCGTCCTCCAGCTGGAGCCCCGGCAGCGCGCCGGCATCCTGGATCGGCGAGCCAAGATCACCCAGATCGCCGGTCGCGGGCTGGAGGACGCCGACCATCGCGTCGGCGTCGCCGTCGTCGTCCGCACAGCCGGCGAGGCCCGCGGTAACGCCTGCCGCACCGAGTCCCTTGAGAACCGTCCGTCTGTCTAATTTGCGAGTCATACTCAACCGATCGACGGACCAGCATATATATAAGGTCTTCGCCAGATCTGCCGTCAATCGGGGACGAGTCGCCCGTTCTTTTAGGCTGGCACCCGTCGAACCCGTACCGATGGCGACTCGCGAGGCCCTCTGGAGGTATCGCAACGAGTTCGGCGACGCGTTCGGCCGCACCTACTTCCGGCGGTTCGGACCGGGCGTGGTCTCCAGTATCGGGCTGGGCACGTATCTCGGCGACCCGACCGACGCGGTCGACGACGCACTCCGTGAGACGATCGACCTCGCGTTGCGCTCCGGCGTCAACGTCGTCGACACCGCGGTCAACTATCGCTGCGGCCGCTCCGAACGGGTCGTCGGCGAGGCGATCCGGGACGCCGACATTGACCGGGAGGCGGTGGTGGTGGCGACGAAGGGAGGGTTCCTGCCGTTCGACGGCCATCGGCCGGACGATCCGGCGGCGTACGTCCGCGAGCGATTCGTCGACACCGGACTCGTCGATCCCGATTCCCTGGTCGGCGGGAGCCACTGTCTCGAGCCCGACTACGTCGAGTGGTCGCTCGACCGGTCGCTGGACCGCCTCGGAGTGGAGACGATCGACTGCTACTACCTGCACAACCCCGAGACGCAGCTCGCCGCGCGGTCGACGGAGGCGGTGTACGACGCGATCGAGGCCTGCTTTGAGCGGCTGGAGCGCCGACGGCTCGCGGGGGACGTCGGTCGGTACGGGGTCGCCACGTGGGACGCGTTCCGCACCGCGCCGGACGGCGACAGATACCTGTCGCTCCCGGCGGTGCTCGAGCGGGCGGTAGCGGCCGGCGAGGCGGTCGGCTCCGACGACGACCACGGGTTCGCGGCGGTCCAGCTCCCGGTTAACGTCGTGATGGCCGACGCGTTCACCCGGGCGAACCAGCGGCCGTCGGACGCGTCGAAGCCCGTCTCGACGCTCGAGTTCGCCCACGACGCCGGGCTGTCGGTGGTGACCAGCGCGAGCATCGCACAGGGCGAACTCGCGACACCGGGCGCGATCCCGGCGGCGGTCGACGGGCGGTTGAACGGGGAGACGCCGGCCCAGCGCGCGATCAACTTCGCGCGGAGCGCTCCCGGCGTCACCTGTTCGCTGGTCGGGACGACGTCGGTCGATCATCTCCGGGAGAACGTCGCGGCCGGGACGTTCGACCCCCTCGGCGCGAACGCGTTCGACGCCGTCTTCGAGTGAGCGGAAGGCACCGGAAAAGCGAACGGAGAGCCGGAAAGCAGGGGTTGGGGTCCGTTACCGAAGCTCCTTGTACTCGGCGCCACACTCCGGGCAGCGCCGGACGGCAAACACCTCGTCGGGGTCGTTCGTCTTCTTCAGGACCATCTCACACTCCGCGCAGTTGAGCCGCTCGTACGTGTCCTTGAACAGCTCCCCGTCGCGCAGCGCCTTCCGGGTCGATTTCATATCCCCGAGTTGATCGCGGGGTGGGATAAAAATCCCGACAGTCGTTCGTCGATCGTCAGTCGCCCGTCTGACGCGTCGGGGACGGGCCACACGGGCGGAGCGGCCGAATCCGATCGACGCGGCCGTCCGTGGATTGGCGTTCGTCGGATGGGACGCGAATCCGCCGTCCGGCGCCGCCTATGCGCCCTCGGCGATCCGGTCGTGGCGCTCCCGAAAGTTCCGGAGACAGGAGCCACAACAGAAGTGATGGAGGGTCCCGTTGATCCGTGCCGACTCCCCTTCCCCGGTGACGGTGTTGCCGCACTCCACGCAGTCGGCCGCCAGGTCGACCTCGCCGAGCCCGGGCGCCCAGTCGGCGCGGTCCAGACTCCGGGCGTCGAGGTCGCGGACGGACTCCAGACCGACCGCCTCCTCGATCAGCTCCCGTACGCTGCCGTCGGCGACGCGGGCAACGACGACCACGTCGCCGTCGGCGGTCAGGAACGCGTGTTCGACGCGGTCGTGTGCGGCGACCGCCTCGTACGTCCGGGTCGCCGCCGCGGGCGCGGTTCGGATCGTCACGAGCGTCTCCGTTCCGGCGGACAGCTCCTCGCCGTCGATCCGGAGGGTGAACCCCTCGATGACCCCCGTCTCCCTGAGGCGATCGACCCGGTCGGACACCGCCGGCGCCGAGAGGCCGACGTGATCCGCGATGTCGCTGTACGGACGTCGGGCGTCGGCGAGCAGGAGCCGGATGATCTCCCGGTCGGTCTCGTCGAGGGTGCGCATACGGATCGGTTCAGCCTCGACGGAGAAAACCCGTTCGCCGGGACCGACCGCCTACAGCCAGTTCGCCTCGGGGTCAACCCGACCGTCGGGGACCTCGCCGTTCAGCACGGCGGCGACGTCGGCCGCCCCCCGCTCGTTCAGCTCCGTGTACGCCTCCTCGCTGTACCACGCCGCGTGCGGCGTCACCAGCGTGTCGTCGCGACCGACCAGCGGGTCGTCGGCGGGGGGTTCCTCGTCGAGCACGTCGAGCCCGGCGGCCTTGATCCCGCCCGACTCCAGCGCGGCGAGTAACGCCTCGGCGTCGACGACCGGACCGCGGCCGACGTTGACGACCACGGAGTGTGCCGAGAGCCGGGCAAGCGCGTCGCCGTCGACCATCCCACGGGTCGCGTCGGTCAACGGCGCGTAGACGGCGACGTGGTCCGACCGGTCGAACAGCTCGTCGAACCCGACCTTCTCGACGCCCACCTCGGCCATGGCGTCCGCGTCGACGAACGGGTCGTACGCGACCAGTTCGGCGCCGAACCCGGAGAGCTGCTGGGCCGCCCGGCGGGCGATGGGCCCGAGCGAGACGAGCCCCACGGTCGACTCGTCGATCCGGCGGACCGGACGACCGTCCTCCCACGACCAGCCGCCGGCGGCGACGGCATCGTCGTACGCGTCGAGCGACCGGAGACAGGCCAACAACAGCGACACCGAGTGGCTGGCGACTTCGCCGGTGCAGTAGTCCGGCACACGCGTGACGGTCGTGCCTGCCTCGGCCGCCGCCGCGACGTCGACGCCGTCGACACCGACCGACGAGCGGACGATGACGGAGAGGTTGAGCGCCTCGATCGCCGTCGCCGGCACCGGAGTGCCGACGTCGACGACGAGCGCGTCGGCGCCGACCGCGGCGTCGATCAGTTGCTCCGTGGTGTCGAGCGCCGCGACCTCGACCGTCACGTCGTCGCCAACCGTCTCGCGAAGTCGACGGCGATAGATCTTCGGGTCGATCATCGGAAACTCCGATAGAAGAACACGAGCCATATTTCCGGTTCGCCCCTCAGTCACTTGAGTGCTGTTATCGACCGTATCGAGCCTCAGGAAGCCTATTTTCGATCGTGAGGGATGATCGGCCGTCGAACCGACCCGTTGCGAGTCCGCCACCGTCGACGGGAGATGCCGGCCGCGGTGGACCGAGCGAGGTGAATCGATTCGATGCGCCTTTGCTTGCGTGGCCGCTACCGCACGCCGTGAGCGAGACCGATTCGGAAAAGCCGCCGATGCTCGTCCTGCTCGAGTCGTTGGAGTTCTACCGAAACGTTCGGATCGGGGCGGCCGTCGGGCTCGCCGTGGCGGTGCTCCTGTATCTCGTCCGGACGTTCGAGCTGCTGGGCCCGCTCACCGAGGTTCGCGACTACCCGCTGTTCGGGCCCGAGGTGTGGTTCCTCCTGCTTGCTGTCGTGCTGGCCGCGACGGTGACGCTGCTCGTCGGGGCGGCACTCACCGTCGTCGAGGCGATCCGGGAAGGAAGGGAGATATCGGCCGAGGAACGAGAGCGGAGCAGTTAGTCGGCGGTGCAGGACGCCTCGCCGTCACAGTCGTCACCGGTGAGCTCCTCGGCGGGCTCGGTGAGCTGATAGAGGTTCTGCCGGGCGTCCGCGAAGTAGACGTCCTCGTCGACGACGCCGATACCCTCCAGTCGCTCGAGCGCGTAGCGAACGGTCCGGGCGGACAACATCGACTCTTCCACGATCCCCTTCTGTGTCAGCGGCCCGTTGTACTCGAGCACCTTGAAGACGAGTTTGGCGCTCGGCGGGAGGTCATCGAGACTCTCCTGTTGGGTTCCAGCCATCGTGTCGGGACGACACCGCACACGGGCATAAATGTTGATGCACTGGCCGCGGATTCGATCGGGATTCCGGAACAAATTTCCGGTGTACGACGCGTTTTGCGGAGTATGTTTCCGGTACGTATCCGTCGGACTGACCAGTCAGTCAGCGATTCCGCCCGCGCGCGCTCACGAAACAGACCAGACGTGGAGGAATCGTCGACGATCCGACCGCCATCCGAGCCATGGCCGCCGGTCGTGGCGTGGCCGCCGCAACCGGACGCGACCCGTCTCGACGGAACGAACACCTTTTCACGGGCGGTAGCGGACACGTACGTATGAGCGACGAGCCGGGAATCACTGGTCACGCCCGCGGCGTGGTCGTCACGACCATCTGCTGTCTCGCCGGTATCGCGGCGGGCGTGGCGTCGGCCATGTACGTCGGGACCGACCCCGCGAACGCGGGCGAGACGACGGCCGTCCTGCTGATGGGCGCGTTCGTCCTCGTTCAGTACCCGTTGTATAAGGTCATCGGCGTCGGCGACTTCGGGGTGAAGGACAACCTCTACGTGGCGTTCATGACGTTCACGCTGTGGTTCATCAGCTACACCGTGCTTCTCACCTCGACGGTGAGTCTGTGAATGGCTGACGACAGCATCGCCGTGGTCGATCTGGACCGCTGCCAGCCCGACCGGTGTAACTATGAGTGTGCCAACTACTGCCCGCCGAACCGGACCGGTAAGGAGTGCATCACGAAGCGCGGGGAGGACACCGTCGAGGGCGACCCCGACCAGATCCGCATATCCGAAGAGATCTGCCTCGGGGAAACCTGCGGTATCTGCGTCGAGAAGTGCCCGTTCGATGCGATCGAGATCATCAACCTTCCCGCCGAACTCGACGAGGACCCCGCCCACCGCTACGGGGAGAACGCGTTCGCGCTGTACGGCCTCCCGACGCCCGATCCCGGCACGGTCACCGGCATCCTGGGCCCGAACGGGATCGGGAAGTCGACCGCGGTTCACGCGCTGGCCGGGGAACGCGTCCCGAACCTGGGCGATCACGAGACCGACGACCCCTCGTGGGAACCGGTGCTCGATCGTTTCCGCGGCACCGGCCTCCAGAACTATCTCGAGGCGATCGCCGAGGGCGACGTCACCGTCGCACGCAAGCCGCAGTACGTCGACCGGATACCGAAGCAGTTCGACGGCAACACCCGCGAGCTGCTGGAGCGCACCGACGAGCGCGGCGCGCTCGACGACCTGATCGACCGGCTCAACATCCGACCGGTGATGGATCAGGACATCGACTCCATCTCCGGCGGCGAGCTCCAGCGGGTCGCCATCGCCGCCTGTCTCGCGCGGGACGCCGACTTCTACTTCCTCGACGAGATCACGCCGTACCTCGACATCGGCCAGCGGATGGTCGCCGCGCGGCTCATTCGGGAGCTGGCCGACGACGCCGATCGGTCGATGCTCGTCGTCGAACACGACCTGGCGATCCTCGACCTGCTCGCGGACACCCTCCACGTCGCGTACGGCGAACCCGGGGCGTACGGCGTGATCACCGACCCGAAATCCGTCCGGAACGGCATAAACGAGTACCTGAAGGGGTACCTCGACAACGAGAACATGCGGATCCGGCCGTCGGCGATCACCTTCGAGGAACACGCGCCGCGAGCCGCCTCGACGGGGACGACGCTCGTGGAGTATCCGGATCTGTCGAAGTCGTACGGCGACGGCGAGTTCGAGCTGCACGTCGACGGCGGCGAGATCCACGAGTCGGAGGTGCTCGGCATCGTCGGCCCGAACGGGATCGGGAAGTCGACGCTGGCGAGGCTCTTCGCCGGCTCGCTCGAACCCGACGCCGGCACGCTCGAGTTCGAGCTCGACATCGCGTACA